>ENA-OFCI01000039-OFCI01000039.1-metagenomes-genome-assembly--contig:-NODE-39-length-84145-cov-23.727934_pt1 | contig 84145 bp, 75 predicted proteins | sample MGYA00153391_OFCI01 | MGnify analysis MGYA00153391
CACCGATCCTCGTCGGCGCTCAGATTTGTGATTTTGTTAGGACGTGTTGCCTCTGTGACGATGCGACCTATGAAGGGGCATGGTGTTATGAGGCATTAGGATGAGGGCGCAAGAACCAATTTTGAAAGCATAAGTGGCGGGTACAGTATCGGCAGATTGACGAGGGGCAGCCTATGTCCTCTTCAATACGGGCTATGGAGTGGCTTGGTTTTTGGGGAGTGCTTTCATGGGAGTGTTATGCGATCGATCAATCTACTGATGGTGTTTTCGGTGCTGATTCAGCTTGTATCGATCCCGTTGCTCGTTCTGAGTAAGCGTTATCTCAACGACAATAGAACTTCTTCGTAAAGTAGCGGTCTAACGATAGCTACCTCTATACCGATCTTGATGAGTCACCTAGTCCTCAGGTCGATCGGACACAATGGCGACGACGACCACCGTAATATTGTCTCGCCCACCTCGTTCCTTCGCTGCACTTACCAAGGCGATCGAAGCCCTGTCGCAGGAGCGAATCGATTTAAGTTGGTTGCAGATGAGCATGTCGGTCAGTTCTTCTGTTAGACCGTCGCTGCACAGCATGAAGCGATCGCTGCCCTGCTCATCCACCTGATTAATTGCTATTTCAGTCCCTTCTGTACGGCCCAAGCACTGCGCCAGGACATGTCGCATGGGATGAACTCGGGCCTGGTCATGGGTTAAGGCTCCAGACTGGACCGCCCGTGCAATCCACGTATGATCTTCAGTAAGCTGTTGGAGATTTGCGCCCCGCATTCGGTAGAGCCGCGAATCGCCCACATGGGCACACCACACCTCTCCCGATCGAAACAACAGCGCCACTGCCGTGGTTCCCATGTCTCCCCGTTCGGGATGCAGTTGCTGATCCTGGACAATCGCCTGGTTCGCTTTTAAAAATGCCTGTTCCAGCAAATCACGAGACGAATCTTCTGACGTCCAAAATCGTTCAAAATGTCCATACATCGCTTCCGTTGCTAATCGACTGGCCTCCTGTCCCCCCGCATGTCCGCCCATCCCATCGGCCACCATAAAAAATCGCCCTTCAGGATCCATGTAATAAGAATCTTGATTAACCGATCGGACTAATCCAGTATCTGTTGTTCCAGCGAAAAAACGTTTCATGCACAGACAGACTCAAAGTCAGAGAGGAAGAATTTAAATACCACAACTTGTATTTAGGGCAATCGATCGAGCCGATCGGCCTTAATCAGTTGCCTAGTCAGCGCCACTGCCGCCACGACGGCCATGGAGGCCAACACAGCCGCAGGCCAGTACCACTCATTTACGAGCAATATGGTCGCGGATAGCGTAAAAGCACAGACCAGTAGAGTATAGTTCGTCCCGACATTTATGCCACTCAGTTTTCGCAGAAGGCGATCGGTCTCGGTCGATCGGACCCGCACGCGCAAGTCACCTTTCTCCAGTTTGTCTAGGGCATCATCTAGACGACGAGGCAATCCTAAGGCGCTGCTGCTGACTTGAGCGGCTTGACGACTAAATTCATCAAAGATGTTTGTGGACAGATTGCCGTTTCCAGGGCCAGTCTCGTTGGACATGAGTTTCATCGCAAAAGGCTTTGCGACCTCCATAAAGTTAAAATTTGGATCGAGTCCTCGCCCGACGCCCTCCATCGTTGAGAGTGCCCGCATGACGAATGTAAACGTTGCTGGGAACCGAAATGGCTGTCCGTAAGCAATATCATACAAATCATCACTAATGGTCTCCATTGACGTGCCATCAAACGGCTTCTCTAGGAAGTTATTCATCATATACTGCACCGATCGACGCACCGCACTCAAATCCGATGTGGGCACCAACACACCTAAGTCAATCAGCGACTGCACCACCCGCTCTGAATCCCTCTGAGCAACGCCCATAAAAGTTCCCATAAGCTTTTCGCGCGTGACCGCAGGCAGTTGCCCCATCATGCCAAAGTCGTAGAAAATAAGTTCTCCGGCCTGACTCACGGCCAGATTTCCCGGATGCGGATCGGCGTGAAAAAAGCCCCCTTCCAAAAGCTGCTGCAAATACGATCGGGCACTCAGTTGAGCAATGGAAGTGCGATCGATTCCTGCGGCTTCTAAGGCTTCATAATGACTAATTTTAATCCCCGGCAAATACTCAAGCGTTAAGGTCCGAGGTGACGTGTACCGCCAATAGACCCGAGGTACCCGAATCAGGGCATCGTCGCGAAAATTTCGCCGAAACAGATCAGCATTGCGACCCTCATTGAGGTAATCAATTTCTTCCCAAAGAATTTTGCAGCACTCGTCGTAAATGCCCATCCAATCTCGGCCATTGCCCCCCCATTTTGGATGACTCTGGAAATAGCTGGTGATGCCTCTGAGGATTTCGAGATCGATCGAAAACAGCCGTTTGAGTCCCGGTCGTTGAACTTTGACGACGACTTCTTCACCCGTGGGCAACTGGGCACGATGAACCTGCCCCAAGCTGGCAGCGGCAAGGGGAATCGGATCCAGATTTCTATAGATTTCACTGACGGGTTTGCCGAGGTCTGCCTCAATGATCGTTACCACTTGCTCATAGCTAAAAGCAGGTACGCGGTCCTGAAGCTTCGACAGCTCATCGACAAATTCGGTCGGAAACAAGTCCGCCCGCGTCGAAAACAGTTGTCCAACTTTAATAAACGTCGGACCTAGCTCCAGCAGAGTCTCTCGGACCCAAACGGCAAGCGATCGACGTCGATCGCTCTGAGCCTCTGCGGTCATTTGGCCCTGCTTATACGTCCACTTTTTGCCAAAGCGCCATCGTTCATAGAGGAGTTGAAGGACAAACGCCCAGATATCGATAAAGCGCCGCTGCCGAGAGTAACTCTCTCGATTCCAACGATAGGCGCGATCGGTGTAGGGCTGACCCATGGGAAAAACCTATGCCTTAAGGCAATAAAAGCAATAAACAGAAAAGCTATCAAGATGAATGAGAACACAAGTGGACCTGCGTGCCGGATTTATTGGCCGCTTGCCTGCCGATACCGTTGAAGTTCAGCGCGGGTCTCAGCGATTTCTGCTCTGAGATCGTCAATGATCGCTTGAAGATCGCCTGAGTTAGAAGCCGGGACAGGATTAGACATCCCCGACGAATAGACGCCAGATTGTTGTTGGGCAACGGCGGCTCGATCACTGACTTCCTGTAAGAATTCACGCGTTACCTCCCGCCGTTCTGCATCTAGTCTACCCAGTTCACTCAGCACTTCTGCTGCGGTATCATTGGCTTTCTCAGTGAGAATCTCAGCGATCGCCCGTCCAATAAAGTAGGCATTAGTCCAAGGAGTCGTCATAGGGAGTTCGGGGCAAAGGGGGCAGAAACAGATTTGACTTAGATTTACCTTAATTATAATGGGTGGACTATGGCGGGTGGAACATTAGTCTACAGACCATTTTTTGGGGTGCGATTAGGACGTGGGGTCGATCGGGGGGCGAGTGGGGACTCTGGTGCGGGAATGAAATCGGGACTAGACGCGGGAGGAGCGGTGCTAGGAGCCGTTACAGGGTCTAGATTGCGTTGGAGAGGGAAGTCTGGGACGGTGGATCGATCGGGTTTTCCAGCGGAGACGTGGACGCAAAATCTCTGGATCCTGGATCCTGAGGGAATTCTGAGGGCAGGTCGGTTCTGCGGCTCCGGAATAGGGCTATTGAGGGTGGGGTTGCAAGATTTACTGAATTGTCGGGCGATTTCTCACTAGGGTTTTCTGATGTAGGCGTCATCGCAGAATTGGGTTCCGTCGATCGCGATGAATTTGGACGGGCGGATCGAGGGGCTTCGATCGGAACGTTGTCTAGGTTGTCCTTGGACGGATCGAGCGTGCCCTTCCACTCGCGGGCTGGAAAGGACTGCTCTGTGTGAAAAAAACTTGCTCCTGGACGCTGTGCCGCATGAAAGCGAAGTACTAAGCCAAACAGTATGCCCCCGATCGCCGCAATCCCAGCCGTCTGTTTGAACGATCGGGCGGACGGGAGACAGGTTCTGAATGTTGAATGTTGAACGTTGAATGTTGGATGTTGAGGGGGACGGGTTGAGGGGGTGGGAGGGGACTTTGCACGTGGGATCGGTTGGACTTGAGAGGGCGGTTGGGTTGGGTTGGGTTGGGTTTGAAAGGCTGGAAGTGCGATCGGAACTTCGATCGGTGGGACGATCGAGGAAACGATTGGAGCCACCACGATTGGAGCCATTCGAGTAACAGGAGGAGGCGCACTGACCGGGGCTTTCGCAGCAGAACGAGAGGCCAATAAAGCAAGCCAACCGTCGGCAGTGGCTGGCCTTTCATTAGGCGCAGATGCCATGGCCGATCGCAGTAGACGGATGGCTCCGGGTTTAAGTAATGACAGAAGTGGAAGGCGATCGGTGAGGAGTGCATCGTTCATGGCTAGAGTTGGCGAATGTCCGGATAGACAGGTGTACAAAATCGCACCCAAACTGTACAGATCCGCACTTGAAGTGACTTTGCCGTGACTAAGTTCCGGAGCTGCATAGGGATTTTGCAGGGTGCTTCGTTCAAAAAGCGACGGCATTAAACTTGCTGCACTGCCGACTAGCACACAATCCTGTGAACCCGATCGATGGATAATATTCTGCGGACGAACGTTGCCATGGACCAGTCCTTGGCCTTGAGCTTGGGTCAACGCACTCGATATTTGCCGCAGAAATAAAATAATATTGGCTTCGGATAGGGTCTCAGACCGAAGCCGATCGCCGAGACTCATCCCCGCCACAGATTCCATCACCACAAACGGCATCGCCTCTTCATAGAAAAAGTCCAACACTCTCACCAGTCCTGGATGACGACTCTTCGCCCACTGGTGCGATCGTCCCTCAAATTCTTCACAGATCCGTCGGTATTCAGGATGCGAACGAAAGGCGGGATTGAGAACTTTGATAACGACGCTTTGGTTGCTCTGGGGGTGCGTGGCACGATAGGTCCAGCCAATCCCCTGCTGATTGAGGACATGGTTGAGGAGATATTTTCCCTTTTGTAAGGTTGTCCCTGCGCCAAGTTGCATATAATTCTACCCTGATGATCCATCGCCATAGTCCGTCGCCACTGCCCCGATTATCCTAACGCGATGGGCGAGACATTTTGAACGACTTAAGCGACAATCTAGGGTTTATTGACTCTAGATTGTCGGGAAATATTAGATGCTCAAAGCTATCCACCTCTTGATCACCCACGGTAGCCGCAATGTTCGATCGCAGCAATCCGCCGAGCAGTTGCGATCGAACATTGAAAGTTACCTCAACCCCGATCAATCGCAGTCCCGCACTGAGCAACACGTTGAGCAACGCATTGAGCACGCTGTCCTAGAAGGCGGGACCACCTCGCTTCACCTCCAAATCCTGCATCACGCCGACCGCGCTCGCGCCGAGGGTTTGAGTAGGCTGCAACTTTTACCGCTTTTCTTGATGCCGGGAGTGCATGTGGTGGAAGATTTGCCGCAGGAAGTTGCCTTGGCTCAAAAACAGCTCGTCGATCGCGATCCTATCTTCAAACTCTCTACCCTTCCCTACCTCGGACATCAGCTTCAAACCCATTCTCACTCCCTCAATTCAGCCTGGGGAACTGAGGCCGGGGTCGCTGCTAGGGTGGCTAAGATTGTGGTGTCCCATGGCAGTCGTCGATCGGATAGCACCCTGTTGAGTGAGCAGTTTGCAGCTTCGATCGGAGCGACGACCGCCTACTGGTCTATTGAACCGTCGCTGACCCAAACAGTTGAGCGATTGTTCAGAGAGGGCTACGAAGAGATTCAAGTTCTGCTATATTTTCTATTTCCGGGTGGAATTACAGCGGCGATCGAAGATTCGATCGTTGAGTTAGGTAAGTCTTATCCAAGATTAAATATCACCTGCAAATCAACGTTAGATCAAATTCCGGAATTCCCGAAATTTATTGCTGACGTACTTCAAAGTAGTATGGTTCAAGACCCTTTGCTTCAAGCCTAATTAATCTTCAAAATCGATCGGTGTTGCCCTACAGTTCCTATGCAGAAGTCAATTGGTAAAGTCTATCTTGTCGGCGCTGGCCCAGGAGATCCAGGTCTCATGACGCTTAAGGGGAAAGCGCTCTTAGACTGTGCCGATGTTGTGATTTATGACGCATTAGTCAGCCAGCCTATTTTGGATATGGCTAATCCGATCGCTGAACTGATTCATGCTGGAAAACGCAAAGGACAGCATTCACTCCTGCAAGAAGATACGACGAAACTCCTGATTGAAAAGGCTCAGGGCTGTGCAGTGGTGGTGCGTCTGAAGGGCGGCGACCCTTTCATCTTTGGGCGAGGCGGCGAGGAAATGGAGGATCTTGTTGCCGCTGGAATTGAGGTGGAAGTGGTTCCGGGGATTACATCAGGAATCGCTGCTCCCGCCTACGCTAATATCCCGCTGACCCACCGCAATTACAGTTCTTCGGTCATCTTTGTTACAGGACATGAGTCTGTGGAAAAATATCGTCCATCGCTTAATTGGGCGGCGATCGCGAAGGGTGCAGAGACCATCGTCATTTACATGGGCGTCCACAATTTACCGTTTATTGTCACGTCGCTCTTGGCCGCCGAGCTTTCTCCTACAACGCCGATCGCCCTTGTCCGCTGGGGCACTCGTCCCGAGCAATCGGAGTTATTGGGACAGTTGGATACGATTGTGCAGCAGGTGGAGGACTCTGGATTTATGGCCCCAGCGATCGCGGTAATTGGTAATGTGGTGAATTTTCGGGGCAAAGTGATGGATTTGAGTGATCCATGACGACGATCGCACGCTGAGGCGCTTTACCTCATTCATTCACTCCATTCATTTAACCCTTACCCAACCCTAGGAAACCCCCATGACTACCACAAAAATTATTTACACGTTTACGGACGAAGCTCCGGCCTTGGCAACCTATGCGTTTTTGCCGATCGTGAAGGCGTTTGCAGGGGCGGCGGATGTGATTATTGAAACGAGCGATATTTCTCTCGCGGGCCGCATTTTAGCCAATTTTCCAGACTATTTGCGCCTTGAACAGCAGCAACCCGACACCCTGACCGAACTCGGCGAACTGGCAAAAACCCCAGACGCCAACATCATTAAGCTGCCCAATATCAGCGCCTCGGTTCCCCAACTTATCGCTGCGATTCAAGAATTGCAGTCGCAAGGATACATGATTCCCGATTACCCCGCGACACCTGTAACCGAGGCTGAGACTGCAATCAAGACCCGATACTCAAAGGTCTTAGGCAGTGCTGTGAATCCCGTTCTGCGCGAAGGAAACTCCGATCGACGGGTGGCTAAAGCGGTGAAGCGATATGCGCAGAAAAATCCCCATAAAGTCGGCGCGTGGGCCTCAGATTCCGCGTCCCATGTGGCGCATATGGACAGCGGTGATTTTTATGGGACGGAGAAGTCGGTGGTGATATCTCAGGCCGTGGATGTCAAGATTGAACTTGCGGCGGCAGACGGAACGGTGACGGTGCTGAAGGCGAAAACAAGTTTATTGGCGGGTGAAGTGATTGATGCGGCGGTGATGAGCGTTAGGGCGCTGCGATCGTTTTATGAAACCCAAATGACAGCGGCAAAGACTGAAAATATTTTGCTGTCTCTTCATGTCAAAGCTACGATGATGAAAGTCTCGGATCCAATCTTATTTGGACATGCGGTGACTACGTATTACAAAGACGTTTTCACCCAGTATGCAGACACTTTTAAAACCCTAGGCATCAATCCAAACAACGGTCTAGGCGACGTCTATGCCAAAATAAAAACCTTACCTGAAACCCAGCGCTTGGCGATCGAATCTGCTCTCCAAGCCACCTACAAAACCCGTCCCAATCTAGCGATGGTAAATTCAGATAAAGGCATTACTAACTTGCATGTCCCGAGCGATGTAATTATTGATGCATCAATGGCGGCGACCATTCGATCGTCGGGCAAAATGTGGGGACCTGACGGGAAAGCCTATGACACCAAGGCAATGATTCCCGATCGAAGCTATGCGACGATTTATCAAGAATGCATCCAGTTCTGCCAAACGCATGGCGCATTTGATGTGACGACGATGGGCAATGTCGCAAATGTGGGGCTGATGGCGCAGAAGGCCGAGGAGTATGGGTCCCACGATAAAACCTTTGAAATCCCAACGGGTGGCATCGTCCGGGTTGTGGACAGTGCGGGAACGACCTTACTCGAACACCCTGTTGAAAAAGGCGATCTTTGGCGCATGTGTCAGACGAAGGATTTACCGATTCAGGATTGGGTAAAGCTAGCGGTGAATCGGGCGATCGCAACGGGACTGCCCACGATTTTTTGGCTTGATCCGCAACGTGCTCATGATGCAAATATCATCACTAAAGTGAATCATTATTTATTGCAATATGACACAACCGGGTTGGAGATTAAAATCCTGTCACCTGTTGAGGCGATGCGGTTTACCTGCGAGCAGATCAAGGCCGGACGCGATGTGATTTCGGTGACGGGAAATGTGTTGCGAGATTATCTGACGGACTTGTTTCCGATTCTTGAATTAGGGACGAGTGCAAAGATGTTGTCGATCGTGCCGCTTCTCGCTGGCGGTGGGCTATTTGAAACGGGGGCAGGCGGGTCGGCCCCGAAGCATGTCCAACAGTTTGTGAGCGAAGGGCATTTGCGTTGGGATTCGCTGGGTGAATTTTTAGCGTTGGCGGTAGCGTTGGAGGATTTGGGGACAAAGACGAAGAATGACGCTGCGTTAGTGTTGGCCGAAACATTAAATAGTGCGAATGGTCAGTATCTAACGAGTGCAAAGTCTCCGTCCTCTAAGGTGCATGAGCTAGATAACCGGGGAAGTCAGTTTTACTTGGCGCTGTACTGGGCGCAGGCGTTGGCATCCCAGGATAAAAGTCCAGCGTTAAAGGCCAAATTTACGCCGCTTGCTCAACAGTTAACTGACCATGAATCCACGATCGTTGCTGAGTTAAATGCAGCCCAAGGCCGATCGGTGGATCTCGGCGGATATTATCATCCCGATGCCGTGAAAGCCACGCAAGCCATGCGATCGAGCGTCACCTTTAATGCTGCGATCGCGTCTTTGGATTAGTGCATTTGGGACATCGATCGATGTCCTCTAATAAATCTTTGAAATCGAATAATGTCCCAAAACTTCTTGTCCCCAGCGGACCAGTTGCTCACTCCCTTCGATCATTAGAAGATAATGGCCTCGGTTGAGGTGGTGGCGAAAGATGCTGGCGGCAGTGCCTTCGCCCAAGAGACCTATGAACCAACCTGCACCAGCGCCGATCGCAAAGCAGATGACGCCTAAAATCGGAATGAGCAAAAGGCGGGGGTTGAGATCGATGAGTTGGTTGATATAGGTATGGCCGAGAATCTCTAGGGCAACTCCTGCCATTAATCCTAAAGCACAGGACAATGCGCCCCAAAAAATGGCCTTGCGGAACGCGATCTGAACCGGACGCAATAGGCCAATGCTATCGGGACTACTGTACCCGGTCCCAACGATCGCTATATGCTCCGGTGAAATACCGTGGTAGTTGAGCAAACGATAGGCTTGGAAGGCAGACATCTCATCAGGTAGGACAATGACCGCTAATCGAGTATGACGAGGTGTTAAACCTTGTTTTTGGAGGAGTCGCCTGATCACTGCTAGTGCTGCCTACCTGACTGAAGGTTAGTAAGTGTTATGGGCTGAATCTGCAACGCTGAAAATCTCTAAGAGTTTATACTAAACTTTAGAGGGTCTTTCCGGATATTTGCAGGGGGCAACTGCTAAATCTGTAATTATTTAATAATCAAGGTTTCTAATGTCCACATACCATTAGAGAATGTCTTTTGAAATCCCACATTTGAGTGATTCTATATGCCTCCTCGTTGGTCTAGAGTTCCGACCCGAAACGATCCAGATTATCGCCGTCTAGACGATCGCGTGACATTTGCGACCCATGTAGCGGGTTTTTTGGCCATTAATTCGGGCGTTTGGTTTTTCCGTATGATCCAAAAGGCAGATTGGCAGTGGCCGATTTGGCTGTCCGGCCTATGGCTTGCGGTTTTTATTTCCCACGCAATTTACGTGTTTGTGATCGCAAAATATGAAGATTTGCCTACTATTGACCCATCTTAGGGAGGATTGACTGCCATGAGCACTGCACAGGACATTGAACGGCTGGCCGGAGAACTGGGTGACCAGATTTATCTCGATATTGCAAAATGGCATCTTTACCTGCGAGATGCAAAACTGCACACGCTGCTGGCAGACCAGCTTGGACCTCTGGCTGAGGCCGGAAAAGTCTCTGAGTCGGAGATTATTAGCACGTTGAACCAGACGGTGATTGAGCTAGGCGGCGGTAAGCAGAAATTACCGCTTTCAGAACTTATTCCAGCCTCCGGAATTCGTCGGGTCAGTGATCTACTAGGCGAGTGGACTCGATCGCTGTAGTTATCCCTAAGACTCCAATGCCGCATAAGTTTCGTTACACGTTGAGCCGAAACCTTAAAAGTAGCTGTTTCAGCTTGTAACGTCTGCCAATCGGTGGAGCGGTTTCTCGATCGGCCCAAAAAATAAGGACGATCTGGCGATCGTCCTTACCAAGTTAATTCAAATTGCTTTTCACTTGAGAACTGGCTCTCGATCGCTCTCTATGGCAGCTTCAAGGTGAGCAATAGTCTCTGGAGACACGTCAAGAACCGGCTCTGATTTCTTGTGTGGCAGACGAATCCCAATAAAAACGTCGTACCAGAAACTCGCCGGATCTTCAGTTAAAACACCCAAGGTCTGACGACAGCCTTTTTCATCTAACATAGGCTTCATGGCCTGATAGACGGGTTCATAGTTGTACCAAGGCACCGCAGGCCAGAGATGATGAATTAAATGGTAGTTCTGACCACCAATCAGGTAATTCAAAACTTTGCTGGGGTAAACCCGAGCATTCATCCACCGATCGCGCTCCTTGAAGGGGCGATGCGGCAAATAATCGAAAAATAGGCCCAAGACCAGTCCAACGATCGCCAATGGCGTAAACCAGAAATTAAAAATGTAACCCACGAACCCAAAGTGATACGACGCCAGCAGCAACAAAACTGCTGAGGTGCGCGCTAATATCCACTCTAGAAGTTCATACTTACGCCAGAGTTTCCGCTGAAAAAAGTACACTTCGTGGTAAAGAAACCGCGCATTGATCATCCATAGTGGACCCATAGTTGAAACAATGTGGTCTGGATCATTCTCAGGATCGTTCACATGGGCATGGTGCTGCATGTGGACCCGAGTAAAGACCGGGAACGAAAAAAACAATAAAAATGCACTTCCATGACCCAACATGGAATTCACTATTTTGTTACGGTGGGCAACACCATGACAGGCATCATGAATGACCGTTCCAACCATGTGGAGAGATAAAAAGTTTAACCCGAACGAGATGTACCCCGCCCAGTGCAAACCAAAATATCCCCACGCCGAACCGATTGCGATCGCAACCGACGACACAAACATTAGTAAATTTGGATTGACGTTCCCAGGAGCAGGCGCACCGACCAACTCTCTCGGGACTGTCAGGGGCTGCTTTGCCTCCGACATCAGGCTTTATCTCCTTTCTCACACCCACGTAAGAAGTATACACGATATGACCGGGGTGTGAAGTTAGGTGAAGTTTATGGGCTTGGGAACACTATGGGCATGGTCCCCGTCAAACCCTTCAGCACTCACACAATGTGGTTCGTAATTCTGAACCAAGGCTAACTACTATGACGTTCCAAACTGCTTCTTTCTCTTCTTCTTTTTCCCGTCGTTTTGGCCGAGCTGGCGCGATCGCTGCTGTATTAGGGAGCAGCCTCTTCAGCCTTGCTCCGGCCTATGCCGCTGCTGATGTTGTCTTGCCGACCGATACCACCACATCTCCTGCTCCTGTCGGCGGCAGCACGGTTCCGACCTCTGGAAGCACTGGGTCTACAGTCCCGACAGAAACGGGTAATGTTTCGATTAATGGCGTCCGCTTCTTCTGCGGCAACAATGCCGGACAGCCCACGGTTATGTATCAACCTGAAAGTCAGCCAGGTCGCGCTTATCCTTGGGCCATTCCTGGGGCGATGGGGGGTGGCTGGTCGCCTATTGCACGGTGCAATGAGATCGCATCTCGCCTTGAAAAATATCGTCCTGAAGGTCTGGTCGAAATGTCCACGGCGGTGGTCAATGGCTACAACACCATCTGCGTCACGACCGATCGCACCCCTGCTTGCCAGATTGTTCTGACGGTCCCTAATGGCCAAGATCCCGTTGCAACCCGCGATCGTATCTTTCAAAACCTAGCGTCAGCAGATGATGGTCAGATGATTCAAGGGGTCAATACCTTCGGTTCGGCTGGAAATGACAGCTTGTTTGGTCAGATTGGTAATGTGTTAGGCGTTTCGGGTGGACAGCCAAAGGCTAAGGCGGGTCTTAACCTGCGTCCATTCCTCGATCGTGCAGATGGCGGAACCGGACGCAAACTCAACGGCGGCGTCTCCTTTGTGGCGCCGAAGCCTGCGATCGTCGCTCCTGTCGTTACCCCTGTGGTCGTTCCTGCGGCTGTCGTACCTGTCAAGCCTGCTGTGAAGCCCGTTGTGAAGCACGTCTTCAAAAAGCTCTTCAAAGGCCGCGTCGCACCTAAAAACTAGCAAACTGAGTCGCGATAAACTCTGAGAAAAAGCCCTTTAGTCTTTCATGCACTAGGGGCTTTTTTTGTGATGGTCTTTGATTGACTTTAGGCGTCGATATACTCGGCAAAGTTGAGAACTAGACTTTTAAGATATATGATTAAATTTATCTATTTTTGAATTATCAGCCAACTGAGGCGGAAATTAGCGGCGTCAGGGCTGGGCATCCCCATCACCATTGGTTGCGATAATGCTGAATACCAAAAATGTGCGGTCGTCTTTGAAGTGGCCGAAGAGCTAGGGATTACTTTTCTGTACTTACCCTCCTATTCCCTGCCTTTAAATTTAATTGAGCGATTATAAAAATTTGTCCGAAAGGAATATCTGTAATCTACATATTATGCAGATTTTGACAGCTTTAGGACGGCCATTTCGAGTTTGATTGAGACCGCACATATTGACAAGTATAAAGAACTCAAAAGCTTGATGATCTGGGATTTTCAGTCATTCAAAAAAGTCAATAACACGCTCGATTGAAGCAGCGTCCCATACCATCCGAAGGATCACTGACATCCTACTATGAGGCCACGTTAAAGCTTAGTCCAAATGACGCCATTTTTTAAGTTTGCCGACGAGTCAGAGTTAGATGGTCATTATAGGAAACCTAGACCGATCGTAGGTAAATCCTACATAAGGGAGAGAATAGAGCATCACATTGGGCCAAGTAAAGATAATGCAATGGGCTTCGATCGTGAAAATAGTTCATACAACTCCGTCGTTCCACATACCAAGAATTAAGCAGAAATGATGAACTTCTCCGTATTACATATGCCATTCTAAGCTTTAAAGCAATTCAGTACTATTCCTCAACTGATTGAAGCCTAATAATTTCAATAATGAACGCAGACAGAAATGCAGAACACGCTGCCATTTGTCTACTTCTACAGAACTGTCAACAGTTTTGCATTCGTTATTTTGCACATCCATTCAGTGGAACTAGTCAGTTTATTATGAAACGCATTCAATCATTCTTCGGCATCGTAACCATTAGCGCAGTCGCATTGATGGGCCAAGCTCAATCAGCACAAGCCTTTGATCTCAAATTAACCAACGGAGTCGCTTCCTCAACTGGAGTCACGTCACAAGGTGCTTATTCAGAATACGCGGGTCTTAGCACGGTCAAAACGATAGACTTTAACTCAGGTTCGGTGCCGACAAAAGGGTTTGCAAAATACTCCTTTCAATCGAACAACAGCGTTAGCAACGTTCGTTCTGACGTCTGGGCACCGTCTGGATCGAAGGGCGAAGTCAACAAAGGTAACTATCTTGCAGTCTTTGAAGGCAACAACGTTACGATCGACTTGGCTAGCAGAGTGAAGTATTTCGGAATCGACTGGGGTGCAATGAGCGGTGGAAACACGTTCTCCTTCTACAATGGCGATTCATTGGTCAAGTCCTATTCAACTAAAACGGTGGCACCTCTTGCATCAATTCATGCTCAACAGCATGGTGGCGAAGGGAATGGGTACGCACACTTTACCGCTAGCAATACTGGCGAAATGTTCAATAGGATTGTCATCAGCCAAGTCGGTGGTGGTGGATTTGAATCGGACAACCATTCCTTCAGCATTACAGATCCTACAAAGTCGGTTCCTGAACCCGGCATCATGCTAGGTTTAGCTGCGATCGGAGGTTCCATTTGGTCTAAGCGCAAGCGCGGCTAATCATTGACTCTCGTAAAATGAAACCGTTCGGGCGGCATGACGTGATAGTCGTGCCGCTTTTTTAGGAGCTATGCTAAGTGACGAGACTAAATTACACGTTTGAACCACCATGTTCCAGATTTCTGACACCCTCAGTTTGTCCCTTAGTGAAATTGAAATCAGCGCCATTCGATCGCAGGGAGCGGGCGGTCAGAATGTAAATAAAGTGGCAAGTGCCATTCATTTAAGATTTGACATTCAGGCATCGTCGCTCCCCGATCGCTACAAGGAACGACTGCTTAAACTGCGCGACAGACGAATTACGACTGAAGGCGTGGTGATCATTAAAGCTCAAGAACATAGAAGCCAAGCCCAAAATCGATTCGACGCACTCGATCGGTTGCGTAATTTGATCGTGAGTGTGACGGTGGTGGTCTTGCCTCGGGTTCTTCGTCAACCGAGCCAGGGTCAGGAGCGGCGACGATTGGCTGAAAAGAAGCGGCGCTCTGAGATTAAAGCATTACGAAAAATAGTGGCCGAATAGAGCCATTAGCTCTTACTTCAACCAGCCCTGCGCCAAAGCCCCAAACAAGAATGCTGCAAATGCCAACCGATACCAGACAAAGATCCAAGTCGATCGGGTCTTCAGAAATCCCAGCAACCACTTAATCGAAAGCAACGAAAACACGACGGCTGAAATCACTCCTACAAAGAGCGGCAACGCCATTCCCGGCTGGGCAAAGGCATCCTTTCCCTGCACCAACGTCACAAGAAACAACGTCGGGAACCCCAGCAAAAACGAAAATCTAGCCGCCGTCTCGCGCTCCATCCCCAACAACAAACCAGTGGTCAATGTCGAACCCGATCGCGACGCTCCCGGCAACAGCGCAATCATCTGACCCAATCCCACCCAAATGCCATCTTGCGTTTTCAACTGAGCAAATCGGCGTTTGCGAGACCCTATCTTCTCCGCCAAACCCAACAACATCGACATCACAAGCGACATCACCGCAATCAACATGGGACTCTCTAGCTTGATGTTGAGCTTTTTAAGGATTAACCCGCCGACCAGTACGGGCAGCGTCCCAATTACTATGCCCACTGTGATGCGCCACTCTTCGCGCTGCCAATCTTTCTTCTGAAACGCCGCCCAAGCACCCCCGATGAGGAAGCTAAAATCTTTCCAGAAGTAAATCAAGACCGCAATCACACTGCCAAACTGAATGCCATCGATCGCCTCTTTACTCCAGCCCTCATCCCAGTTCAGCAAATCCCGAAAAATAATCAGATGCGCCGTACTACTAATGGGCAAAAACTCGGTCACGCCTTGAACCAATCCCATTAGCAGTCCGTGGAATATCTGAACCATGCTATTCGGGGCCTCGATCGTTAGCATTGGAAAGAACTGTGGCCCAAAAAGTGAACCTCCAGCCTGTAGCCCGATAGCATATAGCGTCATATTAAGCATCATACTGAAGTCCTGCTGTGCGCGTGCTACCAAGGATCTCTCAGTATTGTGACAGAGATCCGGACATTCTGGCATGGCCCCCTGATTCTGACCTGCATGAACCCTATGCATCCGATGCGATTATGCTATTGTTAAGTAACGTTAATTATTTGCATTAACCCTTCATAAACTACCTTGACCACCTACCAGAGCGACCGCGCGACCCTAATCCAATCTCGACCTACAATTGCCTTAGATCCCGATCGGACTGACCTTTTGTCGATCGAGGCCGAGGCGTTATGTCCTCCTCATAAACTAACGCGTCAGATGATCATTCTGGCCTCTGTGTTTTTGGTCTCTGTTCCTGTCTTTATTCAGGCTCCGCTGGTTCGGAACCTTCCGGTGGTGTCGCTCGTGGGGACGCTGGTGTTGAGTTGGTTGAGCCTTTACCTCTGCCAGCGCGATCGGACCCGAGTTTGGGGTGAGCTATTGACGGGATTTACCTGGACGTGGCTCTCGGGATCGCTTTATTGGGGCTGGCTTCGAGCTGAACCTCTGTGGCACTTGCCGATCGAGGCACTTGCGCTGCCATTGGCTCTTTGGGGACTGAAGAAAAATTGGTGTTCGGTGGGCGTTTGGTTTTATCTGGGATCTTTATTTGGCACCACCATCACCGACACCTACTTCTATGCCGTGGACTTAATCCCATCTTGGCGTCAAATTATGATAGACCCAGAGCAAGCGGGCTTGATCTTTCACGTGGCCCTGATGCAAATGAATACGACGTTAGGTTGGATTTGGGCGATCGGTCTTCTTTCCTTACTGAGCCTTACAGGTCTGGGAAGCTTTCGGATCAAGACCTTGCCTGCGCTTGCCTTTAGCGGTGCAGTGGTGAGTACGATTTTAGTAGATGGATTATTTTGGGTGGCCGCACTTTTGGCCTAGTCGTGAGGTTGGGTTGGGTTAGTGCTAAGTTGATGACCGATTTTGTCAACTTATAAGCGAGTCAGGGTTGTAAACCTGTGAATCTTGCGTATGATTTAGTCACCCGTTTGAGGGACAATTAGACATAATACTCTTCTGAAGGGGTATCTTAGGAGGCATCCTTGTTCGCCACCATTGCATCCTATCCGCAGATCCTGCAACCTGTGAGTGCTCGTGACTTCGTTACATCCATCCCCCTTTCCCCATTTAACGCTGCAAACCGCTAGCGGGAGCCAACGGCTTCCGCTGACGGGCCATACCTGCTGGACGGTCGGACGCGGCGAAGAAAATGACGTTATTTTAGGCGATCGATGGATTTCACGCAATCATGCCATGCTTCAAAGTATGGACAATGGTGAAGTTTATTTGATTGATCTCGGCAGTCGGAATGGTTCGTTTATCAACGGTCGTCGGGTGAGTGTCCCCGTCACATTACGCAATGGGGATCACTTGACCTTTGGCCAAACTGAGCTGGATTTTTATTCCCCGCCTCGGCAGTCCATTATGCAGATGACAGATGAGGACTGCCGAGACTTCACGGCCACGGTTACGCTTCATGTGCGCAGTTTGATTTCAGTTCTCGTGGTTGATATTCGGGACTTTACGGTTCTGACCCGGCAGCTTGACGAAAAAATTCTCTCAGAAATGATCGGAAGCTGGTTCCGAGGGGCAGGCGAAATCATTCGTAAAAATGGCAGTTGGGTGGACAAATATATTGGCGATGCTGTAATGGCAGTTTGGATTCATGGAAGTGAAACCGTGTCCCATAATGAGATTATTTCGGTGCTTAAAGCGCTTCGAGAGCTTCATGATATGACGGAGAAGCTGTCCCAACAATTTCCCGTGCCGTTCCCGCTGAGAATTGGGGCCGGAATAAATACCGGGTTTGCCATGGTGGGCAATACGGGAAGCGGCGATCGTCCGGACTATACAGCGCTCGGAGATACAGTGAATGCGGCGTTTCGCTTGGAGACGGCTACTAAGCAAATCGCCATGGACATTGCCCTAGGCTGCAAAACCCATGAACCCTTGACGGCTCCGACGCCCTTTAAGGCGCACCAAGTCGAACTTAAAGGCTATGACGAACTCACCACCACTTATGCCTGTACCTTCAAGCAATTGGAACAATTTTTAACCTAATTTTAGTCACCTGTTCAGTTCAGATCGGCCAAGAGCTGAAAACCGATCGAAAAAGGGCCGATCGCTTGCAACGATCGACAGATAGGCGCGATGATTAGTTTGAATCTGCTGTGCATTGAGTTCGCTCGATTTTAGATCGGCTTAACTTAAGATCTATTTAAACTAGAACGGGAGGAATGTTTTCATGAAACGTTTGGTGAACTGGCTGTCGGTTTTCGTAGTGGTTGTGGCCAGCTTAGGTTGGTTCGGCCATGCAACGGCAGCTCTTGCTGCCCCCAATTCTATGGTTGCGTCCATAGTTCAGTCTACGCCGCTGTTTGCCGCTGTCAACGCAAACGTCGAGAAGGAAGTAATGCGGAACCGGGTCGCGGATAAAATGTCTACCGATTACGGGAAGAAGCTGGATTTAAACAACACCAATCTTCGCTACTTCCGCGAACTACAAGGGATGTATCCGACGTTAGCCGCCTTGGTCGTCCGAAATTCTCCCTACGCGGCTGTTGAGGATGTCCTCAAAATTCCTGGCCTGACGGAAACGCAGCTTGCGACGCTGACGACCAACCTCGATCGCTTCACCGTCACGGAAGTGGAAGAAGCGCTCACCGAAGGCAACGATCGTATAAATAATGGCGTCTATCGTTAAAAAGCGTCAATAAATTGGACCTCTCGTAGGATTAAAACTCTCCGCAGACACTCAGCGCATTGAGGAGATTTCTGGGGAGTTTTTTAATTTATATTATTTTCAAGTTCTAACTTCAACAACTTTAGTATTCACGAGTAACCGATCACCTATGGACGATCGCAACCCATTAGAGGCACGACTTAGTAACCCGCCCAATGACCCACTCAATGAAAGCTTTGATATTTTGATCGTGGGGGCGGGAGCGGCTGGGCTATACAGCGCTTTGTGCCTTCCCTCGACGTTTCGCATTGGACTCATTAGTAAGGACAAACTATCGCGGTCTGCTAGCGGGTGGGCACAGGGCGGTATTGCGGCGGTTGTGGATTCGGATGATTCTACGGAGCTGCATCTCCAGGACACGCTGAGGGCTGGAGCGGGGATTTGTGATGGGGCAGCGGTTCGGTTTTTGGTGGAAACGGCCCCGGATTGCATTCAGCATCTTGTGGATCTTGGGGTGGCTTTCGATCGGACCCATCAGGACAAGCTCGCTCTCACTCTAGAGGCCGCCCATTCCCGTCGCCGAGTCCTCCATGCCGCCGATACCACGGGCCGCGCTGTGGTCACGACCCTGACCCAGCATGTGCTCAGCCAGTCTAATATTGAAATTTTATCTCCAGCGTTTGTGTTGGACCTGTGGATCGAGGATGGCGTGACCCAAGGGGTGCGGCTGCTCTATGACGGGCAAATCCGGAAAGTAGCGGCGCGATCGGTCGTCCTGGCCACGGGCGGCGGCGGTCAGGTGTTTGCCCAGACAACCAATCCAAAGGTGAGTACGGGAGACGGGGTCGCGATTGCCCATCGAGCCGGGGCGATTTTGCGGGATTTGGAGTTTATTCAGTTTCACCCGACAGCGCTCACCCAGGTCGATGCCCCGAGATTTTTGATCAGCGAGGCGGTGCGCGGAGAAGGGGCGCACTTGATTGATGACGCCGGACATCGGTTTGTGTTTGACTATCATCCAGACGGAGAACTTGCACCTCGCGACATCGTCAGCCGTGCGATTTTTAGCCATTTACAGACCCGTTCAACCGATTCGATCACTGATAATGTCTGGCTCGATCTTCGGCCCATTCCCGCCGAAAAAATTCGCCAGCGTTTCCCGAACATTATTCAAGTCTGCCAGACCTGGGGCATTGACATCTTCACGATGCCCATTCCCGTCGCACCTGCTGCCCACTATTGGATGGGAGGGATTCAAACCAATCTTGACAATCACACCACGATTCCAGGTCTTTACGCGGTGGGTGAAACGGCCAGTACGGGCGTCCATGGGGCCAACCGACTCGCCAGTAATTCGCTGCTAGAATGCATTGTCTATGGCGCACAGCTTGGGAAGATGAATATCTCAGAAGCGCCTCAACCCCCAATTCTGGGGGAGAGAGAAATCGGTTTGGACGTTCAGACAACGGATCCGGACTGGATCGCCCAGATGCGATCGACCCTCGCCTGTTTGATATGGCAAAGTGCCGGGATTTCGAGAGAGCGCGCAACCTTGGATGCGGCGATCGCTCAGGTTCAGCATTACCAACGGGACTTTGCGCTTGCGCCACTATCCCATCAGCTTGCCCTATCGCTAGACTACCAAGTTAAGCGTGAAGACGAACCGATCGTCCGGGCCTGGGGAGAACTTCACAACCTTCTAGACGTTGCCGAACTCATTCTCCGCAGCGCCCAGAAGCGCACCGAAAGTCGTGGCGGCCATTACCGATCGGATTATCCAACAACAGATGAAGCCTGGGAAGTCCACACCCTCGTTCAGAATCACACCTGGACGACATCTGCCATTGGGTGAGCCATGCCGATCGCCTCACTCACGAACAGGACGGGAAACGTCGGAGAGTCCTCCACCTGCAACTCCCGACAAGGCAACCGATCGGACAAAATGGCGCTTGCCATCATTCCGGTATGGATTTCGAGCACGGCGTCTGGATTAGCCTCAAACAACAGTCGCTGCGCTGGAAAGACCACCCGCTCAAAGTACCAATTGGCAATATTGGTAATGCGAATAATTTGGATTTGACCCGATCGATTGGTGTAGCAGCAAGTCAAGCGATCGAGATCGTCTGACGGAAGCGAGTCTAAGATTTGAGCCATGATGAAATGGGTATGTATGAGGATGGATCTTAAGCTAGCACCCCTAAACCCGTAGAACTGTCAATCCTATTACCATCTTGCAAGTCTTTAAGCCCGTTGTTAGCGCTAAGTCAGGGTTAAAATGCTACCATTAAGTTATGTGAAATTGGATCATAAAGCCATGAACTCTCGCATTCTTTACGTTCGTCTACCCTGTAACCCCATTTTTCCGATCGGGGTGGTCTATTTGGCTGATCATGTCCACAAACTCTTTCCCGCTGTTGAGCAAAAAATCTTCGACATGGGCACGGTCCCGCCTTTAGACTACCTCTCGGCAATGGAAGAGTCTATTGATGAATTTCGACCCAACTTAATCATATTTTCTTGGCGTGATATTCAGATTTACGCACCCGTGGGTGGGCGAGGTGGCAACCCATTGCAAAATGCCTTTGAGTTCTACTACTCCCCCAATCCACTGCTTAAAATTCGGGGGGCTATAGGCGGCGTAAAGATGCTGAGTTCTTACTACGGCGAGCTATGGCGCAACCAAAAACTTATCAAACGCGGCATTCAACGGGCACAAAAGTATGTGCCGGATGTAAAAAGCGTTGTGGGCGGGGGCGCGGTAAGCGTGTTTTACGAGCAGCTCAATCACAAAATGCCCAAGGGCACCATCATTTCCGTCGGAGAAGGTGAGGCGCTACTGGAGAAGCTCATCCGAGGTGAAAGTCTGGCCCAGGAGCGGTGTTACATTGCCGGGGTGGAAACTCCAAGAGAGCGACTCATTCATGAACAGCCGGCTCCTATTGAGAAAACAGCCTGTAATTATCCCTACATCCAACAGATTTGGGGAGAGTTTGAATATTACTTTCAGTCGAATGATTTCTATGTCGGAGTCCAAACCAAGCGCGGCTGTCCGCACAACTGTTGCTATTGCGTGTACACCGTGATTGAAGGGAAGCAGGTCCGCATTAATCCGGCTGATGAAGTGGTCGCTGAAATGCAGCAGCTTTACGACAAAGGAATTCGCAATTTTTGGTTTACGGATGCGCAGTTTATCCCAGCACGGCGATATATTGAAGATGCTAAAGAACTGCTGCGCAAAATCATTGCAGCGGGCATGAAGGACATTCATTGGGCGGCGTACATTCGGGCCGATAATGTTGATCCAGAGCTGGCGGATCTAATGGTCCAAACGGGAATGAACTACTTTGAGATCGGGATAACCAGTGGTTCTCAAGAACTCGTTCGTAAGATGCGAATGGGCTACAACCTGCGCACAGTTTTACAGAACTGCCGTGATCTAAAAACGGCGGGGTTCGATGCTCTAGTCTCGGTCAATTACTCCTTCAATGTCATTGACGAGACGTTTGAAACCATTCGCCAAACTATTGCCTATCACCGTGAACTTGAGGCTATCTTTGGTGCAGATAAAGTCGAGCCTGCTATTTTCTTTATTGGATTACAACCTCATACCCACTTGGAAGATTATGCATTTAAAAATGGCATTTTGAATCGTGATTACGATCCCATGAATCAGATGCCGTGGAATGCGATGAAACTGCTGTGGAATCCTGGAAAGATGGGTGACTTCTTTGGGAATATCTGTCTCCAAGCCTGGAAACGAAACCCGGATGACTTCGGGCGTGAGGTGATGCTTATTTTGGAGGAGCAACTCGGACGCGCACCGTTGGAATCAGCACTGACAGCGCCGATCGTAGAGAAAACAAAGGAGTTGGCGATCGTGCGTTGAGAGTTGGTATTGTGAATCTACTCTTAAGTGGCGATCGCAAACTGGCATTGGTTCGCGATCGGTTTTTACCGATTGATCTTATTGTGCAGAACTCACGCTCGTCTTCAACGCCTCTAACGCGGTTAGTGCTTTGGTGTTGTTCTTGCTCTTGATGCCCTCAGACGTACGGTCCATACCCTCTTCGATTGCCCCATAAACCTTAGGAGCCTTGATCTTAACGGCATCTTCTACAGTTTTCCAGGATTCTTCAAACTTCCCAAATTCAATCTTTGCCTGCTCAAAATTGTTTTTCTCAATCGAACCCTGCGTTTTCAGAATAACTGATTGTAGAGCCGCAAATCCTGCTGCGTTCGTATTATTTGACGAAGTAGCGCTTCTTTCGGTTGCAGGAGTGGCTGTAACGATCGACGAAGCATCTTTGGATCCAGAACAGCTTGTCAGGGTTAAGACAGCGATACTACTCATCAATCCAACTGTAAGTCGTTTCATTTCTAATCTTTAGCCTTTATGACACTAGTCTGAGTATAGGATGATTTAATAGAATGTGTAAGTGCGATTTATAAACCCCTAGATCTTTAAATCAGACTTAGCTATAGTCATTCTCATGAAACAACTTTTTCGCAAATATCATCGAACTCTAGCCCTCATTCTCTGCATTCCGCTGTTGCTGACTGTTCTCACTGGAATGGCAACAACCATGGTCGGCGAATGGTCCCTTAACTTTGGCGTTTCAAGGCGCTTGTTGCTACAAATTCATACCGGAGAGATCGTTCATCTTCAAGGAATTTACCCAATGCTCAATGGGATTGGGTTCATTGGATTACTCATAACAGGGCTGAGTATGTCTAAATTGTTCAGTCAGAAAACTAAGATAAAATCCCAGTGAAGAAGGCCAATAGAGATTTTCTATATTGAGATCGGGAGACTAACCAGATCTTTCTTTGTAGGTTATTGGCAAAGTAGTCTCAGAAGTATCACCTGACGGCGCTTTTGATCGAACATTAGCTGTTTAGCTTTTTGGCCACGATCTGATTCGTTAACTTCGGATCAGCCTTACCGCCTGTTTTCTTCAGAACCTGACCGACGAAGAAACCGAGCATCTTCGTTTTGCCACTTTTAAATTGTGCTAACTCGTCTGGGAAGGCTGCAATAATTTCATCGACCGCTGATTCAATAACTGTCGGGTCCGAAATTTGGACCAAGCCCTTTGAGGCCACGATCGCCTTGGCCGATCCGCCGTTCTCCAAGAGTTCAGGCAAGATATCCTTGCCAATTTTGTTGCTGATGGTGCCGTCTTCAATCAGGCTAATCAGCTCAGCTAGGGCACTAGGCTGAATCTTCAAATCGCCAATAGCCAAGCTAGCATTGGCATTCAAGTAAGCGCTGATGTCGCCCATGATCCAGTTTGCTGATTGCTTAGCGGGTGCGCCTGCTGCGATCGTCGCTTCAAAGTATTCCGCAATGGTCCGATCGTCCGTTAGCACCTTAGTGTCGTAGGGTGAGAGGGCAAGATCGTCTTGGTAGCGATGGCGCTTACTAATAGGCAACTCCGGCAGCTCCCCTTTCCAGTCCTCACGCTGCGCAACCGAAACTTCAATAGGACCAAGATCTGGCTCGGGAAAATAGCGATAGTCACTTGCGCCTTCTTTAATCCGCATACTCCGAGTCGTTTGCGTGCCTTCATCCCATAGGCGAGTTTCTTGGACGATGGTGCCGCCTGCTTCGATTTCGATCACTTGACGTTCGATTTCATGATCGATCGCCCGATGAATCGCATTGAAGGAATTCATATTTTTAATCTCAACCTTGGTCCCGAAACGCTCGGTTCCCACTGGTCGGACGGAGATATTTACATCACAGCGCAGCGACCCTTCTTGAAGATTGCCGTCGCACACCCCCAAATAACGGACGATCCGGCGAATTTCTTGCGCATATTCTGCCGCTTCCTGTCCGGTGCGAAGGTCGGGTTCAGAGACGATTTCAATTAATGGCACACCTGCACGGTTGTAGTCCACCAGCGAATACGTAGACCCTGCAATACTGTCACTGCCGCCATGAACGAGCTTCCCCGCATCTTCCTCCATGTGGAGCCGGGTGACGCCAATCTTTCGGCGGTTGGAGGTGCCGGATTTTTTGTCGTAGATTTCGATTTCAACCCAGCCGTGTTCCGCGATCGGCAGGTCAAACTGTGAGATTTGGTAATTTTTAGGGAGATCAGGATAAAAATACTGCTTGCGATCGAACTTACTGTAAGGCGCGATCGTACAATTAAGCGCAAGTCCAGCCTTGACGGCATATTCGAGCACTTTCTGATTCAGCACTGGGAGGACACCAGGCAACCCCATGCAAATCGGATCGATGTGGGTATTGGGCGTCGCCCCAAAGACGGTTGAGCTGTCGGAAAAAATCTTGGTCGCGGTGCTTAACTGGCAGTGCGTTTCCAAACCGATGACAGCTTCGTACTGAGTTTTTGGGGGAGTGGCAACCATCATAAGTGTTGGGGTGTGAGGGTCTGATTTTAGGTGTTGTGTGAGTCTGCATTCTCACCAAAACTATTGTAACGTCAGAATGTAACCCTGAGGAAATTGCCGATCGATGGGGAATAACTAGGGATGGTAAAGTAACACCCCTCACTGCAAAAGCTCAAATCGCAGACTCAAATCACAGACAATGATGGAAATTGCTCCTATTCCAAGTCCAATCTTTAACGATTCACCTTACATTGAGTCATACCCCGAATCGCTCAACGACTTTTCCACGATAATTTTCGTATTATCGAATCTGTAATTCCATTCCCATACTGAGATTGCGTACCCCATGACGTCCCATCCTAAACCCGTTAAAGCTGATGAATTAGAGGCCGCCATAGACGAGGTCGATGTGGCCGATTTAGCAGATTTTAGAGAGGCGGTCATGGATGATATGCCGACCATCGTCTTGCCCATGCAGCTTTCCATGTTGGAAGACGCGGCGCGAACCGACGTCGGACAGCAGCGCGAACATAATGAGGACTTCTTTAGCCTCTCGACCGAGGTCAGAAGATCAGAGCGTCCGTCTGGGCGACTGGTCCAGGGGCGCGCTCTATACGTGCTCTGTGATGGAATGGGCGGACATGCTGGCGGTGAAGTCGCGAGTCATCTAGCTGTAGATACGATTCAGACCTTCTTTAGAGAATACTGGGCGAGTGAAGAAGGCGATCGCGTCAGTGCGCTAGGTCAGTTGCCCCCGAGTTCCGTCATCCGTGAAGGCATCCGCCTCGCCAACCAAGCCATCTACGATCGGAATCAAACCGACGCCCGCCTAGGCAATGGCCGTATGGGAACGACCCTCGTGGTGCTGCTACTGTGTAATACCAGTGTGGCCATTGCCCATGTGGGAGACAGCAGAGCCTATCGCTACACCCGTAAGCGAGGTCTAGAACAGATTACGGTAGACCATGAGGTGGGTCAGCGAGAAATTCAGCGGGGGGTAGATCCGGAGGCGGCCTATGGACGATCGGATGCGTATCAGTTGACGCAGGCATTGGGACCTAGGGATGAAAACTTTGTGGAGCCAGATTTGACCTTTATTGAACTGGCGGAAGACACGCTGTTGCTGCTGGCGACCGATGGGCTGACAGACAATAATCTTCTTGAAAATCATGTGGCTAGTCATGTGGATCCTCTGATGAGTTCACAAATTAATCTGGACCAGGGCGTTCGTCAGCTTGTTGATTTGGCCAACGATATCAATGGCCACGATAACATTACCGCGATCGTCATTCGGGCCAAAGTTCGTCCCAATCTTGAACAGCTTCGCTGAAGACGCTAGCTTGTCCCGTGATGCAATTTCCCGTGATGCTATCTTCTATGCAACTCGAAACATCGAGGCTTCTCCTGCGACCCTTTCAGGAGGACGATACGATCGACATGGCCGTTATTTTGGGCAATCCTGAGGTTATGCAGCACATTGGCCGGGGCTATGCCAAGACTTTTGAGGAAACGGCGGACTATCTCCAATATTTGCTGCGTCATGAGGCGGCCTACGGATTTAGCCTATGGGCAGTGGTTCGCAAAGACGACGATCGGGTCATTGGTCAATGTGGCCTTTGGCATCTAGAAAAAACAGGCGAAGTGGATCTTGCCTACACGCTGGCCCAAGATTGCTGGAGACAGGGCTACGCGACCGAAGCGTCGATCGCTTGGCTAGACTATGGATTTGGACCAGCAGTAGATAATGGGTTAGACCTGCACCGAATTGTCGCCATATCCAAACCTGAAAACGGGGCCTCAATTCGGATTTTGGAAAAGCTGGGAATGCAGTATGAGCGGGATGATATGTTTTATCACTGCAACTGCGCCTATTACGGGCTGAGTCGAGACCAATGGAATGATTTTAGAAGCGGATCACAGGTTTGATTCCACACCCAATCGGCGATTAGTTGCCCCGTAATCGGCGTTAGTAGAATTCCATTGCGATAGTGCCCGGTGGCGTAGGTCAGATTTTGATAAGGACTTTCGCCCAAAACCGGCAGCTCATCCGGGGTTGCCGGACGATAGCCATACCAAAAATCTTCGAGGGAGTAGGTTGCGATCGCCGGAAACAACCGAGTAGCCGATTGAAGAAGATGCATCATCCCTTCTGGAGTATTTCCCGCCGTAAATCCCACATCTTCCACCGTTGCCCCAATTACAATTCGGCCATCTCGGCGCGGTACCACATAGATATCATCGCCAAACAGCACGGTTTTCAGCGACAAATTAGGAAACAAATCTTGAGTATCTGCGCATCCCGGAACCCGAACTGACATCATTTGCCCCTTTCGCGGCGTCACCGGAATCGGCAATAGAGACTGAGACCACGCACCCGTGGCAAGAATGTAGTGTTCTGCCTGCATCGGACCCTCGGTGGTGTCGATCGCGATTACCCGATCGCCCGATCGTCTGACCGCCGTTGCCGTCACGCCTGAACGCAGATCGACACCCAGCGTAATCGCCGCTGCCTGAAGCGATCGCGCTAGCTTACGATTATCCACCTGAGCATCGTCCGGGAACCAGTCCCCACCCTGAACCTCATCGCCCAAATTGGGCTGGATAGTTAAGATCTGCGTCCGATCGTAGGGCCTACTAAACCCATAGGAAGGGGCAAGAATTCCAGACTGCCAGTAGCCTGCATCTTGCCCTGAAAGCGCTTCAATCTTTGGAATCCACACAGGGTAGAGATCTCGGCTGCGAATGCACAAATCGCGCATGTCCCCGGCCAAGAGTCCTTCCGCTTGCGGGGCCAGCATTCCAGCGGCAGCCAGACTCGCGGATTCTTCAAAGTCCCTGCACAGCACACAGACCTTGGCCCCTCGATCTCGCAACTCCAGTGCGATCGCTAATCCCATTACGCCACCGCCCAGGATGAGCACTTCCGCTGCTACTGACATAAAATCCCAACAGACTCAAATCTTACATCGTTCAGCTTATCAGGCTTGCCTCTTCTTACTACGCCTTCCCCTAGACGCTTGCTCTACCATCCGGCAGCAACCGGAGCGGCTTCCGGAGGAGGCGCGATCGGAGCCGTTTCAGTCCCGGACGTATGGGCATTTTGGTCAACGGTATTGGTCCCATTGCCAACGCCGCGAGGGTTCTCTTCGACTTCAGGCTTTCCGGCTGCGGTCTGCCCTGAGGTTGATTGTCCCGTTGTAAACTTTGAGGCTCCGACCTGAGTCCCAGCCTTGACAGGGTAAACAGGAGTTGTTCCGTTTGCGGGGGTTACGCCCGTTTGAGTCGGCGCATTCGCGGTTCCAGTCTGCTGATTACCATCAATCTGATTACTGGCCAATCCACCCGGACGGATGCCCGCTATTGAGGCTAGCCAGCCCAAAGAAATAAGCACCAACAAACCACCAAACACTCTGCCAAACATATTCATGAGATTATCCGAAAGATATTAGATGAGTTGACGACAAAAAAGCTTTGCTTCACGCTTCTCATTGTAGAGGCGGACTCTGCATTCAGGACACTCAATCCAAATAGCCCGAAAGATCGCCCAAAAGATTATGGAGACCCCTTTCCAAAGTGCGGTATGATTATGAAATGAGATCTTGCTCTGGGACTTTGCAGATTGCTCTGCAATTCGCATGAATACCCACTTGCAACCTTCCAAATTTCAAGAAGTTTCCTTACCAAAATTAACTCTCTCACCCTTACGTATGCTGAAACAAGTTGCTTGTCCGATGGAAAAGCTTCAGCGCCAAGTTAAATCATTGGTTGATAAAAAGCTGATCAAGCCCACGGATAGTTTGTGGAAAATAGCCCTCCTCTATGGAGATGAATGGGCATTCTGGAAAAAAGAATTGATTGCATTTGATTTTTCAATGCAAGACCCGATCAGCTACCTACTGGCTGTCGATCGGTGGGATGAAGAGTAAAGGATGTCATTAGATAACAACCCGCTTGTGATTGCCGGACGAACGTTTCGATCGCGCCTCATGACGGGAACAGGAAAATATCGTAACTTTGAGGAGATGCGGGCCGCGATCGCCGAAAGTGAGTGTGACATCATCACCGTGGCCGTGCGCCGAGTCCAAACTCAAGCCCCTGGCCATAAAGGGCTGGCCGATGCGATCGATTGGAGTAAAATCTGGATGTTGCCAAACACCGCAGGCTGTCAGACGGCTGAAGAGGCTATTCGAGTCGCTCGTCTCGGTCGCGAGATGGCTAAACTGCTAGGGCAAGAAGACAACAACTTTGTCAAACTTGAAGTGATTCCGGCTGGAAAATATCTTTTGCCTGACCCGATCGGCACTCTAGAAGCAGCAGAACAGCTTGTCAAAGAAGGGTTTGCGGTGTTGCCGTACATCAACGCCGACCCACTCCTCGCCCAGAGGCTAGAAAACGTCGGCTGTGTCACCGTGATGCCTTTAGGTTCTCCCATCGGGTCTGGCCAAGGCATTCGCAATCTCGCCAACATCCAAATCATCATTGAAAACGCCAAGATTCCAGTGGTTGTCGATGCGGGAATTGGGACGCCCAGCGACGCCGCACAGGCCATGGAACTCGGAGCCGACGCATTGCTGATCAATACCGCGATCGCCCTAGCCAAAAACCCTGCCGCCATGGCCAAAGCAATGAATCTAGGTGCTCAAGCCGGGCGCCTTGCCTACCTCGCAGGCCGAATTCCCGTTACCGCGATCGCCTCCCCCAGTTCCCCGATCACTGGCACGATCGGCTGATATTTCTGGTGTTACACATTATTATCTGACGTTGCGAATTGCAACGTCTTGTCAAGTCATTTGTGCATTTTTGGTAGAGTTCATGGCGTAATGATGACCTTTAGTAAAATTTGCTGGGAATAGCTATGCCTTACACCAAAGATGACGACGGACGGTTAAATAATTTTGCTCATGAGCCTCAAATGTACAAAGCAGACCCCATGAGTGAAGGCCAAAAGCGGACGTTCATTATTTTAGGCAGCGTAGGCGGACTGTTGGTTTTAGGACTAGTTATTGTTGCAGCCGTAGTCTCTTGACGCTCTGTCTGTCTTAAGGTAGAACATTAATTTTTTCCTATGAAATTTAATTTTCTATCCTGACGATCGGATTCATCGGACGAAAAAGGTAGATATCTCAAGCTTTGCTCGTAAAAACCGAGGCGAAGCATCCAAACATGGGTTATCTTGAATGCTACTAACTGCCCGCCACACTGCATCCACCTCTTCCGACGTTTCCGACTCTGTGTCAGACATTGCTCAAGCATTTTCAGGGCTTAATCGGCAGACCTACTTGCGCCTTCGGTTAGCATTAGGTCTTGGATTGCGGCGTCAAGTTTTTGTGGTGGCGTGCGACGATTTATCGCTCCGTCCACAGCTCTGTCAATGGCTTGTCAGCGATTTATATCGCGCGCCTCTGCCAGAGTTACAGCAGATTGCAGGCGATCGTCCTCTCACGCCTACTGCGGCCATTCGTTTAGTAACGTTGACGATTCAACCCGAACAGCCTGATCTCCATAAGCAACTAGTTGATTGGCTCACCCACCGCAAAGGTCGTGTCAGCCTTGCCAACATCGCGTTTCAAATCGTCGGCGTCGAAAGCCTCACCCGCCAGCCTGCACAAGTTCAGCGGCAGTTTTTAAATTCGTTGCGATCGCTGTCTCGCTATCAAGCTCAGTTCGATCTCAATCTGGTGATCTGGGTCAATACACCTTGGTATTACAGCATTCGTCAATCAGCTCCGGAGTTTTGGCGGTGGCAGACGGGGCTATTTCAGTTCTCTAACGATGGATCTAGCGACGCTGAATTCATCGATCGATCGGCTCAACTCAGCCAACGTAACCCCGCCCAGACACCTGAATCTCAAAGCCCCCCATCCAAGACGCCCGTCGCCCAATCCATCGCACTCACCCATCTCCTGCGGACTTGGTCGCCTACCCTTATTTCGCCCGATCTCAATCACGCGGAACTAAAGACACGGTTGCAAGCGGTGGCTCAGGCAGAACAGGCCACTGCAGAAAATACCGCATCTAATGCCGCCCTAACCTCTCCGGGGGCAATCGCCGAAGCTTATCGTGACCTCGGAAACTGGTACCGCGATTGCGACTCGCCTAATCTCGAAATACTGACGCTTGGAATCCACGCCTATGGTGAAGCCTTTGCGATGATCGATCGCTATCATCCGATCGCCTGCGACGTCCTTAATGACCTCGGCAACCTTCACTGGATGCGATCGCGGCATCAGGAAAATAGTGATCATCTTTACAATGACCTTCAAAGTGCCATAGAGCACTATCAAAAAGCCATTCTCCAAACGGATGAGTCCCGCGAATCGGCCCGCTACGCCATGCTGCAAAATAATTTAGGGGCCACTTGGGGCGAGTTGGCCCAGCAGTTTGACCCGGCGATACACCTACCTGCCTCGATCGCCGCTTACGAAGCCTCTCTCCGACACCGACCCATGGAGAAATTTCCTCAGCAGCACGCTAGTACCCAAAACAACTTGGGAACAGCCTACTGGACCCTAGCCCAGTATCAAGATCCCCTTGCAAATTTCAGTACGGCGATCAGGTGTTACGATGCGGCGCTGAAGTACTACAGCGCCGCCGAACATCCCATGCCTCACGCCATGATTCAGAACAATCTTGGCACAACTTACTGGAACTTGTCTCAAGCGGAGCATTTGGATCAAGTCACTAGTGAAACCAGTTACGACCTGCTAATTCGGGCGATCGGAGCCTACCAAATTGCCCTCGTTCACCGAACTCCAGAGGCCACACCCAGCGGATATGCGGCCACCGAAAACAACCTAGGCACCGCCTACTGGCACCTGTGTAATCATGCGGAAACGGAGCTAGGATCCGTTTCCAATCTGCTTGATCTATCCATTAATAGCTACCACAACTGCCTCACCGTGGTAGAGCGGTTAATTCAGACCGAGACACCCAACTTAAGCTTCGACCCTTACGCAACCCACCATAATTTGGGAGCTGCTTACCACCGTGCCGTTACCTATAGCCAGAGTTCACTCACTCCAGCCCAACAGAAAGAATATCTCCAAAAAGCTCTGACTCACCACATCGTGGCATGGCAGGGCTGGCAGAATCAGCTAGACTACGCCGATGCGGCCATAGACGGCATGGCAAAGACCTTGCGTACGACCCAAGACCGCTTTGGAACCCTGCTCCAATCCAAAATGCTTTCCCAAATTCCTACTCCAATATTGTCTCAGGTCATGCCCCAGGTCTAGGATAGACCCGGAGTTTTCGGTACATTAGAACAGGATGTGACGGCTATGGAGGTGTGATGTAATCTTAGTCGTCATCCTCCGCAATAGGCGGAATCCCTAGAACCGTGCAGGAAAGATTCTGTCTGACGATTTGATGGATCAACGGTAATCGGCATGATTCACAGCCCAAGATGAGCAAACTTGCATTCTCAGCTTCAACCACCTGCGCGAGTTGCTCGGCTACAGACCCAAATCGAAGGTGCGTCTTGAGTGAACCGCGCCACTCATCAGCTAGACAGCGCGCCTGCCATAAAATGCGATCGGCCTGCTCAAATTGACTCGCGCGATCGTGAGCTTCTTGAGTGACCGTCTTCCGAGATACTGGCATCGCGAGAACGGACGTGCGGGTACGGTTGCGACGTCCTACAGGTTCGGAGACAGCAGATACTAAGGCAGCAGGCGCATAGAGCGGAGCCTCTGCTTCCTCTTCAACCACGTACACCACTTGAACCGTAACCGGTTTGCCCGTTGCAAGACGAGTTTGATGGGCGAGACAGAGCGTCAGATCGAGCGCGGCTTGACTCCGCAAAGAACCCGAATAGCCCACAACAAGCGTGTAGCCCTGTTCTACACAAAGCCCTGTGGATTGAAGCGTGGGAATGTGAAGGGCGGCGGATTGGAGCGAATGAGTTCGAGGTTCAGATAGGATCAAACGCTCGGTTAGGTCATTCCGATCGAGCGTCATCTGCAAACGCGCGAGCATGGATGAAATGTTCACAGTTTTAACATCTCCAAGATAATTTTTATGAGAGGTGGGTGACTTGGAGATAAAACACTCCTTCCTTAGCCGACGGAGTTAGCTGACGGGCTGAGACAGGAAGGTGTCTCTCAGCAGAACAGATGTTCGTTTGATTAGCCCCATTAGGAATTTGGTTCCTCCGTTCTGAACAGGCTAAAGCCTGCCCAAATTAGACTACCCACACAGGATTTTTCATCTAACACGATCGAATCCTTAACTGGGATTGATAGTTCAATGTTAGAGAATGACGTCCAACAATGAGTGTAGTGTAAAGACTCACGAAATGCCCACTCAATGCTGATGTTTTAAACCTCATCACCCCCTCAAAATACGAGAGGATATGATGTAAAAACTGCTACCTTCACGACAAATTCAATACAAATATGCGGTTTTGACTCGCATGGGCATTGATGATTATTAGTCCCATATCAGGAATTCCTGATATAAGATAAGTAACTCTAAGGAACCTTGATTATAGAATGAGTAAAGAACACAATTCTTCACGACGTCAAACGTCCAATTTTAATATAGACACCCAAATTAAGAACCTAAGTCAAGGGAATGAGCTAAGCATCTCGATTAAGCATCTTGGATTAAATCGATTATCAGGTGAGCAAAATTTAAACAGGTCCACTTTCCGGAAAGTGCGCGTAATCTCATGGATCATGTAGAGATGTGAGTTCATGGAGTATGCTACACAAAGCTTCACATGAATTTATATTCCTGAGAATCCTCCCCTGATCCTGACAACACCACTATGCCCAAGGGAATGCTGAAAAAACAACGATCGAACGCCTCACCACTCGTCCGGAACCCCCTTGGGCGATCGGTCACGGTATTCGGTACGATTCTAGACAAAATCATTTTCACGCATGTTGTGGTCATCGGCATTCCCACGCTGCTGTACTACGTCATTTTGAATAATCAGGGCAATCTGTTGGCCCTACACTGGACGATTCCAGTACTTTATTTTGTGACCTCCATCATCGTGATGGGAGAAGCGATCACAACTGCCGTTACGTATTCATCTAAGCAAGTCAGCAAGCGCCCACGACTTGGACTTGTGCAGCGGTTTTTGAGAGTGCGCCGCCGGGATGATGCTTATTTTGTTCCCGTCGGTTCTGAGACTAGAGAAACGCCGGCTTGCTCTTTGGTGGTGGCGGCCTATTTGCCCAATGAGCAGAGCATCATTCTTGAAACCCTGACCTACATTTTAGAGACGATCGATCGTCCGGCCAGCGGCTTTGAGCTGGTACTAGCCTATAACACGCCTGCAGACCTGCCGATCGAGCAAGACTTAGCTGATCTTGCAGCGAAAAACCCTGAACTCAAACTACTGCGGGTCGAGGGCAGTCGATCGAAGGCTGAAAATCTGAACGCCGCTCTGAAAATGGTCACAGGCGAAATCACTGGGATTCTGGACGCGGATCATCGTCCCAATCCCGATAGCTTTAACATCGCGTGGAACTGGCTCTCGACAGGGCGCTACTCAGTAGTGCAGGGCCGCAACGTCATTCGCAACTATGCCACAAACTTTATGACGCAGATGATCGCAGTAGAGTTTGAGTGCATGTACGGAGCAAGCCATCCGGCAAAATCACTGTTGTTTGATACCGGGATTTTCTGCGGATCCAATGGCTACTGGAAAACGTCAGTGTTAAGACGGATTCAGTTCTCACCGGAAATGCTGACGGAAGATATTGATGCGAGTTTGCGCACAATGCTGAAGGGCTACCAAATCGTCCATGACCCTCGGATTATCATCACTGAATTGGCACCGGAAGACGTACCTTCTTTCTGGTCACAGCGGAAGCGTTGGGCACAGGGCTGGATGGAAGTCGCAATCCGCCACCAAGTGCCTTTGCTTCGATCGCCTTTTCTCGATCGTTGGCAGAAGGCGTACTGGACGATGCTGCTAGTGTTCAGCGCGGCGTTTCACTTTGTGGCGTTGCAGGTCTTCCCCATTCTGTTGAGCTTGTCGCTCAGTGGTGCTCAGGCTCCTGATTTAGACCCGATCTATTATTGGGTCACGACCGTGTTGACGTTGCTGAGCGGCCCGACTCAGGCGATCGCGGCTTGGATCGTCCGCTATAAGGGCAATCCGCAGCCATTCTGGGCGTATTTGGGCTATTGCTTTTTCATCCCGTTCTATTGCGTGTTTAAAAGTATGATCGCCATCATCGCAATCTACGATCATCTTTTAGGTAATACCGAGTGGGTCGTCACGAAGCGCAATCTCAAGGAAGAATCGTCATTGGTCACGATCGCGGCCCGAGATTGAGACAGATTTACAGGCCGATAAATTGATAAAAAGCCCTTAGCCCCGATCGCCCATGCCTTTTTCCTCTCTCATCGGACAACCTAGCGCGATCGAACTGCTGACCCAGGCTCATTTGCGAAATAGGATTGCCCCGGCTTATTTGTTTGCGGGGGCGCATGGCATTGGAAAACGGCTGGCGGCAACGGGGTTTGTCAAAATGTTGCTGAATGCGCCGTCGCACGCCAATCTGCGGAATCACCCGGATTTGCTCTGGGTAGAGCCGACCTACTTGCATCAGAACAGGCGTTATACCGCTGCTGAAGCTGATGCGGAGGGCATCAAACGCAAGTCTGCGGCGATCGTTCGGCTAGACCAGATTCGTGAGATTACCCAGTTTCTCAGCCGTCCGCCGCTTCAAGCCGCGCGATCGGTGGTCATGATTGACGAGGCCGAAACCATGCCTGAGGCGGCGGCGAATGCATTGCTGAAGACCCTAGAAGAACCGGGCCGTGCGACGCTAATTTTAATTGCACCCAGCATGGAGTCGTTGCTGCCCACTTTGGTGTCAAGGTCGCAGCGCATTCCCTTTTATCGACTGTCTCAGACTGATGTCGTCAAAGTTTTGACCCAGACCGGACATTCGGAGATTCTCGCTCAACCGCAGATTTTGGACCTAGCGCAGGGAAGTCCGGGGGACGCGGTGGAACAGTGGACTAAGCTTCAAGGCATCCCGGAAGAGCTGCTGCTGCAAGTCATTCGTAAACCTGTGACCCTCCCCGACGCGCTGCGACTCGCCAAACAAATTGCCAAAACGCTAGATATGGAATCTCAGATTTGGCTTATTGATTATCTTCAGCAAATCTGGTGGAAGAGTGAAACAGCAAGCCCGTTGCTGTTAAGACAATTGGAACAAGCGAAGGCTTATCTCAAAGCCTTCGTCCAGCCGCAGCTTGTCTGGGAAGTGACGCTGATGACTGGCTTAGAGTCGGTTTAGAACAAATCCAAAATGTGGCTGTCGTCCTCTGATTCATGTAAAAAATGATGGGTGAGTAAAAATCCCACGATCGTCCAGGTCTGATACATGCGAGCCTGTTGCCCGACCCAGTAGGCTGTAGGACCGTCATGATATTCGGCCCACTTTTGGGCCGGAAGCTGCTTCAACATTAGGTCATAGCATTCTTTCAAAAACGATCGCACTTTATATCTCAGCTCCTCGGGCATCCGATGCTGTTGGCGCTTCATGGCAATGACTAAGAACCACATCAGACAAGCCCAATGTCCGCCATTGTGGTAGCACCAGGGGAGATTTTTGCGATCGTAACCTGTTTTTTTGCGCCAGTCAGCGTCTTCTAGCGGCGGATGACAAATGCGCAACGGCATCTGAGCGACAAGGTGATGCTGGTTTTGCATAATCAACCGAAACAACGCCTGCTGTTGATTGTTGCTCATCACGTCGAAAATCGCCCCCAAACAATTGCCCAGCGTGAAAAACCGAAAGTCTGGTCGTCCGGTCCGAATGTTGCCAATCAGGTACCCGCCTCGATCGCCCAGCCATTCCTGAAGCCAATGGGGAATCGTTTCCGTTTGAATATTAAATTCGTTTTGGATGCCATCGCCGTACTGTTCCGTCGGGCGTCGGCGAATCACTTGGACGGTTTTACTCGTCACCCAATAATGCTTGAGGAGATGTCGTCTGAGGTTGTGGGCGTAGCGCAGGCAGTCGTTCGGAGTGTGGGGACGGGCGTCGGAATTGTAGCGCAAGAGTTGGGCGGAGCTGCGGAGGGCACCGTAGAGCAATACCTGGATTTCCAAGGGTGCGCCCCAAACATCCAAGGGGCGATCGATCATAAAGGCACCATCGGGGACATACAGGGTCGGCGCTTCGCGAAATCCCGGACGCAAAATCAGATCTAAAAATCGCTGAATCCCGCTTTGAACCTGAGGCTGAGAGGCCCATTCAAAATCTTGACTCTGTTTCACGTAGGCATGAGCCAGCACCGCCCACCACAGCGTTGCATCGACCGAAATCACCCGCCCGATCGCCCGTTGGCCGTAATCTCCGACCAGTTTACCCTCATGTTCTATGAAGCTGGTCGGGAAAATGCCCCGAGTCTGATGGCTATGGCTTTGGAGTTGGAGACAGGTGCTTAGAAAATGCTTGACAACATCGTACTTTTTTTGGAGGAGTAAGTAGGTCATTACGGGCACATTGTCCCGCATAAAAATCTCACCGTAATTGAGATCATGTTTGAGCAGATTATCTCCGGCATCACTCGTAATTTTAGGAACTGCGGCGAGCGCACCCACCCATTCTCCCTGTAAGGAAACCATGGCGCGATCGTACAACAACGATTGGGCTTGTTTAATAACGTCAGATTCTTTCATTTGATATAATTGTCCCAAATGTGAGGACTCTAATGATTTGCATTGTGACTGATCTTGACAACACGTTAGTCGGAAATGTTGCCGCAACACAGGAATTTAATCAAAACGTTTTGGCTTTGGGCGAGACGGTTCGGCTGGTTTATGCGACTGGACGATCGTATGTTTCTGCTTTGCGGCTGAAGGCGCGGGCGGATTTGCTGGAACCAGACTACTGGATTACGGGGGTTGGAAGCGAGATTTATCAAGGCATGACGATCGATCGCACCTGGTCGGATCAGCTCTCTCATCGGTGGAATAGATCGGCATTGTGGACTATTGCAAAACAAGTTTCTAGCGAATTTCCAGCGCTGATTCCGCAGCCAGAGGACACATCCAATGAACACAAAATTAGTTTCTATTTATACGGTGATGATGCAGAAATAGTGCTAGATATTCTACGCGATCGGATTGCTAAATCGGGTCTTGCAGCCCAAGTAATTTATAGCAGCAACGAAGATGTGGATATTTTGCCGATTCGCTGCGATAAGGGTTTGGCAATGCGCTATGTGATGGAAAAAACGAGGTTCAACAACACCAACACCATTGTGTGTGGGGACTCTGGTAATGACATTGGGTTATTCAAACAAAACACGTTGGGAATTGTAGTGGGGAATGCGCGATCGGAGCTTTTGAAGTGGTGCCAAGAGTGTGGCGCAGAGAAGACCATATTTTTCGCGCGATCGGAATGTGCAGCGGGGATTCTGGAGGGGTTAGCTCATTTTGGAGTGCTGGAAGGGTCAATTTAGTAAGGTTGCTAGTTTAGGCTTGCTAGGATCACTTCCCACCTAAAGATCCGCCTGTCTGATAAAACTGGGCGGATCTTTAGGGTTGATATAAAGTTAGTTTTCCAAGGCATTAGATTTAGACGTCAGAACCAGCTTTAGATCATGATGTCACTTGGAATGACTTCTCCAACATCTTTTCTTTATTCTCTTTTTCCAAGGCCGATCGCTTAGCTAATGTATTGGAGATCAATTGATCGATCGAGAAGCGACCTGGACCATTCACTGTGAAAAACAGGAAGCAGGATGCGTAAACAGCCGATAGCTCCAGATAAGGGATGCTAAGTCCTGCAACCAAGACGTGGTGATAGATAGCCACAACCATTGTTGAGAGGAGTCCTAGAGCCGCCGGACGGGTGAACAGTCCCAGAACCAACAGGGGAGAAGCTACCAATTCAGTCAGCGCTGCTAAATAACTGAAGAAAATCGGGAATGGCAACCCAATCACTTCAACATAGGCAGTGGAAAATCCTTGGATGTCGGATATTTTATCAAAACCATTGTGTACGATCATGACACCGACGATCGCTCGGAAAGCCAACCAAGCAGCCTGGTTAATTGAGCTTGAAGTAACTTCCGTCTTAAACACTGTGGTCAAGATTTTGGTGATTGCCATGATGCGATTCCCTTAAGGATAAATGTATGGCGGTGGGGTCAGACTCTGTGTATTACTTAATGTAACACCTATTATTAAGAAATGTAATAGCTTTTCATTTAGTTCAAAACCCGCCCCTTTCACGCACCCTACTCCCAACGGTCAAGTTCCCCAATCCAGTACTGCACAAAGGCGATCGCGCGTGATCGACGAGCTTCAAAGGTGGCGGCAATCCAGATGAGCAACAGTCCCAACGTGATGCCTAACGCCCAGAGTAAGAGCGAATAGTTGCCAATGAAGACCCACAGTTGACGCAAGACTTTCAACATAAAGACCACCGTGCCGACGTAGAGATAAGCCCGCGTTTTAAATGCTAACCCTAACGCGATCAGACCCAAACTGAGCACGATCGTCAACAGTCCTTGAGACCAGCTTGCTTCAGACTGGACTAGAGCCGTGAACGCCACAAGTCCAGTCGCCAACATCCGCATCCAGTGCCGAGTTTCGCGTCGATCGTGGCCTTTCAGCGTCGGGTCAGATTCGATAATAAACACGATGCCAAGACTCACCGCACTCACATACCACAATGGGTCCGTCAATCCCCAAGCGCTAAACAATCGCCACGCCGCCCAAATGCCCAAGGCAACGCTAACATAACTCAACCGGAACCGATCGCTGATTGTTGCAAGCCATGCGTAGAAACCCCCCGCGAGTAATAAACTTGGAACGTTAGCGCTGAACACCGTGATTGCTAAGATGCTCCCCGGAAGAGCAATAGCGCAGTTCCGAATAGGATTAACGGTCGTGTATCCCATGCGTCCCCAAGGAATGGCGGCAGTAATATAAGCAATCAACGCCGCGATCGCCCCGCCCCACTCCAGCAATACCTCCGACGGCAAGAAGTCTAGCAATAGGATGCCAATACCCGTCCAGAATTGCAGAATTCCCAGCGTCAACCACCCAGCATTCGATCGGCCCAGCGACATCGCATAGCAACCGAGCAACCCGTAGATTCCGGCCAGAAGATTGATAGCAATTTGACTTGTCCCTCCCGGAACAGTAAGAGGCAGTAGCGCCAGCAAACCCAACCCCGACGCTCCGGCGAAATGCACATGAGCGATCGTCAACACCTGCGCATCTTCCAATCGCAACACCTTCCGAATCGGGCGATACAACAACCGATATCCCCACGTCAACACCGCACCCACCAACGTCAAAATCACAAACGCGTCGCCTACTGTTGATAGGGTCGTTGCTTGACTCAACCGGAATCCCACCAGTTCATAAATGCCAACGGTTACGCCGATTACTCCACTATAGGTAAAGAGTTTTAAGACAGAATCCCGACGCGCAATGATGATCGACACCAACGCAACGAGAAGGGTATACACTCCACTCCACTGCGTAAAGATGCTGTGTGAGATCAACAGTGCGATCGTTCCAAAGAACAACGGTGCAATGTAAACCATGGCCGAATCCTTAACGCTAGGCCGATCGATTCGTGCTTGAATCATCGCAGGTCGATCGAATCCCTTAAGCCAGAGATCCCCAACGATTTGGGTGCCAAACATGAGGATGAGATTGGCGATCGCAAAGGCTGTCTTTGGCGTATTTGGGAAAAAGTTAAAAAGTAAGATGCCATAGCTTACCAACCATTCCATTGCGATCGTCAATCCCACCAGTCCCCAGTTGGAATAAAGCCGATCGCGAGTGCGATAAATAATCCCCGTCATAACGAGACCAATTTCGATCATAAAAGTAGTCGGGTCAATTGGGAGGCCGATATCACGCACCACCATCCACAAAAAACTGATGGCAGCCAAGAACATCGTGGTCAGAACGATCGCCCATCCGTCAAAGGCTCGGGCATACAAAGCTGGAAGGGAGGGTCTAGATTCTCTCGATTGGGTTTGCGATCGTCTTAGCGAATATAAAACCCACAGTCCTAGAGTCACTAAACCAAACCAAGGAACTTGACTCCATCCCGCCGCAACTAATTTAGTAATCATCGCGCCAGTGAACAGCAAACCGATAAATACGGTGATTGCAGCAGACCATTGCGATCGAATCAGCTTTGTATTCAAGATCATTAACGCAGTTGCGATCGTGCTACAGACGAGAAAAAGATTCAGATTGCTTACCACAAAGAAAAGCGAAAGTCCCAGCCCTGCGGTGCTCCAAATGCTCAACGCTTTGGGCGTTACCGGAAACTGTTCCATCACCCGTCCACGCAATCGCGCGACGCCCGTTAAGACCGCAGGCAACACCAATCCCAAGCAGAAAATCGGCGGCACTTGAGAAAACGATCGATCGCCCCGATTGAATAAGCCATCCATCATGCTGGCGTACAACCCGATATACATTAACCCCGCAAACCCTAAACCTATGGTCCAAGCCGTATATTTCACCGCACGACTCCGGCTGAACAGCAACAATCCCCATTCCACCAGCGCACAGATTAGAAAGACGATCGTCCATAAAATCACGCCAGATTGAGTCCTATCCAGAATGCTACCCAGCTTCCACTGCAACCCAGACAGCAACGCTGCAATGCCCACCCCGTGAGTTAAATATGCATCGGCTAGCATTAATGGGGTTTGTCTTGCTTTGCTTCGGACTGTTGATGATGTGAGCAACAACACAAACGAGCCTAGGAAATAAATAAACCGGATAGCAGGATTAAAAATCCCTGGAATCGCTAGCGCAAACCCTAACGCCAATGCAAAATTTTGGGCAATCTTCGCCAGATCAGGCTGTCCCTTTCGTCTGAGATAGTCTGAAAATGCTGCAATGCCAACCAAACTCAGGAAAAACCCAAGACCCGCCAGTTCCCACACACCCAAACTAAGATTAGCCATTTTCGCAATCCAGGCCATAACGCTCGATCGAAGCGTCGGCGGAAAAATCACTCGCAGCAGCGTATAAGCCTGTAATCCCACTGCAATGATTCCTACCACCACACCCCGTTCCCATCGACGATACAGCCGTTCCCATAGCAACACTAACGCCAACCCCGACACGCTCAACCCCTGCCAGAGATTGCCCCCCGACACCGACACAAACCAGCCGATCGTCAACAACAACGCTCCGATCGGCACCCAAATCCCCGCCTGAGGGTCTCGGTCTCGATGTTCCCAACAGAGTAATGCGCCACAAATCCCGATCGCCAGTCCCAACATAGATAGCGGGATTCCGGCGGAAAGGGTCGATCGGGCGATAAGCAACAACGTCCCAAACGCCGCAACGGATTGGATGACGACGGGCCTGACGATGGGTGATTGCGGGATATTCTGGCGAACCGGGTCAATGCCATTGCCCCCTACGTCGGTTCGTTGCATTGATTTCACTTGTACAATAGCCGTCCCGATCGTCCCCACATACGTCGCCACCAGCGCCAGCCCCGGCAGCCCCCATCCCAACTGCAACGCGCTTAACCCCACCAAATTCCCCACCATCCATCCCGAAATTTCTTCTTCTTCCTTCAGCAATCGCCACTGCAACCCCATCAACACAACAGCAGCAATTAGCCCAACGACCCATCCAATGGCGCTACCAAAAATCCTAAACCCATCCATCATCCAAAAATTCACAGGTACAATCAACAACGTCGTCGCCGCCAACATCCGACTCGTTAGCCGCAAATTTTCCTGCTTCCCACTCCACAACGCCGCAACCCCAAAGGCCACCGTATAGGCAAACAAAATTCCGTACTGCCCGATCGCATCCACATTCTGCCACTGCGAAGCCGCCAAAACCGCCGACGACACCACCACCAAAAACACGCCTAGAAACAGCAGCCACACCACACTAATCTCAGCCATAAAACTGGCTAAAATTCGGGAAATAAGCGATCGATCGCGCGGCACAGATACGCTTAGCGGCGTCACTCTTGTTGGTTCTGGATCAGCCATAAATTGACCCGTAGCGATCGGCTGGGGGTTCGTGTCAGACTGAATTTTAGGAACGATCGGCCTCTCTGATTGCAGATACTTTCGCGCCCAGTGCTTCACCTGCTGGTCTGAAATCAAACCCAATTTGACCCAGGTATCGAGACCCTCTAGCAATTGCGGATGTTCGATCGGAAGCATCGCTTCAAAGGATACAAGGCGGCTCTTTGAGATTGGAGGTTTAGGTGGGATATTGGGCGTGTTAGACATGACGATCGTTCCTCAGAATAACGGCTCTTGCGAAGTAGCATTAGGAACCTATGCCGCCATAATGCCGACTTTCACCCAAACAAAACAAAACCGACGTGAAACTTCTCACATCGGCACAATGCATTAAAATCTGAAACGTTGAAAACTAAATATATTCGACCACATCTTCAGTCGTATATCTCACCTTCGCTCGACCCGCCGACTTATCCTCCGACGATCGATATCCCGCCACACATGCCACTAACGTCTCATACCCTTGCGCCGTGATGCCTAAGATTTCGTTATACGTGGCTAGACTAATTCCTTCTAGGGCACAGGTATCCACGCCCATCATGGCCGCCGTCGTCATAAACTGTCCCAGCGCAAGGTAGAGCTGCTTGGCTGACCACGCATCTATATCACCCGAAGATTTTACAAAGCCCTTAATCACCCCACCATATCCAGCAAGCGCCTCTATTGGAGTGCCTTGGACTTCGGAAGTTTTGGCGAGATATCGATCGACATCTGCCTCACCAATATCTTTTTTGATGGCAAACACAACCAAATGAGACGCATCCACGATTTGCGGCTGCTTCCAGGAATGAGCTAGAAGCTGCGATCGAATTTCTGGATTTTTTACCACAAAGAACTTCCACGGCTGCAACCCAAAGGACGACGGAGCCAAGACCAAGCTCTGTTCCAACGTTTTCCAATCACTGTCGGAAATGTGCTGGGTTGGATCAAATTTTTTGGTGGCATAGCGCCATTGCAATTGTTCTAAAGCAGAGTTTGCAGAGAGAGTAGAGTTCGACATGACGTAGACCGTTGCTTAAAATCCAGACCGATCGTACAACATAAATCCATCGATAAAACCATCTGTTGAGCCGATGGCTTGGTAGAATGGTCAGATTCTAGAGTAAAGAGAATTCCTATGCCCAGCGCGATCGCCCTTGATGTTGTAGCTCTTGAAGCTGAGTTGGCGAAAAAGAGTCCTCAGGCCATCCTTGAGAAGGCGTTGAGTCTGATAGACAACATTTATATTTCCTTCAGCGGCGCTGAAGATGTCGTGCTGATTGACATGGCGCATAAAATCAAAAAAGACATTAAGGTTTTTAGCCTAGACACAGGACGATTACATCCTGAAACATATCAGTACATCGATCGGGTACGGAAGCATTATGGGATTACAATTGAGGTCATGTCACCTAACACTGAAGCACTAGAGAAATTCACACAAGAGAAAGGCTTTTATAGCTTTTACGACGATGGCCATAAAGAATGCTGCAATGTTCGTAAAGTGGAGCCGCTCCGTCGTAAACTAGCTATACTTGATGGCTGGATCACAGGTCAACGTCAGGACCAAAACCCGTCCACGCGCGGCCAAGTTCCGGTCGTTCAGGAGGACAAGTTTTTCTCGGGTCCAGGGAAGAATCTAGTTAAGTTCAATCCCTTATCAAATTGGACGTCGGCGGAGACTTGGATGTACATTCGGACTTACGACGTGCCGTTCAATCCGCTGCATGAAAAAGGATTTATTAGCATCGGTTGCGAACCCTGTACGCGTGCGGTGTTGCCGAACCAGCATGAGCGGGAAGGCCGTTGGTGGTGGGAAGATGCGACCAAGAAAGAATGTGGATTACACGCGATCAATATTGATGAGAAAGGGTGATCCCGTAGGGGCGTTGGCAAATACTGATGCCCCTACGGACGATCGATTTATTCCCCCATTTTTGGCGAACCATGAATCTTATTCTTTACAGCAAACCGGGTTGTCATCTGTGCGAAGGACTCGAAGAAAAACTTCGGGCCATCGAGTCCATAGACGTTTCCCTCGACATTCGCGACATCACCCAAGACGATCGAGCCTTTGAAAAATACCAATACGAAATCCCCGTTTTGTATGTTCAACAAGACGATGGTAATCTCGTAAAGGTTCCGCGCTCCTCCCCGCGCAGTTCAAGCAGTCAAATTGAAAAAATGCTGCAATCCTATCTGTAACATCATCTGTAAATTGTGAATAGCCTAAAGTCCAACGCACAAAGGAATGACCGATTATGCTGCTAAAAGACCTCCTTGCCGCCGCCGAAATTGCCGTAGTCTCAAATCACCCTCATCTCGATGTTGAAGTCATCGGTCTCACCAGCAATTCTCAAGTGGTCAAACCGGGCTATCTCTTCATCGGAATGCCTGGAACTCGCGTAGATGGCGGTGAATTTTGGCAGGGGGCTATTGTTCAAGGGGCGATCGCTGCCGTCGTTTCAATGAATGCGATCGCAAAACATCCCCCCGTCGATCAATTGGTCATCGCAGTGAAGGACATGTCCATCACCTGCGGACGTCTAGCGGCAGCGTTTTATCATCGCCCTTCCGATCGACTCAAAATGGTCGGCGTGACCGGAACAAATGGCAAAACAACAACCTCACATTTGATCGAATTTTTGCTCGATCGAGCGGGGAAGACCCACATGATGATCGGGACGCTCTACACACGGTGGAAAGGCTTTGAACAAATTGCCACCCACACCACGCCGTTCCCAATAGATCTGCAACGACAACTCGATCAAGCCATCCAAGCAGGCTGCGACACGAGCGTGATGGAGGTCAGCTCCCATGCCTTGGCTCAGGGACGGGTGTTGAGCTGTCAATATGATGTGGCAGTCTTCACCAATCTGACCCAAGATCATCTTGATTATCACCACAACATGACTGACTACTTCGAGGCGAAGGCGTTGCTGTTTAGCCCGCAATACCTCCGTGGACGGGCAATCGTCAATCTTGATGACACCTACGGAAAACAATTGATTCATCGCCTCGGAAACACACCGGATAAAGTCTGGACTTACAGCACAACGCAAAACGCCGATCTCCACATTACCGACGTTATTTACACCGGAACGGGCGTTAGTGGACAATTGCATACGCCGTTGGGCACCGTTGCGTTTCAGTCGCCGCTAGTCGGACAGTTTAACATTGCAAATCTGTTGGCGGCGATCGGGGCCGGACTGTCCCTAGGGCTGGACTTGACGCAAATGGTGAGCGCGATTCCAGAGTTTGTTGGGGTGCCGGGGCGCATGGAACGGGTGCAAATCCAGTCGGATCAAGATGTCAGCGTCATTGTAGACTACGCGCATACGCCGGACAGTTTGGAAAATCTGCTGAAGGCGGCACGGCCCTTTATTTCGGGCCAAATGATCTGCGTCTTCGGCTGTGGGGGCGATCGCGATCGAACCAAGCGTCCATTGATGGGGGAAATTGTGGCAAGACTGGCCGATGTTGCGGTCGTTACGTCCGACAATCCTCGCACCGAAGACCCCAATCATATTCTCAAAGATGTGTTAGCAGGCATTCCGTCTAGCGTTACACCCATTGTAAACGTCGATCGCGCCCTAGCAATCCAGGAAGCAATCTTGGCTGCCAAACCGGGCGATGGTATTTTGATTGCGGGTAAGGGGCATGAGGACTATCAGATCATTGGCACCGAAAAGATTCATTTTGACGATCGAGAGCAGGCCCGATCGGCGTTGACGATCAAGTATTCATAATCTCGAAGCACTTCAGCCGCGTGCGTTATTTAACGGCTGAAGTGTTCCAGCGTCGAGGATTTTGGGTGGGCAATCGATTTATTAATAAATGAGGTTTGAAAACTGCGATCGCCATAACAGAACAAATAACCGACAGTGTTGTCTTCGCGTAAAAGTTGCAACCATCTTGCAGTCTCTCAATCGAATTCTTGGTTATTCTAACGCACCACCTCTAAGCCGCGATCGCAACACCGAGGTTGGCAGGATCCATATTTGGATTCAGCACTTCGCCATCTTTGAACAAAATAACGCGCTTGGTTCGGTGGGCAACTTCAGCTTCATGAGTGACCATCACGACCGTCATGCCGTTGGCGTTGAGATCGCCAAAAATATCGAGAATTTCTTTCGTCGTCGTGGAGTCAAGAGCACCCGTCGGTTCATCAGCGAGCAACAACACCGGACGGTTGACAATGGCTCGGGCAATAGCAACCCGCTGCTGTTGCCCGCCGGAAAGCTGGGTGGGTTTGTTTTGCATTCTCTGTTCTAGACCCACGCGGATTAATGCCTCACGAGCACGATCGCGGCGTTCGGCTTGTGAAACTCCGGCATACACCATCGGAAGCATCACATTCTCTAGGGCAGAAAGTTGGGACAGCAAGTGAAACTGTTGGAACACAAAGCCAAGCTTTTGGTTCCGGATTTTGGCTAGACTGTCGTCCGGCATGGTCGCCACTTCAAGTTCATCTAGGTAATATCTGCCGCTAGTCGGGCGATCGAGACAGCCAATAATATTCATCATCGTGGATTTCCCAGAGCCGGATGCACCCATGATGGAACAGTATTCGCCCTTAGAAATCGTGATATTCACCCCTGCGAGTGCATTTACAATCACGTCGCCTATTCCATAAACCTTCGTTATTTGTTCGAGACGGATAATGGTTGACATAATGAATGTTAGGTTCAATCGATTGAGGGTCTGACTCTATTGTATGAGATTATCGCCGATCGTTCGATTACGGAAAATGCTGGAATCCCCGATCGATCGCCAAAACCCTGTCTTCCGCTCCGTCTGGCAAATTTATAATCCGAACCTCAAGGTCTTCAGTCACAATTCCAATTCTATAGCTTCCTGTAATCGCACAAAACTCAGCGGCTGACTCGGGGTTCATACACAAAACCAATTCAAAATCTTCACCGCCATAGAGCACCCAGTCGATCGCTTTTTCACTACCCACAGCATTCCTAATCGCAATCACATCAGCATGATTAAAAATCGCAGATCCCTCTAATCGAGCACCGACCCTGCTCGATCGACAAATCTGCACCACCGCATCCGCCAAACCATCACTCGAATCCATTCCAGCCGGGATAAGGAGCGGTAAATAGGGCAAAAGATCCAATCGAGGGTTCGGATATTGGTGAGCGCAAATGCAGGCCGATCGAACCACCGGGTCCAACCCTAAATCGTGGCCTAATAATAGCTCCAACCCCACCCTCGATCGCCCGTGAATTCCGGTCATCACGATCACATCTCCCACCTGCGCCATCGATCGCTGAATCACGCGATCTGCTTTCACGTCTCCAAACGCGGTAATCGCCACCGAAAACACAGCGGAACGCACCACATCGCCGCCCACAATAGGCACAGTGCCCAGGCAATCCACCAGTCCCTCATACAGCGATTCAATCCACGCAACGGACAAGTGAGGCGGAACGCTTAACCCAATGGTGATACCGATCGGGACTGCACCCATGGCCGCGAGATCCGAAAGGTTCGCAGCGGCAGCCCGAAATCCAGCCGCATGGGGCGGCGTGGTAACTATAGGATTTGCAAGACCGACGCTGAAGTGAACGCCATCGACCAACACATCCGTCGTCACAACCAGAAGACGATCGGGGGCCACCTGCAAAACCGCCCCATCATCCCCGACAACGCCCGCTGGGCAAAACTTTTGCAATCGCTGAAGTAAGCCTTGTTCCCCGATCGATTGGACCGTGGGGCCTGAAAGACCTTCCATCATCACGATTGTCATGACGATCGGCTCTGCAATTGCTGCATTAGCCAATTGGCCGCTGCTGTATTGGTTTCAGTCTCTAATCGCTCTAGGGTTTGTTCAATCAACGCGATCGGAAGACCCGTGAGGACTTGTGAAATTGCGATCGTTTTGTAAATCCGGTCTTCTGTTAATTCAAAGGCAAAGATCTGTTTTCCTTTAACATCAATGACCCAATATTCAGCAATTCCTAAACTCGCATAGAGGCGCTTTTGTTCATCTAAATCAATACTTAGCGAAGTATCAGAAATCTCTCCGACTAGATCAGGAACCCGATCGTGGTTGAACATAATGCGACGGGGTTCTCCAACTTTCCATCTCGGAATATTCTCACCCTTATACAGCACTAAATCTGGCTCGCACGCATGGGTATCGGGCAGTTCAAGAATGCAACGGCCATAGGATTGAAGAATTACGTCAGGGTTTGTAAATGACCATACAAAAAAAATCATGGTCATCAAATCGCTAAAAGAAGAGTGCGCTGGTCCTTCTAGTCCTATATCAACAAATAGCCATCCGTCATAAAATGAAATGTTAGTACAATCAAGCTCTGGGTTATCCCGTACAGCGACATAATCCGCCCAAGTCGCATCATATCGCTGTAAAATCCCTGAAGATTGAATCAAGGATTCGGTGTTTGGGTGTTCTAGGACGATCGTCATTGCTGTAGACCTCGCAAGTGTTATTTCTATCCTACCCCAACGCTTTTAACAACGCCTCACCCATGGCTTTACAGCCCACAATAGTCATCCCTTCTGATGCAATATCGCCCGTTCGATAGCCCTGATCGAGCACAGTGATAACTGCCGCTTCAATCGCATCAGCAGCGGCGGATTGGTTCAGGTCGTAGCGCAACATCATGGCGGCACTCAAGATCTGTGCAAGGGGATTCGATTTGTCCTGCCCTGCAATATCCGGCGCAGATCCATGAACGGGTTCATACACACCTGGTTTTCCAGGATGGCTAAGACTCGCCGATGGCAACATGCCAATGCTTCCCGTCAACATCGCCGCCGCATCAGAAAGAATGTCACCAAAGAGATTACTAGTGACAATGGTATCAAACTGTTTTGGATTGCGAATGAGCTGCATCGTGGCATTGTCCACATACATGTGCGTGAGTTCCACTTCGGGATACTCCGATGACAGCGCAATAATAGTGTCACGCCATAGCTGCGAAACTTCCAACACATTGCACTTATCGACCGAACACAGTTTTTTACGCCGTTTCATCGCCGTTTGAAACGCGACATGGCCAATACGATCGATTTCTGATTCGGTATAGGTCATCGTGTTGACCCCGCGTTTTTCACCCGTTTCGGTGGTGAAGATGCCGCGTGGTTGCCCGAAATATAATCCACCCGTCAGTTCGCGGACGACCATAATGTCAACCCCTTCAACGACGTCACGTTTTAGAGTTGAGGCTTCGATAAGCTGGGGCAGAATGGTGGCAGGGCGTAGATTGGCAAAGAGATTGAGGCTCGATCGCAAAGCTAGCAATCCCGTTTCAGGACGCAGATTGCGGGGTAGACTATCCCACTTATACCCGCCGATCGCAGCGAGTAGAATCGAATCACTGTTTAAGCAAGCTTCTAAGGTTGCGGCTGGAAACGGTTCGCCTGTAGCATCGATCGCACTTCCGCCGATCAGCGCCTCGGTCCACTCAAACACCAAGTCAAACTTTTCCCCAATGCGTTCGAGAACCTGAACGGCGACCGTCATAATTTCGGGTCCGATACCATCGCCGGGGAGCAGAGTGATGCGGTAGTGCTGTGCCATGGGGAAAGATCCGCTAATAATAAATGACGCACGATAGCAACGGTTGCCGATCGTGAGTCACTTATTATACTGTTCCACGAACGACGCTCATCGATCGGTCCAAAATCCAGTCTAAGGAACGTGAATTGAACAAGATCCATCCTTTTACCTTGATAACTAAAGTCGCTGGGTACTATTAAATCCCCATTCCTAAAAGGCGGTAGTAGGCCGATCGATTGAAGATCTGACTCTGACAGGGACTGGTGGACGGTGGAGTCTTTTTGACCTCACGCCAAATAGTCAAGACAGCCTCCGACTCGACCAGCAAGCACAACGTACCCTCAACCTGCTGCTGTTCACAATGAGCAAGGGCAACCTCGTAGACCCGCTTGGAAAAAGATTCTGCCTTTTGAAAGGTTCGACCCCGAACTTGAATTTGTTTGGAGGTCCGGTAGTGAATGCCTCGTTTTTCGAGAGAAGATGCGTGGAGAACCATCATGTTAAGCTTTCTCCTAAAGCGAAGGAAATACCAAAATTCAAGGGACAAGAATTCAACGCTCTGGGTTGTTGTCATGTCCTGTAAATATCCATAAATCAATAGTGTGGAGTTTTCGGGGAGTTCTATACCTAATTCAGGAGGGACAACCCCTGAATTACAATAATCTAATGCAAAAGCTACATCACAAGGGGGTTTACGGAGTTCAATTGTATTCTTAAATACAATCGAACGATCGCATATTTAAGCTTACGTTTGATTTCATCTCAATCAAACTAATCAATTAAATCAATCAATTAAATCAATCAAATTAGTTGTCAGCATTACCAAATGCAGCTTCAAGGGTGGCTTCCGATCGCTCTTGAGTTGCCGCAGCGAATTGAGGCTGGACCAGTCGTCTCGGCATCTCGATTTCAACCCCATTAACAACCGCCCCCAAGAATCGGACTGAATCGGACTCATTGAGCTGGTCTATTGCTTCCGTGACAAGGCTTTGCTGGGTAATGCCGGGACGGGTAACGAGAATAAGACCATCGGTTTGCGGTTCTAAGGTCAAAGCATCATTGCACTGGCTGAGGCACGGCGAATCCAAGACGACAAAATCAAAACGCCCCCGGACATCTTCAAGCAAACGACGGAATTCGTTGGATTCAATAATAGAGGCGGCTTGGCGCTGAATGCCGGGATTCGGGACGATGTAGAGGTTTTGGATGTCGGGGACAAGCGAGATGCAGTCGGCGACTTGGCCGTAGTAGCGCAGGGGTTCGATTGGTTGATCAGCGGCAAGCTGAACCCCCACCGATCGCGAATGGGAAGAACTGCGCAGATCGGCCTCAATGATTAAGGTCCGTTTTCCCGATCGAGCCGCTGCGATCGCGAGATTGTAGGCCACGGTGGATTTGCCTTCACTGGCAATGGTGCTTGTGACCAACACCATACGTGGGAGTTTGCCTTCATTTAGCCGGAGATTACTGCGAAACCGTTCGTAGGCATCCGCATAGAGCAATTCACCGTGAATCAGCAGCGGCAAGCTTTGGTAAAGTTCTTGAATCGGCATGTTGGGCAGCATTCCCAAAACCGCCACATCCTGACCCTTAAGCGCTTCTCGAAGATCTTCAGGCGTGTAGACCGTGCCTTCCATCATGTCGAGCAGGAAGATAATCCCCGCCCCCAAAATCATCCCCACAACGCCGCCGCCGATAATCATCACCAGCGGGGCTTTCGGGGCTTTCGGCTCGATCGGGAGGGCGGCGAGCTGGGCGAGGCTGAGGCTGCTGACGGTTTCGGCTTCGGCGGTTTTGGCATCGACGAGCTTGGCTTGCATTTGGTCGTGGAGAGTCTTTTTCAACTTGAGCTGATCTTCTAGACGGGCGCGGGCAAGCTGTTTGTTCGGTAAATTTTGAAGCTGTTCGCGGAGAGCGACGCCAGACCTGCCGACGATCGCAAGCTGGCGAGTGAGGCTATCGCGCTGGGTAGTGAGTTCGACGAGGCGAAGGGCGAGGCGTTGTCGTTCGGGATCGAGGCTACTGTTGGTGCGAATGTTGGTTTGAAATGGTGCAGCACCGCCGCCGCCCTGCATCACTTCACTGCCCCGTTTACGCAGTTGTTCCTCGTAGGCTTTGAGCTGAGTGGTGAGCTGAATGATGGTGGGATGTTCGGGGCGCAGGTCTTTGCTGGCGATCGCAAGCTGGGATTCGAGCTGATAAATTTGGCTGCGCAGGTTTGCAATAATCGGGTCCGCACTCAGCGCCGAGGACACATAGGCTTGGTCTGCATCCAGTCCTAGTTTGCTCTGAAGGCCACCGATTTCAGCATCCATTCCTTCAATTTGCATTTGCAGCGATCGCTGTTGACCTTCACCAAGAGAAATCGCGCTGCTCAAGCTACCATTTTGGGATGCAATCAGGGCGGGGCCTTCAAGTCGATCGTACTCGACCAGGTTTTGCTCCGTGGCTGCGAGTTCAGCCTTTACCTTTGGCAACCGCTCATTAAGCGACTTCATAATTTCCGTCAGACGTGCGCCGTTGCTGCCTTTACTCCGTTCGATGGCCCGTTGCGATAGGCGTTCGACAATTTGTTTCGCACGGTTTGCGTCGGTGTCTTTGTATTCAATTTTAATGCGTTCACTGGCCCCAGCCGCTGCTTTCTTATCTTTAGCGGCGACCGCTGTCGGCAGGCTCACTTTTAGGGTTCGCATCATCGCACGCGGATCGACACCCATTTCCTTGGCCGTGTTCGCAATAATCTCATCGCTAAGCAACGAATCCGGCGTAAAGGTCTCCACCGATTGCCGCACCTCCGCTCCCGTCGCCGAAAACACTGTCGTTGGTCGGTTGCCTGCAAGAACCGCTTCAACGGTATAAATCACCGCCGGATCCGGCATCGAACTTGCCAAACTTCCGCCCGTAATTCCGAGGGCCAATCCGACGGGCATGAGCCACTTATAACGATCGATGGCGAGAAGATAGCGTTTGACGATGGGGGAGGGCATGGCAGATACGGGGGAGGTGAAGTGAGAGGTGAGAAGTGTTTAGCGTGTTTAGTTAGCGTCCGGTCGGTCCGAAGAGGTTGGTGGCGCTGTTGCCTAGTTCTCGGAAGAAGAGCGTAAAGCCGAGGACGTCGCGGAATGGTTGGGTGAAGGTGTTGAGGGCGTAGGTGAGTCTGCCGATGAGGTTGCGTCCGATGACGATAACGTCGCTGTCTTGAAGGGCAATGTTCTGGGTGGGATCGCCCATGAGGGCGCTTTTGCCGTTAAGTTCAAAGGTGATGGCTTTTTGTTGGACGGCATCGTAGCGGATGACGGCGATTTTGGTGAGGTTGGCTTGGTCAGGGTTGAGGGCCGTTTTGGCGAGGGCATCGACAAATCGACTGCCGTTGGGGACGCCGACTTCGCTTAAGCCGCCTCGGGCATAGCTGAGAATCCGAATGATAATCTGAGGCTTAACCAAGGTCGATCGCGCAATGACCCCCCGATCGTAGCCGTCGAGCTTAGTGGGATCAATGGGTGGGATCATAATGACATCGCCATCTTGAAGCCGAATGTCCGGGAGGGGTGTACCGTCTTTGAGCGGCGTGTAGAGGTCGATTTCTTTTTCGTCGGTTGTGCCATTGGTATAGCTCCGACGAATTTTCACCGATCGCAGATCGCCGCGTTCAGTGCTGCCCCCTGCGGCTAGGAGCACCGACGAAACCCGTCCGCTCTGTGGGCTGAGGGGATAGAGTCCGGGTTTGCTGATTTCGCCTGCGATCGTCACTTGGACGGGACGGGCATTGGTCATGGACAGCAGAACGATCGGATTAATGATGTAGCGACTGACGGCTTGTTTAACGCGTTCTTGGGCCTCGTCAATGGTCAATCCCTGGAGCGAGATTTTGCCCAACACGGCCTGGGTGATTTTTCCTTCTGCGTCGATCGTGGCTTGAAAGTTAAAATCCTGAAATCGCTGCACATAAATCGCCACACTGTCGCCCTGGCCAAGGCGGTAAGTGCTAAAGGCAGGAATGGGCGGCGGCGTGACGGGAGCGATCGGAATAGATCCAGGAACTTGCGGTGGCGATTGAGACGGCGATTGAACGGTGGGCGCATTTTCGGGAGGAAGTTCACCGCGATCGCGCAATCGCTGACGGGCCTGCTCAAGGAGTTGCTTTGCGGTGAGGCCCGTGGTGACACCCGTGTTTAGACCTGTAGGACGATCGGGCGGATTTGCCCCAATACTGGAGGGAAGCGAACTGGGCAGAATATTGGGAGGAGGAGCCGTTTGGGCCAGGGCAGCGTGAGCTAGGAGCGGATTGGAAATCAGGAGGGAGAGGAGGACGGAGGCTCGTTTCATGGAGAAAGAAGAACGGGGGAGTTCGGAGGACGGAGGAAAGAAAAAGTTCGGAAGAGAAAAGTAAAAAGGATCTACTGAGATTTGAGCGTCGTTTCAAGAAGACGGGACTCGATCGGTTGCGCTAAAGCGGTGATCTTGTCGCGGTATTTGTTGAGGTCGTCGAGGGGTTCCATGGGTAGAAGGATACTGACTGCAATCCACGGTTGACGTTTGCCTTGGAATTGGGCTAATCGATCGGCAAAAAACCAGTGGCTAGGCTCAGGGTGCCCACCCTCGCTCCAGGCATACCACTGCATTACGGCGTAGGTTCGTTTTGAATTCCAAGCGCGAAATAAACGGGCCGTGACGGGGACTTGATTAGCGGTAAAGTTTTGTTGCGATTCGGAGTCGCGTTTCCAGCGTTGGACGCCATCGAGGTCTGACCATTCGACTTGGGGCTGATCGCGAGGTCCGTTTTGGGTAAACAAAAAGACGGTGGCGGTGTCTTTGGTGGTAGCGTTTTTGGTTTCAGATTCGATCGTTTGAATCGACCAGGGATGTTCACCCAAAATCATTGATTTTTGCTCCGTGGTTCGCCAACCCGGAATCTCAATTCCCTGTTTACGAATTTGCTTGAGTGTTCCTAACACTTTCACCGCAGGCGGATTTTGCCATTGCCATTTGCCAGCGAGATAGCCGGGAACCGTGCCGACAGCGAGCAGAATTGATAGGAAAATCAGAAGGGTGATTTGAAGAATGCGATCGGATTTAGGAGACGTGAGAGAGGCCATGATGAGGTTTTTGGGGTGAGGGGATGCTGGACGTGGATGATGTTTAGGTCTCTGGGCGAATGTCTGGACGAGGTTCAAAGTGGCCGATCGCCCAGACTAAAATTCCGAGAAGCCCCGCCGAGTACAAATCCCCGCCCCAACTGTCATGCAGCCAGACAAACAGACCGTCTTGCCCCGTCCCATGCCAATAGACCAACAAGGTATTGCGCACAATGTTTCCCGCTACACTCAGAAGGACTGTTCCCGCCAAAAAGAAAGCGGTAAATTTTCGCGATCGCAGCATTCCGGTCCAGTCCAATAACAACAGCGCCACGTACAAACTGGTAAACAACATCTTTAGCCCAGCACAATAGGGCGCGACTTCGACTTGCTTGCCGTTGAGGTACAAAAACATCTGGTCTACCGTGACCGGAATGCCCAAAACTTGCAAAATAACGCCCGCCGTTCCCGCAATAAAAATCTGTAACGGGGCCGTATAGGGCGCGATCAAATAAGGAATTTCATTGGGAGTTGCAAATAAAAGCAGCAGCAGCGGAAACCCAACCACAGCAAAACTCGATCGGCCTTTCAACAGCATCGCAACACCCGCCAACATCAGGGGCAACGACAGATTTACGAAATCCGCCAAGTTGCTCAGATATAAGAGTCCGGCGGCGGTGCAAAGTCCCATTCCCAAGAGCTGATCCGCCCAAGACGCAGAGAACTGAGCCAATTTCGATCGACCTTGCCACACTAAGTACCCCGCAAAGGGGATTCCCAGCATTCCGTGACTGAAGTATTCATGCTCAATGCTGATGGATTTTTTCACCCAGCCCTGAACCCAATGGCCTAACAATGGCACATACATCAGGGCTAAAACCAACCCGATCGCCCCCAAAAGCCAGGGAAACCGTTTCGGGTCAAAAGCGAGAACAGTCGTTCTGAGGGTTTGCATGATGGTCCTAGAAAAGTGTGGGACGGAAAGTAGATTGATGCGATTAGCTAAGCCGTCATCAGTCGATCGTCGCTCTGGGAAATAGCTTCAGCTAGGACATCTGTAACCCGTTTGATTTGGCGATTGCTTAGGCCCGGAAACATCGGCAGCGATAGGATTTCTCGCGATAATTTTTCAGCAACAGGAAAATCTCCCTCACGATATCCCAAGAACTGAAATCCGGGTTGCAGATGACACGGCAATGGATAGTGAATCCCGGTTTGGACAAGGGCGGCATCAAGACATTCGATTAAGGTATCGCGATCGATCGCACTGGCATAATTAGCACTGGCATAGCCGCCCAAGGTGTTAGCCGCATTTTGAATCACCCGAACGAGATAGAGATGGTAGACGTGGCCTTTCCCAGCCTGGTTTTGTAACGGAAGAATGCCTTGGCTAGAGAGAGGTTTGAGCGCTTGGTGGTAGCGATCGGCGCTGCGGTTTCGATCGAGGTTCCAGCCTTTGAGATGCGGCAGTTTGACCTGAAGGATGGCGGCTTGTAGGGTGTCGAGACGGCTGTTGGTGCCGAGTTCAGTGTGGAAATACTTTTTGGGTGCGCCGTAATTTCGTAAGGTTCGCATGGTCTGAGCCACAGTGCTGTCGGATGTAACAAAGATGCCGCCATCCCCCATGGCTCCGAGGTTTTTGCTCGGGTAAAAGCTAAATGCTGCACCAATGCCAATAGACCCTGCTTTGTAGCCTTCACGTTCGGCTAAGTGAGCCTGAGCCGCATCCTCAAAAATCATCAAATCGTAAGTCTCGGCCAGGTTAATCAGCAGCGTGGGCGAGACCATTTGGCCGTAGAGGTGAACCGCAACGATCGCCCGTGTCAATGGCGTAATCGCCCGTTCAGCCGCCACCAAATCCATCAGCCCCGTTGCGATTTCACAATCGACTAGCACGGGTTTGGCCCCTGCCCGCACCACCCCAATCAACGTGGCGATGAAGGTATTGGCAGGCAGAATCACCTCGTCCCCAGCGCGAATTCCGCAGGCTTGGAGACCTAGGGCGATCGCATCGGTGCCAGAGGCTACGCCCACGCCATATTCGACTCCGCACGCCTGTGCAAACTCAGTCTCAAATTCCTTGACCGCTACGCCCATAATGTAGTCGCCCCGCCGCATGACGCCTAAAACGGCTTCTTCTAAAGCGTCTTGGATGGGTTCATGTTGGCTGGTGAAATCGACGAAGGGAACGCGGGTGACGGTACTTTTCATGGCGGCACAGGATTGAGAATCTGGCCTTAGAGTGCCCCGCGATTGCCCCTCGTCAACAGGTGAAAAAACCGTTCCCCATTATTTAATTTTTAGCCCGAACAAAACCTAAGTCCGTCCCCTTTCCCGCATGAACCTGAGCTAATTTTTCGTAATGATAAGCGTGGGTGACCAAATCCGCCGCTTCATCCTCATTTAAAGTGCGCAAAACTTTACCGGGAATGCCGACACAGAGCGATCGCGCGGGCACATTTTTAGTCACCACTGCCCCCGCACCCACGATACTCCCACGACCAACCCTAACCCCGCTCAAGACAATCGCGCCAATGCCAATCAAGCATCCCGATTCAATATAGGCTCCATGAATAACCGCTCGGTGGCCTACAGTCACGTCGGATTCGAGGATAGTGGGCTGACCGGGATCGCCGTGCAGAATTGCGCCATCTTGGATATTGCTGCGATCGCCGATTTCAATGCGCGATACATCTCCTCGCAACACTGCGCTATACCAAATACTGACGCCTTTACCAATCGTAATCATGCCGATCGTCGTCGCATTGGGCGCGATAAATGCAGCCTGGGATAGATCGGGTGCAGCCCAAAAAGATGTCATGGTAGTTATTGGAGTGTTGTAAGTCATCGTCGCTATAATAAGGCTATCTACCTGACATTCAGCATTGTGGCTGGCGCGACTCATTCTTACCGAATCGACCTCTATAGGATTCTCGGATAACAATGCAACCTTTGAGCTTCCAATATCCCATCTATGGATCGGAAATTCAGTGCCCTCACTGTCGTCAAACGATTCCGGCGTTGACGTTGACCGATACCTACCTCTGTCCGCGTCATGGTGCCTTTGAGGCCGATCCAAAAACGGAAGAACTCGTCCATCTTCAGTCGGGCCGACATTGGCGATTATGGAAGGAGGATTGGTACCGACAGCACACCCATCCCGATGGCATTCGGTTTGAGATTCATGAGGCGCTCGATCGGCTCTACACTCAAGGGTACCGAGCCACTCGGGTCATCATTGCCCAGCGCTATCAGGAATTGATCAGCACGTATCTTGAGCGCAGTACCCCTTGGCGAGGCACGACCGATGCACAGAAGCCACGGCTATACGGGTTGCCCGTGGAGTTTAGTGTAAATTCGGATCAGGAACCTTGCTGGGACGTAATAAATTTTGACCTCGAAAAAGAACCGGGCGCTCCGGTACGCTATCCCTATTTTCGACTTTTGGAATAGGACAGCTATCTAAATTCTTAAGCCTTCTAAATTCTCACTTCATACTTCTCAAGTCCCATGCTGCATCACGTTTCTATTCGGACGGCAAATATCTTTCGATCGATCGCATTTTACGAGCAACTTGGATTTGCGATGGAGGAACAGTTCACAACGGGTTCCACGTTGGCCTGCTGGATGGTGGGTTTGGGTGGACGATTAGAGCTATTGCAAATCCCCGAACCCAAACCTGCGGTAGATGCCTTTAGTGATGAGCACTATGTGGGGTATTACCATCTCTCGTTTGAGGTGGGGACATTGGCGAAGAGTCTGCCAGACTGGATGCTGGGGTTGAAAACTAAGCTGGATGCGATCGATCAGCCTCTTGTGGTTTTGCTTACGCCGCAGCAGCAGCAGATTGGCGATCGGGTGTTTGAAGTGGCCTTTGTGGCGGACCCGGATGGGTTGCCGATCGAATTTTTGCGTAAGGAGGGCTAGGCTTGGGGCAGCGTGTCCCAAACCTGAGACAGATTCATCCTTAATTAATCCGGTTTTGCGATGAATGGAATCCGAGGGGCGTGTCCCCAGAAGGCTTCTAATCCATAGAAATCGCGCTGGTCCGGCATTTGGATATGAACCACAATATCGCCGTAGTCCAAGCACGCCCACAAGCCTTCGGACAAACCTGCACTTCGCAGCGGTTCACGATCGAGTTCTTCTTTGACTTTCTCATCAACGGCATTCGCAATCGCGCGCACTTGCACCTTGGAGTAGCCCGTGGCGATGACAAAGTACTCGGCGATCGAAGAGACTTCTCCAACGCGGATAATCATGATGTCTCCGGCTTTGCGATCATCAGCAGCATCGGCAGCCATCATCACTAGCTTATAGACGGGATCGTTTTCATCGATCGGAGGAAGCGATGGCTCGAAGGGTTCATGACTTGGGTTGGTCATGTATTCAGCCATCAGGTCTGCGTCTTCAGCAACCGGGGTCGAAATGCTTTCTGTCATGTGTGGGAACTTACCTCTTGTAAAAACCAGTTTCGGGTGATCACCGTTCGGGGGTGAATAAGCTGATTCGATCTTAGCAAATACTGCAAGCCATAGTCTGCTGTTCTCCAAACTGCTGCTTTAAGATTGCTAAAACTCAGTGCGCGCAGTGTTTCAAGTTCATCCGTTTTCCCCCGTCCCGGTTCTAGGCTGTCTGCGAGAAACAGAATACAGGACAATGGATCCATTCCTGGTTTTCCAAGGGTATGATTCGCGATCGCATTTAAAATGCTGTCATTCGTGATGCCAAACTCATCCCGCGCCACCATCGCACCGACATCCGCATGGAGCAAATGAGGCGCAGCCCGATCAATGGCCTCTAAAACCAGTCCATCATGTTCAGCCATTGCAAGCAGGCGATCGGGCTTAAAAAACTTAGCTAAATCATGCATGAGTCCGGCTTGAGCGGCTTTGTCCGGATCGACATTGTGATGGCGTGCCAAGTCAGCCGACATCGCTTCCACTCTTAAGATGTGACGAATTCGAGATTCAGGAACATTGGACTGAAGCCAGATGAGGATGTCCGATCGCAGTTGTAGGTTCATGGATTTTGGGGAGGGTTAGTTGCCTGCCAACTGATCGAGCTTCGATCGAACTGCCAACTGGGCGAGCTTCTTCACCAAGATCACACCCGACGAGCCTGCAATCACAAATGCAGCGATCGCCGCACCTTTAAAACCTCCAACAAGCAGAACAGCTCCAATTAGCGCACTGAATCCAGTAATACAGGCGTAGAGCAATGCCTTTAGGGTCAAGTTGAGCAACTTCAGCGCCCGATCGCTTTCCACCGATCGGACTCGAACTTCGATATCACCTTGAGATAGCTTTTCATCTAGACGGGCGATCGCAACTTCAGTGCCGCTGGGTTTGGAAATTTGGTAGGACAGATAGCCTTGGGCTTGTTTGACAATTTCACCCACGCCGCGACCTTTCTCTTGGGCCGAAATGGTCGCCAGTTCTTTCACAAAGGGCTTCGCGGCAACCAGCAGATTATATTGTGGATCCAAGTCCCGAGCGACACCATCTAGAGTCGTGAGCGCTTTGATAATGAAGGTCATCCGGGCAGGCAACCGGAAGGGCTGCTGCTCAAACAAACTGTACATCTCATTACGTAAACTTTTGAATGCCTGAATTTCAACAGGACGCTCCGTAAATCGTTCCAATAAAAGCTTGATAATCCGGCGCACAGGGGTCATGTCAGACATCGGTTCTACGAGGCCCATATCAGTCAATGTCTGAACCACCTGATCCGTATCTTTTCTCAACACCGCAAAAAAAGTCTGGACCATTTGGCTTTGATTGATCGACTGAACCTCAGCCATCATGCCAAAATCATAAAAAATTAGCTTGCCGTCATCCCGAACTGCCATATTGCCGGGATGTGGATCGGCCTGGAAAAAGCCATCTTGAAGCAACTGTTTCATGTAGGAACAGATGCCAATGTGATTAATCGCTTTAGGATCGATGCCAGCCCTTTCTAATGCCGCGCGATCGTTGACCTTGATTCCGGGCGCATACTCCATGGTGAGGACGCGGGTGGTCGTATAGCTCGGATAGATTTTGGGGACCACGATGAAGGGGTGATCGAGAAAATTCCGCCTAAAACGATCGGCGTTGAGACCTTCTTTGACGTAGTCAATCTCTTTGTAGAGAATGTCTGTAAATTCCTCGTAGAGCGCATCAAAATCTACATAGTGCGAGTTCGGCAGCGATCGTTTGAGCAAGCTAATCAACTGCTTGAGCACTTTAAAATCAAGATCAAATAAGCGATCGAGTCCTGGCCGCTGGATTTTGACAGCGACGACTTCTCCCGTATGGAGCTTGGCCCGATGGACTTGTCCTAGGCTGGCTGCCGCAATCGGTCGAAGTTCAAACTCTTTATAGATAGACGACAGTGGCGCATCAAACTCTGCCTCAATAATCGCAATCACCTGTTCCACTGGAAATTCAGGCACCTGGTCTTGAAGCTTAGTCAGGGCCTTAACGTATTCCAGCGGCAGCAAGTCAGCGCGGGTCGATAGCGCTTGCCCAATTTTGATAAACGTGGGGCCAAGGTCTAAGAGCGTCTGGACGAGCCACTCACCGCGTTGATTCCGGGCAGCAGGCGATCGATTAATCCCCTGACTATCAAGCCAAAGATACCAACTTAGCTTTGCAGCCGAAAGGGATACGTCCATTTGTCGAGAAATGGGCGAATAATCTGGACGTTGCCAGCGAAGCAGAGGAGGCGAGGACGCAGTAGTTAACATAATTCAGACCTAGTATACCCAGTATGCCCCCCTGAAATCAGAAGACTTAGGCAAATATACAGACTAGCCTTTTGCAGATTCAGGTACTTTGGGTAAAAGAATGGTGAGCGTGGTCACGTAGGTCGTGCCTTCTTCGATCGGTTGGCTTGTGGCAGAAATCGTTCCGCCCAAATGTTGCACTAAGCTCTTCACGAGCGCAAGCCCTAAGCCCGTCCCTGGAATGGCATTATCCGTCATGCCCTGGCATCGTCTGAATTTCTCGAAGATATAGGGCATCTCTTCCGCCGGAATCCCACCGCCAAGGTTGGTAATAACGATCGAGATCTGACGGGCAATCGACTGCGTGACCCGAAGACTGACCCGAGTACTGGGGTCGGAATACTTTCCAGCATTCGTCAGCACTTCCACTAAGACCCGGTTAAGACTGGAAACATCGGTGGATATGGCAAGCTTGCCGGGAAGATCCATTTCTAGGGTTAAGCCCTTGGGTGCCCATTGCTGGGCAAACCCAGATTCGAGATCCCGCATAAAACTTGGTAAGTCAATAACCTGAAGTTGCATGACCACTTGCTTGGTCTCTAGCTCTTGCAGGGCTAGCAAATCGTTAATCAATCGCGTTTCTTGAGCACACTGCTGCTCCAAAATATTCAGATATTGCGATCGACGATCGGGCGTCAGGGTGGCTTCTCTCAGCATCCGAATCGCCAACATCATACTGGTTAGCGGGGTTCGCAATTCATGACTCAGGGTACTCAAAAACTCGTCCATCCGTTTATTCATTTCCCGCAAGCGCTCAATTTGCTTGCGGTTCAGCTCGTAGAGTTTGGCTTGAAGATCGACGCTATGTCGAAGCTGAGCGGTACGATCCTCCACAATAGACTCGACCTGTCGCAGCGTCTCAGTCTGAATGATGGCGGAACTGACTTGACCCGCTACAAGCTTCGCAAAATCTAGGTCTTGAGCTGACCAATGGCGCGACTGGCGGCACTGGAGCACCAGAAAGCCCAAGGGTTTTCCTTTATTTTCCAGTGGGAGCATTAAAATTGAAGGCAATTCTACTGTCCCCAAGAGTTGAGATACTTCGCCAATGCTAGCTTGAAAGTCTGCGTCACTGGTGAGATGCAACACGTCTGGGAACGCCTTCATCGCCGACTGCGTAATCCCACATTCGCTGACCCAGTAGGAGGATTGGATAGAAGTGGGTGAGAGATCTTGAACCTCATCAGGGGCTAGTCGGCTTGGAGCGGCGGTCATCGGCAGAGCGATCGACGGAGACTGATCATAGGCGGTGCTGACCGCTTCAATGAGTACACGAGTTTTCGGAAGGCGAGCGGCGACTCGAAGCATCTGTCGCACATCCCAAAACTTCAGTCGCAACACAGCACTTTGATCCGTCCCAAAGAGCTGATTGAGACCCTGAAGCGTTGTTTCATAAATGACAGGTAAGGCTGAAGACTTGCGGATTTCGTCGGTCAGTTTGCGCGTAAACGATTGATAAGCCAGTTGTTTTTGATACTGCTGCTTCCAATATTGAGCATTGTCTTCGTGAAGCGAGACCTGTTCACCGAGCTGCTCGTCCAGTGGAAACCCTCCCTGGTCCGATCGGAGGACGGAGGGTTGGAGCTTAGAAGCGGGTGGCTTCGGTACTAACATAGCTTCCGAGACGTTTGCTTGCATCCTAATCTTTACACCAATAAAGGTCTTAGAAGAGTCTAATAAAATAGCATTACTAGTGTTACTAGGTTACCTTGTGTTTCCCCAGAGTGTATCCGTATTTTCCCTACCATCGTACTACGACGTCTAAGGCCCGATCGCTGGCACACTATAGTACACTTGAACGAAGATTAAATTTCTCTTCACCCTCCTCTACTTAAAGGTCGTTTCCGTGGCGTCATCCTCTGCTTCATTGCGCGTTGTTGGAACGGTTAAGGGTCCAGGTGAAACGGCTAATCAATATGTCTTCATCACTTCAGACACGCGGAATGTCAAGATTGGTGAATACGTTTATTACGAAGTGCCGAAGGATGAGAATGCAGAGGCTGAAGCTAGAAATCGTCAAGTCTCAAAAGCCGCTTCGTTCCTGAAGATCCTAGGAAAAATTTCTGAACGGAAGCTAATCGAGCATCTCCCCGATCGCATTTTTGCCGATACTGAAGTCAGCCCTCAAACGATCGCGGCCCTAGTGGGCTTTACGGATCAGAATCCTGAGCTTTATGAAGTTGCTGTGGATGTTATCGGTCACTTTGAAAAAAATCTAGGCTTCATGAATCCTAGACGTAGCCCCAATCCTGGTACGAAAGTGGTGCTAGCAAGCGATGAGATGCTGCGAGGGATTCTGAACAAAAAGCAAGTGGGCGAAGTAGGAGCCGCGCACATAGGGTCGATTTTGCTTCGGGATGCGAATGCCGTCCCCGTTGCTATTGACGTCAAAGAGCTGGTCAGCACCCACATGGCAATTTTGGCCGGGACCGGATCCGGAAAATCCTATACTGCTGGGGTTTTGATCGAAGAACTGATGGCTCCGAACAACCGGGCGGCGGTCTTAATTTTTGATCCCCATGGAGAGTATTCGACCCTTGGAGAAATGCAGACCGATCCAGCGTTTATGGGCGATGACGGCTATCAGCCGAAGGTCGTGGTGATGACGCCCGATGATATTCGGATTCGGCTGTCGTCACTGGATTATTACGATTTGATGACGCTGCTGCCGGGGATGAGTGAGCGTCAGCAAGCCATGCTGAACAAAGCGTTCCGGATTTTGCAGCGTCACCGCAAGGGAGAGTTTCGGTGGAGTATTCAGGATTTGATCGCTGCCGTGCAGGAGGCCGATACCCAGACCGATGATGAAGGCAATGAGAAGCAGGGAAGCTCTGCGCCCGCCCTGGAATGGAAACTTGAAGGACTCGAACGATCGCAATATTTCCATACCTTTGAGCATTCGGTGGCTCCGCGAGATTTATTTCGACCGGGCCAAGTGACGGTGCTCCAAATGAATGAAATTTCTCAAGAAGAGCAGCAGGTGATTTGTGCGGCGATTTTGCGTCATACCAACCAGGCTCGCATGAATACTCATCGCGAAAAGAACAGTGCCGATGATGAAAATTATTTGCCCTATCCGGTGTTCTTATTAATCGAAGAAGCTCATCGCTTTGCCCCAGCAAGTGAACCGTCTCGATGTAAGAATATTTTGCGGACCATTTTGAGTGAGGGGCGGAAGTTTGGAATTGGGGTGGGACTGATTACGCAGCGACCGGGGAAGATTGATGCGGATGTTTTGTCGCAGTGCATGAGCCAGTTTATTATGCGAATTATTAATCCGGTGGATCAAGATAGTCTGAAATATGGGGTGGAGGCAGCGGGGCGAGATTTGCTCAAGGAGTTGCCTGCGCTGACAAAGGGGCAGGTGATTATTTCGGGAGCGTGCGTCAATACGCCAATTTTGTGCAAAGTCCGATCGCGTAAGACCAAGCATGGCGGCGAAACCATGGATGCGCCGAGCGAATGGATGAAGTACTTTACCGCCCATCGGCAGGCAAAACGGGCGATCGATGAAGCCACTGTTGTGATTCCGAATGTTCGATCGTCCTCGGTTGAACGGGTTAGGGGCCGCAGCGTGGATTAGAGACTTAAGCTTGCCCCTTCAATTCACGGTGCCCGCTATTTGACTTTGGTTAAGGCTGAGGCTTGATTATTCTTGTAGCGGGTGGTGCGGTCTTGGGCGATCGTGTAGTTTTTGTCGGCAGGGGGAACTTGGGCCATCAACTCGGATGCTTTTTCCCATTTTTCTGCCACGGCCTTCCAGTCGTCTGAACTTTGAGCTTTGCTGCCAGCCGTTGCAGTTTCTTCGGCGAGTCGAACGGCTGCTGGAAATGGATCGACGGATCTTTCGGCAGGTTTTTGAGCGGGGGTTGGGGGCGTGGAAGGTGGAGTGGGTTGGCTAGGAGCTGAGCGGGTGGAACTGGCTAGACTATTAGGGTTTGTTGCAGGATTGGACTGGCCTTGGAGAAGCTGATAAAGGACCCAGCCACTGCCTAAAAGGGCGATCGTGGCACCGACACCGCCCAAAATCCCGCGCCAAAATTGTCGTTTTTCCCGTTGCTGCCGAGGCGACAGACCTAGAATAGCGTCGGGGTTGGAGGCGAAGGACTCTTGGACATCTTCGAGCATTGTTTGGAAGAAGTTGGGACGGGTCAGATTGATTTCCCTCGACCAAAGCAACTTATCGGGATCACGGTTGATTTCATCCAGCCAGAGAATCTGCTGTTCTCGGACGATGCGGCTGTTCACATTGACGCGCCGAACGCCGCGTGGGGCCACACTTTCGAGAATGGTTTTGACGCGATCGGGAAGGGTGGCTTCAGAGAGCTGGCCGGGGGTGTCAGCCTCACAAAGGAGTTGGAGAACACCACCATCGAAGACGGCCCGTGTCCGTACCCCTACGTCCGACAAATCTTGGTTTAGGACCTGGATGATGGCAGTGACGCTGCCTTGATGCGCTTGTTTACGGATGTCGTTGGCGGGGTTCATGACGGTAGACATAACGGAGTAAGGCTGGGGACAGAACGGGAATAGATCGAGGCTTTCAGACTAGTCTTTGCGCGGAATTTTATGGGACGCTACAAAAATAGTTCGATTATTGTAGTTCGATATTGTGAAGATGCTAACCTTCTGAGAGATGTCGGTGATCATTAAACCGTCTGATTTGCCAGAGATCGGTGTTGAATCGATTTTCATTTTGGAGATGCCATCGATCGCGATCGATCCAAAACTCAAAGACCGCCGTGTTGTGGGACGAAATCCGCCAAGACCTGTCGGTGCCGAGCAATTCGCCAATGAGATGAGGCAAGAAACCGCTGTGGGTGATGACCCAGAGCTTATCGCTATTTCTATGACGGTTGAGGATTTTTAAGATGAAGCGATGGGCGCGATCGCGGATTTCCACTAGGGATTCGGCGTCGGGAACTTGGATCCATTCAGGTGTGGCTTCGAGCTTAGCGCAGAGTTCCGGATAGCGGGATTTGGCCTCGGCCCAGGTTAGTCCTTGCAGTAGACCATTATGAAACTCTTTAAGGTCGTCTACGTAGGCGATGATGATGGGTTCTGGGTCTTCGGCGGCGCTGGGGCTGTTGGTCCAGTCTCGGACAAATGCGGGAGACCTATCCTGAAAAGGCGCGAGGGCTATTTTGGCCGTTTGGGTGGTGCGCCGAAGGGGGCTGCTGTAAACGTGGGTAGGTGTCCAGCCTTCGCGCAGGAGGGCGAGTCCGAGTTTTTCGGCTTGTTGCTCTCCCTGTTCGGTGAGGGAGTATTCACCTTGGCCCTGCATTCTTTTTTCGATATTGCCTGTTGATTCGGCGTGACGAATGAGAAGGATTTTGAGAAATTGCATGGAGTGTCACCGGAACTCATCAAAACAGGAAAACTCACAATTTGCCTCTGCCTATTGTAGTCACACTGAATCATCCTAAAAGATTAATAGGAGGAATTCAGTAAATTCGACCGATCGACCCGCAGTGGGATTAAACTATAGAAAGTGTAAACGTTAGAATGCGCGTCCTTAATCATGCAGATGCTAAAGTCCACCACCCGTCATATTCATATTTTTACGGCGGAGATTAGAGATAATGAATTGATCCCCAGCCGAAAGGTGCTGACGTTGGATGTGGATCCTGACAATGAATTTATTTGGAGTGATGACTCCCTTCAGTCGATTTATCGGACGTTTGACGATCTGGTGGAGTCTTACGATGGGGCGGACCTGACGGACTACAACCTGCGACGAATCGGGTCGGACTTAGAACATCATGTGCGATCGCTCCTGCAAGCGGGTCGGATTTCCTACAATCTCAACAGCCGTGCGCTGAATTATAGTATGGGCTTACCTCAGGTGGTGAATGAGGTGGCTCAAGTTTAGGTTTGACTTTAAGTATCAATAAAATCTAAATTTTACATTTTGGTAGCCATACAGAGTGATGGGGAATTCTTGAGAACAGGACCTTATCTACACTGTATTGTCTATATGAATCCAGAATCGCAGCGATCTTCAATGACCCCACCGCCTGTTCCCCGTGTGCCACCGGCTCCACCACCACCCTCACGCATGCCAGCAGCGAAGGCCAGTGGTATTTTAGGCAACGGTGTTGCAGACGGATCTGTTGCAAGCGGTGGCTTGGCGTCCGGCAGCGGCATTTCAGACATTGAATCAACGAATTTTTTTCCACCGACAAGTACGTTTTCTCAGGAAGCGGCGACCAGCTTTCACCCGACCGAAACGACGACGAGCCGGACGCAGCAGCTAACGGCTATGCGATCGGTTGCTGCTACTGAAACCCGTGTTCCGCTGTCTAATATTACCTATCCTGTCGCGCCACCGACGTTTGGATCGTCGGCTCCGGTTGCGCCGCCGCCGATTCCGGAGACCTCTCCTGTAGCCGCTCATCGTGCATCGGCATTGCCTTGTGCTCAACAAGGTCGTTCAGGTCCAACTCAGGGTGCGCCAACGCTGGCTCAGATTATTCGTCAAGCTTTTGATGAAGGCTATTCTGACGTGCATGTGGGCGTGGGTGAAATTCCTCGGTTTCGCGATCGCGGTGAAATTAAGGACACGGAATATCCGGTCAGCGATCGAGAGACGCTGTATAGCTGGATGCGAGAAATCCTGAGCGATGATGATATCGAGAAGTTTGAAAAAACGCTGGATTTAGATGCGGCGACGCAGTACGACTTTGCGCGAGTTCGGATCAATGTTTTTGATGCGTTGCAGGGTCCGGCTATTGTCATGCGGTTGATTCCGCTAAAAATCCTGACGATGGAGCAGCTTAATCTGCCTCCTGTTTTCCGCGATGTTTGTCATTATCACAAGGGCCTGATCTTAGTGACTGGGCCGACAGGTTCGGGGAAATCGACGACGATGGCGGCGATGGTTGATCACATGAACAAGGAGATGCCGAAGCATATTATTACCATTGAAGATCCGATCGAGTTTGTACATAAAAGTCAGAAAGCGCTGATCAAACAACGTGAAGTCGGGATTAATACCCTAAAGTTTGACAATGCCTTAAAAGCAGCATTGCGGGAAGATCCAGACTGCATTTTGATTGGAGAAATGCGCGATAAAGAGACGGTGAATACGGCGATTAAAGCGGCTCAAACGGGTCACTTGGTGATGGGAACGCTGCATACTAACAGTGCGGTCAAAACTATTGAGCGGGTGTTGGGATTGTATCAGCCGGAAGAACAGCCTGCGATGCGAGTGGCCTTGGCGGAGTCGTTGGTGTGCATTATTGCGCAGGGTCTCTGTCGGACCACGGATGGCAAACGGGCGGCGTTTCATGACATTCTGCTGAACTCTGATGCGATTCGCGATTATATTCGTCGCGGTGAGTTGGATGAGGTGGAGGGTGTTATTTCGAGATGTGGCTTTGATGGGATGTGTACGATGAATCAGTCGTTATACAAGCTCTACGAAGAAGGCCGCATTACGGAAGAAGTGGCACTGGAGATGGCACCCAAGCAGAACGAAATGGCACAAATGTTGCGGGGCCGGGTGTAGTAGGGACCTACGGGGTTAGTACGATCGAATGGATTTTACCCACCCGATCGCACTAACCATCATCAACAGGGGCATGATCCAATTGCCAAATTTTGTATATATCGTTGTGGATTGAATTTTAAACACTTCAGTCATCAAGGTTTCATAACGTTGAAAGTTCGATCGTAATGCAACAACACCATGGGGAGTGATGAGACCTGAGTACCCGGTATTTGTCACCCGTGCTAAATAGCGAGAATTTTCAATGGCCCGCATGACATCGTGGGCTTCGTGTTGGGCCATGAGGACGGTGCTGTAGGGATCGAGGTTGGAGGTGGTGATAATAAATTCGCTGCCCCCTTTGATTTGGGTCCGGAAGATTTCGGGGAACGCAGACTCGTAGCAAATACCGATCGCAACTTGGCCCAATGGCGTTGTGAAGGTTTGATGATCGTCTCCAGGAATCAGAAAATTTTTGATCGGGGAAAGACGGGTGATGAATTTTCCAAGGACGCTTTCAAAGGGTAGGGCTTCACCCAGCGGAACAACTTTGATTTTGTCGTATTGACTCGTGATGTGGGCATCGGCATCCATCATCAGAAACGCCTGAGTCATCCGATCGCCGCGAGACCCAAAACTCCCGAGAGCGATCGGAGTCTTGAGATCTCGAATGGTCTGGGCTAAGGGATTTTGGGCGTCAGTTCCCCAGTCAAATGGCAGCGCACCTTCAGGTAAAATAATAAGCTGTGCGCCTCGCCTAGAGAGGGTTTCGTATCCTGAAATATAACGGCTTAATCCCTGCCGAATGCCGCTGGGCGACAGTTTGATGCGAGTGGGAATATTGCCTTGAACAATCCCAATTGAAATCGGTTTGGCATCACTAGCGAGACTCGTCGGAATCAACCAAAGTAATCCACCTAGAAGATGGGAACTGGTAAAAATAACGATCGCTGGAAGCAATGGTTTGAACCTATAACTCGAGCGCAATCCCTCTGCAAGCACGAGATTAGCCGCAACGATCGCCGATGAAATCAGGACATTGCCAGAAATCTGTCCCAAATGCAGCACAGCGAGGTTTCCAGGGCTTTGGGTGTAGGCCAGCGTCGTCCAGTCCAAACTCGTATACGATCGGGCGGTCTCAATCGCACACCACAAGGTCGTCGCGCTCAAGATTCGCAGCCAGGATGGTACAGGTTGCCGGATGATCCAACTTGCACCCCACGCCCACAGCCCTACGCTCAACGCACCCCATACGGCGATCAAAATCCAAATCAGTGCCACTATTGCAACACTATTCCAAAACGGAATTCCCATCCACGTCAGCGGATGCAATCCCGTAATCCAAAACATGGAAAGGCCATGATAAATTGCGCCCCACATTGCGCCCCAAAAAACACCCTGAAGAATAGGCGATCGGGGACTCGCCGTCAAACTGAACCAGAGAGGAACGAGTCCCACCCAGGCAAATCCCCAAAAATTCAGGGGCGCAGGAGCGAGGGCGGTGAGAAGCGCTCCGATGGGAATTGAGAATGGGGAATTGAGAATTGAGAATTGGAGGTTTTTCCTCATGGAGATAGGCGTTTTTCCATGCGGTGGAGACCGCCCGCATCCGTCATAGTGCTGAAGCGTTGGCTGGTTTTGCTACAGGTGACTTGGTAGCCAAGATGGGTCAGCCAGGATTGGGCATGGGGGTTGGTGTAGGCGAGATCAAGACAGATAGTGGTGCAGCCGAGGTCTCGGGCAATGAGTTCAGTATCCTGAAGAAGAGCGGTGCCTAGTCCCTTGTGGCGATACTCATCGGTGATACAGAGGCTCAAAACAAAATATTGATTGACTTCGACCGCTTGTTTTATTCGGCTGAGATCGGTGAGGTTGACTAAGATTCGGGGAACGCGGTGAAGCGGAACAATAGTGGCCATGACGCTTTGAATCTTTTCTTCGGCATGGTGTTTGACCTCGCTGGAGTAGCCCATGATGATGCCTGCGGGCTGGTGATCGACTTCAAGGATTTGGGCGTACTCGTAGCTGAAGGCATGATTGGGCTTGGCGAAGGCTTGACGTAGAATCTCTTTGGCCCGGTCTGGGGTGACGGCAAAAACGTAGCTGAAGACCCCCGGCCCTGATGAAAACATCAAGTCTGCGCCCCAGATTAAGTCAGACTCTTCGGCAGGGCGGATAGAAATACGATCGATCGGAAATTGCAACGTCATGATAGCCATCGTAGCGTGACAGGAAAACTAGGCGAACCCGTACCTTAACGGTACCATGACCAAAGAAACACAATCTGAATCCATGCCTGAATCCCTGCCTAAATCTGCGCATTCGATCGACACAACTCCGCTCAGGACGCTAGGATAGGGAGGTACTCAACTGTGGGCATCAACGTGGGAAAAGAGAAGAAAAGCACTAAAGAAGTTAAAAAACCTAAGGCTCAGGGAGAAGATGGGGGGAAGAAGAAAAAGAAAGAGCCTCGGAAGTATGATTGATTAGCCAGTGAAGTCCTAGAACCAGTGCAAACAGTGCCGTTTTATCCACGATATTGCGTTCTTTGGGTCCGATCGATGGGTCAAACAGGCCGTTTACTATCCCGACCCTCGATCGATCGATCGTATGATTATCGACTTATTTGAATTTTTATCAGTTCAGCGGACAGAGCATCACTACCTTCCTGTAAATCTATAAAAAGGTAGAGAATTCTCAAGCCTGAATTTTGATAGCATTATGAGACCTAAGAATTAAGTATTCAATAGAAGTCATTGTGTTAGTTTAGCTCTATCCTTCGGACCATACATCATCAGGAAAAAGGGATTGTGACTTTTGTTCCTTAGCGTCAGGTTGGGGACCATTCAGATTTTCCAGTCTCTATAGAAAATTCCTAAAAAATTATGAAACTTTCGACTCAGAGCTTTGAATCAGATTTTCGGCGACAGGTTGTAACGATCGTTGCAATCTTTGGCAGCATTGTAGTGAATACAGTTTCTAATATTGTCCCGTTGAATGGTGTCAGTGTTGGAGCGCTGTCTAATACGCTATTTGCGAATGTTCAGATTATTCCAGCGAACTATGCGTTTGCGATTTGGGGGCTGGTGTACATTGGTCTGATTGCTTTTGGAATTGCTCAGCTGCAACCCAATCAACGCCAGAATCCAAGTTTACAGCAAGGGGGTTACCGACTGGCGATCGCGTGTTTGGCCCAGTGCCTTTGGATTTATCTCTTTTTGGCTCGTCTCTTTCCATTATCGACCCTTGCAATGTTAGGGATATTAGTGCCGCTGATAGGACTTTATCAATGTCTTCACAACGGTCAGCATCGAGTGTCTCAACAAGAACGGTGGTTGATTCACCTTCCGATTAGTATTTATTTGGGTTGGATTACCGTCGCGACAGTGGTGAATGTCGCGATCGCGCTTTACAGCATGAATTGGGGAGGCTGGGGCATTTCGTCGGAGGTGTGGACTGTTGTTGTGATGCTCATTAGTGCGGCGATTGCGGCGATCGTTAATATTCAAAAAAGAGACATGGCGTATCTTTTGGTCATTGTTTGGGCCTTAGTGGCGATCGTGATTCGTCAAATGAGTACGCCTTTAATTGCAGTGACGGGCGGGGTGCTGGCGATCGCCTTAGTGTTGCTTGGCGTAGTTAATCGCCTCAAGACGCTCCGCAGCAATGGTTAAAAACGGCCTGTTGAGTTGTGATTGTAGTTAGGAAAACGGACGATCGGGAATCTCAATTTTGACATCGATCTTTCCTACGTTCTATATTTTGTGCTCGAATTTTTGAACGAATTAGCTTAATCTGATAGGGATTTACACCCTTTTTCCATACGACTCGATGTCCTTTCAATTCTGCACAGTTTTCCTTCAGACAATTATTCCAGCCCCGGCGATCGCGGATTTTACCCAGATCATCTAGTAGGCCCCAATCCTTTTCCTGTTGCGTTAGTTTGGCAAATTTCTCATAGTATGGATAATCCGACATCACTAGCAAGTTCTTCTGATGCAAGAGAAGCGGACTATCGGCGGAATCATGGTCCCGATAGTAAACATGTAAATCTCGCAGATCTATCTGCATGGTAGTCTGGAGTGCAGGATGCGGATCGATTTCAAAATCTGGGTAAAACAGATACGAGATTTTGGGTTTTCGGAAATGAAATTTGATGACATTTGCATCTTGGGGACGACCGATCGTTCGAGAGGTGCAGCCTTCATAGAGACGAAGCAATGGGTCAAGCGCTTCGATCGCAGAGACATGAACCCATAGTGAATTAGGTCGTTTTTGTCCAACAGGACTGCTATGACATCGTTCCTCGATCGACTCTAGATTTCCTAAACTCATAAGCATTAGGTCCGCTGCGATGCAGGCTTGCTGATAGTTCCCAAACAGAGCCTTAATGTCATTCTGAACAAGTGGGGCTAAGTCTTGTCTTCTTGGGCGACGACCGAAATGAGTCAATGCTAGATACACTAGTAAATCTTGACGACGACGATCGGTAATCGAGTCCCATTCCTGTGGATTTGTTGCTTGTAGAACTATCTGAAAAGCTCGTTTCAGGCTGCCAAACTCAGCTTTTAATCTGAGGTCTTCCGGCAATTCATCAGCTGTTGGAAGCGGCAAATAATGTCTCACGTCTTTCTTTCTGACACTCGACCACGTTGATGACATAGCCGAGATTGACGATATCTCCAGAGGTTCGTGGGACATCGGGTCGATAGTGTGGATCCCAACCAGAAGTCTCATAGCCTAACTTAAAGACTCGTTCAACATCACCACCTTGTCCACAACCATAGTCAAAAAAACTCATGCCTTGATTGAGTAGTCCAGCTTCTACAGCTAACCGGACAGGCTTAGAAAGGTCATTACGACTGATAGCCGCTTTGTGTCGATGCACCAGAGGTGCGGCTTCGTTGAGGATTTGGGGTGGAGAAGAGTGCGCGTCTACGAGCGATTTGTGAACCAAGGTATGTCCTTGAATGACCACCTTAAATTGTGCAAGACGTTCCTCCCAGGCTAGACGAGTACCGATCGATCGGGCATTATCCAATAAGCCTAATGCTTCTTCCTGACGAGTCAGTGCTGAGAAGTTTTGGTAGCAAGGATGATCGGAGGTCACGAATGTCTCTTTCCGATGAAGGATAAAAGGATTCGTGGTGTTGCTGTAATCGCGACGATTCACCTCTTGAGCTTGCAGATTTACTTGGATGCTGACTTGAAGCGCAGGATGGGGATCATCCTCAAAATTAGGATACAGCAAGTAGGAAATACTAGGTTTCTCTAGGCTGAACTTAATGAGCGTGATGAGGTCGGGAGGTGAGGCGATTTGTCGGGCAATCTCTTCATACCCTTGGAGCAGTGGGTCTAACGCGGGCAACGCTGAAACATGGACGTACAGGGCATCCGGCAAAAGCTTTCCCACTTTGCTACGCTTGCAGGCGGTTGCGATCGTACTAAAGTTCTCTATACTACAAACCATCGAAGGCGTATCTCAGCTATACCGGGTCATTACTGGTCAATATTATCCTAGCGAACCGACGTAGACGCAGAACTTTAACAGCCTTTATTTAAAATTTTGTCACAGTGATGGAATGGGACTGTAAAATACAACGGCTTTGCACAGATCACCGGGAATGCTCCAAAAATCAACATTGCGGAAGCTATCCATCTCCTTCGTTATCCTGCATAATAAGTACGCGTGTTCTATTAGAATCCTATGGTGAAGCAAATCGATCTGAATTTAGGTGATGTGGAGACTAAAAAAATGAATGTCTTTGCTCGCCATGAAACTTTCCATCCTCGGTTCGGGTGGATTAAGAAAGGGTTTGACCGATCGATCGAGGATCCAGGAATCTTCTTGAGAGATGATGCGCCTGTGCGTCTTGGTGTAGGTAAAAATATGGTGCGATCGATTCGCTATTGGTGTACTGCCTTTAAAGTGCTAGATGCAGGGGAGCGTTCCTTACCCACCATGTTGGGAGAAAACTTGATCTCGGATGAAGGGTGGGATCCGTTTTTAGAAAATCCTGCATCTCTGTGGTTATTGCATTGGAATCTGCTGACGGCTCCCTGCTACGCGACGGCATGGGATTTTGTGTTTAATTATTTTCGACAGGTTGAGTTTTCTTCCGAAGACTTGTTCTTGGCGCTGTGTGACTATCTAGATGGACAGTCTGTAAGAGTTGCTGAGTCTTCATTGCGCAAAGATATTGCTTGTATTCTACGGATGTACGTGGAGCAAGAAGGAAAGGCTGGATTCAACGAAGATTTAGTCGATTGTCCGTTTACGTCGCTTCGGCTTTTGTATGCGTCCGGGGATTCAAGGCAGTATGAGTTTCAGGTCGGACAGAAGGACAATCTTCCTGATGAGGTGATTGTCTCTACCTGTCTTGAGTTTGCTAATCGAGTAAGCAGGGATCAGCGGACGATCGGGCTTTCACGTCTTACTTTTGATCCAGGGAGTCCTGGAATGATCTTCAAACTATCGGAAAATAACATCTCTGATGCCATTGAGCGCGTCGCCCATCAGTCTAGTCAAATACTTTTGTCTGATACTGCTGGCCTAGTTCAACTTTCTTATTTACAAGATCCGGCTGATCTGTCAGTTGGTATTTTAGATGGCTACTATCAAACACAACAGGGCGTTTCCGGGACTGCCACGAGTTCAGATCAGGTAAAGACGAGGAAGAAATCATGACACAGCAAGCTTTATCTAACTATTTCAGTCTTAATCGTCGCTACTCACGTTCTGTTAATCTGGAAAGGGATTGTGAAATACCTGAGAGTATTTTGGGATATATTTTGACTGAGCGGGCAACGGATGTTCTTCAACGAATTCTCACTGCTATTAGGAAGTCTAAATCTACTCGTTCCTGGACTTTGACGGGCGTATACGGTACGGGTAAATCAGCGTTTGCACATTATTTGGCTGCTCTGTTCGCTCCGTCGGAAAGCCTGATTCATCGTTATTCTCTAGAAATTGCACAGAAGGCATTTGGGACAGATAGCGTAAAGTATCGTGAATTAATTGGCAGCTTGCCTGAGCAGGGATTATTTCGGGCGATCGCTGTTGGTCAAGGTGAACCGCTGCGATACACGATCGTGCGGGCGCTTGAAAGAGGGGCAGAAGTATTTTGGGATAAAAAAAAGAAGCCGGACATTGTGAGTCAGCTTACCGATTGGGTTGCAGAGATTGAAACCAATCAAGCAACTTTTACGAGTAGTCAAGTTTTGGCGGCTGTCAAAGAGATAGGTGTAGCAGCAAAAACAGACATTCTCTTAATTGTCGATGAATTAGGGAAGAACTTAGAATTTTCTGCTCACAATCCGGGTTCTGACGATCTCTATCTTCTTCAACAGTTGGCTGAACTTCCTCATAAAAATAAATTTCAAGTCTACATTGTTGGACTGCTACATCAAGCTTTTGCTGAGTATGGGCAACGTCTTGCTGCAACTGAGAAAAATGAGTGGGCTAAGATTCAGGGAAGATTTGAAGATGTTCCATTTGCTGAGTCAACGGAGCAAATGACTCGGTTAATTGGTCAGGCGATCGACCATTCCAAAACAGGGAAATATGAATTTATTATTCGTGAGAAAGCTCAGGAATGGAGCAAAATCCTTAAAGCAAATACAGATCTCCCTGAGATTTCGAGTGCTGTTCTAGCGGATGTCTATCCCTTACATCCGATCGCAGCACTTGCCTTGCCGATGCTTTGCACAAGGTATGCTCAAAACGATCGATCGTTATTTACGTTCTTGACTAGTTCTGAGCCGCATTCCTTTACCAATTTTCTTGCAGAGCAGACTGTGGACGGCGATCACATTCCTGTTTTCAAACTGCACCAGATTTATGATTACTTCGTTGAGTCTGTCGGTTCGGGAATGGGTTCTCGACCTAATTTACAGCGTTGGGTTGAGATTCAAGGTCTTGTTTCTGATGCCAAGCATCTTGACTCAGACAGTGTTTTGGTTCTAAAGACGATCGGCGCATTGAATCTGATTACATCAACAGGTGGGTTTCGAGCGACGCGAGATCTTGTCAAGCTCGCACTCTTGAATCAAGTGGGAGAACGAAAGAATTCTCACTGGGATAAAGTGATTAAAGCGCTTGCCGATAAGGGACTTATTACACACCGTAAGCAATTGGATGAATTGCGGATTTGGGAAGGATCTGACTTTGATGTTGAGCAAGAAATCAGTGCTTATATCGATCGCGATCGGTCTTTGCTGACAGAAATTCTAGTCAAAACCAGTCCACTTAAGCCTTTGATCGCTCAACGGCATAGCTACCGAACTGGAACGCTCCGCTACTTCGAGCGACAATATTTTGAAACGCAATCTGCGTTAGATAATCTTCGTTGTGGTGAATCAAATTGTGATGGCTTAGTAGGCTATTGGCTCAATCAAGAAATTCCCAAAGAGGTGCCGACTCAAACTTCAGATGGGAAGCCCTTTATCTTAATTACGGCGGCGAAGCTTCAGGTGCTTAGAGGTCGAGCACAGGAGTTTGATGCGCTTAAAAAGATCCAAACCTCGGCGACTCAGCTTCAAACGGATGGAGTTGCCCGAAGGGAAGTTCGACATCGACTTATGCAAGCGAAACAATCACTCGATAAAATCCTAACGCAGTCTTTTGACTTGGCTGATGGTCAGACGAGTTGTTGGGTGCAAGGTGTTTTAGAGCCAATTCATCACGCTACAGGCTTAAATGCTAAGTTGTCAGAGGTGTGCGATCGGGTTTATGACCAAACTCCTACTCTCTGGAATGAACTCATTAATCGTCGTGAATTAACGTCTCAAGGTGCGAAGGCAAGACGAGTATTGATTGAGTCAATGCTAGAGTTTTCCGATCGGGAAAAGCTAGGGCTAGAAGGCTATGGTCCTGAAGTTGCTATGTATCACTCAGTCTTAGGTGAAACAGGTATTCATAAATGGACGGATGGAGAGTGGAATTTCCAACCGCCCCATGATAAGTCAGGAATCATAACGATTTGGAAGGCGATCGAAGACTTCTACCTAAATGCGCAAGACAAAATTCAGACTTTAGACTTGCTGTATCAGCGTTTAGAAGCTCCTCCTTACGGTGTTAAGCGCGGGGTTATTCCAGTTTTATTGACGGCAGTACTTGCTTATCATTGTGATGATGTCAGTATTTACAAAGATGGAACATTCATTCCTATCTTGAGTTCTGAACACTTTGAACTATTGGTCAAAGATCCTTCTCGCTACGGAATTAAATATGTTGAGGTGACGGGGCTGCGCGCGCAGGTGTTCCGCGAGTTAGAAGCTGCGTTGCGTGGGACGAATGTGCCAGTCAAGACAAAAGCTCAAGCTCAGGTGCGGAATGCAACATTGCTTTCTGTTGTTAAGCCGCTCTTTAACTTTGTGAAACGCTTACCGCCGTACACGATCAAAACGAAACGTTTGAGTAAGCAGGCTCAGGCAGTGCTGAAGACCTTGAAGGATGCTCAAGAGCCGGATCACTTGATTTTTAAGTTGTTGCCTGAGGCTTGTGGGCTACCTGCGGTTTCTTTCACACAATCTGATGATCTCTCTGCGGCAAAGACACTCCGTAAAAAGTTGGTTCAATCTATTCAAGAGATTCAGAGTGCTTACGAAGTGCTTTTGAGTGAGTGTCAAGTATTCTTGCACAGCGCCTTTGGGGTGCGGGAGGAGCAGAAGCTTCGGGAAGATTTGCGAGTACGATCGAGTCACTTAGTGGGTCAGTGCGTTGATCCTCTGCTAAACCGCTTTACTCTGGCAGCAGTGGAAGAAGACTCGGTTAAATCCGATCGCGAATGGATTGAATCGCTTGTGATGATTGTGGCGGATAAGCCTGCTGAGTCATGGAGTGATGAGGATTTGACTGCTTTTCAGCTTAAACTAGGCGATCTTGCTCGGCGGTTTAAGAATCTGGAGGCGTTGCGATCGGAAGCTGCGGCGTCTAACTATAGAGGCTTTGAGGCGCGGCGGGTGACGATTACTCGATCGAATGGTCAGGAGATGCACCGTATGGTCTGGCTCGATCATGAGCAAGAAGATAAGGCTACAGCGGCACTTCAAGAATTTCAGGAAAAGCTAGACTTGTATGATGATCCTCAATTCAGACAAGTTTTAGTCGCAATGTTCGCTGAGAGAAATTTGGGAGTAGAATCTCAGAACGGTGTTGCTCAGTTACCCACCTCAACCAAGAGTCGCAAAAATGGCGAAAAAGGAAGTCAGACACATTCTAGGACTGTCGGGCGGCAAGGATAGTACGGCGTTGGCGATTCTCCTGCATAAGGAGTTTCCTCAGATGGAGTATTTTTTCTGTGACACGCACAAAGAGCTACCTGAGACCTATGAGTACCTTGATCGGATTGAGGCGCGGCTTGGGATTAAGATTCAGCGGCTGAGTGAGGAACGCGGGTTTGATCACTGGCTGGACGTGTATGGTGGGTTTTTGCCTTCGCCGAACAGTCGCTGGTGTACGAAGCAGATGAAGATTATCCCGCTAGAAAAGTTCATTGGTGATGATGAGGCTGTGAGCTATGTGGGTATTCGGGCCGATGAAAATCGTGATGGCTATGTGTCAACAAAACCGAACATTACCCCGGTATTTCCTTTCAAAGAACAGGGTTTGGTTAAGGCTGACATTCTCAAACTTTTAGAAGACAGTGGAATTGGGTTGCCTGACTATTATCGATGGCGAAGTCGATCGGGCTGTTTCTTCTGTTTCTTCCAACGTAAATACGAATGGGTCATGCTTGCTCAAGAGCATCCTGATATGTTCGCTGAAGCAGTTCGATATGAACAGAAGCACAGCGATGGTAGAACCTACACATGGACGCAAGGTGAAACACTAATGGAGTTGTTAGGACGTAAAAGCCAAATAATTTCCGACCACAAAAAAGCAGTTGAGAAACAAATTAGTAAAAGTTCTAACCAATCTCTTGCTGATATTTTGACATCAATTCTCGATGGCGAAGACGATACCTTACCATGTTTAGCGTGTCATCTTTAACTGCTCATCATTGTGAATGAAGTTATTATCACTGTAATACAACTTTGTAGAGAGAATGTGAATGGTCGAGCCACCCTACGAATTTGCTATACAAAATGCAGCAATTGCTGGAAAGTTTGTAAAAGATTACGAATTTACGTTGCAGTGGTTGCCTCAATACATGGAGGACTTTCCTCAGGCAATGCAGAACATCGAGCTGAAGTGGCAAAGTTGTAATTTCATTCGTGATACGCAAAGTTTGGTTCCAGATAGCTATGGAGTTTACTGCTTTTCGACGAAACTAGGTAAACCATTTGCGGACGATCTCCACATACCACTATACATAGGGAAAGCCGCTCAACAGCACTTGTCTGAAAGATTTAAAGACTATATTGCGGAGTCAAAGAGTACTAAAGGCCGAAAAAAGGTTGTTGTAATGCTCAATAAATATCATAATCGGTTGGTGTTTTGGTGGGCTGAATTACCTCGTATTCATGTCGATGCCGTTGAGGAGCATCTTCTCATGTGTTGCAAGACTCCTTGTAATGAGATGATACCTAGCAGGCAAAAACATTGGGGTAAAGCGTTTTAGTAAATAGAGTAAATTAGGAGAGAACAAATGCCAGATTACGTACCAGCCTTGAAAGCCCGTATGGGTGATTGGAATTACTACGTCACCGTAATGAAGTTAGGCAAGATTGCTCGTGAATGTAGACTCGCAGAAGAAATCCATACGGACAAAGACCTTGATGCGTTGATTCAAAGAGCAATCCAAGATCGCGTCGAAAAGGAAATGGTTCCTTATCTTGTAAATGAGCCTCAGCGCTTCTATGGTGCATTAGTTGTAGCTGTGTATGGAGGAGAACCGGAGTTCTCGCCAGTAACTGTTGCTGAACATAGCCTATTGGATGATAGTCAGGAGAGAAATAGCTACGGCTTTGGGTTGCTTCGTTTCGATGGAAGTCAAGTTTATTATGCTTTGGATGGACAACATCGATTAAAGTCTATTCAAGAAGCTATAAAAATAGAGCCTGACTTGGGGAAAGAGGAAATCACGGTAATTATTCTAAACCATGAAAAATCAAAAGAAGGCTTAGAAAGAACCCGAAGATTGTTCTCTACACTTAATCGAAGAGCCAAACCTACTTCGTCAGGAATGAATATTGCTATAGATGAAGATGATGGCATTGCTATTGTGACACGCAGACTAGTTAAAGAAAGTGAGACTTTGAAAGGACTAGTTTTAAGCACTTTAGGAGCCAAGCAACTTCCTCCAACTAAAGCAAATGATGGATACATTACAACTCTTACTTCACTATATGAAATTAATGGAATTTTGCTTAGTGCCTACAACGAAGGGACGCAAATTGACAAGAACTTCAAGCAGTTTCGACCTTCAAGTGATGAGCTAGATAAATACTATATATTTCTTGAAGAGATTTGGATAAAGATGCTTGAATTCTGTCCAGATTTTGATCTTGTCAGAAGCGGGAAGAGAACGCCCGGTCAACTTCGTCTTCTATTGGATGATTTTGGTGTTCCTATTTTGGATGATGCTCAGAAAACTGTTTCTGGCGGCAATGTTTTTATGAAACCAATTGGGCAATATATTGTTGCAGAAGTAATCAAACAAGCTGGTATTCAGAGAAGGTCAATCCCTGACGTAATCGAAGCAATAATGAAGAATGTTTCTATGGATATTAATACTGCACCCTGGTCAGGGCTAATTTGGAACGGCTCGACCCGTACCGTAATTAGCAGTAAGCCAGGAAAAGCACTTATTGTTGCAATGATTAGTCATGCTCTAGGTTTGAGGACTTCAAGCAAAGTTCGGGAAATGACACAGAAATACCGGGAAATTATTGGTGATTCAAAAGCTTCTATTCTGAAGCCTATCAGTTGGTCCGGAAGAAGTCGTGAAAGTCATGAAGATGAGGAAACTGAAGATTGAGTTGTCAATAGAATTTTTACGTTGCAAACAAGAAAATATATAATTTGAATGCTTGGCAGCGTAGAAACTTCTTGTAAGTAGGTGCTTTTAACTAAAATTAAGATTGACTCAAGCTGGAGAAGGGTTCTAGACAATTCTATCTTAAATTTAATTTACAACTTCTACTTGGTCAAGGTTCAGAGGTTAGTTCAATATGTCTCAGATAAAGCATCAGTTATATTTCGACTACCACGCCACAACACCGATCGATCGCCGAGTTGCCGATCGAATCTATCAAACCATGATGGAAGACTTCGGCAACGCCAGTAGCATTGATCATGAGTGGGGCGATCGATCCGCCACCGCCGTAAAACATGCCGCCCAACAGGTTGCCGAACTCACAGGCTCATCCCCCCGAGAAATCATCTGGACATCCGGCGCAACCGAAAGCATCAACCTAGCCATTCAAGGTAGCCTAACACCAAATCCCGAGAAGCCCTACCGAATTGCATTACTACCAATAGAACACAAAGCCGTCCTCGACACCTGCAAAATGTATGCAAAAAAAGGATGGGCAGAATTAATTTATCTAGAAGTAGACTCGAAAGGTCGGCTTAGGCTCGATTATTTAGAAGAAGTCTGTACCCAAGATCTATCACTGCTCTGCATCATGGCAGCCAACAACGAAATTGGAAACATCTACCCCATCCAAAAAATTGGCGAAATAGCCCAACGTCACAACATTCCCTTCCTCTGCGATGCTTCTCAAACCGTCGGAAAAATTCCTATCAATTTTGAAGAATGGGGCATTACGTATCTCGCCATCTCTGCTCACAAACTCTACGGACCTCAAGGCGTCGGAGCTTTAATAGTTCGTAAAGGCTATCACCTAAAACCCATGATATTTGGCGGTGGACATCAGCGGGAAATGCGATCGGGCACCCTCAACGTTCCCGGAATCGTCGGACTAGGAGAAGCCTGTAGATTACGATCGATCGAAATGGAAGATGATGAGAAAGCGATTGCTATAAGGCGCGATCGATTGCAAAAACTGTTATGCGATCGGATTCCTAATCTTGTTGTAAATGGTGATGAATGCGATCGACTAGCAGGCAATCTACATATTTCGATTCCAGGGATCCCCAACAGTGCCGTCATTGCTAGAGTTCGCCACAAGTTAGGAATTTCCACAGGTTCCGCCTGTTCATCCGGTGTTGAAGCCTCTTCCCATGTGCTTCGATCGTTGGGATTAGCCGCAGACATCATAGAAGGGGCATTACGAATCGGAATTGGGAAATTTACAACGGATAATGAGATTGAAGAAGCTGCTGAAATCCTTATTGATGCAATTCAACAGATTCAGTTACGCTTAATTTAGAAAATTTCCTTTGCTTGCTGCATGGAAAGACCTGGCAAATCTCACCGTAAGAACAGGTGCAAGGGTTGCCACTATTGGCCTAAAATTTGTCTAGTCTTAAGATTCATATAATCCTAAG
>ENA-OFCI01000040-OFCI01000040.1-metagenomes-genome-assembly--contig:-NODE-40-length-80263-cov-5.776207_pt1 | contig 80263 bp, 70 predicted proteins | sample MGYA00153391_OFCI01 | MGnify analysis MGYA00153391
GCACCTGCTCGGCCATGCGGTGAAGCAGCTGTATCCGACGGCGAAGATGGTGATCGGCCCGGTCATCGACGAAGGCTTTTATTACGACATCTCGTACGAGCGCCCGTTCACGCCCGACGACATGGCGGCCATTGAGGCGCGCATGCGCGAATTGATTGCGCAGGACTACGACGTCGTGAAAAAAATGACGCCACGCGCGGAGGTCATCGACGTATTCAAGGCCCGAGGAGAAGACTACAAGCTGCGGCTTGTTGACGACATGCCCGACGAGCAGTCGATGGGGCTGTATTTCCACCAAGAATACGTCGATATGTGCCGCGGCCCGCACGTGCCCAGCACCGGCAAGCTGAAGTTCTTCAAGCTGATGAAGGTGGCCGGCGCCTACTGGCGCGGCGACCACCGCAACGAGATGCTGACGCGCATCTACGGCACGGCGTGGGCGACGAAAGACGAATTGCAGCAGCACTTGCACACGCTCGAAGAGGCCGAGAAGCGTGACCACCGCAAGCTGGGCCGCGAGCTCGATCTGTTTCACATCGACGAGTACGCGCCGGGGCTGGTGTTCTGGCACCCGAAGGGCTGGGCGCTTTGGCAGCAGGTCGAGCAGTACATGCGGCAGGTGTATCGCGACTGCGGCTACCAGGAAGTGAAGGGCCCGCAAATTCTGGACAAGAGCCTGTGGGAGAAGACCGGCCACTGGGAAAACTACCGCGATAACATGTTCACGACCGAGTCGGAAAAACGCGAGTACGCGCTCAAGCCGATGAACTGCCCGGGCCATGTGCTGATTTTCAAATCGCAAATGCGCAGCTACCGCGATCTGCCGATCCGCTACGGCGAATTCGGCCAGTGCCACCGCAACGAGCCGAGCGGTTCGATGCACGGGATCATGCGGGTGCGCGGCTTCACACAAGACGACGGCCACATCTTCTGCACCGAAGACCATATCTTGGAGGAATGCGTGGCCTACACGGCGCAGCTGCAGGCGGTCTACAAGGATTTCGGATTCGGCGAGATCATCTACAAGATCGCGACGCGCCCCGAGCACCGCATCGGCGCCGATGCGCTGTGGGACAAGGCCGAGCACGCGCTGATGGAGTCGTTGCGCCGCTCTGGCTGCGAGTTCAGCGTCGTGCCCGGTGACGGCGCGTTCTACGGCCCGAAGATCGAATACACACTAAAAGATGCGCTCGGCCGCCAGTGGCAGTGCGGCACGATGCAGGTCGACTTCAACATGGCCGAGCGTTTGGGCGGCGAGTACGTGACCGAGACGAGCGGCCGCGCGCACCCGGTGATGCTGCACCGCGCGATCGTCGGCAGCTTCGAGCGCTTCATCGGCATGCTGATCGAACACCACGCCGGCGCGTTACCTGCCTGGCTCGCGCCGGTGCAGGTGAGCGTGCTCAACATCACCGACCACCAATCCGACTACGCCCGGGAGGTGGTCAAAACGCTGCAAAAACAAGGACTTAGAGTGGTGTCCGATTTGCGCAACGAGAAAATAACCTATAAAATACGAGAGCATTCTTTGCAGAAGGTTCCGTACATCCTTGTGGTGGGTGACAAGGAGAAGGCAAACGGGGCCGTTGCGGTGCGCGCCCGAGGCAACCTGGACCTCGGTGTGATGCCAGTGGCCGACTTCGCACAGAAGATCGCCGCTGACGTCGCCCACAAGGTTTGAAACGCGCGTGAAAACGCCTTTGCACCTCGGCCGCACATTCATTTTTTATCGGGCTCCGCTGCCTTGGAGTCTATTGAAGGGTTTTGACCATCGCTACTTTTGCTGACCGCCGTACTCCGAACGCAGAGCGCAAGCACCGCCTGAACCGCGAAATCATGGCGCCTGAAGTCCGTTTGAACGGGCCCGAGAACGAACCACTGGGCATCGTGAGCATCACGGAGGCATTGCGCCTCGCGGGCGAAGCCGATGTCGACCTGGTCGAGATCGTCGCGCAGGCCGATCCGCCGGTTTGCCGACTGATGGACTACGGCAAATTCAAGTACCAGGACCAAAAGCGCGCGGCCGAGGCCAAGAGCAAGCAGAAGGTGGTCGAGGTCAAAGAGGTCAAGTTTCGGCCCGGTACCGACGAAGGCGACTACAAAATCAAGATGCGCAACCTGCGCCGCTTCATCGAAGAAGACGGCGACAAGGGCAAAGTCACGCTGCGTTATCGCGGCCGTGAAATTACGCACCAGGACATCGGCATGCGGTTGCTCGAGCGCATTCGCGACGAGTTGGCCGATGTATCGGTGGTCGAGCACATGCCCAAGCTCGAAGGGCGCCAGATGATCATGGTGCTGGCGCCGAAGCGGAAGTAAGAATTATCGAAATTCAACACGTTGGTTTGGTTGCCAATGCGTTGTCAGAAGCGACTGCAGGCTTACAAGACAGCATGGGTTTTGCTGGCGCCTGCAGGAGCAACCAAGAAGGAGCATCACATGCCCAAAATGAAGACCAAGAAAAGTGCGGCCAAACGGTTTCGCGTTCGTCCAGGCGGCACCGTCAAGCGGGGCCAGGCGTTCAAGCGCCACATCCTGACCAAGAAGACCACGAAGAACAAGCGCCACCTCCGTGGCACTGTCGCCGTGCACGAGACCAACATGGGGCACATCAAGCAGATGATGCCCTTCGCTGGCCTCTAACCCGCTTCAAGGAAAGGACACAACATGCCTCGCGTCAAACGTGGTGTAACAGCCCGCGCTCGTCACAAAAAAGTTCTCGCACTCGCCAAGGGTTACCGTGGCCGCCGCAAGAATGTCTACCGCATTGCCAAGCAAGCAGTCATGCGTGCCGGGCAGTACGCCTACCGAGACCGCAGGACCAAGAAGCGCGTCTTTCGCCACCTGTGGATTGCGCGGATCAACGCCGGCAGCCGCAGCCACGGCGTCACCTACAGCAAGTTCATGGCCGGCTTGAAAAAGTTGTCGATCGAGATCGACCGCAAGGTTCTCTCCGACATGGCCATCCACGATCCGGCAGCGTTTGCCAGCATCGTCGACAAGGTGAAGGCCCAGCTCGTCTGATGTTTTGATCGGCACAGTGCTCGCGCGCTCTGCCTCGCGGCACACCCGGTCGGCGGTGGCGTCGTTCGGGTGAGCTTCCAAAGGCCGGCCTCGTGTGCGGCCTTTTTTAATTGTGCAGAAGCAGTGATCAGATGAACGACCTCAGCCCGTTGGTGCAGCAAGCGCGAGACGATTTTGCAGGTGCCACTGCGCCTGCCGATCTCGAAAATGCCAAGGCCCGCTACCTCGGCAAGACCGGCCGCATTACCGAGCAGCTGAAGGCGCTCGGGGCCTTGTCGCCCGATGACAAAAAGGCGCGCGGCGCGTTGATCAACGCCGCCAAGACGCAGATCGAAGCCGCGCTGAACGCCCGCCGCGACGCGTTGGCGGACGCCGAGCTGCAGACCCAGCTCAAAGGCGAAGCGCTCGACGTGAGCCTGCCCGGCCGCAAGCGCGGCGCGGGCGGCGGCCTTCACCCGATCTCGCGCGCTCGCGAGCGCATCGAGGCGATCTTTGGTTCGATGGGATTCGACGTGGCCGACGGCCCCGAGATCGAGACCGACTGGTACAGCTTCACCGCGCTGAACAACCCCGAGAACCACCCCGCGCGTTCGATGCAGGACACGTTCTACGTCGACATCGAGGACGCTCACGGTGCGTACCTGAACCTGCGCCCGCACACCTCGCCGATGCAAGTGCGCTACGCGCGGGCGCATGCAACAAAGCACGCTGGCTCGGCGACGATGCCCGACATCCGCGTGATCGTGCCAGGTCGCACTTTCCGCGTCGACAGCGACGCCACGCATTCGCCGATGTTCCACCAGGTCGAAGGCCTGTGGATCGGCGAGAACGTCAGCTTCAAAGATTTGAAGGTGATGTACCTCGAATTTATCCAGGCCTTCTTCGAAACGACCGAGCTGAAGCTGCGTTTCCGGCCAAGCTACTTTCCCTTCACCGAGCCGAGCGCCGAGATCGACATCATGTTTGAGCGCGGGCCGCTCGAAGGCAGATGGCTCGAAGTCTCGGGCTCCGGTCAGGTGCACCCGAACGTCGTGCGCAACATGGGGCTCGACCCCGAGCGCGTTATCGGCTTTGCGTTCGGCTCGGGCATCGACCGGCTCGCGATGCTGCGCTACGGCGTCAGCGATCTGCGCGCGTTCTTCGAAGGCGATATGCGTTTCCTTACTCAGTTCAATTGACACCCTGACGAGTCGACAACGACATGCAATTTCCCGAGTCCTGGTTGCGTGAGTTCTGCAACCCGCCGATTTCCAGCGAAGTGCTGGCCGACACGTTGACGATGGCCGGCATGGAGGTCGAAGAGGCGCGCCCTGTGGCGCCGCCGTTCCATGGCGTCGTGGTTTGTGAAGTGCTGTCGGTCGCGCGCCACCCGAATGCCGACCGGCTCAACGTTTGCCAGGTCAACGCCGGCATCGACCGAATCCTGAACATCGTGTGCGGCGCGCCCAACGTGCGCGCCGGCATCAAGGTGCCGTGCGCGCAGGTCGGCGCGGAGTTGCCGCCAGCGGAGGAGGGCGGCAAGCCGTTTGCGATCAAGCTCGGGCAATTGCGCGGCGTCGAGAGCGAGGGCATGTTGTGTTCGGCGCGCGAGCTGAAGCTGTCGGAGGATCACGGCGGGCTGTTGATCCTCGATCACGACGCCGTCGTGGGCCAAAGTATTCGCACGCATTTGAAGCTCGACGACACGCTGTTGACGCTGAAGCTGACTCCCAACCTCGCGCACTGTCTGAGTGTCTTCGGCGTGGCGCGTGAGCTGTCGGCATTGACCGGCGCACCGCTGATGCAGCCGAGGTTCCCGCCGGTGAAGGTGAGCTTTGCCGACATGCTGCCGGTGAAGGTGGAGGCGCCCGATCTGTGCGGCCGATTCTCCGGGCGAATCATCAAGAACGTGAACACGAAGGCGACCACGCCCGCGTGGATGACCGATCGCCTCGCGCGTTGCGGCCAGCGTTCGGTGACTGCGCTGGTCGACATATCGAACTACGTGATGTTCGAGTATGGCCAGCCGTCGCACATCTTCGACCTCGACAAGATCCACGACGGGCTCGTCGTGCGCTGGGGCCGACCGGGCGAGTCGCTGAAGCTGCTCAACGGCACGACGATCACGGTCGACGAGCAGGTCGGCGTGATCGCCGATGCGACAGCAGTCGAGTCGCTCGCCGGCATCATGGGCGGCGATGCGACGGCGGTGTCCAACGACACGAAGAACGTCTACGTCGAGGCCGCGTTCTGGTGGCCCGAAGCGGTGATGGGTCGTTCGCGCCGGTTCAACTTCTCGACCGATGCGGGCCATCGTTTCGAGCGCGGTGTCGACCCGGCGCTCACCGCCTCCCACATCGAGCGCATCACGCAGCTGATCATCGACATTTGCGGTGGCGAAGCGGGAGCGATGGACGACCAGGTGCTGAGCTTGCCGCAAGCGAAGCCGGTCACACTGCGCGTCGAGCGTGCCGCGAAGGTCATCGGCATGCCGATCGCGCAGGCGCAATGCGAAGGCGTGATGCAGAGGCTCGGGTTTGCGTTCACGAGCGCTCCCGGCACGATCGCGGTCACCCCGCCGAGCTGGCGCTTCGACATCGGCATCGAGGAAGACCTGATCGAAGAGGTGATCAAGCTCGTCGGCTATGAGTGCTTGCCGACGACAGCGCCGCTGGCAATGTTCGCACCGCGCGTGCGAAGCGAAACGCAGCGCGGCCTGGATGCGCTGCGCCATCAGATGGCTGCGCTCGACTACCAAGAGACGATTAGTTTCAGCTTCGTCGATGCGCGTTGGGAGCATGAGCTCGCCGGCAATGCGGATCCGATCAAACTGGTGAACCCGATGGCGAGCCATCTCGCGGTCATGCGGTCCAGCTTGATCGGCAGCGTGGTCGGCGTGCTGCGCCTGAACCTGTCGCGCAAGGCCGCACGCGTGCGCGCGTTCGAAGTCGGGCGCGTGTTCACGCGCGACGCGAGCGCGGTCGATGGGCCCGTCAGCGTGGCCGGTGTGTCACAGACCATGCGGCTCGCCGGGCTCGCGTACGGCAGCGCAGATGCGCTGCAGTGGGGCTCGAAGGACCGCCCTGTCGACTTCTTCGACTTGAAAGGCGACATCGAGGCGTTGTTGGCGCCGCGCGTTGCGCGCTTCGTTGCGGCCGAGCACGCCGCGATGCACCCGGGCCGATGTGCCCGTATCGAACTCGACGGCGTGGCGATCGGCTTTGCCGGCGAATTGCATCCGAAGTGGCGCCAGGCGTACGAGTTGCCGCACGCGCCGATGCTGTTCGAACTCGACGTGGCCGCGCTGGCTCAGCGCGAGCTGCCGAGCCTCACGCCCGTCCAGCGCCAGCAATCGGTGTGGCGTGATCTCTCGGTGATTGCAGCCGATGCGGTCACGCACGACGCACTGATGCGAGCGATTGCCGGTGCGGAGCAAGCCGCGCTCATCAAGTCGGCGCGTCTGTTCGACATCTACAAGCCGACCGCACCCAGCGGCGACATGAAGGCGGGCGAGCGCAGCCTCAGCATCCGCCTGGAATTGCTCGACGACGAGGTCACGCTGACGGAGGAGCGTATCGAAAGGGCCGTCGCCGATGTGCTGGCCACTCTCGGCGAGCGCCTCGGCGTCCGCCTGCGCGCATGAGGGCTGCAGACGCATGAACATCACCGATCCGCAAGACCTGTTCGAAGGTTCAGACGCCGAGACGCCGATCGTCAACCGTATCGCACTACCCACGCTCGAAGCCCCGACGCTGACCAAGGCCGAGTTGGCTGAGCTGCTTTTCGAGCGCCTCGGCCTGAACAAGCGCGAGTCGAAGGACATGGTCGAAGCTTTTTTCGACCTGATCCACACCACCCTCGTTTCGGGCGCCGACGTGAAGATGTCAGGCTTCGGCAACTTCAACATTCGCCGAAAGGCACCGCGCCCGGGCCGCAATCCGCGCACCGGTGAGGCCATTCCGATCAAGGCGCGCAACGTCGTCACCTTCCACGCCAGCCATAAACTCAAAGCTGTTGTGCAGGGTGACATACCGCCCGAGGAAGAGTTCGAGTAAAGTCTTAGCTTTCTGCCTTGAACGCATTGATTTTCATGGAGAAATCGCTTCCATCGATCCCGGCCAAACGTTACTTCACGATCGGTGAGGTAAGCGAATTGTGCGGCGTCAAGCCCTATGTACTGCGCTATTGGGAGCAGGAATTCACGCAGCTCAAGCCAATGAAACGGCGCGGCAATCGGCGTTACTACCAGCACCACGAGGTGTTGCTGATCCGCCGGATTCGCGACCTGCTCTACGAGCAGGGTTTCACCATCAGTGGTGCGCGCAACCGGCTGACCGAGGCCGGGCAGACCCGCGGGCAACTGCACCCACAGCCATCGTTAACCAACGGCGATGGCGCGATCGCCACCGATGCGATCGATCTCGACGAGATGATCGAAGCCTTGCAAGCCAGCGCCGATGGGCCAAGCGACCTCCCGCAGCTCGAGGTCTCGGTCGTCGCACTCTCGATGCTGCAGGTGCGCCGAGAGTTGATGTCGATCCGCGGCTTGCTGCTGGTCTGAGAGACGGCCGGATCACGCTTTATAATCCAACGTGTTCGGGGCGTAGCGCAGCCTGGTAGCGCACTTGTCTGGGGGACAAGGGGTCACAGGTTCAAATCCTGTCGTCCCGACCAAGGAACGACAAAGGCCCGAGTTCTCGTGAACTCGGGCCTTTTTTTGGTCTCTGGCGATTACTGCAGAGTGACTTCGACGCGCCGCGCTTCTGCGTTGCCGCCGGTGCCTGTAACCGTCTCGGGTTTCTTCAGCTTCATTTTGTCGTCAGCGATGCCCGCAGCCTTCGGCTTCGCACTTATCGTGAACGAGGCTGCGTTGGCCGTAGCAATGACTGCGGTCGCGATCGGTGCCGCCGCTGGTGTAGCGGCGGGCGTGGTCGCCCCCGCCGGCAACAGCGGCACGATCAGCAGTGCGACTATGTTGATGATCTTGATCAACGGGTTCACGGCTGGGCCGGCGGTGTCTTTGTACGGGTCGCCGACCGTGTCGCCAGTGACGGCGGCCTTGTGCGCCTCGCTGCCCTTGCCGCCGTGGTGGCCGTCTTCGATGTACTTCTTCGCGTTGTCCCAGGCGCCGCCGCCAGTGCACATCGAGATCGCGACGAACAGACCCGTGACGATCGTGCCCATCAGCAAACCGCCAAGAGCTGCCGGGCCGAGCAGCAGGCCGACGACGATCGGCACGACCACCGGCAACAGGCTCGGCACGATCATTTCCTTGATCGCCGCGGTGGTCAGCATGTCGACCGCCGCGCTGTAGTCGGGCTTGCGCTTGCCAGCCATGATTGCGCCGTCGGCGAACTGGCGCCGCACTTCGACCACCACCGAGCCGGCTGCGCGGCCGACGGCCTCCATCGCCATTGCGCCGAAGAGGTAAGGGATCAGCCCGCCGATGAACAGGCCGACGATCACCTTCGGGTCGCTCAGGTCGAAGGCCACGCTGATGCCACGGCCTTCGAGCGAGTGGGTGTAGTCGGCAAACAGGACCAGCGCCGCCAAGCCGGCCGAGCCGATCGCGTAGCCCTTGGTGACGGCCTTGGTCGTGTTGCCGACGGCATCGAGCGGGTCGGTCACGTCGCGCACGCTCTTCGGCAGCTCGGCCATCTCAGCGATGCCGCCAGCGTTGTCGGTGATCGGGCCGTACGCATCGAGCGCGACGACGATGCCGGCCATGCTCAGCATCGAGGTCGCGGCGATCGCGATGCCGTAGAGGCCGGCGAGCGAGTACGCGGCCAGGATCGCGACGCAAACGAACAGCACAGGCCACGCGGTCGAGCGCATCGATACACCGAGGCCGGCGATGATGTTGGTGCCGTGTCCGGTGGTCGAGGCTTGCGCGATGTGCTGCACTGGCTTGTACTGCGTGCCGGTGTAGTACTCGGTGACCCAGACGAGTGCGGCGGTCAGAACGAGGCCGACGGCGCAGGTACCGAACAGCTTCATGTGCGTGTCGGCGCCGAGCGCATCGGCGGGTATGAACAGCGTGGTCACGAAGTAGAAAGCGATCAGCGACAGCACGCCCGCGACGGCCAGGCCTTTGTACAGCGCCGGCATCACGTTCTTCATGCCCGGCGATGCCTTGACGAAGTAGCAGCCGATGATCGAGGCGATGATCGAGACACCGCCGAGTAGCAGCGGATAGACCACTGCCGACATCGCCGCGTTTTTCACGACCAGTGCGCCGAGCGCCATCGTCGCGATCAGCGTGACGGCATAGGTCTCGAACAGGTCGGCAGCCATGCCGGCACAGTCGCCGACGTTGTCGCCCACGTTGTCGGCGATCACGGCCGGGTTGCGCGGGTCGTCTTCCGGGATGCCGGCCTCGACCTTGCCCACGAGGTCGGCGCCCACGTCGGCGCCCTTCGTAAAGATGCCGCCGCCCAGGCGCGCGAAGATCGAAATCAGCGAGGCGCCGAACGCAAAGCCGAGCATCGGCTTGAGCGCCTTGGAAAGCATCGCGGCGTCACCGGATTGGCCCTGCGTGAGGAACATGAAGAACATCGCCACACCGAGCAACCCGAGGCCGACCACCAGCATGCCGGTGATCGCGCCGCCCTTGAACGCGACATCGAGCGCCGGGCCGATGCCCTTGGTCGCAGCTTGCGCTGTGCGCACGTTGGCCTTGACCGACACGTTCATGCCGATGAAGCCACAGCCGCCAGAGAGCAAGGCGCCGAGCACGAAGCCGAAAGCGCTGAGGTGGTCGATAAACACAAAGATCAAAACCGCAAGCACGACGCCGACGATTGCGATGGTCTTGTACTGGCGCGCAAGGTAAGCGGCCGCACCTTGCTGGATCGCGCCGGAGATCTCCTGCATGCGGGCATTGCCCGCGTCCTGGCGGAGAATCCAGCTTCTCTGTACGAAGCCGTAAATCACTGCGGCAAGGCCGCAGGCTAGCGCAAAGTAGAGCGCCATCGATGTGGTGATCAAAGGGAATCCTTCCTCGTCGAGCATTGGGGGGTTCGAGGCCGACTTCGAGCGTTGCGCAACCGTGCAACGATGGATGCGCTTGTCCGTGGCCCGGCTTCGAAAGGCATGCTGACAGCCGCGTCATGCCCCTAAAATCGGGGTTTCCCCGCGCATCAAAGAACCACCATGAGCCTGCAAAAAGTGACCCCCGGCGCGAAGGCGCCAGACGAGTTCAACGTCATCATCGAGATCCCGATGAACGCCGACCCAATCAAGTACGAGGTTGACAAGGCAAGCGGCGCGCTGTTCGTCGATCGCTTCATGACCACCGCGATGCACTACCCGTGCAACTACGGCTACGTGCCGCACACGCTGTCTGACGACGGTGACCCGGTCGACGTGCTCGTGATCACCCCGTTCGCACTCTCGCCCGGCGTGGTCGTCACGTGCAGGCCGATCGGTGTGCTGAAAATGGAAGACGAAGCCGGCGGCGACAGCAAGCTGCTCGCGGTGCCGATCGACAAGGTGCTGCCGATCTACACCCACTGGCAAAAGCCCGAAGACATCAACCAGATGCGCCTGAAGGCGATCCAGCACTTCTTCGAGCACTACAAAGATCTCGAACCCGGCAAGTGGGTCAAGATTCAGGGCTGGGAAGGGCCGGGGTCGGCGAAGGCCGAAATCGTTGCCGGCATCGAGGCTTACCGGAACCAAGCTGCCGTCAAGCAGTCGTAGGTGACCTTCCCGACCCGAGCCTTTTTCGATGCACCCACCGTTGCGCTCCATCTTCACCACCTGCCTGCTTGCTGTTTTATTGGCATTGACCGCAGCGCCGTCTTTCTCGCAAACCCTGCCGGGCGGCATGCGCGCCATCACGGCGGTCGAGGGGGTCGACGAGTACCGGCTGCCCAACGGCCTGCAGTTGCTGCTGATTCCCGATGACTCGAAGCCGACGACCACGGTCAACCTGACTTATCGCGTCGGTTCCCGGCACGAGAACTACGGCGAGACCGGCATGGCGCACCTGTTGGAGCACATGCTGTTCAAGGGCACGCCCAAACACCCGAAGGCCTGGGCCGAGTTCGAGAAGCGCGGGCTCGAGGCCAACGGCTCGACCTGGTTCGACCGCACCAACTACACCGCCAAGTTCGCTGCCAACGACGTCAACCTGCAGTGGTACATCGGCTGGTTGGCCGATTCGATGATCAACAGCTACGTGGCGCGCAAGGACCTCGACACCGAGATGACCGTGGTGCGCAACGAGATGGAACGCGGTGAGAACAGCCCGAGCCGCATCCTGAGCCAGCGCACGATGGCGCTGATGTACGACTGGCACAACTACGGCCACTCGACGATCGGTGCACGCGCCGATGTCGAGAACGTCGACATTCCGCGGCTGCAAGCCTTCTATCGCCTGTACTACCAGCCCGACAATGCGACCTTGACCATCTCCGGCAAGTTCGATCCCGTGCGATTGCTTAAGCAAGTGGCCGACGCATTCGGCGCAATCCCGAAACCCGCGCGCCAGCTGCCCGTGCTCTACACGCTCGACCCGGTGCAGGACGGCGAGCGCAGCGTCACATTACAGCGCGTCGGCGGCACGCCGCTGGTGCAGGCCGGCTATCACGTTCCGGCCGGGCCGGCGAGCGACTACGCGGCGGTCGAGTTGCTGACAGTGATCCTTGGCGACACGCCCTCGGGCCGCCTCTACAAGCGATTGACGCAGAAGCAACTCGCGTCCGGCGTGAGCTCTTCCTCGTTCGCGCTCGCCGACCCGGGCGCGATGTTCGTCGACGTGCAGGTCGCGCCGGGGCAGGATGTCGACAAGGTGCGCGCCGAGTTGCTCGCCACCGTCGAATCGATCGCCCGCGAGCCGGTCACCGCCGACGAACTCGCCCGCGCCAAACTCAAGTGGCTCAAGGACTGGGAGCAGTCGTTCACCGACCCGGAGGCCGTGGGCTTCGCGATGTCGGAGTCGATCTCGCAAGGCGACTGGCGCCTGTTCTTTTTGACCCGCGACCGCGTGCGTGACGCGAAGCTGGTCGACGTGCAGCGCGTCGCCGAGCAGTACCTGCTGCCGTCGAACCGAACCCTTGGCACGTATCTTCCGACCGACAAGCCGGTGCGCGCACCGTTGCCGGCGCGGGTCGACCTCGCGCAGGCGATGAGTGAGTTCAAGCCGCAGGCGGCGGCCGCCAAGGTCGAGGCTTTCGAGGCCACACCGGCCAACATCGACGCCCGCACGCAGACCTTCGCCGTCGGCGGCGTGAAGGGCGCTTTGTTGCCCAAGGGCACGCGCGGCAACGCCGTCACGGCCGTGCTGATGCTGCAGTTCGGCGACGAGAAAAGTCTGTTCGGGCAAAACGCGTCGGCACAGGCCGTGGCGTCGCTGCTCGACAAGGGAACCAAGACGCTGAACCGCCAGCAGGTGCAGGACCGTCTCGATGCCCTCAAGACCGAGCTCGCGGTGGGCGCCTCTCCGGGCCGGGTGACGATCACTCTGCAGTCGCGGCGCGAGCATCTGCCCGCTGCCATTGAGCTCGTCGGCGATTTGCTGCGCAACCCGACGTTTCCGCCCGACACGCTCGACGAATTCAAGCGCGGCGTGCAAACCAGCATCGACCAGCAGCGCAAAGACCCCGGCCCACTGGCGCGCAACGCGCTCGACCGGCTCGGCAACCCGTACTCGCGTGGCGACGTGCGCTACAAGGCGAGCTTCGACGAACTGGCCGAAGACTATTCGGCGCTGACGATCGAGCGCGTGCGCGATTTCCATGCGCGCTTCTACGGCGCGGCCCACGGTGAGTTCTCGGCCGTCGGCGACATGAACGCGGTCGATGTCAAGGCTGCGCTGCAGACCGCGCTCGCTGGCTGGGGCCCGGGCGCGCCGTTCACGCGCGTGTCGCAGCCGCTGGTGTCGGTCAAGCCCGAGCAATTGATGATCGCTACACCCGACCGGCCGAACGCGAACATGCTGGTGCGCCTGCCGGTGCCGATGAACGACACCGACGCCGACTATCCCGCGCTGACGATGGCCAACTACCTGCTCGGCGGCGGTGGCACGTCGCGGCTGTGGCGGCGCATTCGCGAAGGCGAGGGCCTTTCGTATGGCGTCGGCAGCCAGGTCGAGTGGAACAACATCGACCGCAACTCGATGTGGCAGGCCAGCGCGATCTTCGCGCCGCAAAACCGCGCGAAGGTCGAGACCGCGTTGCGCGAGGAATTGGCGCGCGCGCTAAAAGATGGCTTCACCGCGCAGGAGTTGACCGAGGGCAAGGCCAGCGTGCTCAACTATCGACAGCTCGGACGAGCGCAGGATGCAAGCGTCGCCAGCGCGCTGGCGAACAACCTGTACCTCGGGCGCACGTACGCGGTACAGGCAAAAGTCGACGCGGCGATCGGCGCGTTGACGCTGGATCAGGTCAACGCCGCGCTGCGCATGTATGTCAAGCCGGAAAACTTCGTGGCTGCCTACGCCGGCGACTTCAAACCTTGAACCGTCAGGCGGTCGCCTTGAACGGCCGCCGGTCGTTGAGCTCGCTGATGTAGCTAGCGACGCCGTTGCCTTCACGCTCGAGAAAGTCACCGACGGCCTGCGCGAACTGCGGGTGCGCGAGCCAGTGCGCTGACCAGGTTTGCACCGGCAGCAGGCCGCGCGCCATCTTGTGCTCGCCCTGCGCGCCACCTTCGAAACGCTGGTAGCCGTTGGCGATGCACCATGCCAGTGGCCGGTAGTAGCAGGCCTCGAAGTGCAGACACGGAATGTGTTCAACGGCGCCCCAGTAGCGGCCGAAGGCACTGCGGCGTTCAGGGTCGATGCAGATCAGCGACGCGGCGATGCGTTCGCCTTCTTTTGAGGCAACGAAAAGCAACCAGTTTTCGGGCATCGTCTTCGCCATGCGGGCGAAAAAGTCGCGCGTCAGGTAGGGCGTGGAGTGGTGTTCACGGTAGGTTTGCGCGTAGCACCGGTAGAAAAAATCCCAGTCACCATGCGCGATCTGCGCGCCTTGCAGTTCAATGAACACGACGCCCGCGTCGGTGACCTTGCGGCGCTCCTGCTGAATCTTTTTGCGCTTCTCACGCTGCAAGCTCGCCAGCAGACCAGTGAAGTCGGCATACGGTTCGGGTTCACGCTGGGTCCAGTGGAATTGCACCGTGCTGCGCATCATCCAGCCTTCGTCGCGCGCGGCTTGCTGGTCGGCTTCGTCGAGGAACAACAGGTGCGCCGACGAGAACTTCGCGTTGCGCGCGAGTTGCTGCATCGCGCGCAACAACACGCGGCGGCCCGTCTGGTCGCGCGCGAGCAGGCGCGGGCCGGGCACTGGCGTGAACGGCACCGCGTCGAGCAGCTTAGGGTAGTAGTGCAGGCCGTGGCGCTGATACGCATCGGCCCAAGCCCAGTCGAACACGTACTCGCCGTAGGAATGCTCCTTCAGGTAAAGCGGGCAGGCAGCGATCAACGCGTCGCCTTCGAACGCGGTGAGGAACTGCGGTACCCAACCGGTTTTGGCCACGGCACTGGCTGACTGGTGCAGCGCCAGCAGGTATTCATGGCGCATGAACGGCGTGCTGCTCGGCTGCGCGGCGAGCAACTCGTTCCACTGCGTGGCATCGATCGCAGCGGGGTTGTCGAAAACCCGAATGACGTAATCATTCGCGGCTTCCGAGCCCGGTTCTTGCCAAGCTTTTTCGCTGTCTGAATCCCGCGCACGCGCGTCGAAAATTCCCACCATGTCAGCACAACCTTCGGTCAAAGTGGCCCTGGCGCAGATCAACGCCACGGTCGGTGATTTGGCGGGCAACGGTGCGCGCATCGTCGCTGTGGCGCGACGCGCTCACGCCCATGGCGCAAAGCTCGTGCTCACGCCCGAACTCGGTTTGTGCAGCTATCCGCTCGAAGATCTGCTGCTGCGCCCTGCGTTCATCCAGGCGGGCGCCGATGCGCTGGTCGACTGCGCGCGCGCACTGGCCGATTTGCAGGGGTTCTTCGTGGTGGTGAGGCATTCGCATCAGTTCCGTGTTTTAAGTGATGTTAGGTCGAACTCGGTGTCGGTGCCGCAGCGGTAAAACGCGGCCTCGGTGCTCAGTCAAGGTCGTGTCATCGCGGCCTATTGCAAACGCGAACTCCCGAATTACCAGGTGTTCGCCGAGCGGCGTTATTTCGCCTCCGGCCGCAAGGCGGCGCAAAGCGCCGTGGTGTTCGAGGTCGACGGGTTGTGGTTCGGCTTGAGCATCTGCGAAGACGCTTGGTTCGACGAGCCCGGTGAGGCCGCTAAAGCTGCCGGCGCGCAGGTGCTGTGCGTTTTGAATGCCTCGCCGTTTCACCTCGGGAAGCTGGGTGAGCGCGAAGAGCGCATGGCGCAAACGGCGCGGGCGCTGCGCATGCCGCTGCTGTACGCGCACCTTGCCGGCGGGCAGGACGAGGTGGTGTTCGACGGCGCTTCGTTCGCGCTCGACGCGAGCGGCGCGGTCTCGGCGCGAGCGCCGATGTTTGACGAGGCGCTCAGCATCGTCGAAGTCAACTCGACGACCGCGGTGGGCGAGCTCGCCGAAGTGCCCGCGATCGAAGCGCAGGCTTGGGCGGCGCTGGTCGTCGGCGTGCGCGACTACGTGAACAAAAACGGTTTTCCTGGCGTGAACATAGCCCTGTCGGGCAGCATCGATTCGGCGCTCGTACTCGCGATCGCGGTCGACGCGCTCGGCGCCGACCGTGTGCGCACGTTGATGATGCCGTCGCCGTACCCGGCCGACATTTCGTGGATCGACGCACGCGACATGGCCAAGCGGCTCGGCGTGCGCAACGACGAGATCTCGATCGGGCCGATGTTCGAGGACTTCGAGAAGAGTCTGGCCACCGAGTTCGTGGGTTGCACCGAAGACGCGACCGAAGAAAACATCCAGGCCCGCATCCGTGGCATTCCGCTGATGTCGCTGTCGAACAAGTTCGGCACCATCGTGCTGACCACCGGCAACAAGAGCGAGATGGCGACCGGCTACTGCACGCTGTACGGCGACATGGCCGGCGGCTTCGCAGTCATCAAGGACGTGGCCAAGACGCTGGTTTACCGGCTGGCGGTCTGGAAGAATGCGCAGGGCCGCGAGGTGATTCCCGAGCGCACCATCGCGCGAACGCCATTGGCCGAACAGCGACCCGACCAGAAGGACCAGGACAGCCTGCCGCACTTACGAAGTGCTCGACGCGATTTTGGCGCGCTACATGGAGCTCGACCAAGGCATCGACGAAATCATCGGCGCGGGTTTTGCGCCGGCCGACGTTGAGCGCGTGACGAAGTTGATCAAGATCAACGAGTACAAGCGGCGCCAGTCGCTGGTCGGGATTCGCATTACCCATCGCGCGTTCGGGCGCGCTTGGCGTTACCCGATCACTTTGAAGTTCCGCGCGTAGACTCAGACCGTCGAAATCTGCTGGAGCCCGCCATGAAACAAATCACCGCGATCGTCAAACCGTTCAAACTCGAAGAGGTTCGCGAGGCGCTCGGTCAGGTGGGCGTGACCGGTTTGACCGTGACGGAAGTGAAGGGCTTCGGGCGCCAGAAGGGCCACACCGAGCTGTACCGCGGCGCCGAGTACGTGGTCGACTTCCTGCCGAAGGTGAAACTCGAAGTAGTTGTCAAAGACACTGATGTCGACCGCTGCGTCGATGCGATCGTCAAGGCGGCCAAAACCGGCAAGATCGGAGACGGCAAGATCTTCGTCACGGCGGTCGAGCAGGTGGTGCGCATCCGCACCGGCGAGACGAACGACGAAGCCGTTTGAGCTTGCCCGAGATGGGTCAGATCTTGCGGTAGTCGTCGGGCGCGTTCGCGAGCCCGGCCAGCACGCCGAGGCGCTCGATGAGCGCGACGGCGTCGGTGTCGACCTGCAACAGTTCAGATTGCGCCGATGCCATGAAGCCCTGACCGAGGCTGTGCTGCAGGAAGCTTAGCAAGGTGTCGTAGTAGCCGTCCACGTTCAGCAGGCCGATCGGTTTGTCGTGGTAGCCGAGCTGGCGCCAAGTCCAGACCTCGAACAACTCCTCGAACGTGCCGATGCCACCTGGCAGCGCCAAAAACGCGTCGCTGCGCTCGGCCATTAACGTCTTGCGCTGGTGCATGGTGTCGACAACGTGCAACTCGGTGAGCCCGACGTGCCCGAGCTCGCGGTCCATCAGCGAATGGGGAATCACGCCGACGACCGACGCGCCAGCGTCGAGCGCCGCATCGGCAACCACGCCCATCAGCCCGGCGCGACCGCCACCGTAGACGAGTTGCCAACCGCGCCGGCCGATCTCGCGACCGACGGCGCGCGCGGCATCGCTGTAGGCAGAAAGTTCGCCCTGGCGCGAGCCGCAATAAACGCAAAGTGACATCGTGGTCATGTCGACGCTCAGTGAATGAAGCGTTGCCACGACGCGCCGCACCAGATGCCGGCACACAGCAACAGCGCAAGTAGGACCGCGGCGCTGCCGATGTCTTTCGCGCGCTTCGAGAGGTCGTGGATCTCGAACGAGATGCGGTCAACTGTGGCCTCGACGGCCGAGTTCAACAACTCCACGATCAACACGATCATCACAGAACCCGCCAACAGCGCGACCTCGACCCAGCCGCGTCCGAGCCAAAAAGCCAACGGCACGAGCACGGTCGCCAGCCAAAACTCCTGCCGGAAAGCGCTTTCGCCCCGGTAGGCGCTTTGCAGTCCGGCTGCCGAATAACCGGCGGCGCGTATCACCCGGTCGAGGCCGGTGCGCCCTTTGTGCGGATTTGTCATGGGGCCGGATTTTGCCTCGCGCGCGTGACCGTCCGCCATCCGGTGAGGCCTGCTACGCCTTTGCGAGAGGCATCGGCGGTGCGTCGATCAGTCGCGTACCGCACAGCGCGTCGTGCCAGAACTGGCGCTGTGGGTGCAGCAGCGCGAGCAATGCGTAGGCGATCACACCGACACTGATTGCGGCCAAGCCTTGCCAGCGCGTCCAGTGGTTCAGCAAGGCGATCAGCGTGCCAGGCGCGAACCACGCGCAAGCCGCAACGAAGCGCAGCAACGCGCGGGGCTGGCTCAACGGCCGACCTCGCGTCGTGACGACTTTGATGTGCCAGGTTTGCATCGGCAAGGTCTGCCCGCGCACGGACCAGAACCAGGTGAAATAGATCGCGTAGAGGGTCAGCGTGATGACGCGCAAAGCGGTGTCGCTTTGCAGAGGATGCTGGTGGCCGGTGAGAGCGACTGATAACGCGCCGATCGCACCGGGAACCAGGCCGATGCCGAATAACAGCAAACCTTCGTAGACAAACGAGGCCATGCGCCGCATCAGGCTCGGCGCCATCAAGACATTTGCGTCACCCGGCTCGTGGACCGTCATTGGCCAGCAGGTTCACCCGCCGGTACGGATGCCGATCGGGTCGCCGCACCTTGCGGGCCTCGCTGCGGCAAGAGCGTCGCCTTGTTAACGAACTCCGGCGTGGCCGCAATTTTGGGCATGCCTGTCTGCTGATGGCCGGGTGGCGCCGGCCGTTTGGTGATCAACGTGGTGGTGGCGCCCGGCCGAGCCTGCACCACAGTGGGTGCGACCGACTTCGGGGGCGCCGAGAACGCCGGGTTCGGCACGATGTTGGACTTGGCCTGCGGCGGTGGCTTGTCGCTGCCCACACTGGCTGCACCTGCCTTGCGCGTCGTGTCGGGCGCGGCGGCGACCGATGGCTTCACCACGAGCTGCTGTTTCTGCTCGGGTGTGAGCGCCTCGTACGCTTTCCAGCGCGCTTGTCGGTCCTGCGCCGGCAACTGTTTCGCCTCCTGGAAGTGCATGCGAGCGTTGGTGCGCTCGCGCGGTGACAGCTTGGCCCATTCGCGCATGCGCTCCTGCACGCGAACCTGCTCGGCAGGCGTCAGGTTCGGAAACTTCGTCGAGAGTTCGAGCCACTTTTGCTTGCTGCGCACATCGATGGCGGACCACTCGCGTTCGAGCGGTTTCAGGGAAACCTGCTGTGCCGGCTTTAACTCCGACCAACGCACCCCTTGTTCGACCGCGGCGACCTTGGCCAGGGGCTTGGTCAATGGAGCCGAAGTTTGTGCGCCCGGCAGCGCGGGCCAGCCGAGCGCCAGCGCGCTGGCCAACAACATGGCCCGCAGGCTCGCGCTGCGGTGGCAGATGGTCTTGCGTTTGTTTGCCGAGGGCGTCAAGGGCGCCCCTCTCACTCGCCGGGCGTCTTCAGAAATTCGGCAAAACCGGCATCGCTGTAGGCGCGCGGCGGAAGGTCATCGGCCAGCAGCGCGGCATCGACTTCTGCAGCGGTCGAGATTTGCATGTTGTCTTGCCAACGCTGGATCAGAAACAATCCCGCCGCGAGCGCAAACATCGGCAAAACCGACGCGAACTTCAGCAACCAACCCGAGCTAGCTCGCCCCAAGACGGCCGCGCCGCCGCGGCTCACGCCGACCAGGTGCGCCGCCTCGGCGGTGCGAACCGCACGAGCGCACGCTAGCGCCCTTTCGCGTGCGAACCGAAGACGTTCGGTCACATCGGGGCCGATGTCGGCCGAGCGTTGCGTCAACCCGGCAGTCACGCGCAGCGCGAAGCGAGCCTGCAATGCATCGAGGGCTGCTTGCGGCGGCAGGTTGAGGGCGGGGCGAATTTCGTTGTGGCTCATGGCGTAATTCCCTTTGTCTTGAGGGCCGTCGACAAGGCGTGTACCGCTCGGGAGCAATGCGTCTTGACACTTCCCTCCGAGCAGCCCATCGCAGCAGCTGTCTCGGCGACATCGAGCTCCTCCCAGTAACGCAGCAAGAAGGCTTCTCGTTGACGCCCAGGCAGGCGCGCAACTTCCGCCTCGATCGCTAGCAGGATTTGCGCCCGTGAGACGGAATCAGCGGCACTTTCAAACGCCAGCGAGCCCCCGAGCGACTGCAGCGTTTCGAGGATATCGAAGTCGCCGTCGCTTCCGGCCGACTCGAAATCCGAGAAGTTCCTGACAACCGCATTTCGCACCTTTTGGCGCCGGAACCAGTCCATCGTCGCGTTCGACAGAATGCGCTGGAACAGAAGAGGCAATTCCGCGGCCGGGCGATCGGCGTACTTTTGCGACAGCCGGATCATCGTGTCCTGCACGATGTCGAGCGCGGCGTCCTCGTCGCGAACCGCGTACAGCGCGCGTTTGAAGGCTCGCTTCTCAACACTCTTCAGGAAATCGGATAGTTCTTTGTCGGATGCCAAGGTCGTGCGCTGCCAAAGTGGGAAAGACCCCGCAAACAGGGTGCGATTATCTCACTGCGTGCAACGCCGGGCGTCAGGCGTGCGGCGCTGCAGCAAAGCAGTGACATAATTCGCAGTTGCACAAGAGTTTTGGTCGAACGCGGGGCCGTCCAACCGGGGCGCCATGCGGCTCGGCCACCCGGCACCACACCCGTCTCACGAGGATGCGGAGAGGTGCACCGATGGTTTTTCGTCAGAGAAATTCACAAAGGTTTTCACCATGGATATTTCCCCCACAGAAATGAAGCGGGCCGCGTCAGCGCAGCCGCTTCCGTCCGGCATCAATCCTGCGCCTGAGCCGAACGGCTCCGAGATCCTGATCAAGTGCCTCCAGGCCGAAAACGTCAAGTTCCTCTGGGGCTACCCGGGCGGCGCGGTTCTTTATATCTACGACGCGCTCTACAAGCAAGAGACGATCAAGCACGTGCTGGTGCGCCACGAGCAGGCTGCTGTGCACGCGGCCGACGGCTATGCCCGCGCGACCGGTGAGGTCGGCGTCGCGCTGGTGACGTCCGGGCCGGGCGTGACGAATGCCGTCACCGGCATCGCGACCGCCTACATGGACTCGATCCCGATGGTGATCATCACCGGGCAGGTGCCCACGCCGGCGATCGGCCTCGATGCCTTTCAGGAATGCGACACCGTCGGCATCACGCGCCCGATCGTGAAGCACAACTTCCTGGTCAAAGACGTGCGCGATCTGGCGATGACGATTAAGAAAGCGTTCCACATCGCCCGCACCGGCCGCCCCGGTCCGGTCGTCGTCGACATCCCGAAGGACGTGTCGATGGCCAAGGCGCCGTTCTACTACCCCGAGCGCGTCGAGATGCGCTCGTACAACCCAGTGCGCAAAGGCCACGGTGGGCAGATCCGCAAGGCCGTGCAGTTGTTGCTCGCGGCAAAGCGCCCGTACATCTACACCGGCGGGGGCGTAGTGCTGGGCAATGCATCGGCCGAGCTGCGCACGCTCGCCGATCTGCTCGGCCACCCGGTCACAAACACGTTGATGGGCTTGGGCGCTATGCCGGCCAGCGACCCGAAGTTTCTCGGCATGCTCGGCATGCACGGCACGTATGAGGCCAACATGACGATGCAGAACTGCGACGTTCTGCTGGCCGTCGGTGCGCGCTTCGACGACCGCGTGATCGGCAACCCGAAGCACTTCGCGTCAGTGGAACGCAAGATCATCCACGTCGACATCGACCCGTCGTCGATCAGTAAGCGTGTGCGAGTGGACATCCCAATCGTCGGCGACGTCAAGGATGTGCTGCAAGAGTTGATTACGCAGATTCGTGATGCCCAGGCCAAACCCGATTTGCCTTCGATCTCGGCCTGGTGGAAACAGATCAACGAGTGGCGCAAGAAGGACTGTCTGAGCTTCAAGAACAGCACTGATGTCATCAAGCCGCAGCAGGTGGTGCAGACGCTCTGGGAACTGACGAAAGACAGCGACGCGTACATCACGTCCGATGTCGGCCAGCACCAGATGTGGGCCGCGCAGTACTACCGCTTCGATCAGCCGCGCCGCTGGATCAACTCCGGCGGTCTCGGTACGATGGGCGTGGGCCTGCCTTATGCAATGGGCATAAAGCTTGCCAAGCCCGACGCCGACGTCTTTTGCATCACCGGCGAAGGCTCCATCCAGATGTGCATCCAGGAGCTCTCGACCTGCCTGCAGTACAGGACGCCAGTCAAGATCATCTCGCTCAACAACCGGTACCTTGGCATGGTGCGGCAATGGCAGCAGATCGACTACGGCGGCCGCTACTCCCACAGTTACATGGACGCGCTGCCCGACTTCGTCAAACTCGCCGAGGCTTATGGCCACGTCGGGCTGAAGATCGAGAAGCCATCGGACGTGGAAGGCGCGCTGCGCGAAGCGATCCGCTTGAAAGATCGCACCGTGTTCCTCGACATCCGCACCGACCCGACCGAAAACGTCTGGCCGATGGTGCAGGCGGGCAAGGGAATCTCAGAAATGCTGCTGGGTTCCGAAGACCTGTGAGGTGCTGAACGCGGTGGCGGGGCAGGGCGTTACCGCACTCTGCCCATGACTGTCGCGAGAAGCACCAAGCCCTTCGGAAAATATATTCACTCCTGAACGAAAGCAGCGTGGCCAAAGGCCGTGCGGTTACCGCCGCCGGCCCGAAGAGCGCGCTGAACCGAACATGAAACACATCATTGCATTGCTGCTCGAAAACGAGCCGGGCGCGCTCTCGCGTGTCGTCGCGCTCTTCTCGGCACGCGGCTACAACATCGAAAGCCTGACGGTCGCGACGACCGAAGACGCATCGCTCTCGCGCATGACCATCGTCACCACGGGTTCGGATGAAGTCATCGAGCAGATCACCAAGCACTTGAACCGGCTGATCGAGGTCGTGAAGGTCGTCGACTTGACGGAAGGCGCGTTCACCGAACGCGAACTGATGCTGATCAAGGTGCGCGCGGTCGGCAAGGAACGTGACGAGATGAAGCGCATGGCCGACATCTTTCGTGGCCGCATCATCGATGTGACCGACAAGAGCTACACGATCGAACTCACCGGCGATACCAGCAAGCTCGATGCATTTTTAGAGGCGATCGACCGCTCGGCGATTTTAGAGACCGTGCGTACCGGCACCAGCGGGATCGGTCGCGGCGAGAGGATCCTTCGGGTATAGGACAGCGGGCTCCTGTGGAGCCCTTCAATTATTTTTTTTGGAGCAAGCAACATGAAGGTTTATTACGACAAAGACGCCGACCTCAGTCTCGTCAAAGGCAAGAACGTCACGATCATCGGCTACGGCAGCCAGGGCCACGCGCACGCGCAGAACCTGAACGACAGCGGCGTCAAGGTCACGGTCGGTGTGCGCAAGGGCGGGCCATCGTGGGCGAAGGCCGAGAAGGCCGGACTCAAGGTGGCCGATGTGGCCGATGCCGTGAAGCAGGCCGATGTCGTGATGATGTTGCTGCCCGACGAGCAAATTGCTGCGGTCTACAAGAACGACGTCGAACCGAACATCAAGCAGGGCGCCTCGCTCGCTTTTGCGCACGGCTTCAACGTGCACTACGGTCAGGTCGTGCCGCGTGCTGACCTCGACGTGTGGATGGTCGCGCCGAAGGCACCGGGCCACACGGTGCGATCGACCTACACGCAAGGCGGCGGCGTGCCACACTTGATCGCCGTGCACGCCGACAAGACCGGCAAGGCGCGCGATCTGGCGCTGAGCTACGCGGCTGCAAATGGCGGCGGCAAGGCCGGTGTGATCGAGACCAACTTCCGCGAAGAAACCGAGACCGATTTGTTCGGTGAACAAGCGGTGCTGTGCGGTGGCGCAGTCGAGCTGATCAAGGCCGGCTTCGAGACTTTGACCGAAGCGGGCTACGCGCCCGAGATGGCCTACTTTGAGTGCCTGCACGAGCTCAAGTTGATCGTCGACCTGATCTACGAGGGCGGCATTGCCAACATGAACTACTCGATCTCGAACAACGCCGAATACGGCGAGTACGTGACCGGGCCGAAGATCATCACCGACGACACTAAGATGGCGATGAAGCAAGTCTTGAAAGACATCCAGACCGGCGAATACGCGAAGAGCTTCATCGTCGAGAACCGCGCTGGCGCACCGACGCTGCTGTCGCGCCGCCGTTTGACTGCCGAGCACCCGATCGAGGTGGTCGGCGAGCAGCTGCGCGCGATGATGCCGTGGATCAAGAAGAACCGGCTCGTTGACCAGTCGAAAAACTGACCTGCAAGGTATCCTCGGTTCGATGAACGAAGCGCCCAACTTGCAAGACGACGAACCTGCACTTGCGGCCGAGACCCGACCGCGCCGCAAGGGCTTGTACGTGTTGCCGAACGCGATCACGTTGGCGGCATTGTTTTCGGGCTTTTATGCGATCGTGATGGCGATCAACGGGCGTTTCGAGCTGTCGTGCATCGCGGTGTTTTGTGCCGCGCTGCTCGACAGCCTCGATGGCCGCGTCGCGCGCATGACGAACTCGCAAAGCGCGTTTGGCGAGCAGATGGACAGCCTTTCCGACATGGTCAGCTTCGGTGCAGCGCCGGCATTGATCGTCTACATCTGGGCGCTTAAAGATTTGGGCAAGGCCGGGTGGATTCCTGCCTTCGTCTACATTTCGGGCGCGGCGCTGCGGCTGGCGCGCTTCAACGTCAACATCGGTGTGGTCGACAAGCGGTTCTTTCAAGGACTGCCGAGCCCGGCCGCTGCGGCGATCGTCATCGGTCTGATTTGGGTCGTCGACGATGCGGGGTTTAAAGGTGTGTCGCAGATTCCGGCACTGGCTTACACCGCTTTCGCAGTGACACTGTTCGCCGGGTTATCGATGGTGACGAACGCGCCGTTTTACAGTTTCAAGGTTGTCGGCTCGCGCCGCACCGTGCCGTTCATCGTGATCGTCGCCATCGCGCTGGCCATCGCGTTGGTCGCACTCGATCCGCCGAAACTGCTGTTCGCGATCTTCTGCGTCTATGGTTTGTCGGGATATGCGATCTACGGTTGGCGCCGGGTGAAGGGCAAGCGCACCAGCGTGATCGCCACGTCGACCCACGACCCGGACGAACAGGGCTTGCACCGCTGATCGCATTGCGACCTCGCGTGCTACATTCCGACCCATGACGCTCGCGCCCGCAACTTCGCTGCTGCTACTCCTAGAGGAACCACGGGTTCGCTAGTCACGCACGTCCACACGTTCTGATTTCAACGGCCCGCATGCAACCCGCAGCGGGCCGTTTTCATTTGTGCTGCGGGTTGGAATCTTCAACTCCGCTCGCCCACGAGGAATACCGCCATGACCGACAAGCTGATCATTTTCGACACCACCTTGCGCGACGGCGAGCAGTCGCCCGGCGCTTCGATGACCAAGGACGAGAAGCTGCGCATCGCGCGCCAACTCGAACGCCTGAAGGTCGACGTGATCGAGGCCGGTTTCGCAGCCTCTTCGAACGGCGACTTCGAGTGCATCAGGGCGATCGCGCATGCCATCAAGGACAGTACCGTTTGCTCGCTCGCCCGCGCCAACGACCGCGACATCTCGCGCGCTGCCGAGGCGCTGCAAGGAGGTACCTCGACGCGCATCCACCTGTTCCTCGCCACCAGCGCATTGCACATGGAAAAGAAGCTGCGCATGACGCCTGACCAAGTGTTCGAGCAGGCGAGACTCGCGACCCGCTTTGCGCGCAACCTGTCGGGTGATGTCGAGTTCTCGCCGGAAGACGGCTACCGCTCCGACCCCGATTTTCTGTGCCGAGTGCTCGAGGCAGTGATCAAGGAAGGCGCGACCACGATCAACGTGCCCGACACCGTCGGCTACGCGATCCCCGAGCTCTACGGCAAATTTTTGCTCGACCTGCGCACGCGCATCCCGAATGCCGACAAGGCAATTTGGTCGGTGCATTGTCACAACGACCTCGGTATGGCAGTCGCGAACTCGCTCGCCGGTGTGATGGTCGGCGGCTGCCGCCAGGTGGAGTGCACGATCAACGGCCTGGGCGAGCGCGCCGGCAACTGCTCGCTCGAAGAGGTGGTGATGGCGGTGAAGACCCGCCGCGACTACTTCGATCTCGACATCGGCATCGACACGACTCAGATCCTCGCTGCCTCGCGGCTCGTCTCGCAGACCACGGGCTTCGTCGTGCAGCCGAACAAGGCCGTTGTCGGTGCGAACGCGTTCGCACACGCCTCGGGAATCCACCAAGACGGCGTGCTTAAAGCGCGCGACACCTACGAGATCATGCGTGCCGAAGACGTCGGCTGGGCCGCGAACAAGATCGTACTCGGCAAACTTTCGGGCCGCAATGCGTTTAAGCAGCGGCTCAAAGAACTCGGCATCGAGATGGCCAGCGAGGCCGAGATCAACGCCGGCTTCGTGCGCTTCAAGGAACTCGCCGACCGCAAGAGCGACATCTTCGACGAGGACATCATTGCGCTCGTGATGGACGAATCGGTCACCGCCGAGCACGAGCACTACCGGCTGCTCGCTTTGTCGCAGCACTCCGAGATGGGCGAAAGGCCGCACGCCACTGTGGTATTTGCGGCGGGCGAGGTTGAGCACCACGCCGAAAGCGACGGCAACGGCCCGGTCGACGCCAGTCTGAAGGCGATCGAATCGAAGCTCGAATCTGGCGCAGAAATGCTGCTCTATTCCGTCAATGCGATCACGTCGGGCAGCACAGAATCCCAGGGAGAAGTGACGGTTCGGCTGCAGCAAGGCGGTCGGGTCGTCAATGGCGTAGGAGCAGATCCAGACATCGTCGTGGCGTCGGCGAAAGCTTACCTCTCTGCGTTGAACAAACTGCACAGCAAAATCGAGCGCGTCGCGGCCCAAGGTTGACATTCGGTCGCAATTGACCAGTCCCGAGGGTTGACTTGAGGAAAGACGCCTAAGTTTTTGATCTTGCGCGCTTTTTTTCTCTGACCTACACTCGCGCCACTAGGCGCAAAGGACTGCTGTGGCATCGATCATCAAATTTGTAACAACTGGGCTTCTGGCTTTGGTTGCTGCCTCGGCGATCGCCCTGCCGACTCATGCCGACGCCGCGCAGGGGGCCTTGGCAAAGAAAAAGGCGCACGCCGCTGCGCCGGTCAAATCGAAGCCAACGCCTGCGAAGTTGTCGCGGACGGCAAAGGGCTCGCGCCAAGTCGTCGTGCTTCGCAACACGGGCCATGTAGGTGGCATCAAACGGGTGTCCGCGATGATGCGCATCGAGCCGGCCCGGCCGTCGTTCGGTCAGCTCTACGGCTTGCACAACACAGCTGACTCGCTCGACTTGAAGTCGAGCGTCGCTCTGGTGGTCGACTCCGACACCAACGAAGTGCTGTTCAGCAAGAACCCTCAGGTCGTGCTGCCGATTGCCTCGCTCACCAAGCTGATGACCGCCGTGGTCGTGACCGAAGCCAAGCTGCCGCTGAACGAAGCGCTGACGATCACCGACGACGACATCGATACCGAGAAGAACAGCCGCTCGCGCTTGAGGGTCGGCACGACGCTGAGCCGCGAAGAGATGCTGCACCTCGCACTGATGTCATCCGAAAACCGCGCTGCGAACGCGCTGGGTCGCAACTACCCGGGTGGTCTCCCGGCTTTTGTGCTGGCAATGAACGCGAAGGCGCGTGCGCTCGGCATGAACGACACCCGCTACGTCGAGCCAACCGGCTTGTCGAGCCGCAACCAGTCGAGCGCCCGTGACCTCGCGACGCTGGTCGGTGCAGCCCAGGAGCACGCGATCATTCGCCAGTTCTCGACTTCGCAAGAACTCGAAGTCGATGTGCTCAATCGCCCGATGCAATTCCGCACGACGGATGCACTGGTGCGCAGCCCGTCGTGGGACATCCTGCTGCAAAAAACCGGCTACATCACCGAGGCCGGCCGTTGCCTCGTGATGCAGGCGCGCATGGCCGGTCGCAAGGTGATCATGGTGTTCCTCGATTCGGCCGGCAAGCATTCGCACATGGGTGACGCCGAGCGCGTGCGCCGCTGGGTCAGCGAAATGCCCGTGCGGTCGGTAGTCCCGATGCCAGTGATCCCCGCGATTCCGGCCACATTGGTCGTGGCTCCAAAGATCGCTGCCTCCTGATTAATTGAGCCGGCGGCCTAGGCGCCGCGGTGGCCGAGCGCTGACGAGATTTGCGCGGCGGTTTCTTTCAAGCGTTCAAGCCAGCTTTCTTCGAGCCGGTCGGCCGGCGCGGAGATCGACAACCCGGCGATCAACTTGCCCTGGTCATCGAGGATGCTCGCGGCCATGCAGCGCACCCCCAGTTCCAGCTCTTCGTCGTCTCGCGCCGTGCCGTATTGATTGACGCGTGCCAGTTCGCGCTCGAGTTGCGCGAGTTCGGTGATGCTGTTCTTTGTGTGGCCGGCCAAGCCGGTGCGCGTTGCGTAGGCACGCACACGGGGCGCGTCGTCGTGCGCGAGAAACAGCTTGCCGACGGAGGTGAGGTGTAGCGGCGCGCGGCCGCCGATCGCCCGCACCACCTGCATGCCCGAGCGTTCGCTGTAGGTGCGCTCGACGTACACGATCTCGTCCCCTTGGCGCATCGAGAGGTTCACGGGCTGGTGCGTCAGCTTGTGCAACTCGCGCATCGGGCCGAGCGCCGCATCGCGCACGTCGAGGCGTGCCTTGACGAGATTGCCGAGCTCGAGCAAGCGCATGCCGAGCCGATAGCTGCCCGCCTCCGGCCTATCGACATAGCGGCCGATCGTTAAGTCATTCAGGATCCGGTGGGCCGTCGAAGGGTGCAGCCCCGTCTGTTGGCTGATGTGCTTCAACGAGACCGGATCAGGGTGGCTGGCAAGCACGTCGAGCAGCCCGAAGGCGCGTTCGAGCACCTGTATCGTCAGGGTCTTGTTTTCACTTTTCACCATGAATGTCATTCTCCCTCAAGTCAAAACTTTTTTGCATGGCGAAAAATCAGGCTGCCATCCGAGAGTCGGTTTGATGGCGGGCTTGAGGCGCGCTGCGGCAGGCACCGGGCTCGCGCTGCTGCTCACGATGCAGGCTGCGACCGCGGCCGCTCAGAATGGCGATGCCGACTACCTCAAGCATCGCTATGACTTCGCGCCGCCAGCGGCTGCGCAGCCGGTCGGCCAGAGCCCGCAGTGGCTTCGCATTCTGCGCGCCGAGGGTCGGCTGACCAGCAAAGAACTCGGTTTGGTGATCAACACCGCCGACCCGTATTCGGTCGAGGTCGGTGAGTTCTACATCAGGGCCCGCGGGCTGACGCGCGCCCAAGTGCTGCGCCTCCAACTGCCGGTGCGCTCGTCGTTAACGCCGGACGAATTTAGGTCTTTCGCGGCCCAGGTCGACTCGTTTTTCGACGCCCCGGTGCAGGCACTCGCACTGGCCTGGACGTACCCGTACGCCGTCGGCTGCAACTCGATCACAGGTGCGCTCGCGCTCGGATACGACGGCGCACTGTGCGAGCACAGTTGCACGCCGTCGAGGCGGTCGCCTTACTTCAACGTTGCGTCGGGCCGGCCCTATTCCGAGCTGAAGATGCGGCCCTCAATGCTGCTTGCCGCGCGCGACGTGGCCATGGCGAAGGTGATGATCCAGCGTGGCGTCGCCTCCGACGGCACCCTCGGCCTGCGCGGGGGCTTGCCCGCAAATGCCTACTTCGTCGCGACCGGCGACCGCGCTCGCGACGCGCGGCAGCCGCTGTTTCCGCCGGCGGGCTTGGTGCGCCGCGCGGGCGTGGACGTGCACGTCGAAAACACGCTGGCGATCGAGAACGCGAGCCGGGTGCTGGTCTACCAAACCGGTGCGGTCAGTGTGCCCAAGCTCGACACGATCAAGTGGGTGCCCGGCGCGCTCGCCGATCACCTGACTTCGTTCGGCGGCGCACTCGAGGGCGGAACGGGCCAGATGTCGATCATCGACTGGATCGCATCGGGTGCGACGGCGAGCTACGGCTCGGTCTCGGAGCCCTGCGCGCACCCGCAGAAATTTCCTCACCCGCAGGTCATGCTGCTGAACTACCTGCAGGGCGCGAGCGCGATCGAGGCCTACTGGAAAAGCGTGGCCTGGCCACAGCAGGGCGTGTTCATCGGCGAGCCGCTGGCGGCGCCGTTCAGCCGCTCGCGCTGAGAAGCGCGTCGACGGCGCTACGCCCGCTGCGCACCGCGCCTTCGAGCGTGGCAGGGTAGGGCCCAGCGACATGATCGCCGGCGGCATGCAGGTTCGGCGCGATGCGCATCGCGGGGCGCTGCAGATTCGGCGTGCAGCGAAAGGTCGCGCGTTTCTCGGTGAGCGTTTGCACGCGTTGCAAAGTCACGCCCAACGCGACCCGGGCCTGCGCTATTACGGCGTGCGAGGTGATCTCCAATCCGCAATCGACCCAAGGCTGCGCGCCGCTGACCACGAAGGCCAAGAGCCCGGCCGGCCCGCCGAGTTGGCCGCGATCGAACACGAACTGCGCGGGCGCGTGCGCGTCTGCGCGCAGCGCGAGCATCGGTTCGGTCAACCGCACGCCGTCGCCCTGCAGGTAGACGGTGACGATGGGCTCATAGCGCAGCGCGGCAGCGGTGCGCGACCAATCAGGCGCGAACTCGCGCACGAGGCGCGCGGCTTCGATCGGCGTGGTTGCCAGCACGACCTGATCGAAGCGTTCGCCGTCGAGCGACCAGCCATCGCCGTCTGCAGCCAATGCCTCGACGCGGCGCCGCAAGTGCACCGTGGCGCCAGCCTCACACAGCCAGTGTTGCGCCGGCGCTGGCAGTAACTCGCTCAGGCTGACGCGCGGCAGCAGCAGGTCGGCTGAGCCGGGGCCGGAGAACAGCGCGTCTTTCAGCACACGCAGGAACACGCGGGCACTGGCGTCACTGGCGGGTGTGTTCAACGCGGCGATGCACAGCGGGTCGATCAGGTCGTCGCGAATCGCTCGGGGCAGGCGGTGCGTCAACGCCGCCACCGTGATCGAAGGATCGCAGTGGAAGCGGTTCAATACCCAGCCCGCGGCCGCAGCGAGCAGTGCGAGGCGTTCACGCAGACGCCAGCCGCGCTGGCGCAGCACGGCGCCGCCGAACGCGATCATCGGCGTGCCACGGTTCAATTGCAGGCCGATGCCGTTCGGATACGTCACGCGCAGCGGTGTGCGCACGAATGCCTCGTCCGCATCGACACCGACCGTGCGCATCAGCGCCAGCGTCTCGGTGTAAGCGCCGATCAGGATGTGCTGGCCGTTGTCGAGCGCCATGCCTGCTACATCGACGCCGCGCGATCGGCCGCCGAGATGTGGCGCCATCTCGATCAAGGTGACGTGATGTCCGCGCTGCGTTCCTTCGATCGCGGCCGCGAGGCCAGCCCAGCCACCGCCGACAACCGCGAGCCGCCGGCCGCCGGCCCGCGCCGCGGGAGGCGCCATCAACGCCCGCGCCAGTTGGTGCGCATAGCGATCCAGAGTTTTCGCAGCGGCGTCAGCGAGGTGCGCTGGTGCAACACCTGGAAGTCATCGGCCTCGATCTCACGCAGCAGCGTGCGATAGATGTTGGCCATCATCACGCCGGCCTTCTGCGCCGCGCGATCGGCCTCGGGCAGCAGCGCGAAGGCCTCGTCGTAGCAGCGATGCGCGCGCTCGGCCTGGAACTTCATCAGCGCGGTAAAGCGCTCGCTGTAGCCGCGGTTCAGGATCTCCTGCGCCTTCACGTCGAACTGCTTCAGCTCCGACACTGGAAGGTAGATGCGGCCGCGGCGCGCGTCGTCGCCAACGTCGCGAATGATGTTGGTCAATTGCATTGCCAGACCGAGCTTGTGGGCGTAGGCGGTGGTCGCGGGTTGTGTGCGACCGAAGATGTTGGCAGCGACCTCGCCGACCACCCCGGCGACCAGATGGCAGTAGCGCGCAAGGCCCGCGAAGTCGAGGTAGCGCGACTGCTCCAGATCTATTTGACAGCCTTCGATCACGGCCAGCAAATGCTCGGCGCGAATGTCGAATGCACCGGTGTGCGGAATCAGCGCCTTCATCACCGGGTGGCTGGCCTGGCCGTCGAAGGACGCGCCGACTTCCTTGCGCCACCAGGCGAGTTTGGTCGCGGCGACAGACGAATCGGTGACCTCGTCGACCACATCGTCGACCTCGCGGCAAAACGCATAGAACGCGGTGATTGCCGCACGCCTCGGTGCGGGCAGGAACAAAAAGGCGTAATAAAAACTCGAGCCACTCTTGGCCGCTTTGTCTTGTACGTATTGTTCCGGTGTCATGCGGATTCGCTCGCAACGACAGCACGCGGCGCGCGCATCCACATCGCGCGCCAGAGCAGCAGCGGTGCGTCGTACCAATACAGCTTCGGGCGCGTACGCAAGGTAGCGAAATCCATCGCGGTGATTTTCTCCAGAATGCGCAACCCGCCCTGCACCACGAGCCGCAACTCCCAGCCAGCGCGGCCGGGAATCGCGTGCACCAGCGGCGCCCCAGCGTGCATCAGGTCGCGTGACCAATCGACCATGTCGGCGATGAGTGCTCGCACGTTCTGCGCGTCGCGTTGCGCGAGCAACGCGGGCGCGTCGACAGCGTGGCGAGCGCAGTCGCTCTCGGGCAGGTAGAGGCGGCCACGGGGGGTGTCGACGCTCAGGTCCTGCCAAAAGTTTGCGAGCTGCAGCGCGGTGCAGATCGCATCCGATTGGCGCAGAACCTGCGCGCCACTCACTCCATATAAATGCAGCAGCAGCCGGCCGATCGGGTTGGCCGAGCGGCGGCAGTAGTCGAGCAAATCGGCGCGGTTGGCATAAGTGGTTTTGACGACATCCTGCTCGAACGCGCTGAGCAGGTCGGTCAGCAGATCGACCGGCAGGGCGTGCATGGCAAGCACCGTGCGCAGCGGTCCGAACACCTGCGGCCAGCGCGTGAATGCGCCATCGCCGTTGCATGCGGTGGCCAGTTCGGCACGGTACGCGGCGAGGTCGGCGAGGCGCCGCCCGGGTGTCGCTTCGCCCTCGTCGGCGACGTCGTCGGCAGTCCTCGCGAAGTAGTAAATGGCGGCCACGGCGGGCCGCAGCGCCGATGGGCACAGCACGGACGCAACGGGAAAGTTTTCGTAATGGTCGACGCTCACGGCAGCGATTGTCCATGTTGTGCGGCGGTCGGTTCGACGCGGGTGATCGGTTGGTTTGACAGTGGCAAACGTGCCGAATATATTACTGACCGGTTAGTCATTGAACCGCTGAGGATACCCATGCGCCGTGTGCTGCTCGTCACTTCGACCGCCATTGCGGCACTCGCTGCCTGCTCCAAAACCGAGACCGCGCCCGACCCGGTGCGCGCGGTGCGCACCGTCACCATTGCGTCGCAAACGACCGGTGGCGCCTACCAGTACGCGGGCGAAATCAAGGCGCGTACCGAATCGCGGCTGAGCTTTCGCGTTGGCGGCAAGATGGTCAAGCGCTTGGTCGACCTCGGCGATACCGTCAAGGCGGGCCAATTGCTGGCCCAACTCGACGCGCAAGACCTTCGCCTCGCGCAAGACGCCGCGCGCGCCAGCGTTGCCGCGGCGCAGGCGGGCTACGACCAGAACGCTGCCGACTTCAAACGGTACAAAAAACTCAGCGACGAGGGCTTCATCGGTCCGGCCGAGCTCGACCGCCGCGAGATGGCAGTGAAAACCGCGCGTGCCCAACTCGATCAGGCCAAAGCCCAGTCCAGCGTGCAGGGCAACCAGGCCGGCTATGCGTCGCTCGTGGCCGACGCGGCGGGCGTGATCACCGGTGTCGACCTCGAGCCGGGCATGATCGCCTCGGCCGGCACACCGGTGCTGCGCCTGGCGCACGACGGCCCGCGCGATGTGGTGTTCTCGGTGCCCGAAGACAGGGTTGCCATCGTCAAGGCACTCGCCACCACGCCCGGGCGCTTCAAGGTTCAGCTGTGGGGTGCGAGCGGTGACGCGCTGCCGGCGACGATCCGGGAAATCTCCGCTGCGGCCGATCCGGTCACACGCACTTTCCTGATCAAGGCCGACATCGGAAGCGCCGCCGCGAATGGCGCCCGTCTTGGGCAGACCGCGAGTGTCTCGATGGCGTTGCCGCAGGTGGCGGGCGTGACCAAACTGCCTCTGTCGGCGCTACGCGAAGCGCAGGGCCGCAGCGCAGTTTGGCTTGTCGATCGCGCCAGCATGACAGTCAAGTCGCAGGACGTGAAGCTGGCGGGCGCCGACGGCAACGAGGCGGTGATCACGGCCGGGCTCGCGCCGGGCCAGATCGTCGTGACGGCCGGTGTGCACGTGTTGAGCCCGGGGCAAAAGGTGAAGTTCTATGTCGACCCGCGGATGCCCGCGGCCACGAGCGCTTCGGCGCCTGTTTCGACGCCGGTCAGCGTGAAGTGAGCGAGCCCGCTGTGACGCCGCCGGACGCGAACCCTTCAAATCCCATCGCGCAACCCGAAGACTCGATCTCGCGCTTCAACATCTCGAAGTGGGCGCTCGACCATTCGGCGCTGACCCGCTACCTGCTGATCGTGCTGCTCGTGCTCGGTGCAGCCGCGTACTTTCAACTGGGGCAAGACGAAGACCCGCCGTTCACCTTCCGCGCGATGGCGCTGCGCGTTTTTTGGCCCGGTGCGACCGCACAGCAGGTCGCCGAGCAGGTGACCGACAAGCTCGAGAAGACGCTGCAGGAGGTGCCGTACGCCGACAGGATTCGCAGTTACTCGAAGCCCGGCGAGGCATTGATCATTTTCCAGGTGCGCGACTCCTCGCCGCCGAAGGAGATGCCGCAAATTTGGTACTCGGTGCGCAAGAAGATCGGCGACATCCGCACCACGCTGCCGGCGGGCGTGGTCGGCCCGTATTTCAACGATGAGTTCGGCGATGTGTACGGCTCGATCTACGCGCTCTCGGCCGACGGCTTTACCTACCAAGAGTTGAAAGACCAGGCCGACCGCGTGCGCCAGCGGCTACTCAAATTGCGCGACGTGAACAAGGTCGGCGTTTTCGGCGCGCAAGACGAAAAGCTTTTCGTCGAGATTTCGCAGAAGCGGCTCGCGCAACTCGGGCTCGACTTCAACCAGGTGATCGCGCAGCTCGGCCAGCAAAACGCGGTCGAGTCGGCGGGCACGATCAATGCACCGACCGACTTCGTGCAGGTGCGTGTCGGCGGGCAGTTCAACACGGTCGACGAACTGCGCCAGTTTTCGATCCGCGCGAACGGTGCGAGTTTCAAGCTCGGCGACATTGCCGAGATCCGCCGCGCCTACGTCGACCCACCGCAAGTGAAGGTGCGGCACCAGGGCCACGAGGTTATCGCGCTCGGCATCTCGATGGCCAAGGGCGGCGACATCGTGCGCATGGGCAAGGCGCTGAACCTCACCGTCGAGCAGATTCGCGCGGAGCTGCCGGCGGGCATTGAGCTGTACCAGTTTCAGAACCAATCGAAGGTGGTGACGAGCGCGGTCGACGAGTTCGTCGGCACGCTGATCGAGGCGGTGGTGATCGTGCTCGCGGTCAGCTTCATCGCGCTCGGGCTGCACACCAAGCCGTTTCGCCTCGATTGGCGGCCGGGGTTGGTCGTCGGTATCACGATCCCGCTGGTGCTCGCGATCACGTTCGTCACGATGTACTACTGGGGCGTCGGCCTGCACAAGATTTCACTCGGCTCGTTGATCATCGCGCTCGGATTGCTGGTCGACGACGCGATCATCTCGGTCGAGATGATGGTGCGCAAGCTCGAAGAGGGCTACGACAAGGTGCGCGCTGCGACCTTCGCATACGACGCGACCGCGATGCCGATGCTGACCGGCACGCTCATCACCGCGGTCGGTTTCCTGCCGATCGGTCTGGCGCAATCTGCGGTCGGCGAATACACCTTTGCGATCTTTGCGGTCACGGCGGCGGCGCTGGTGATCTCGTGGTTTGTCTCGGTCTATTTCGTGCCGTACTTGGGCGTGTGGCTGCTCAAGGCCAAACCGCACGGGTCGTCGGACGGAAGTGCAGCCAGCCAGCCCCATGAACTTTTCGACACGCCGTTCTACGCGCGCTTTCGCGCCACCGTGAGCTGGTGCGTGAAGCACCGCTGGATCACGATCGGGCTGAGTATCGGCTCGCTCGTGCTCGGCATCGTCGGCATGGGCAAAGTGCAGCAGCAGTTCTTCCCCGATTCGAGCCGGCCCGAGATCGTCGTCGATCTGTGGTTCCCGGAGGGCACGTCGTACGCGGCCAACGAGGCCGTGACGAAGCGCGTCGAGGCGCGTGTGATGACGCTCGAAGGCATCGAGAACGTGACGACCTGGGTGGGCAGCGGCGTCGAGCGGTTCGTGCTGGTGCTCGATCAGGTTTTCCCGCAAAGCAATGTCAGCCAGATGATCGTTCTGCCGAAGGACCTGAAAGCGCGAGAGAAGTTGCGCAAGCAGCTGCCGGATCTTCTGGCCACCGAGTTTCCCGAGGTACGCGGCCGCGCCAAGCTGCTGCCGAACGGGCCGCCGGTGCCGTACCCGGTGCAGTTCCGCGTCGTCGGGCCCGACCCGGCTCGCGTGCGCCTTTACGCCGACGAGGTCAAGGTGATCATGCGCGAGAACCCGAACATGCGCGGCATCAACGACAACTGGAACGAGTCGGTCAAGGTGCTGCGTCTCGATGTCGATCAAGACAAGGCGCGTGCGCTCGGCGTGACGAGCCAAGCCATCGCGCAGGCCGCGCGCACGATCAACTCGGGTACCACCATCGGCCAGTACCGCGAAGACGACAAGCTGGTCGACATCGTGCTGCGCCAGCCGCTAACTGAGCGCAACGAGATCACCGACCTCGCCAACGCCTATGTGCCGACGACGACCGGCCGCAGCATCCCGCTCGGCCAGATCGCGCGTGGCAATTTCGTCTGGGAGCCGGGTGTGCTTTGGCGCGAGGGCCGCGACTATGCCGCGACTGTGCAGGGCGACATCATCGAAGGCCTGCAGGGCGCGACCGTGACAGCGCAACTCGACCCGTTGTTCAAGCCGATGCGCGCGAACATGCTGCCCGGCTACCGCATCGAGGTGGCCGGCGCAGTCGAAGAAAGCAGCAAGGGCCAAGGCTCGATCATCACCGGGTTGCCGGTTGCGCTGTTCATCATGTTCACCTTGTTGATGCTGCAGCTGCACAGCTTCGCGCGCTCGATCCTCGCATTCATCACGGGGCTCTGGGGCATCGCCGGCATTGCTGCGGCGCTGCTTATATTCAACCGGCCGTTCGGCTTCGTTGCGCTGCTCGGCGTGATCGCGCTGCTGGGCATGATCATCCGCAATTCCGTGATCTTGATCGATCAGATCGAGCAGGACCGAGTCAAAGGCGTGCCGACCTGGGACGCGATCGTCGAGGCGGCGGTGCGGCGGCTGCGACCGATCGTGCTGACAGCAGCGGCGGCGGTGCTGGCGATGATCCCGCTGTCGCGCAGCGTGTTTTGGGGCCCCATGGCCGTGGCGATCATGGGCGGTCTAATGGTTGCGACGGTGCTGACGCTGCTTTCGCTTCCGGCGATGTATGCGGCGTGGTTCCGGGTCAAACCGGCTGCTGACGAAAGAGCGGCCGAAAGTCCGGGTGGTCAGGCTGCCGCAACCGGCTAAAATCGGCCGATCGCCGGAAAGCTGAGTAAAAAAAAGTCTCCCGCGCGGGTGGCGAAATTGGTAGACGCACCAGGTTTAGGTCCTGACGCCAGCGATGGTGTGCGGGTTCGAGTCCCGCCCCGCGCACCAGCTAAAAGCAATCATCAAGAGTTCACACACCATGACCGTCCAAGTTGAAACCCTCGACAAACTGGAGCGTCGCATCACGCTGACGCTGCCCACCGCCACGATCAACACCGAGGTCGAGTCACGTTTGAAAAAGCTTTCGCGCACGGTGAAGGCCGACGGTTTTCGCCCCGGTAAGGTGCCGATGAGCGTGGTCGCGCAGCGTTACGGCTACTCGGTGCACTACGAGGTGATGAACGACAAGGTCGGGCAAGTGTTCAGCGCGGCTGTAGTCGAGGCCAAGCTGCGCGTCGCCGGCGCGCCAAAGATTTCCGAGAAGGAAGGCGCGCCTGAAGGCGCGCTCTCATTTGATGCGGTCTTCGAGGTTTACCCCGAAGTCAAGCTCGGTGACTTGAGTACGGCGGAAGTCGAACGCGTTTCTACCGAAGTGACCGAAGAGGCGATCGACAAAACGGTCGATATCCTGCGCAAGCAACGCCGCACATTCGCGCAGCGCCCGGCTGCCGAGAGCGCTGTCGCAAGTGACCGAGTCACGATCGACTTCGAAGGCAAGATTGACGGCGTGCCGTTCGACGGCGGCAAAGCCGATGGGTTCCAATTCCTGATCGGCGAAGGCCAGATGCTCGAGCAGTTCGACCTCGCTGTCCGCGGCATGAAGTCGGGCGATTCGAAGACTTTTCCGCTGCAGTTCCCGGCCGACTACCAAGGCAAGGACGTGGCCGGCAAAGAAGCCGACTTCATGGTCACGCTGAAGAAGATCGAAGCCCAGCACCTGCCCGAAGTAAACGAGGCGTTCGCCAAATCGCTCGGCATCGCCGATTCGACGGTCGATGGCCTGCGCGCTGACGTCAAGAAAAACCTCGAACGCGAAGTGAAGTTCCGCGTGCTCGCGCGCAACAAGGCCAGTGTGATGGACGCGCTGGTCACTGCCTCGGAACTCGATGTGCCCAAGGCGTTGGTCGCGGGTGAGACCGAGCGCATGGTCGAAGCCGCTCGCGCCGACCTGAAAAAGCGCGGCGTGAAAGACGCTGACACGGCGCCGATCCCTGCCGAAATCTTTCAGCCGCAAGCCGAGAAGCGCGTGCGCCTCGGCCTCGTCGTCGGTGAACTCGTGCGCGCCAACAATTTGCAGGCCAAGCCGGATCAACTGCAAAAGCACATCGAAGAGATGTCGCAGAGCTACGAGAAGCCCTCGGAAGTGGTGCGTTGGTACCTTGGTGATCGCCAGCGTTTGGCGGAGGTCGAGGCGGTCGTGGTCGAAAACAACGTCGCCGATTTCGTGCTTGGCAAGGCCAAGGTCACCGATAAAGTGTTGCCGTTCGACGAGTTGATGACAGGCTGATCGACCGCGTCGCGCACCAACAGCAGACAGAGGGCGCGGCCGGGAGGCTGGCGCCCTCTTTCCTATGCCGGGCGAATCTTCATGCCGGGACTTGTCGCGACATAATGAAGCCTAACATTCGCCAAATCCCTTTGTAAGGACTGCCATGAGTGCGCTCGACACCAACGACCTGGGCATGGTGCCCATCGTCATCGAAACTTCAGGTCGCGGCGAACGCGCCTACGACATCTACAGCCGCATGCTGCGCGAGCGGGTGATCTTTCTGGTCGGCCCCGTGACCGACCAGACTGCGAACCTGGTGGTCGCACAGATGCTGTTCCTCGAATCCGAGAACCCCGACAAAGACATTTCGCTCTACATCAACTCGCCCGGCGGTTCGGTCAGTGCGGGTCTGTCGGTGTTCGACACGATGCAGTTCATCAAGCCCGACGTGTCGACGCTTTGCATGGGCATTGCCGCCAGCATGGGCTCGTTTTTGCTGATGGCTGGCGCCAAGGGCAAGCGGATGGCGCTGCCAAATTCGCGGGTGATGATTCACCAGCCGTCAGGCGGCGCGTCAGGCCAGGCGACGGACATCGAGATTCATGCCCGCGAGATCCTGAAAACGCGTGAGCAGCTGAACAAGATTTACGCCGAGCGCACCGGCCAATCGATCGAGAAGATTCGCGCCGACATGGAGCGCGACATGTTTATGGACCCGATCGAAGCCAAGGCCTACGGTTTGATCGACCAGGTCCTTGTGCATCGGTCGTCTCCACTGGCAGCCGCCTGACGCTACTCTGCCGAATCCGTGTGAGGCGGCACTAGCAGCAACACCTGAAACGGGGCCTTTTATCGCGAGAAGGCTCCGTTTTCTTTTGAACTATCATTTGGCTGTTCCTTCTCTACGCCCCGAGATACTCAACTTTATGGCCGACAAAAAAGGCACTTCGAGCGAGAAAGTTTTGTACTGCTCGTTCTGTGGCAAGAGCCAGCACGAGGTGAAGAAACTCATCGCTGGCCCGAGTGTGTTCATCTGCGACGAGTGCATCGAGCTTTGCAACGACATCATCCGTGATGAAGTGCCCGCCGAAGGCGCCGATCCGAAGGCCACGAAGTCCGATCTGCCGATGCCGAGCGAGATCAAGGCGAGCCTCGACCAATACGTGATCGGTCAGGACGTGGCCAAGCGCACGTTGGCTGTCGCGGTCTACAACCACTACAAGCGGCTCAAGCACATGAGCCGCACAAAAGACGAGATCGAACTCGCGAAGAGCAACATCCTGTTGATCGGGCCTACGGGGTCGGGCAAGACGCTGCTCGCGCAAACGCTCGCGCGACTGCTCAACGTTCCGTTTGTGATCGCCGATGCGACCACGCTGACCGAAGCTGGCTATGTTGGCGAAGACGTCGAAAACATCATCCAGAAGTTGCTGCAGAACTGCGGTTACGACGTCGACAAAGCCCAACGTGGCATCGTCTACATCGACGAGATCGACAAGATCAGCCGGAAGGCCGACAACCCGAGCATCACGCGCGACGTGTCGGGCGAGGGCGTTCAGCAAGCGTTGCTCAAGCTCGTCGAGGGCACGATGGCCTCGGTACCGCCGCAAGGTGGCCGCAAGCACCCGAACCAAGACTTTCTGCAGATCGACACGACCAATATTTTGTTCATCTGTGGCGGCGCTTTCGATGGCCTGGAAAAGGTCATTCAGAACCGCTCCGAAAAATCCGGCATCGGCTTCGGTGCCACGGTGCACACGAAAAGCGAGAAGCGGGTTTCCGAAGTTTTTCGCGATGTCGAGCCCGAAGACCTGATCAAGTTCGGGTTGATCCCCGAACTCGTCGGTCGCCTGCCGGTGGTTGCCACACTCGGTGAGCTGACCGAAGACGCGATGGTGCAGATCTTGACCGAGCCGAAGAACGCGCTGGTAAAGCAGTACCAGAAATTGTTCGCGATGGACGGTGTCGAGCTCGAGATTCGCCCATCGGCACTGCACGCGATCGCGCGCAAGGCGCTCAAGCGCAAGATTGGCGCACGCGGCCTGCGCTCGATCATGGAGCAGTCGTTGATCGATACGATGTTCGACTTGCCTACGCTCGATGGCGTGGCCAAGGTGGTGCTCGATGAGCACACGATCGAAGACGAAGCCAAACCGCTGCTCGTTTACCGAGAGCAAAAAGCAAGCGCGTAGGGGTGCGTTGGGCGTCGGTCCGGGTGTGCCGTGAGGCAGTTGTTGCCGCAGCGTCTTGAATCCCTTCTTGAAATCTGTGAGCTCAAGCCTTAAATCAGCTTGAGAAAGAGAGGAATTCTCAATGTCCGGACATCCCGTTTTGCCCGCTGAACAGATCACGCTTCCGCTGCTCCCGCTGCGCGATGTGGTCGTGTTCCCCCACATGGTGATCCCGCTATTCGTGGGGCGCCCCAAGTCGATCAAAGCGCTCGAAGTCGCGATGGAAGCCGGCCGCCAGATTATGCTGGTTGCGCAGAAGGCTGCGGGCAAGGACGAGCCCAAGCCCGACGACATGTTCGAGGTCGGTTGCGTCTCGAGCATCCTGCAAATGCTGAAGCTGCCCGACGGCACTGTGAAGGTTTTGGTCGAAGGAATCCAGCGCGCAAACACGCACAGCATCAGCGACAACGGAGAGTACTTCGTCGCCGACGTGACGCCGGTGCCGCCCGAGCTCGACACCAAGCCCGAGATCGAAGCGCTGCGGCGCGCGGTCACGCAGCAGTTCGATCAGTACGTCAAGCTCAACAAGAAGATTCCGCCCGAGATCCTGACCTCGATCGCCGGCATCGACGATGCGGGTCGGCTGGCCGACACGATCGCCGCGCACCTGCCGCTGAAGCTCGAGAACAAGCAATCGGTGCTTGACCTGTACGCGGTCGACAAGCGCCTGGAAAAGCTCCTCGAGCAGCTCGAACACGAAGTTGACATCCTGCAGGTCGAGAAGCGCATCCGTGGCCGCGTCAAGCGCCAGATGGAAAAGAGCCAGCGCGAGTATTACCTGAACGAGCAGGTCAAGGCGATCCAGAAGGAACTCGGCGACGGTGAAGACGGCGCCGACATGGAAGAGCTCGAAAAGAAGATCATCGCCGCGAAGATGCCGAAGGACGCGCGCAAGAAAGTCGACGCCGAGTTCAAGAAGTTGAAGCTGATGTCACCGATGTCGGCCGAAGCGACAGTCGTGCGCAACTACATCGACACGCTGGTCAATCTGCCGTGGTCCAAGAAGACGAAGATTAAGCACGATTTGGCGTTTGCCGAAGCGGTTTTGAACGAAGACCACTACGGTCTCGACAAGGTCAAAGATCGCATCCTCGAGTACCTTGCGGTGCAGCAACGTGTCGAGAAGGTCAAGTCGCCGATCTTGTGCCTAGTCGGCCCGCCGGGCGTGGGCAAGACTTCGCTCGGCCAGAGCGTGGCGCGCGCTACCGGCCGCAAGTTCGTGCGCATGGCCCTAGGCGGCGTGCGTGACGAAGCCGAGATTCGTGGGCATCGCCGCACCTACATTGGCTCGATGCCGGGCAAGGTGCTGCAAAGCCTGACCAAGATCGGCACGAAGAACCCACTGTTCCTTCTCGACGAGATCGACAAGCTCGGCATGGATTTTCGCGGCGATCCGTCGAGTGCGCTGCTCGAAGTGCTCGACCCGGAACAAAACCATACTTTCAGCGACCACTACGTCGAGGTCGACTTCGACCTGAGCGACACGATGTTTATCGCGACCTCGAACTCGATGAACATTCCGCCGGCACTGCTCGACCGGATGGAAGTGATTCGCCTCTCGGGCTACACCGAAGACGAGAAAGTCAACATCGCGTTGAAGTACCTGCTGCCGAAACAGGCGAAGAACAACGGTGTCATAGACGAGGAGATGGAAGTCACCGAGTCGGCCGTGCGCGGCATCGTGCGTTATTACACCCGTGAAGCGGGCGTGCGGTCGCTCGAGCGCGAGATCAGCAAGATTTGCCGCAAGGTCGTCAAGGCGATTCAGCTCAAGCAGGTGACTGTGAAGGTCGTTGTAACTGACGAAAATTTGAATGTTTACTTGGGCGTGCGCAAGTACGACTATGGCCAGGCCGAAAAGAAGAACCAGGTCGGCCAGGTCGTCGGCCTCGCATGGACCGAAGTCGGCGGTGATTTGTTGACGATCGAGGCGGCGGTGATGCCGGGCAAGGGCAACATCATTCGCACCGGCCAGCTCGGCGACGTGATGAAGGAATCGGTCGAAGCCGCTCGCTCGGTGGTGCGCAGCCGCGCACGCCGTCTGGGCATCAAAGACGAGATGTTTGAGAAGCGCGACGTGCACATTCACGTGCCCGACGGCGCGACCCCAAAAGACGGGCCGAGTGCTGGCGCTGCAATGACGACGGCCTTCGTATCGGCGCTCACGGGCATTCCGGTGCGGGCGAATGTCGCGATGACCGGTGAGATCACGTTGCGCGGCGAAGTCACGGCGATCGGCGGCCTGAAAGAGAAGCTGCTCGCGGCGCATCGCGGCGGCATCACGACCGTGATCATTCCCGAAGAGAACGTCAAGGACCTGCAAGACATTCCCGAGAACGTCAAAAACAAGCTCGAGATCGTGCCTGTCAAGTGGATTGATCGCGTACTCGAAGTGGCGTTGGAGAGGGTGCCTGAGGCCTTACCGGAAGATGATCCGGTGAAGGTGGTTGCGGAGGCGGCGAAGCCCGCAGCGCCTGTGGCCAGTTCGGATTCGCTGACCCATTGAACTTTGTGTCAGCCAGCTTGCAGGTCATCTATTTTCCGGCCTACAATATGGGTTCTGCGTTTGACGTGTCACCCACAGAAATTGCGGGAGTAGCTCAGTTGGTAGAGCGCAACCTTGCCAAGGTTGAGGTCGAGAGTTCGAGACTCTTCTCCCGCTCCAAACTCGACAAAAAAGGGAAGCCGAGAGCTTCCCTTTTTCTTGCCCGAGTTCGTTTTTCTGAAACCGATGGCGCGATAGCAAAGCGGTTATGCCCTGGATTGCAAATCCAGTCAGTCCGGTTCGACTCCGGATCGCGCCTCCATAAAATACTCGCCCAGTGACCGAACCTCGACACCACTACATCGGTGTGCATCGCCTCGACGATCATGAGGCTCGGGGAGAAACCAACGGGTAACGCAGCGACAACGGACCGTCCGCGCTCAGCGCGTAGGAAAAGTGGCCGGTTACGACAATTAGAGCCGCCACAACGCGGGCAGCGTCTAACCGGGGCAACTGTCGCGACCCACTGCTTGCGCGAACTTCAGTTGTATCCACGCTGTGTCCAATTACCCGGTGTCGAATCGTTGGCGTTTGCGCCTTAGTTCGAACAGTGCAGGCAAAGACAGAGCAAGGTGAGTCAGACGGTACAACTCAGTGTTTTCGTGGTCGGACGCTGTACTTCGCGTCGAGCACGCCGGGGTGCGATTCAACGAAGATTCGCGCTGCGCTTTCGGGCTCCAGCTCGGAAGCGTATGGCTGGGTGGCAACTGCGTGTCTCACCGCAACGATCACGTTCAAATCGGGCTTCATGCGCATGAGTTGAACGCAGAAGCGACCGAGCCAAGGGTGACAGGATTGGTTATTGGCCATGCCTGCATTGTTCTGCCGAGACCACGCCCGGCACGTAGGAGACGACCCCCGCAACGTGTCAGGCATGTCCCGCTTCGCGAAAGCTGGTGCCCGGGGCGGGAATCGAACCCGCACACCTTTCGGTCGCGAATTTTAAGTCCGCTACGTCTACCAATTTCGTCACCCGGGCCGGGTGGCTGTGATGATAGTCAGAACTTCTGCCGTGATGTGCTTCAGGCACGTGCATTGCGTTAGAAGCAGTTGCATCGTGGCGGTCTCGCACTGGTGCTTAGCACGCGCAGCGTTGACGACGCGTCAAACGATGGCAAGCAATGTTTCGGCTGCGAGGCCGGGGCAGGGCTGGAAGTGGATGTGCGCGTCTTTCGCGCAAAGCGAGATCAGAGAACCGCGCAGGCGCTCGCTGTTGGCGGTTGCCACGGTCGCCAGCACGGCAATGCGGCGTGTGCGCGACTGAATGTCTGTCGGCTTCACGCCTGACTCCACGCCGACAAACACCAACTCCGGCCGGCGCGCGCGCAAGGCGCCTATGGCCAACACTGTCGCGGTGTTGCAGGCCACGACGGTCATGATCACGCTTCGCGCCACCAGCCATTCGGCGATTCGCATGCTGCACGCGATAACTTCATCGGGAGAACGATCGCCGTACGACGCGTGCGATACGTCGCCGACGTAAACCATCGACGCCTCGGGCAACTTTTCTCGCAGTGCACGGCGGATCGACAGCCCACCGACGCCAGAGTCGAACACACCGATTTGCGACGCCGCATGCGCGGGGGCGAGTTCGGTGCAATCGACGGTGTCGTTTAAGGCTGGCCGCAGCCTAGCCGCGAGTTCGGTTTAAAATAGTACGACCGTTCGTTTTTCGGGTTGCGTTACCTTCGTGGCAGGGTGGTTCCTACCCCGCGAACTAGAATTTGCGAACCCCAAGATCACAGTTTTAAGGAGGCAGTTGCATGAAGGTTCTCGTTCCCGTCAAACGCGTCGTCGACTACAACGTGAAGGTTCGCGTCAAGTCCGACGGAAGCGGCGTCGATATCGCCAACGTCAAGATGAGCATGAACCCGTTCGACGAGATCGCCGTCGAGGAAGCGGTTCGTTTGAAAGAGAAGGGCGTGGTCACCGAAGTCATCGCCGTCTCGTGCGGAGTGACCCAATGCCAGGAAACGCTGCGCACCGCGATGGCCATCGGCGCTGACCGTGCCATCCTCGTCGAAACCACCGACGAGCTGCAACCGCTTGCTGTCGCCAAGCTCTTGAAGGCACTGTTCGACAAAGAACAGCCCGGCCTCGTCATCCTCGGTAAACAAGCGATCGATGACGACTGCAACCAGACCGGCCAGATGCTCGCCGCACTTGCCGACCTGCCGCAAGCCACGTTCGCCTCGAAGATCGAGCTGACCGCCGATTCGGTCAGCGTCACGCGTGAAGTCGATGGCGGCGCCGAGACGCTCAAGCTGACACTGCCCGCCATCATCACGACCGACCTGCGCCTCAACGAGCCGCGCTACGTCACGCTGCCCAACATCATGAAGGCGAAGAAGAAGGTCATGGAAGTGTTGAAGCCTGCCGACTTGGGTGTAGATGTGAAAGCCCATTTGAAGACGCTGAAAGTCAGCGAGCCACCCAAGCGCAGCGCCGGCATCAAGGTGCCCGATGTGGCTACGCTGGTCTCCAAACTCAAGAACGACGCGAAGGTGATCTGAGATGACCGCTATTTCCAGTGTTTTGGTGATCGCCGAACACAACCACGCATCCGTCAAGGGCGCGACGCTCAACACCGTGACTGCCGCATTGCAGTGTGGCGGCGAGGTGCACGTGCTGATCGCCGGTGCGAACGCTGGCAGCGCCGCGACCGCGGCCGCGCAAATCGTCGGCGTGAGCAAGGTGCTGCATGCCGATGCCGTGTACTTCGAGCACGGCTTGGCCGAGAACATCGCTGCGCAGGTGCTGACTCTTGCGAAGAACTACAGCCACATCCTGTTCCCCGCGACCGCCGCCGGCAAGAACGTGGCGCCGCGCGTGGCTGCAAAGCTCGATGTCGGCCAGATTTCTGACATCACAAAGGTCGAACGCTCTGGCCAGGGAAATGCCGACACCTTCGAGCGCCCGATCTACGCAGGCAACGCGATCGCCACCGTGCAGAGTCTCGATGCGATCAAGGTCATTACGGTGCGCACGACCGGTTTCGACCCTGCGGCCGCGACCGGTGGCTCCGCAGCGATCGAAACGCTGAGCGCGACTGCCGATTCGGGCAAGTCCACTTTCGTCGGCAGCGAGATCGCGAAAAACGATCGGCCGGAGCTGACTGCCGCGAAGATCATCGTCTCGGGTGGTCGTGCCATGGGCAGCAGCGAAAAGTTCAACGACGTGTTGACGCCGTTGGCCGACAAGCTCGGCGCCGCACTCGGCGCGAGCCGGGCCGCGGTCGACGCGGGCTACGCGCCCAACGACTGGCAAGTCGGCCAGACCGGCAAGATCGTCGCGCCGCAGCTCTACATCGCCGCCGGCATCAGCGGCGCGATCCAGCACCTCGCGGGCATGAAGGACAGCAAGGTGATCGTGGCGATCAACAAAGACCCGGAAGCGCCGATCTTCAGCGTGGCCGACTACGCGCTGGAAGCCGACTTGTTCGTGGCTGTGCCCGAACTCGTCAAGGCGCTCGGCTGATCGGGCACAGTCGCGACACGACACGCGCACTCGACAATTGCAGGGCGCGCAACGCGAGTTGATGCGCCTTTTCTTTATCCGGAGACAACACCATGACCTACCGCGCCCCCATTAAAGACATGCTGTTTTGCATGAAGGAACTCGCCGGCCTCGACGAGGTGGCAAAGTTGCCGGGCTTTGAGGAAGCCGGCCTCGAAACCGCGCAAGCTGTGCTCGAAGAATGCGCGAAGTTCAACGAAGGTGTGGTCGCGCCGCTGAATTGGGAAGGCGACAAGAACCCCTCGACCTGGCGCGACGGCGTCGTGACGACCACGCCCGGCTTCAAACAGGCCTTTCGCCAGTTCGGCGAAGGCGGATGGCAAGGCCTGCAGCACCCGGGTGAATTCGGCGGCCAAAACCTGCCGAAGACCATCGGCGCCGCATGCATCGAGATGCTCAACAGCGCGAACCTCAGCTTCGCGCTGTGCCCGCTGCTGACCGATGGCGCGATCGAAGCGCTGCTCACCGCCGGCACGCCGGAGCAGCAGGCGCTCTACCTGCCGAAGATGATCTCCGGCGAGTGGACCGGAACGATGAACCTGACCGAGCCGCAAGCCGGCTCCGATCTCGCGATGGTGCGCACGCGCGCCGAGCCGCAGCCTGACGGCTGCTTCAAAATTTTCGGCACGAAGATCTACATCACCTACGGCGAGCACGACATGGCGCCGAACATCGTTCACCTCGTGCTCGCGCGGGTCGCCGGTGCGCCCGAGGGTGTGAAGGGCATCAGCCTGTTCATCGTGCCGAAATTCATGGTGAATGCCGATGCCTCGCTGGGCGCGCGCAACGATGTGCACTGTGTCAGCATCGAGCACAAGCTGGGCATCAAGGCCAGCCCGACCGCAGTGCTTGCGTTCGGCGCCCACGGCGGCGAAGGACTGAACGGCGCAGGCGCCGTGGGCCAACTCATCGGCGAAGAAAACCGCGGCCTCGAGTACATGTTCATCATGATGAATGCGGCGCGTTACGCGGTCGGCGTGCAGGGCATCGCGGTTGCAGAACGGGCGTACCAGAAGGCCGCAGCATTCGCGAAAGAGCGCGTTCAGTCGCGCCCGGTCGATGGCTCGTTGCCGGGCAGCGGCCCGATCATTCACCACCCCGACGTGCGCCGCATGCTGATGACGATGCGCGCCTACACCGAAGGCTGCCGCGCGATGGCGATCACCGCGGCCGCGGCGTTCGATGCGTCGCACCACCACGTGGACGCCGATGTGCGCAAACAAAACCAGGCGTTCTACGAATTCATGGTGCCGCTCGTCAAGGGCTACAGCACCGAGATGAGCGTCGAGGTCGCGAACCTGGGCCTGCAGGTGCACGGCGGCATGGGTTTCATCGAGGAGACCGGCGCGGCGCAGTACCTGCGCGATTCGCGCATCCTGCCGATCTACGAGGGCACGACGGCCATCCAAGCGAACGATCTGGTCGGCCGCAAAACCGCGCGTGACGGCGGCCGCACGCCGAAGGCGATCGCTGCGCAGATTGCGCTGACCGAGGGCGAACTCGCGAAACACGACAGCGCTGCGGCCAAGTCGATGCTCAGACGGTTGACGGCGGCGCGCGTGGCGTTCGAGCAAGTCGTAGAGTTTGTCGCGGGCAACACCAAGGCGCATCCGAACGCGGTCTTCGCGGGCTCGGTGCCGTACCTGATGCTCGCTGGCAATGTTGTCGCCGGGTGGCAAATGGCGCGCGCTCTCGTCATTGCCGAAGATCAATTGGCGAATTTGGCAAGCGGGGGCGAAGGCGATGCCGCTTTCCTCAAGGCCAAGGTCGCGACCGCGCATTTCTATGCCGAGCACCTGCTCAACAAAGTGCCCGGCCTGCGCGATTCGATCGTCGAAGGCGGCGACTGCGCTACCGCGCTCGCACTCGAATCGTTCTGATCGTCATGCCGCCACTCCGTCATCCCGTTACCCCGTCATCACAAGAAACAAGCAACATGCCATTGCCCGGAATCCTCGCCAACTTGCCGATGCCCATCATCGGCGCGCCGCTGTTCATCATCAGCAACCCGAAGCTCGTGATCGAGCAGTGCAAGGCGGGCGTTGTCGGTTCGATGCCGGCGCTCAACGCCCGCCCCGCCGAGCTGCTCGACGATTGGCTCGCCGAAATCACCGAGACGCTCGCCGCGTACAACAAAGCCAACCCGACCGCGCTCGCCGCGCCGTTCGCGATCAACCAGATCGTGCACAAGAGCAACGACCGGCTCGACCACGACATGGCGATGTGCGCGAAGTACAAGGTGCCCATCATCATCACCTCGCTCGGCGCCCGCACCGACGTGAACGACGCGGTGCACGCCTGGGGCGGCGTCGTGTTGCACGACATCATCAACAATTTTTTCGCGAAGAAGGCGATCGAGAAGGGCGCCGATGGCCTGGTCGCGGTCGCCGCCGGCGCGGGCGGCCATGCCGGCGTGAAGAGCCCGTTCGCATTGATCCAGGAGATTCGCGAGTGGTTCGACGGTCCGGTCGCACTCAGCGGCTCGATCGCCAGCGGCGGCGCGGTGCTGGCGGCGCAGGCGATGGGGGCCGACTTCGCCTACATCGGCTCGGCCTTCGTCGCGACCGAAGAAGCGCGCGCCGTCGACGGCTACAAACAGATGATTGTCGACAGCACGAGCGACGACATCGTTTACAGCAACCTGTTCACTGGCGTGCACGGCAACTACCTGCGCGGCTCGATCAAAGCGTCAGGCCTCGACCCCGACAACCTGCCCGAGAGTGACCCGAGCAAGATGAACTTCGGCGGCGCCGGTGCGAAGGCCTGGAAGGACGTGTGGGGCTGCGGTCAGGGCATCGGCGCGATCAAGAGCGTTCAGCCAGCGGCCGAGCTGATCGCACGGCTCGAGCGCGAGTATCAGTCGGCCCGCCAGCGCATCGCTCTGGCGTGAAGACCTGCAGTGCATCGCGCTGCTTTGACATCGCCCAGACACGCACGCGTGTAACGCTGCCCTGCAACAAATACGCAAAAACCCGGTGGTAGAGTCATCCGCTTGAATGTCACAGCTCCTTCCCGTCCCCTCGGCGAATATTGCCGAGGCGGGTCGCTTCTCCGCAAAGTGGTCTAGCCGCGTCGCGGAAGGTTTTTCCAACCCACACTCAGCCCCGGAAACCGGTGCGAAAGGTGAGCGAAATGATGCAGGAATCCCGGTCGAACTCGTACCTGTTCGGCGGCAACGCGCCGTATGTCGAAGAGATGTACGAGGCCTACCTCGACAACCCCGGTTCCGTGCCGGACACCTGGCGCACGTACTTCGACGCGCTGCAGCACGTGCCCGCGGTCGACGGCTCGAACGCCCGCGACGTGGCCCATGCGCCGGTCGTCGAATCCTTTGTGCAGCGCGCGAAGGCCGGCACCTTCGGCAGCAAGGCATCGAGCACCGACCTGGCGATCGCGCGCAAGCAGGTGCATGTGCAGTCGCTGATCGCGGCGTATCGCTCGCTCGGGTCGCGCTGGGCCGATCTCGACCCGCTCAAGCGTCAGGAGCGCCCGAAGATTCCCGAGTTGGAGCCGGCGTTCTACGACTTGAGCGAGTCCGACATGGACATCGTTTTCAGCGCCGCCAACACCTTCTTCTCGACCGCCGACCACATGACGCTGCGCGAGATCGTGCAGGCTTTGCGTGAGACCTATTGCGGCTCGATCGGCGCCGAGTACATGCACATCACCACGCCGACCGAGAAGCGCTGGTGGCAAGACCGGCTCGAATCGATCCGCTCGAAACCCAGCTTCAATGCGGAGCAGAAGACGCACATCCTTGACCGCCTTACCGCGGCCGAGGGCCTAGAACGCTACCTGCACACCAAGTATGTCGGCCAGAAGCGTTTCTCGCTCGAAGGCGGCGAGAGTTTCATCGTCTCGATGGACGAACTCGTGCAGCGCGCGGGCGCCAAAGGCGTGCAAGAAATCGTGATCGGCATGGCCCATCGTGGGCGGTTGAACGTGCTCGTCAACACGCTCGGCAAGATGCCGAAAGACCTGTTCGCCGAGTTCGACCACACCGCGCCCGAAGCGCTGCCGTCGGGCGACGTGAAGTACCACCAGGGTTTTTCGAGCGATATCACGACCACCGGCGGCCCGGTGCACCTGAGCCTCGCGTTCAACCCCTCGCACCTCGAGATCGTCAACCCGGTCGTCGAAGGCTCGGTAAAGGCGCGCCTCGATCGCCGTGGCGACAAGGAGGGCGACTCCGTGCTGCCGATCATCGTTCACGGCGATGCGGCTTTCGCGGGCCAAGGCGTGGTGATGGAAACGCTCGCTCTGGCGCAGACGCGCGGCTACTACACCGGCGGCACGGTGCACGTCGTCATCAACAACCAGATCGGTTTCACGACCAGCGACCCGCGCGATTCACGCTCCACGCTTTACTGCACCGACGTGGTGAAGATGATCGAAGCGCCGGTGCTGCACGTGAATGGCGACGACCCCGAGGCCGTGGTGCTGTGCACCCAGCTCGCGCTCGACTACCGACAAGAGTTCAACAAGGACGTGGTCGTCGACATCGTCTGCTTCCGCAAGCTCGGCCACAACGAGCAAGACACACCGGCGCTGACGCAGCCGCTGATGTACAAAAAGATTTCGCAGCATGCCGGCACGCGCAAGCTGTACGGCGAGAAGTTGGTCGCGCAAGGCGTGCTGCAGGCTGACGGCCCGGATGTGATGGTCAAGGCCTTGCGCGCTGCGATGGACGCGGGCAAGAGCACCTACGACCCGGTGCTCACGAATTACAAGAGCAAGTACGCGGTCGACTGGGCGCCGTTCCTTGGCAAGAAGTGGACCGATGCCGCCGACACCGCGCTGCCGATGTCGGAGGTCAAGCGCCTGGCCGAGCGCATCACCACGGTGCCGCCGAACTTTAAGGTTCACACGCTGGTCGAGAAGGTTTTGGCCGATCGCGCCGCGATGGGCCGCGGCGAGATCAACGTCGACTGGGGCATGGGCGAGCACCTGGCCTTCGCATCGCTCGTCGCGAGCGGCTACGCGCTGCGCCTGTCGGGTGAAGATTCGGGCCGCGGCACCTTCACGCACCGCCATGCGGTGCTGCACGACCAGAACCGCGAGAAGTGGGATGTCGGCACCTACACGCCGCTCGAACACGTGGCCGACGGGCAAGCGCCGTTCGTCGTGATCGACTCGCTGCTGTCCGAAGAAGCGGTGCTTGGCTTTGAGTATGGCTACGCCTCGGCCGAGCCGAACACGCTGGTGATCTGGGAGGCGCAGTTCGGTGATTTCGTCAACGGCGCGCAGGTGGTCATCGACCAGTTCATCGCGTCGGGTGAAGTGAAGTGGGGCCGCGCCAACGGCATCACGCTGATGCTGCCGCACGGCTACGAGGGCCAAGGCCCGGAGCACAGTTCAGCGCGCCTCGAGCGCTTCATGCAGCTCGCTGCCGACAACAACATGCAGATCGTTCAGCCGACCTCGGCGAGCCAGATCTTCCATGTGCTGCGGCGCCAGATGGTGCGCATGTTCCGCAAGCCTTTGATCATCATGACGCCCAAGTCGCTGCTGCGCGCAAAAGATGCCGGCTCGCCGCTCTCCGAGTTCACCAAAGGCGAGTTCAAGACCGTGATCGGCGAGGTCAGTGCCGAGGTGCATGCCGAGAAGGTCAAGCGCGTGGTGGCCTGCTCGGGCAAGGTCTACTACGACCTGATCAAGGCACGCGCGGAGCGCAAAAACGGCGACGTGGCGGTAATACGCGTCGAGCAGCTCTACCCGTTCCCGCACAAAGCGTTCGCGGCCGAGATGAAAAAGTACCCGAATGCGACCGAGGTGGTCTGGTGCCAAGACGAGCCGCAGAACCAGGGCGCCTGGTTTTTCGTGCAGCACTACATCCACGAGAACATGATCGATGGGCAAAAGCTCGGCTACGCCGGTCGACCGGCCTCGGCCTCGCCGGCAGTGGGCTACGCGCACCTGCACCAGGAGCAGCAGAAGGCGCTGCTCGAGCAAGCCTACGGGAAGCTCAAGGGCTTCGTGTTGTCGAAGTGAACTGCGCAATTTAGCGGCGAGCCCTTGCACCTCAAAAAGAACATCGAGAAATTAAATGGCAATCGTAGAAGTCAAGTGTCCGCAGCTGTCCGAATCCGTCGCCGAAGCGACCCTGCTGCAGTGGAAGAAGCGCCCCGGTGAGCGCGTCGAGATGGACGAAATCCTGGTCGAGATCGAGACCGACAAGGTCGTGCTCGAAGTGCCGGCGCCGGCCGCCGGCGTGATGATGCAACTCGTGAAGAACGACGGCGAAACCTGCATTGCCGAAGAAGTGATCGCCAAGATCGACACCGAAGGCACCGAGTCGATCAGCCCGCTCGACGTGAAGCCAGTGCCTGCAGCCGAACCCGCGTTCGGTGCGACACCCGGCGTGATCCCCGCGCCAAAGCCCGATGCCGCGGCCAACGCGGCACCGACGATGCCGGCTGCCGCAAAGATCATGGCCGACCACCGAATCCCCGCGGGCTCGGTCCCTGGCACCGGCAAGGACGGCCGCGTGACCAAGGGCGACGTACTTGCGTCGATGGAAGGCGGCGGTACGAAACCCGTCGCACTGACGCCACCGGTGTTGGCCAAGGCGCCGCCGGCCGCAGCCCCGAAAGCCGCGTTGCCGAGCGTGGCCGCACCGGCAATGCAAGCGCTCGGTGAGCGCCCCGAACAGCGCGTGCCGATGAGCCGATTGCGTGCGCGCATTGCCGAGCGCCTGATTCAATCGCAGTCGACCAACGCGATCCTGACCACGTTCAACGAAGTGAACATGGCGCCGCTGATGGAGATGCGCAAGCGCTTTCAAGAGAAGTTCGAGAAGGAGCACGGCGTCAAGATCGGCTTCATGAGTTTCTTCGTGAAGGCTGCGGTCGCCGCACTCAAGAAGTACCCGATCATCAACGCGTCGGTCGACGGCAACGATATTGTTTACCACGGCTATTTCGACATCGGCATCGCCGTCGGTTCGCCGCGTGGCTTGGTTGTGCCGATCCTGCGCAATGCTGATCAGATGAGCTTCGCCGACATCGAAAAGAAGATCGCCGAGTTCGCGAAGAAAGCCGGCGAGGGCAAGCTCTCGCTCGATGACCTGACCGGCGGCACGTTCTCGATCAGCAACGGCGGCACGTTCGGCTCGATGCTCTCGACGCCGATCATCAACCCGCCGCAGGCAGCCATCCTCGGCGTGCACGCGACCAAAGATCGCGCGGTGGTCGAGAACGGGGTGGTCGTGGTGCGCCCGATGAACTACCTCGCGATGTCGTACGACCACCGCATCATCGACGGCCGTGAAGCCGTGCTGGGGTTGGTGGCCATGAAAGAAGCGCTGGAAGATCCGTCGCGACTTCTCTTCGATATCTGATGTTTGCAATCGAGGACTGAACCGTGGCACAAGAATTCGACGTGGTCGTCATCGGCAGCGGGCCGGGCGGCCAAATCGCTGCGATCCGCGCGGCACAACTCGGCTTGAACACCGCCTGCATCGACGAATGGAAGAACGAGAAGGGCGGCCCGGCGCCGGGCGGCACCTGCACCAACGTTGGCTGCATTCCATCGAAGGCGTTGCTTCAGTCGAGCGAGCACTTCGAGCAGGCCGGCCATCATTTCGCGGAGCACGGCATCGGCGTGACCGGCTTGACCGTCGACGTGGCGAAGATGCTGGCGCGCAAAGCAAGCGTCGTGAAGCAAAACAACGACGGCATCTTGTACCTGTACCGCAAGAACAAAATAACGTTCTTTCATGGCCGAGGCTCGTTCGTCAAGGCCGAAGGCGAGCGATACGAGATCGCCGTTGCCGGTGACAAGCCCGACACGCTGAGCGCCAAGCACGTGATCGTCGCAACGGGTTCCAACGCGCGCGCCTTGCCCGGTGCGGCGTTTGACGAAAGCACGGTCTTGTCGAACGATGGTGCGCTGCGCATCGGCGCCGTGCCCAAGACACTCGGCGTGATCGGCTCGGGTGTCGTCGGCCTGGAAATGGGTTCGGTCTGGCGCCGTCTCGGTGCCGATGTGACCGTGCTGGAGGCGTTGCCGACATTCCTCGGTGCAGTAGACGAACAGATTGCCAAGGAGGCGCTGAAGGCCTTCACGAAGCAGGGTCTGAAGATCAAGCTCGGCGTGAAGATCAGCGAAGTGAAAGCCAGCGCGGTGAGTGTATGCCTGTCCTACACCGACGCTGCCGGCAAGTCGCAGACGCTCGAAGTCGAGAAGCTGATCGTCTCGATCGGCCGCGTGCCGAACACGATCGGCCTGAACGCCGAAGCCGTCGAGTTGAAGCTCGACGAGCGCGGCTTCATCGCGGTCGACGGAGACTGCAAGACGAGCCTGCCGAACGTGTGGGCCGTGGGCGACGTGGTGCGCGGCCCCATGCTCGCGCACAAGGCCGAAGAAGAGGGCTCGGCCGTCGCCGAGCGCATCGCGGGACAGCGTCCGCACGTCGACTTCAACACCGTGCCGTGGGTGATCTACACCTCACCCGAGATCGCCTGGGTCGGCCAGACCGAACAGCAGGTTAAGGTTGCGGGGCGCGGCTACAAGGTCGGCACCTTTCCGTTTATGGCGAACGGCCGGGCGCGTGCGATGGGCGACACGACCGGCCTCGTGAAGGTGATCGCCGACGACAAGACCGACGAAGTGCTGGGCGTGCACATCGTCGGCCCGATGGCGTCGGAGCTGATCGCCGAAGCGGTGATGGCGATGGAGTTCAAGGCGTCGTCCGAAGACATCGGCCGCATCTGCCACGCCCATCCGACGCTCGGCGAGGCAATGAAAGAGGCAGCGCTGGCTGTCGAGAAGCGCGCACTCAACTTCTGACCGTGAGTGTCCGAGCGCTTTACGAGCAGACCCTCGCTGAGCGCGGCTACACGGCCGACCCGGCGCAATTACGGGCGATCGACTCACTCGAACGCTGCGAGACCGAGTGGGCCGACTACAAGGCGCGGCGTGGCAACGCGTTGACCAAGCTGATCGCGCGGCCGCCGATTCCACGCGGCGTGTACATGTACGGCGGGGTCGGGCGGGGCAAGAGCTTCCTGATGGATTGCTTTTTCAACGCCGTGCCGCTGCAACGCAAGACGCGGCTGCACTTCCACGAATTCATGCGCGAGGTGCACCGCGAGTTGACCGAGCTGCAAGGCACGGTCAATCCACTGGCCGAACTCGGCAAACGAATGTCGCGGCGCTACCGGCTGATCTGCTTCGACGAGTTCCATGTGTCGGACGTGACCGATGCGATGATCCTTTATCACCTGCTCGAATCGCTGTTCGAGAACCGCGTCAGCATCGTCACGACCTCGAACTTCAAACCCGACGACCTGTATCCGAACGGCCTGCACCGTGACCGCATCTTGCCCGCGATCGCGCTGCTCAACGACAAGCTCGAAGTGATCAACGTCGACAACGGAAGCGACTACCGGCAGATCACGCTGGCACAAGTTGGGCTATACCAGACGCCGCTGAACGCAGAGGCCGAGGCTGCGATGTCAGATGCGTTCGAGCGCCTCGCCGAGGCCAAAGACGAGTCCCCGTTGCTTCGCATCGAACACCGCGAGATCCGCGCTCGCAGGCGCGCGGGTGGCGTGGTCTGGTTCGACTTCAAGGAACTGTGCGGTGGCCCGCGCTCGCAGAACGACTACCTCGAACTCGCGACCCGGTTTCATACCGTGCTGCTCTCCGGCGTGCCGGCGATGTCACCGCGCATGGCCTCGGAGGCGCGCCGTTTCACGTGGCTCGTCGACGTGCTGTACGACCGCCGCGTCAAACTGATTTTGTCGGCCGAGACGGAGCCCGAAGGCCTCTACACCGAGGGGCCCCTAGCACACGAGTTTCCGCGCACAGTGTCACGTTTGCGCGAAATGCAATCGGCAGAATTTTTGGCAACGGCGCGTCGTGATGTGGATACTTCTTTGACATGAAACTCGTTTGTGTCTTGCTTGTGTGCAGCGCATCGACAGCGGCCTGGGCCGATGCGGAACATGACCGTATCCGCAATGAGCGCAGCGCGGCCAACGCGCGGCTCGCCACCCAAGAGCGCGAATGCGAGACGCGTTTCATCGTTGCGCCGTGCCTGGACGGAGCGCGAACCGAGAACCGCGCGACGCTGTCGCTGCTGCGCCAGCAAGAGCTGCAACTCGACGAAGGCCAGCGCCGCGCCATCGCCGAGGCGCGCCGCAAGGCGATTGCGGAGAAGGCCGAAGCGCAGCAAGCGCGCGCGAGTGAATCGGAGGCTCAGCCGCCGCGGGTGCGCGTGCGACGCGATCCTCAGGCCGTGCCGACGCCGTCCTGGCGTGAGCCGGATGCCGATGCGACGCGCGCGGCCAGCGCTGCCGCGACGGGCGCAGGGCGGGCGTCGAATGAGCAGCTCAGCGGGAAGAAATTCGACGCAAGGGCACGTGCGGTGGGGGACCACCGCGAGTCGGTCGAACGCCGCAATGCGCAGCGGGCAGCGCGTGGCAAGGTTGCAGCTCCGCTGCCGGCGGCTGCGGGCAGCTCGGCACCGCGCTGATTGCAGCACGGGTCGGTGGAGCCGGCTAATCGAGTGCTTCGACGCGTACCAGTGCAAGCGAGAGGTTGTCACCACCTCCCCGGGCGCGTTGGCGCGCCTTGCTCACCAGCATTTCGCTTGCCTCGCGCGGCGGCAGCGCATGCACGATGGCGCCCATCTCGCGCGGCGTGAAGTAGTGCCAGAGGCCATCGCTGCAAGCCAGGATGCTGTCGCCGATTTCGAGCTGATCGACGTGCTTGTGCGAAAGCGGCGGGTCGGCATTCGTGCCGAGGCAGCCGGTGAGCAAGTTCGACTGCGGGTGCGCATTGGCTTCGTCTTCGGTGATCTGGCCTTCGTCGACGAGACGCTGCACATACGAGTGATCGACTGTTCGACTGACCAGATCGGCACCGCGGAAGTGATAGACCCGCGAATCGCCCGCGTGAATGATGTCGCACTGGCGGGAAGGGCTCACGATGAATGCTGCGACGGTGCTGTGCGGTTCTTCTTCTGAAGTGATCGCGGTCAGCTTGATCATCAGGTGCGCTTCGAGCACCAGCTGCTTGAGCGCTTCGCCGGCATCGTCGCTGTTCGGTGCATAGCGCTCGAACAACTGGTTGGCCGTCAACAGCACCTGGTCGGCGGCCTTGCGACCACCGCTCTTGCCGCCCATGCCGTCGGCGAGTACGGCCATCATGCAACCCGGTGCGCGGTCGTGCGGCAGGATCTCCACTTGGTCTTGCTGGTATGCCCGGTCGCCCCGGTGCATGCCGGTGGTGCCGGTGAGGCGGTAACCCGAAGTCGCTGTGCTCATGATCGAAAACTATAATCGTTCAGCATTAATTCCCCCGCCCAATTCCGCACAAAATCCGCAGTCACAGCGCGCGCCCATGGACATCAACCTGCATTCCCTTCCGCGCCGCCTGATCGAGCTGCGAATGGAGCATGCCGACCTCGACAGCTTGATCGACCAAGCCGCACTCACGCTGCCCGACGACGAGCTGAGCGTGCGCCGCCTGAAAAAAAGGCGGCTGCTGCTGCGCGACCGCATATCGCAGATCGAGGCGGAGCTCGATCCGCCCGAGCCTGCGTGAGCCCACTGGAAGAGGCGGTCGCTGCAGCTTTCTCGCACGGGGGCGCGCTTGCACAGGCCGATGAACACCACGTGGAACGTGAGGTGCAGTTGCGCATGGCGCTCGGCGTCGCGCAGGCCATCGACACGAAGAGCGCGCTTGTCGCTGAGGCAGGCACCGGCGTCGGCAAGACCTTTGCCTATCTCGTGCCGACCCTGCTCAGCGGCGCGCGTGCGCTCGTCAGCACTGCGACCAAAAGCCTGCAAGACCAACTCTTCCTGCGCGACATCCCGCGCCTGCGCGATGCGCTGAAGTTGCCGGTCACCGTTGCGCTGCTTAAGGGCCGCAGCAGCTATCTCTGCCTGCATCGGCTGGGCCAAGCCCGCCAAGCCGAGACGCTGCCCGATCGCTGGGCGATGCGCACGTTGGCGAAGGTCGAGCAGTGGTCGCACGTGACGGTCAGCGGCGACTTGGCCGAACTCGACGGGCTCGACGAACGCAGCAGCGTGATCCCGCTCGTCACGTCGACGCGTGAAAATTGTTTGGGCCAGGAGTGCCCGCAGTTTCGCCAATGCCACGTCGTCAAGGCACGACGCGAAGCGATGCTGGCCGATATGGTGGTTGTGAACCACCACCTGTTCTTCGCCGACATGACCCTGCGCGACACCGGCGTGGCCGAGTTGCTGCCGAGCGTCGAGGTGGCGTTGTTCGACGAGGCGCATCAACTCACCGAAGCCGGCGTGCAGTTTCTCGGCACCACGCTGGGTACCGCACAGGTGATCGATTTCGCGCGCGACATGCTCGGCATCGGTCTGCAACAGGCGCGCGGCCTGCAGCCCTGGCAGGAGCTGGCAGGCGCCTGCGACCTCGCCGCGCGAGACCTGCGCATCGCCGCGGCCGGGCGGCTGCGTGACTTGCGCGGCACGATCAAACTGCGTTGGAACGAGCGCGGCGAGCAGGCTGATTTCAAGGCGGGCCTCGACGGCGTACGGCAAACCTGCGAGGCCGCCGCGGCCAGCCTGAAAGTAGTTGTCGACATGTCGCCCGACTTCAACAAACTGATGGAGCGCGCAACCCGTTTTGCCGTGCTTGCGCAAAGCTTCGCCGAGCCGGCCGAAGACGGCAACGTGCGCTGGATCGATGTTTCGCCGCACCAGGCGCGTCTCGTCGATTCGCCGCTCGACATCCGCGATGCGTTGCGCGAGCAAATGGCTTCGTCGCCGAAGGCCTGGGTCTTCACCTCGGCCACGCTCGGCGACGACGACAGGCTTTCGTGGTTCACCGAGTCGGCGGGCCTGACCAATGCGCGAACGTTGCGTCTCGGCAGCCCGTTCGACTACGCGGCGCATGCCCGGCTCTACGTGCCGCGCGGCTTCCCGAAACCGAACGAGCCGGAGCACGCGGCCTCGGTCGCGGTGCTCGCTTCCCGCTGCGCGCGTGCGCTCGGTGGTCGCACCTTCGTGCTGACGACGACCCTGCGCGCGTTGCAGGCGATTGGCGAGCGGCTCAAGCTGGAGTTCGATGCGAACGGCGATTCACTGCAGGTGCTGATTCAGGGCCAGATCCCGAAGCGCCAATTGATGCAGCAGTTTCTCAACTCACCGCGCTCGGTGCTCGTCGGCTCGCAAAGCTTCTGGGAAGGCATCGACGTGCCCGGCGACGCGCTGCAGTGCGTGCTGATCGACAAGCTACCGTTCCCGCCGCCGAACGATCCGCTGGTCGAGGCGCGCGTGAAGCGGCTCGAAGGCGAGGGCCGCAATCCATTCGCCGACTACTTTGTCGCCGAAGCAGCAGTGTCGCTGAAGCAGGGGGCCGGCCGGCTGATCCGCAGCGAGACCGACCGCGGCCTGCTGGTAGTGTGCGACCCGCGCATGGCGGGCATGAACTACGGCAAACGCCTGCGTGAAGCACTGCCGCCTATGACGATGGTGGCCACTGAATCCGGGGCGCTCGACTGGCTCGCCAGCCTGCAGGCCGCGGCGCTGCCCTACTGAACGCTCACCACAGCTGCCACCACGGTTTCTTGGCGATGCCCATGCCGTCGGTTTGGATGGTCGTTGCCGGGAAGTTTTTCACCAACACGCGGTTCGCGTCGTCGCGCAGTTCGGTCAGGCCGAGCTTGTCATAGCTCTCCGACATGATGAAAAGCGCTTCCTGGGCCGAAGGCGACTGCTGGAAATCGGCCACCACCGTTTGTGCCCGGTTCACCGCCGCGATGTAGGCGCCGCGCCGGTAGTAATAACGCGCCACGTGCACCTCATAGGCCGCGAGCGAGTTGGTGATGTAGTTCATGCGCACGCGCGCATCGTCGGCGTAAAGCGACTGCGGGAACTGATCGGCGAGTTGCTTGAACGACTGGTACGAATCGCGCGCCGCCTGCTGGTCTCGTTCCGACAAATCTTGTCGTGCGAGGCTGCCGAGCAGCCCGAGGCTGTCGTTGAAGTTCACCAGGCCCTGCAGGTACAGCGCGTAGTCGACCGCTGCGCTCGTCGGGTGCAGCTTGATGAAGCGCTCGAGCGTCGAGAGCGCCTGTGCCTTTTCGCCGCCTTTGTAGAGCATGTAGGCACGTTCTATTTGCGCCTGTTGCGCGAGCGCCGTGCCTGAGGCGCGGCCTTCGAGCCGCTCGTAGAGCTTGCCGGCGCGCTCGAAGTTGCCTTGCGAGGCTTCCTCTTTGGCCTCTGCATACAATCTCTCTGCCGTCCACTGCGACTCGGCCTCTTTCGGGGTAGATCCGCAGCCCGCGAGCACCGCCATCAGCATCGTCATCACGATAGCTCGGGGCCGTCGCAGCACACTCAATTGAATCATGGGCTTGGGGCGTTCCGCACTGCGGCGCCATCCTGTCAAAAAGCGAGCTTCGATTATATGGTTCAGGTCCCGGTGGTTTTGGTCGCAGCCCCGGTCATCGCCGACGACGCCGAGACAGAGGCGCCGTGGAGCGCCCAGCCCGAGCGCCGCGAGGCATCAGTGCCGGCCGAGCTGCATGGCCAACGCCTCGACAAGGCGGTGGTCGCGATGGCCAACGAGTTTTCACGCAACCACTTGCAGGGGCTTATCGAGGCCGGGCACGTCACGGTCGACGGAGTGCCCGCGGGCAGTGCCTCGCGCAAGGTGCTCGCGGGACAGGTGATCGCGGTCGAGCTGGTGCCGACCGCCGAGAGCCGCGCGTTCCGGCCGGAAGCCTTGGCGATCGCGATCGTGTTCGAGGACGAGCACCTGCTTGTCGTCGACAAAGCCGCCGGCATGGTCGTGCACCCTGCGGCGGGCAACTGGTCGGGCACCTTGCTCAATGCACTTCTGGCGCACCAACGCGGCGCCGCCGGGCTGCCGCGTGCCGGCATCGTCCACCGGCTCGACAAGGACACCTCGGGACTGATGGTCGTCGGCAAGACCTTGCCGGCGGTGACTGCGCTGTCGCGCGCGATTGCAGCGCGCGAGGTGCATCGCGAGTACCTGGCGATCTCCCAGGGCGAGGTCTACCCCGCGCAGTTCAGCATCGAAGCGCCGATCGGCCGCGACCCGCAGGCCCGCGTTCGCATGGCCATCGTGGCCTCGGGCAAGTCGGCGCGAACCGACGTGCAGGCTGTCGCACGCGCTGACGGCTTCAGCGCGCTGCGATGCACGTTGCACACCGGTCGCACGCACCAGATTCGCGTGCATCTCGCGTCGCGCGGTCACCCGCTGGTGGCCGATGCGGTCTACGGTGGACGTTTTGCGCTCGGGATGACGCGCCAGGCGCTGCACGCCACGCGGCTTGCGTTCTTGCACCCGGTGTCGGGCGAGACGGCGTCGTTCGACTCCGCGCCGCCAGCCGATTTCGCGTCGGCATGGCGCAACGTGGCGGGTGATGGAACGAGATAGTGCTCGCGGGCCGGGCGACCTTGGGTACAATCAGGCCACTCCTCTCCCAAGCCGACCCTCGCGGCGGCACCTTGTGGTGCCCCCGGCCCATGGCCAGCGACGAAGCCCATCGGAAAGTAAGCCGCGCACCCAGGGTGCCTCGAACCGGAGCGACGCGAGAAGCGTCACGCACCTGCCAAGTGCTCCCGCCGCGAAAAATGACGTTCATGCCAAACCGGCCAGGCGTCCTCCCCGAGCAACGAGCGACCAACGCACTGATTCACCGATGTCAGTCGAGTACCTGCCGGATCTACCGGCTGTAGATGTGAACGGAACCCATGAATAGCCAGGATGCGAAGCGGGTCCTCGAGACGGCTCTGATCTGCGCAAGCCAGCCGCTGCCCTTGCGCGACATGCGCGTTCTCTTCACCGACGAAATCGGCGCCGACACCCTTCGTTCGATGCTCGACGAGTTGACGCGCGAATGGGATGGCCGCGGCGTCGAGCTCGTGGCGCTGGCGACCGGCTGGCGCCTGCAAAGCCGGCCCGAGATGCGCGAGTACCTCGACCGTCTAAACCCCGAAAAGCCGCTGAAGTATTCGCGTGCGGTGATGGAAACGTTGGCGATCATCGCGTATCGCCAGCCGGTCACGCGTGGCGACATCGAAGACATCCGCGGCGTCACGGTCGCGACCCAGATCGTCAAGCAACTCGAAGATCGCAATTGGGTCCAAGCGATCGGCTACCGCGAGTCGCCGGGCCGCCCGGCGCTGCTGGCGACCACGCGGCAGTTTCTCGATGACTTGGGTCTCGCCAGCCTCGAACAACTGCCGATGCTCGTGGGCGCGCTGCCCGATGCAGCACAACTCGCCGGCGTGATGCCCGATCAAGCTTCGCTGCTCGATGCGCCGGCCGAGCTCGAAGTGCCTGCAGAGGCGCCCGCGGAGGCGCGCGACGAGAGCGCCGCGCCAAGTGTCCCGATTTCTCTTGAACTCCCCGACGAGCCTGCGGCAGATGCCGCCCCGATGGAACCCACGAATGAACGTCAATCCTGAAACTTTGCTGCCGCCCGACGCGGAGACCTCCACCCCCTCCGGCGCCGAAGCGCCCGTGAAGCCGGTGCGCAAGCGCCGCGCGACAAAGGCGGGCGGAGAGGCTGTCTCGGTGACGGTAGATACGCCAGTGGCTGCCGTTGCCGATGAGCCTGTGGCCGAGCCGGCGCCGAAGCCCAAGCGCCGCCGTGCAGCCGCGATTGCGACGCCGGTCGAAGAGGGTGCAGCCATCGCGCCGACCGAAACCGTCCCGATGCCGGTCTCGGTACCGATGCCGGCGCAAGAGTCAGCGTCCGTCGCAGACGTTGCCGCCGATGCTGTCCCGCCAGTCGATGCGGCAGCGACAGTGGGTAGCGACGACGCCAACGGCGCTAGCGCGAACCCCGACACAGGCGATGGTCCGCGCAACCGCCGTCGCGGCCGCCGCGACCGCAAACGCGGTGAACGCAACGAGCCGCGTGAAGCGGGCGATGCGGCGAATGACGATGCAGGCGAAGACGGCGCTGCAACGAATCCAGCGCCGCCCGCACCGGTCGAAACCGGCGAGCTGTTCGCACAGGTGTTGTCGGGTGAGTTCGACGTCAACGGCGAGCCCGAGGCCGAAGTTGAGACCGTTGAAGACGACCCGGCTGCGCCGAAGCGTGTGCTGCTGCCCGACGCCGACGCGCCCAAGCTGCACAAGGTGCTCGCGCAATCGGGCATCGGCTCGCGCCGCGACATGGAAGACCTGATTGCCGATGGCCACGTGCAGGTCAACGGCGAGCCGGCGCATGTCGGCCAGCGCGTCTCGTTCGGCGACCGTGTGCAGATTAAAGGCAAGCCGGTCAAGCTGCGCATCGTGCCGCCGCCGCCGCGCATCATCGCGTACCACAAGCCGGTCGGCGAAATCGTCACTCACGACGATCCGCAAAACCGCCCGACCGTGTTCCGCCGCCTGCCGCGTTTGCAGCAAGGCAAATGGCAATCGGTCGGCCGGCTCGACATAAACACCGAAGGCCTGCTGTTGTTCACGAACTCCGGCGAGCTCGCGAACCAGTTGATGCACCCACGCTTCGGCGTCGAGCGCGAATACGCCGTGCGACTGCTCGGCACATTGACCGAGGCGAACAAGGCGAGCCTGCTTGAAGGCGTCGATGTCGAAGGCCAGAAGGCGAGCTTCAAATCGATCGTCGACGGCGGCGGCGATGGTGCGAACCACTGGTACCGCGTTGTCATCACCGAAGGCCGCAACCGCGAAGTTCGCAAGCTGTTCGACACTTGTGGGCTCACAGTGAGCCGCTTGATTCGCATCCGCTACGGCACCGTGGTGCTTCCGTTCGGCCTGAAGCGCGGCGTGTGGGTCGACCTCGAGGACGGCGACGTGCGCACGATCCGGCGCTTGGCGAGCGGCGAGGGCGCACCGCGCGGCGAGCGTCACAACGACAACAACAACCAGCGCCCGGGCGGCCCCGGAGGCCGCAACAACAACGGTGGCAGCAACAGCAACAGCGATGGCGAATCGCGCCATGGCGGTCAACATGCGCAACAGCAGCAGCGCAACGATCGCCAGGGTGGCCGCCAAAATAACCGACCCAACGACGGCCAGCGCGGCCCGCGTCGCGATGGCCCGGCCCCTGCGCCGCAAAACTTCTCGAACGAAGGCGTGGTCGACCGCAACACCGACCGACGTGACGACGACGACATGGATTTCGATCCCGCATCGATCCCGAACCCGCTGGAGCAGACCTTCGACAAACGCTTCGTCTCGAACCCGCGCAGCCCTGTGGGCGGGCGCGGGTTTCGCAACGGCGGCGGTGGTGGTTTCGGCGCTGGCGGCAGCGGTCCGGCACCGAGCCCGAAGCACGGCGCCGGTGGCCAGGGCGGGGGCCCCAAGCAGCCCGATCCGTTGCAGACTTCGCTCGGCGTGTTCGGTACCGATGCATTCCACCGCAAGAACCGCGGCGGCGGTGGTGGCCAAGGCGGCGGTCAGGGCGGCGGTGGGCGTGGCGGCAATCGCGGAGGCGGCGGGTACGGCGGCGGTGGTAACGGTGGTGGTGGTGGTAGTGGAAACAGTGGCGGGGGTTATGGCGGTGGCAGCGGTGGTGGTGGCGGTAGACGCGGTGGGCGCTGAGGCACTCGGTCAACGGTTCGGGTCATCGCCCGGCAATGCTCGCAAGCTACAATCTGAGGCTTCGCCAAGTTATTGATTCAGGAGAGAAAAACATGGCCACCGAACGTACCTTGTCGATCATCAAACCCGACGCCGTCGCCAAAAACGTGATCGGTCAGATCTACGCTCGCTTCGAGGGCGCAGGCCTTAAAGTCATCGGCGCGAAGATGGTTCACCTGTCGCGCGGGGAAGCCGAAGCGTTCTACGCCGTCCATAAGACGCGCCCGTTCTTCAAGGACCTCGTCGACTTCATGATTTCGGGCCCGGTGATGATCCAGGCGCTCGAAGGCGAAGACGCGATCCTCAAGAACCGGGACCTGATGGGCGCCACCGATCCGAAAAAGGCCGAGAAAGGCACGATCCGCGCCGACTTCGCCGATAGCATCGACGCGAACGCGGTGCACGGCTCCGACGCCGCCGAAACCGCCGCCGTCGAAATCGCATTCTTCTTCGCCGGCTTGAACGTCTATAGCCGCTGAAGACTCGAAGACGCCTCGCCTGCGAGGCTCACCATGACTCCGGCCAACCTGCTCGAACTAGACCGCGACGCGCTGGCGTTTTTTTGCGAGCAACTCGGGGAGAAGCGTTTCCGTGCGATCCAGCTGTTCCGCTGGATCCATCAAAAAGGCGTGGCTGATTTTGCGCAGATGTCCGATCTGGCGAAATCGTTGCGCGACAAACTCGCCGGCCGCGCTGTGATCGCCGCGCTGCCCATGCTCAGCGAGCAGGTCTCGACCGACGGCACGATCAAGTGGTTGTTCGACGCCGGCGCCGGCAATGCGATCGAAACCGTCTTCATTCCGGAAGAGAACCGCGGCACGCTCTGCATTTCTTCGCAGGCCGGTTGCGCAGTCGGTTGTCGCTTTTGCTCGACCGGCCACCAAGGCTTCAGCCGCAACCTGACCACCGGCGAGATCATTGGCCAGCTTTGGTTTGCCGAGCACCAACTGCGCAAGCGCCTGACCTTGCCTGACGGGCAGCCCGGAGAGCCGGGTGATGACCACCGAGTCGTCACCAACGTGGTGATGATGGGCATGGGCGAGCCGCTGCAGAACTACTCGGCGTTGGTACCGGCGCTGCGCATGATGCTCGACGACCACGGCTACGGCCTCTCGCGCCGGCGCGTGACGGTTTCAACGTCGGGCGTCGTGCCGATGATCGAGCGGTTGAGCGATGACTGCCCGGTCGCTCTTGCGGTCTCGCTGCACGCACCAAACGACGCGCTGCGCGATGACCTCGTGCCGCTCAACCGCAAGTACCCGCTGCGCGAGCTGCTCGCGGCGTGCCGCGCCTACCTCGCGAAGGCACCGCGCGACTTCATCACGTTTGAGTACTGCATGCTCGACGGCGTCAACGACTCCGATGCGCATGCGCGTGATTTGCTGTTGCTCGTCAACGACGAACGCGCCGGCATCGCATGCAAGTTCAACCTGATCCCGTTCAATCCGTTCCCGGCGTCCGGCCTGAAGCGCTCGTCGAACGAACGCGTGAGCGCGTTCGCACGCGTGTTGCAAGAAGGCGGCTTGATCGCCACGGTGCGCAAGACCCGGGGTGACGACATCGACGCGGCGTGCGGCCAGCTCGCCGGCGAGGTGCAAGACCGCACCAATGCCAAAGTCCGCATGACGCGTGCACCTGTGCAGGTACACGGCCGCGACTCGATTGTGGCCATGGCAGTCGCCGCCGGCCTTGCCGAAGACCCACAGGAGACGAACGCATGATGTTGTTGCTGACGCGAGGCCGTTGGAGGTCCATGATCGCGTCGAACATGGTCGCGCTGATGCTGCTCGTGGTGGTGGCCGGATGCACCACGCGAACCACCGTGACCGAATCGGTCGGCGACGGCAAAGACCTCGTCACCGCCTCCGACGAGTCGGACGCCAGCAAGCGCGCGCGTCTGCGCATGGAGCTAGCTTCGGGCTATTTTGGCCGCGGCCAGATGACGACAGCGCTCGACCAGGTCAAGCTCGCGCTGCAGGCCGATCCGACCTTGGGTGACGCCTACAACTTGCGCGGCCTGATCTACGCGAACCTGGGCGACGAGAAGCTGGCGGAGGAAAGCTTTCGGCGCGCGCTCCAGCTGAACCCGCGTGACGCCGACACGATGCAGAACTTTGGCTACTATCTGTGCCAGAAAAAGCGCTACCCGGAAGCGAGCGCGATGTTCGACCAAGCGCTCGCCGTGCCGCAATACCGCGACCCCTCGCGAACGCTGTTGACCAAAGGCGTGTGCGAGGCTTTCGCCGGGCAACTCGCCGAATCCGAAGCGACACTGCTGCGCGCCTATCAGCTCGACCCGGCGAATCCCTCGACCGCGGTGAACCTCTCCGAGGTGCTGTTCCGGCGCGGGGACTACGACCGTGCGCGGTTCTACATTCGCCGTGTCAACTCCAATCCTCAGCTGACCGGATCGCAAACGCTCTGGCTGGCGGCGCGTATCGAGCAGCGCCTGGGCAATCGGTCGGGGTCACAGGAGTTCGGCGAGCAACTGCGGCGACGCTTCCCCGAATCGCGCGAGGCTGCGGCTTTCGAGCGGGGCAACTTCGATGAGTGAAACGCCCGATTCGGCCGCTGCCATTCCGCCGCCACGACCGACGACCGCCGGTGGCCTGTTGCGCGAGGCGCGCCGGGCGCGGGGCCTGCACATCGCCGCGCTTGCCGCGGCGATCAAGGTCGTGCCCCGCAAGCTCGAACTGCTCGAATCCGACCAATTCGATCAGCTGCCCGATGCCACCTTTACACGTGCGCTCGCCCAGACCGTCTGCCGCACGTTGAAGGTCGACGCTGCACCGATCTTGGCACTGTTGCCGCCGCCGAGAGGGCATCGGCTGGAGCAGGTCGGCGAGGGCTTGAACACGCCGTTTCACGATCGACCGGGCCGGCTGGTGCCCAAGAGCTGGGCCAGCGTGACCAGCCCGGTGCTCTGGATCGCCGGGTTGATCGTCGTGGCAACGATTGCCGTCTATGCCGTGCCGACGAAATGGTTGCAGTCTGTGACGTCGTCGGCCGTCACAAGCGCTCGGCCGACCGACACGCGTGTCGTGCCCGCACCGGATATGCCCACGGTCGCCGCGGCGCCTGTGGCGGCCGCAACATCGGTTTTCCTTGACAAAGCCGCACCGGCTGCATCGGCTGCATCCGAACCGGTTGCGGCCGCGGCGCCCGATGCCGTGACCGAGGCCGCCTCGTCCGGCGTGCTGCAGTTCCGGACGACGGCGCAGTCGTGGGTCGACGTGACCGACGCGCGCGGCCAGTCGTTGATTTCACGCGTGGTCGAGCCGGGTGAAAACGTCGGCCTCGACGGCGTCATGCCGTTGAAGGTCAAAATCGGCAACGTGAAAGGCACGCAGGTGGTCTTCAAGGGCCAACCGCTGGCGCTCGCCGCGTTCACCCGCGACAACGTGGCCCGGTTCGAACTCAAGTAGCGCACGACGCGAGAGCCCCATGAGCGACATCAACCTGCCCTCGCACATCCACGACGCGATCGATGACTTCGTCGAACCGGCCACGCCGGCCGCGCACCGCACGCGCCAAGTGAAGGTGGTTTGGGGCTCGCGCGTGGTGACGGTCGGCGGCGGCGCGCCGGTGCGCGTGCAGGCGATGACCAACACCGACACGGTCGACGCGATCGGCACCGCGATCCAGGTAAAAGAGCTCGCGATCGCCGGCTCCGAGATGGTCCGCATCACCGTCAACACGCCCGAGGCCGCGGCACAGGTACCTTACATCCGCGAGCAGCTCGACCGCATGGGCATCGATGTGCCGCTCATAGGCGATTTTCATTACAACGGCCACCGCCTACTGATCGACTACCCGGCATGCGCCGAGGCGCTGAGCAAGTACCGCATCAACCCCGGCAACGTCGGCAAGGGCGACAAGCACGATCGCCAGTTCGCACAAATGATCGAGGCCGCGGCGAAGTACGACAAGGCCGTGCGCATCGGCGTGAATTGGGGCAGCCTCGATCAAGAGTTGCTCACCGACATGATGGACGCCAACGCCAAGCTCACCGAACCGTTCGATCCGCAGCAGATCATGTACCGCGCGATCCTCGTCTCGGCGATCCAGTCGGCGCGTCGCGCCGAATCGCTCGGGCTGCGTGGCGACCAAATTATTCTGTCTTGCAAGATGTCGGGCGTGCAGGATTTGATCAGCGTGTACCGCGCACTTGCCAAGCGCTGCGATTACGCACTGCACCTCGGCCTGACCGAAGCCGGCATGGGCACCAAGGGCACGGTCGCGTCGGCCGCGGCGCTCGGCGTGCTGTTGCAAGAAGGCATCGGCGACACGATTCGCGTCTCGCTCACCCCGCAACCCGGCGAGGCGCGCACGCAGGAAGTGGTGGTCGCGCTCGAAATTTTGCAGGCGCTCGGGCTGCGTCAGTTCAACCCGAGTGTCACGGCTTGCCCGGGCTGCGGCCGCACCACGAGCACCACGTTTCAAGAACTCGCAAAGCAGATCGACGATTTCCTGCGCGCGCAGATGCCAGTCTGGAAAGTGAAGTACCCCGGCGTCGAGAAAATGAAAGTTGCGGTGATGGGCTGCATTGTCAACGGCCCGGGCGAAAGCAAGCACGCCGACATCGGCATCAGCCTGCCCGGCAACGGCGAGGCGCCGGCCGCGCCGGTGTTCATCGACGGCGAAAAGGCGCTGACCCTGCGCGGCGACAACATCGCCAACGAGTTTCATGCGCTGGTCGAGCGCTATATCGACAAGCGCTTCGGGACCACGGCAGCGTCGCATTGACGCTCTCGAAGATTCACCGCGCCTCTGCGGTGAAACATTTTTCAACGAGCTTGCATGGCTGAACAACAACTGCGTGCCGTCAAAGGCATGAACGACATCCTGCCGCCCGAATCGGCGCGGTGGGAATGGTTCGAGGCGAAGGTGCGTGCGCTGATGGCGCGCTACGGTTACGCCAACGTGCGCACGCCGATCGTCGAGCCAACGGCGCTTTTCGTGCGCGGCATCGGCGAGGTCACCGACATCGTCGAGAAAGAGATGTACTCCTTCACCGACGCGATGAACGGCGACAAGCTCACGCTGCGCCCCGAGGCCACCGCCGGCATCGTGCGCGCGATGGTCGAACACAACGCGCTCTACAACGGGCCGATGCGGGTTTGGTCGCAGGTCTCGGTGTTCCGCCACGAGCGGCCGCAGAAGGGCCGCTACCGCCAGTTCCACCAGATCGACGTGGAGGCACTCGGCTACAAAGGCCCGGACGTCGACGCCGAGCAGATCCTGATGTGCCGCGCGTTGCTGGTCGACCTCGGCATCCCGATGGACAAGGTGCGACTCGAGCTCAACAGCCTCGGTCAGGCCGACGAACGCCTGGCGCATCGCGCGGCGCTGGTCGCGCACTTCGAGGCCCACGCCGACTTGCTCGACGACGATGCAAAGCGTCGCCTGCAGAGCAACCCGCTGCGCATCCTCGACACGAAGAACCCGGCAATGCAGGCGATGGTCGAGGTCGCGCCGCAGCTGATGGACTTTCTCGGCGATGCCTCGCTCGCGCACCTGAACGCCGTGCGAAAGGTGCTGGACGCAGTCGGCCTCGCGTACTGCATCAACCCACGGCTCGTGCGCGGGCTCGACTACTACAACCTGACTGTGTTCGAGTGGGTCACCGACCTGCTCGGCTCGCAGGGCACGGTGTGCGGCGGTGGTCGCTACGACGGCTTGTTCGAGCAACTCGGTGGCAAGCCCACGCCGGCCGTCGGGTGGGGCATGGGCATCGAGCGCATGCTGTTGCTGCTGGAGGCGGTCGGCGTGCTGCCGCAGCTGACCCCGCCCGATGTCTATGCGATCGTGCCGTCGGCCGACGCGATGGCCACTGCCATGACCACCTGCGAGGCGCTGCGCGCCGTCGGCGTCAACGTGCAGATGCATGCGGCCGGTGCCGAAAGCTGGGGCAACATGAAAGGCCAGTTCAAGCGCGCCGACGCGAGTGGCGCGCGTTGCGCGTTGATCTTCGGCGCCGACGAGCTCGCGCGCGGCGAGGTGGCCCTCAAGTCGCTGCGCGATGCCGACGTGCCGCAGCGCACCGCAAAGCTCGCCGAGACCACTGTCTGGGCCGCCGAACTCCGCAACGCATAATCCTGCCCTAACCGAAAAATCTCCTGTCCATGGCCACCCATCTCGACCTCGAAGAACAAGAACAGCTCGACCAGTTGAAAGCCTTCTGGAAGCGCTACGGCAACCTGTTGACCTGGCTGGTGATCGCCGTGCTCGGTGCGTTTGCCGCGTGGAACGGCTGGAACTGGTACCAGCGCGAACAGGCCTCCAAGTCGAGCGCGATGTTCGACCAGCTCGACAAGGCCGCGCAGGCCGGCGATGTCGACCAGGCCAGCCGCGTTTTTACCGACATGAAGGAACGTTATCCGCGCACTGCGTTCACCGAACAAGGCGCTCTGATGGCGGCCAAGGTGCAGGTCGAAAAAGGCAAGGCCGATGCCGCGCTCGAAACACTGAACTGGGTCGGCGCGAACGCCGCCGAGCCGGAGTACCGGGCGATTGCGAAGCTGCGCGCCGCGGGCATCCTGCTCGATCAGAAGAAATTCGACGAAGCGTTGAAGCAGCTCGACGGAGCCTCAGCCACCGAGTTCGGCGCTTTGGTGGCCGATCGCCGCGGTGATGTGCTGCTCGCTCAAGGCAAGAGCAGCGAAGCGAAGGTGGCCTACACCAAGGCGTGGCAAGCCATGGACGCCAAGGTCGACTACCGCCGCCTGATCGATGCCAAGCTGACAGCGCTCGGCGCGTCGCCAGCCGACACGGCCAATGCTGCCGAGGTGGCGAAATGAGCGCCCATCGTTTGGAGCGCCTGCTCGCAGCGTCGGCGTTCGCAGCACTTGTGCTGTTGGCGGGTTGCGCGAGTCGCGGCAAGCCCGATCCGCAGCCGCTCGAGGCGTTGACGCCGAAGATCACCGCGACAGTTGCGTGGACACAGCGGGTCGACGGCGTGCAGTTTCCGCTGGCGATCGCGGTGACGCGTGGCATGTTCACCGTTGCCGGCAACGACGGCACGGTGATGGCGCTCGAGGCCGACACCGGCCGCGAGGTGTGGCGCGGCAACGCTGGTGCCAAGCTCAGCGCCGGCGTGGGCAGCGATGGCCGTTTCGCCGCGGTCGTTACGCGCGACGGCGAACTCGTGGTGTTCGAGCAGGGCCAGGTCAAGTGGCGCAAGGCGCTCGGTTCGCGCGTCACGACCGCCCCACTCGTGGCCGGCGAGCGTGTGTTCGTGCTCGGCGTCGACCGCACGGTGCAGGCTTTCGACGCGATCGACGGCCGCAAGCTCTGGGCTTTGCAACGTCCGGGCGACCCGCTGACGCTGGCGCAGTCGGGCGTGCTCAGCCCATTCAAAAACACGCTCGTGGTCGGGCAGGGCGCGCGCATGGCGGGCGTCGATCCGCTGCTGGGCACGGTCAAGTGGGATGTGGCCGTCGGCTCGCCGCGCGGTGCGAACGAGATCGAGCGACTCGCCGATCTGGTCGGCCCGTCGCGGCGCCTCGGCGACACGGTTTGCGCGCGCTCGTTTCAGGCGGCGGTGGGCTGTGTCGATGCCGAGCGCGGTGCAAGCGTCTGGAGCAAGAACGTCGGTGGTACCGATGCGATCGGCGGCGATGCAGAGTTCATCTTTGCTGGTGACGCCTCCGACCGCGTCAACGCCTGGAAGTCCGGCAACGGCGATGTCGCGTGGACCAGCGACAAGCTGCTTTTTCGCGGCCTCAGCGCGCCCGCGAGCTTCAACAAATCGGTGGTGTTCGGCGATGAAAACGGCACGGTTCACTGGCTCGCGCGCGACACCGGTGAAGCGCAGTTGCGCCTGACGACCGATGGCGGTGCGATCACGGTGCAACCGGTTGTTTCGGGCAGCACGATGCTCGTGGTCACGCGCAAGGGCGGTCTGTTCGCCTTCCGACAGTAAGCGCAAAAGCCGCGCCCCCATGAAGCCGGTGATCGCCGTCGTCGGACGCCCCAACGTGGGCAAGTCCACGCTGTTCAACCGCATGACGAAAAGCCGCGACGCGATCGTCGCCGACTTTTCCGGCCTCACGCGTGACCGCCACTACGGCGACGGTCGCAGCGGCGAGCACGAGTTCATCGTCGTCGACACGGGCGGTTTCGAGCCCGACAGCACAACTGGCATCGTCAAAGAGATGGCCAAGCAGACGCGCCAGGCCGTGGCCGAGGCCGATGCGGTGATTTTTGTCGTCGACGTGCGGTCGGGCGTTTCGGGGCAAGACCATGACATCGCGCGCTACCTGCGCACCGTCGGCAAGAAAGTGATACTCGCGGTCAACAAGGCCGAAGGCATGCAGGAGTCGCCGCTGCTCGGCGAATTTTTCGAGCTCGGTCTCGGCGAACCGCATCCGATTTCAGCGGCGCATGGGCAGGGCATCCGCAGCTTGACCGATGCGGCGCTCGCGCACTTCGAGTTCGAGACCGAGGATGAGGCCACGCCCGAAGACGGCGGCCCCATCAAGCTGGCGGTCGCAGGGCGGCCCAACGTCGGCAAGTCAACCTTAATCAACACCTGGCTCGGCGAAGAACGCTTGGTGGCGTTTGACCAGCCCGGCACCACGCGAGACGCCATCATGGTGCCGTTCGAGCGCCACGGGCAGAAGTTCGAACTAATCGACACCGCCGGGTTGCGCCGCAAGGGCCGCGTGTTCGAGGCGATCGAAAAATTCTCGGTTGTGAAGACATTGCAGGCGATCGCAGACGCCAACGTCGTGCTGCTGCTGCTCGATGCGACGCAGGGCGTGACCGACCAAGACGCGCACATCGCGGGCTACATCCTCGAGAGTGGCCGCGCGGTCGTGATCGCGATCAACAAATGGGACGCCGTCGACGCCTACCAGCGGGAAACGCTACAGCGCTCGATCGAGCAGCGCCTGGCGTTTTTAAAGTTCGCCGCGGTGCTGCACATCTCTGCCATCAAGCGCCAGGGTCTGGGGCCGGTTTGGAAAGCGATAGGCGATGCCCACGCGTCGGCGATCAAGAAGATGCCGACGCCGGTGCTGACGCGCCTGCTGCTGGAGGCCGTGGAGCACCAGGCGCCCAAACGCGCCGGTGCCTTCCGCCCGAAGTTGCGATATGCACACCAAGGTGGCATGAACCCGCCGCTGATCGTGATCCACGGCAACTCGCTTGATCACATCAGCGAGACCTACAAGCGCTTTCTCGAAGGACGCTTTCGCGAGCACTTCAAGCTCACCGGCACGCCGATGCGGATCGAGCTGCGTTCGTCGAAGAATCCGTTCGACAAGGGCTGAAGCGCGTCCGCAAGGGCAAAGCCCCCAGACTGGCTGCGCCGCGTCATCGCTGTGTTAACGTAATTGCTTCTCAGGCTTCATCACGGAGAATATCGTGAGCAACAAAGGGCAACTCCTACAAGACCCGTTCCTGAATTTGCTGCGCAAAGAGCATGTTCCGGTTTCAATCTACTTGGTCAACGGGATCAAGTTGCAGGGCCACATCGAATCCTTCGATCAGTACGTGGTTCTCCTGCGCAATACCGTGACACAGATGGTTTACAAGCACGCCATTTCGACGGTCGTGCCCGGTCGGGCGGTTAATTTCCAAGCCGCTGAACCGACCGAACCAGCGCCTTGAGCATGCGCTCCGTTAGGCGCGCCGTACCTTGAGTTCCGCGGAATCGATTGCCCCGAACGGGTCGCAGGGCCCCGCCCGGGCGATTCTGGTGGGCGTGGACTTTGGTCGTGGCAAGCCTTTCGACGCTTCGCTCGACGAACTCGCGCTGCTCGCCGAATCGGCGGGTGATATTGCGGTGGCGCGTGTGGTCGCACGTCGCAAAGCACCCGATGCGGCCCTGTTCGTTGGGTCCGGCAAGGCTGACGAGATCAAAGCGCTCGTGCTCGGTCACCAAGCCGAAGCCGTGCTATTCGACCAAGCCTTGTCGCCGGCTCAGCAGCGCAATCTGGAAAAGCACCTCGGTGTGGCGGTGGCCGACCGCACGATGCTGATCCTCGAAATTTTCGGCGCGCGCGCACAGAGCCACGAGGGCAAGCTGCAAGTCGAGCTCGCACGGCTCCAATATCTGTCGACCCGCCTCGTGCGCCGCTGGAGCCACCTGGAACGCCAAAGCGGCGGCATCGGCATGCGCGGCGGTCCGGGCGAGGCGCAAATCGAACTCGACCGCCGCATGATCGGCGAGCGCATCAAGGGCGTGAAAAAGCAGCTCGAGCGCGTCAAGAAGCAACGCAGCACGCAGCGTCGCTCACGCGAGCGCAATCAGACTTTCCGCGCTTCTTTAGTGGGCTACACCAACGCGGGCAAGTCGACGCTGTTCAATGCGCTGGTGAACGCGAAGACTTACGCGGCCGACCAGTTGTTCGCCACGCTCGACACGACCACGCGCCAGCTCTACCTCGAGGGTTCGACGCGGTCGGCGTCGCTCAGCGACACGGTCGGCTTCATCCGCGATCTGCCGCACAAGTTGATCGAGGCTTTCGAAGCCACGTTGCAGGAGGCCAACGACGCCGACTTGCTGCTGCATGTGGTCGACTGCGCCAGTCCCGCGCTGGCCGAGCAGATGGCGGAAGTGCAGCGCGTGCTGACCGAGATCGGCGCGGCTCGCATACCGCAGGTGCTTGTGTTCAATAAGCTCGATCAACTCGAAGAGACGCAACGCCCGCGCGAGTTGCGCGATGTGCTCGAAGTCAACGCCGGGCTGCGCGTGCCGCGCGTGTTCATCAGCGCGCACACCGGTGAAGGCCTGCCGGCGTTGCGCGCAATCCTGACCGAGGCCGTCGCCGGCACGCTCGACGGCTTCTTGAACTGCAGCGAACGAACCCCAAATGCCGTGGGAGGTTCGGATGTCGATGACGAAGTTAACACCGACGTCGACGACGACAAATACCCGATGTCTTCGGCCCACCACCACTCCCTTGCATGACCATGAGCCAGACGAATTCTCAAGGCCGCTTCCAGCGATTGCGCGCCCGCGCCGCCGGTTGGGTGCTGAACAACGGCCGTGGTGACGGCCCGCCCGATCTCGACGAGCTCTGGCGCGATTTCAATCGCAAGCTCAGCGGCCTTTTCGGCGGCAAGGGTGGCGGCAATACGCCGCGCGGCAACGGCTCGGGCGACAACGGCGGCGGGGGGCCGAACTTCCAGCCCGACATGAAGAGCGCGGGCATCGGCGCGGTGCTGGTGGCCGGCGTGGTCGCACTGATCTGGCTCGGCAGCGGTTTCTTCATCGTTCAAGAAGGTCAACAAGCTGTCGTCACGTCGTTCGGGAGGTATAGCCACACGGCAGACGCCGGGTTCCAGTGGCGGATGCCTTATCCGTTCCAGGCGAATGAGATCGTCAACGTGACCCAGTTGCGTTCGACCGAAGTCGGCCGGAACGCTGTAGTAGCAGCGACTGGTTTGCGGGATTCCTCGATGTTGACGCAGGACGAAAACATCGTCGATATCCGCTTCACCGTGCAGTACCGACTGAAAGATGCGCGCAATTTCCTGTTCGAGAACCGTGACGCAGAGGCCGCGGTCACGCTGGCCTCGGAATCAGCGGTGCGCGAAATCGTCGGCAAAAGCAAGATCGATTCGGTGCTGTACGAGCAGCGCGACGCGATCGCCGCGCAATTGGCGAAATCGGTTCAGGACCAGCTCGACCGCCTCAAAGCCGGCATCGTGATCGTCAATGTCAACGTGCAGAGCGTGCAGCCGCCCGAACAGGTTCAGGCCGCGTTCGAAGACACACTCAAAGCCGGTCAAGATGGCGACCGCCTTAAGAAAGAAGGCCTGGCTTACGCGAGCGATGTGATTCCGAAGGCGCAAGGCACATCGGCGCGGTTGCGGGAAGAGTCCGAGGGCTACAAGTCGCGCGTCGTTGCGCAGGCCGAAGGCGACGCGCAGCGCTTCAACAGCGTGCTTGCGGAATACCAGAAGGCCCCTGCCGTGACCCGCGACCGCATGTACATCGACACGATGCAGACGATCTACGGCAACGTCAGCAAGGTGATGGTCGACACGCGCAACAACTCCAACCTGCTGTACCTGCCGCTCGACAAGCTGCTGCAGGCGAGCACTGCGCCGCAGCCTACGGTGGTCACACCCACTCCTGCCGAGCCTGCCCCGACGCCAAGCGCTGCCGATGCGCGTTCGCGTGACAACCAGCGCGGTCGCGACCGCGAGAGCCGCTGAGCCGGCCGGGAGAAATAACAATGAACCGCATCGCCCTGATCGTCGGCGCAATCCTGCTCGCGTTGATGCTGCTGTCCTCGACCCTGTTCGTGGTCGACCAACGGCAGTTGGCCGTCGTCTACGCGCTCGGTGAGATCAAGGAAGTGATCCAGGAGCCGGGGCTCAAATGGAAGCTGCCGCCGCCATTCCAGAACATCGTGTTCCTGGATCGCCGCATCCAGACCATGGACAGCCCCGAGAATCGCCCGATCTTCACTGCCGAGAAGAAGAGCTTGGTGATCGACTGGCTCGTGAAGTGGCGCATTACCGAACCGCGCCAGTTCATCCGCAACAACGGCTCGGACATGCGCACGCTCGAGGCACGCCTGAGCCCGATCGTGCATGCTGCTTTCAACGAAGAGGTGACCAAGCGCACCGTCGGCGAGGTGCTGTCGAGCGGGCGCGACAAGGTCATGCAGGACGTTCGTGGTCGCCTCGCTGATGAAGCCAAGTCGTTCGGTATCGAGATCCTTGATGTGCGCATCAAACGGGTCGACTTCGTCGCCAACATCACCGATTCGATCTACAGCCGCATGGCATCGGAGCGCAAGCAGGTCGCGAACGAACTGCGTTCGACCGGAGGCGCCGAAGGCGAGAAGATTCGAGCCGATGCCGACCGCCAGCGCGAAGTGATCGTTGCCGAGGCGTACCGCGACGCGCAAAAGGTCAAGGGCGAGGGCGATGCCAAGGCGTCGGCGATCTTCGCCGCGGCCTTCGGACGAGATCCGCAGTTTGCCAAGTTCTATCGCAGCCTTGAGGCATATCGCGCGAGCTTTCGGAGCAAGTCGGACGTGATGGTGGTTGACCCGAGCAGCGATTTCTTCCAATCAATGCGCAGTGGCGGCCCCGTTGCCGGTGCGCCTGCGCCGCGCGCCTTCAATAAGTAGTCGGTGGCGTCCGCGCCGGGTCTCTGGGAACTGCTGCTCGGCGCCTTCGCGTTGATGCTCGTAGTCGAAGGGCTGTTGCCATTTATCAGCCCGGTCCGCTGGCGTGCGGTGTTCGAGCAGGCGATGAAGTTGAGCGATGGGCAGATCCGCTTCATTGGTCTCTCGAGCATGTTGGCGGGCGTGGCAACGCTGTGGTTTTTCCTGTGGTGAGCAGGTATTCAGTCTTGCATATCGCGCCCGTACAATCTGTTCTTTAACGCCGGCGCTTAGACATGTCCTCTGCTTGGCTCTTGCCCGAGCACATTGCCGATGTGCTGCCTGCACAGGCGCGGCACATCGAAGAACTCCGTCGCGGCCTGATCGACGTGGCTCGCAGCTATGGTTGCGAACTCGTGATGCCGCCGCTGCTCGAGCACATCGAATCCCTGTTGTCTGGCACTGGAACGGGTCACGCGCTCGACTTGAAAACCTTCAAGCTCGTTGACCAGCTCAGTGGTCGCACGTTGGGTCTGCGCTCCGACAGCACGCTGCAGGTCGCGCGCATCGATGCACACCTGCTGAATCGCGTCGGAGTCACCCGGCTCTGCTACTGCGGCCCAGTGCTGCACGCGTTGCCCCAAGGCCTGCATTCGACGCGCGAGCCGCTCCAGTTCGGTGCCGAGATCTATGGCCACGGAGGCCTCGAGGCCGACCTCGAAGTGCTGGATCTGGCACTCGACTCCCTTCGCAGCGCTGGCATCGGTGGCGTGATGCTCGATTTGGGCGATGCGCGCATCGTGCGCGGACTGCTGGCCGACGTGATGCTTCCCGCGGAGCAACTCGACGCGGTGTACGCGGCACTGGCGTCGAAAGACGCTGCCGCGGTGCGCGAACTGTCGCCTCGTTGTCCGGCAGAAGTTCGACGCGCGTTGCAGACGCTCGTCACACTTTATGGCGGTACCGAGGTGCTCAACGCAGCGCGCCGCGAATTGCCGCAGCGCCCGCTGGTTCAGGCTGCGCTCGACGACTTGCAGGGGCTCGCGCAGCGCGTCGAGCAGGCGCATCCCGAGGTCAACGTCGGTTTCGATCTGGCCGACATCGGCGGCAACGGCTACTACAGCGGTGTGCGCTTCGCAGCCTTCGTCGCCGGCTCGCCCGACGCGGTCGCGCGTGGCGGTCGCTACGACGAAGTCGGCGCTGCATTCGGGCGCAACCGCGCAGCGGTCGGGTTCAGCCTCGACTTGAAGGCGCTGGCTGCGGTCGCGCCAGCACCACCGCAGCATGCGGCGATACGCGCGCCGTGGGCCGAAAGCGCGGCACTGCGCGCGAAGGTGCGCAGCCTGCGAGAGCAGGGCGAAACGGTAGCGCGCGTGCTGCCTGGCCACGAGCATGAGGCGCAGGAGTTCGCGTGCGACCGCGAGCTCTCGCTGGTGGATGGTGAATGGACCGTGCGCGCCCTTTGAGCCGCAGCAGCCATCGCTCCCTCAAGCCGCGCATATGAATTTCAGCATCGGACGATTCGACATGCAAGCAATGAATTCACGCGCCGACGCTAAGGCAATCGGCCACAACGTGGTTGTCGTAGGCACCCAATGGGGCGACGAAGGCAAAGGCAAGATCGTCGACTGGCTGACCGACC
>ENA-OFCI01000041-OFCI01000041.1-metagenomes-genome-assembly--contig:-NODE-41-length-78082-cov-4.915081_pt1 | contig 78082 bp, 71 predicted proteins | sample MGYA00153391_OFCI01 | MGnify analysis MGYA00153391
GTTTACCTGCTTAATAATCCATTTTAAAACTTTAAATCTTTAATAATGAATTTACAAAACATATTCTCTGAAATAGAAAAAGTAGATACAGATGTTTATAACAGAATGGATTCCCGCCGTTCTGCAATGAAAGAATTTGCAAATTTTTCCGGAAAAGTTGCATTGGCTGCAATGCCGTTAGCACTTGGTTCAATGTTTAAAAAAGCCTACGGACAAACGCCTGCCGATATGGTAGATGTTTTACAATTTACATTAACACTTGAATATTTGGAAACTGAATTTTATACATTAGGTGTTGCTCGCAGCGGAGTTCAGACAAATGCGGGTGCAGCGGGTATTGCAGCATTTTCTAAAATTCGTGATCATGAAAACACACACTTTGCTTTTTTCAGGTCTGTAATAACTTCACTGGGCTCTACTCCTATTACAAAGACCACTTTTGGGTTTACAGGTGAAAGAGGTGTTCCGGTTGTTGAACCTTTTGAGGGTTGGGATACCAACTATTATGTTTTTTTAGCAGTATCGCAAACTCTAGAAGATATAGGTGTGAGAGCTTTTAAAGGCAACGCAAAAAGATTAATAAATAATAAAACTGTTTTAACGGCAACTCTAAATGTGCATTGAGTAGAAGCAAGGCATGCTTCGCATGCAGGTCAAATGCGTCGTGCCCGTGGTACTGCTACGGCAAATACAGCTTTACATTCAGGTTCAATAAAACCATGGATAAATCAAAAAGACAGCAATATTGGATTTGCACAATATGCAGCAGCTGTGCAGGGAAATTATAATGGTGACGAAAATATTGTTCAGGGTGGTGTAAATATTATAAGCATTCCCGGTAACACTTCTTTGGATGCAGCTACAGCTTCTATTGATGAGCCATTAACAAAGGCTCAAGTATTGTTGCTTGTAGATCCTTTTATTGTGTAAGACAATAAATCAATTAAAATAACAAAGCATCCTTAAAATGGATGCTTTGTTATTTAATTCTTTTTTAAATTTATGACTTACCATCCGCTCGCCAATATATCTGCAAGATGAAGGGTTTCTATTTGTAAATTTTTATTTTGTATGATACCGCCAATTTGCATTAAGCAACTACAATCTGTAGATACAACACAATTTGCACCCGTAGCAATAATATTGGTAAGTTTTTGCTCAGCCATAGCGATTGAAATACCTTCAAACTTTACTGAAAAAGTACCTCCAAATCCGCAACAGGTTTCTACTTCATCCATTTCTATTAACTCTAAACCTTTTACATTATTCAATAGTCGTCTTGGTCCTTCTTTAATTTTACACTCACGCAATGCAGCACAACTGTCGTGGTAAGTAATTTTTCCATTAAATGATGCGCCAAAGTCTTCCATTTTTAGAACATCAATCAAGAATTCACTTAATTCAAATGTACGTTTACCAATAGCTTTAATTTTATTTTGATGAATACTTTTTTCAAATAAATCCGGATAGTAATTTCTTATGAAACCTACACAACTTGCACTTGGAGCAACGATGTAATCCGCAGTATTAAAATCATTTAAAAACTTTTCAGCAACAGCCCTGGATTCATCACAGAAGCCTGCATTAAAAGCCGGTTGACCGCAACAGGTTTGATTGGTATTATATAAAACGTTGCAACCTGCTTTTTTTAAAACCTTTACCATATTAAAAGCAGTTTGTGGGTAAAGCTGGTCTACAAAACAGGGTATAAACAGTTGAACATTCATTTTCAAAATTTATTAAACAGACCGCGAAAAGGCAATCATTTTTATAGCGGCAGCTGCTGCTTCTTCACCTTTGTGACCATGACGTCCCCCAAGTCTTTCATCTGCCTGAACGTGATTATTTACTGTGAGAACCCCATATATAACGGGCACTGGTAATGTAATATTTAGATTCATTATCCCTTGGGTAACACCTTCGCAAACATATTCAAAATGTGGTGTATCCCCTCGAATAACACAACCAAGCGCAATAAATGCATCAGGAAGTTTAATATTATTTAATTTTAAAGCTTTACTCCAGTATTTATTTACTGCAAAGGGTATTTCAAAAGCTCCAGGCACTTCTATAATTTTAAAATCGACTTTATGCTGTTCTAAAATTTTCTTACACCCTTCCTCTAAAAGATAAACAACATGCGCATTCCATTCAGTTTTTATAATAACAACAAAGGCATCCTTTGTAAATTGGATGCCTGTTGTATCAGTTAGATTTTCGTTACTTATTGCCATTAAATCTTTTTATTTTGTTACACCTAGTTTTGCAAGATGTTTTTCTACTTCACCACTCTGCACAGTTTGAAAATTTGGAAAATTATCCTGTGCTTTTTGGTAAAGTTCAATTGCTTCTTTCGGCTTGCCAATATAATCCGCATAAGCTGCAGCAGTTATCAAAGCATCTGCTGTAAATGCCTCATCTTTTTCATTTATAGCAGCAGCTTTTTTGTACGCACTTAAAGCATCTTCAGTTTTCTTTTGTTCTGCGTAAGCATTGCCAAGTAAAATATATTTTTTTATTTCTACCTGTGTTGCACCATTTGAATTGTAATCTTTTAAATGCTGTATTGCTTTATCAAACTCTTTAATATGCAAATAACAGGCTCCAATCATGTATTCTGCGCGGTTACCATTTAAGGTACCGCTATACTTACTTGCAACTTTCAAAAGTCCGGTAACATTTACTCCATCACTTACGCCGCCGTTTAAAACAATGTTTACTGAATCTTTGTTAAAACCGGTTTGAGCCATTTTATCAAATAAGGATTCTGCAGGAAAAATTAAAGCAGCGGCATCAATTTCTTTTGGTTCACTTACCAATTTTTGATAACCAAAATAGGCTACCAAAATAATTATTAATGCACCACCCATATAAATTATAGGTTTGCTGTATGTTTCCCGAAAATTCTTTTTTACAGTATACGTTTCGGTAGTTATATTAACTTCTGTAGTTACCGTAGGTTTGTTGTCTGCCATGTTAGTTATTGGTATATGAAAAATTTATTGGTTAAAGCATTTTTTTAGTCTGTAATAAATGGATAATCTTCTTGGGTATACACATCTTTTAAAAGTTCATCATCATTAGGCCATGGACTTTCTTCTGCAAATTTTACAGCTTCTTCTACTTCAGCCTTTACTCTTTGATTGATGGCTTCTATATCTTCTTCAGAAATATTAAAATCTGTTTGTAAAACTTTTAACACATGCTCAATAGGATCTCTTGTTTTGTATTCTTCAAGCTCTTCTTTAGTTCTGTATTTTTGTGGGTCACTCATGCTGTGACCTTTGAAGCGATAAGTTTTAATTTCTAAAAGTGTAGGTCCACCTTTTTCTCTTGCCCTGTTTACCGCTCTTAAAATTGCATTATGAACATCTTCGGGGCTCATGCCATCAACAGTATCTGCGGGCATTTCGTATGCATCCGCCATTTTATAAATGTCCAATGTTTTACTTGTTCTTTTTACGGAAGTACCCATTGCATAACCATTATTTTCACATATAAATACCACAGGCAAATCCCAAAGCATAGCCATGTTAAAAGTTTCGTGCAGCATTCCCTGCCGAGCTGCACCATCACCAAAAAAGCAAAGCACTACATTTTTAGTACCTCTGTATCTTTCGGCAAAAGCCAACCCTGCACCGGTTCCTATTTGTGCGCCCACAATGCCATGTCCACCAAAAAAGCCTTGCTCAACTCCAAAAAAGTGCATACTTCCACCTTTTCCTTTACTGCAACCTGTAGCTTTTCCATACAATTCAGCCATACAGCTTTTAGCACTCACGCCTTTTGCAATTGCCAATGCATGGTCACGATATGCAGTTATGAATTTATCATCAGGCGTGGTTGCGGTCATGCAGCCGGCAGCAACTGCTTCCTGTCCAATGTATAAATGGCAAAATCCTCGAATTTTTTGCATTCCGTACAGCTGACCGGTCTTTTCTTCAAAGCGGCGAAGCAGCAGCATCATCTCGTACCAATAAAGGTAAGTTTCTTTAGAAAACTTTGTAGCCAATAGTGTTTAATTTAAGTTGCAAATATAGGAAATTTGCGTTTAGATAATTGCATAAAATGTGAACTTATTATTGGCCGGGGACGTTGCATCAAACTATAATTATTGACCTATAATTATTCCATTATTTTAATTTTAGATTTGCGATAGTTTATCTTTACAGCCAATGCTTCGTCTACGAAAAATCATTATTACATATTTTAAAAATTATGAACTCTCTTCATTTGAGTTTACAAAAAATGTGATCGGCATATGTGGCTTAAATGGAATGGGAAAAACAAATCTGCTCGATGCTGTTTACTATTGCTGCTTTACAAAAAGTTATTTTACCAATACCGATTCGCTTAATATAAATTTTGAAAAAGATGGGTTTAGACTTGAAAGTGATTTTGAAAATAATACCGGTACCCAAAAAGTAATTTGCATAAACCGGGGAACCGGAAAAAAAGAATTCTCTATTAATGATATTCAGTATGAAAAACTCGCAAAACATATTGGTGTATTGCCGGCTGTAATAATTGCGCCGGATGATGTTGAGATAATTATTGGTGGTAGTGAGGGAAGAAGAAGATATTTAGATTCCGTTATTTGCCAGCTTGATGTTGAATACCTACAGCAACTTATTATTTACAATAAGGTTTTACTGCAACGAAACAGCTTGTTAAAAAGGTTTGCAGAACAAGGTAAAACTGACAATGAATTACTGGATGTTATAAATAACCAGCTTATTGCGCCTGCTGAGTTTGTTTTTGAAAAACGAATGATTTTTACGCAAAAATTAATTCCTCTTATTGAAGACTTTTATCACAATATTGCTGATAATAATGAGCTGGTAAATTTTGTTTATACAAGTAAACTTCAAACTGAAAGTTTTAAAGAAATTTTGACACAATCGTTTGAAAAAGACAGAATTATTCAAAGAACAACTGAAGGCATACACAAAGATGATATTCACTTCACTTTAAATGGGCAAATGTTTAAAAGTATTGCCAGTCAGGGACAGCGAAAAAGTCTTTTATTTGCATTAAAAATTGCCCAGTATCAATTATTAAAAAATTATAAATCTTACAGTCCTATTTTGTTGCTGGACGATGTGTTTGAGAAGCTTGATGAAAAAAGAATGAACCGTTTGTTACATTGGGTATGCAATGAAAACGGAGGACAGGTTTTTATAACTGACACACATAAACAAAGGCTGGAAAATATATTTGAGCAACTTAATATAGATGGGCAAATAATTGAACTCTAAAAATTATAAAAATGGCAGAAATATCTATGGCTGAAGCGCTTCAACAATTTTTAAAAAAAAGCAAATTAAAAACGGGTATACAAGCCATGCAGATTGAAGATGTATGGGAAAAAATTATGGGTAAAACCGTGGCGAAATACACAGACAAGCTGCAAATAGTTGGCTCAACATTATTTGTAAATACTGTTGTAGCTCCCCTTAAAAATGAATTACTTTACCAGAAAGAAAAAATAATTGAAATGGTAAATTCAGAACTTGGCGAAAAAATTATTAAGGAAGTAGTTATTAAATAAGCTGACTCCTTTGTTTTGAAACTTCATATAAAATTATTCCTGTTGCCACACTGACGTTTAAGGAATCAAAATCTCCAGTCATTGGTATTGCAAATTTTTCATCGCACACTTTCATTAATGCAGGGTAAATACCTTTTTCCTCTGCACCCATCACAATAGCTGAAGGCTCAGCAAAATTACAATCGTAAGAATTTGTTGTTGCACCCATTACACTTGCAAAAACTTTAATTCCGTTTAAATGTAAATCATCTACGGCTTTCATTAAACTGTTTACTCTACATACTGCTATGTTTTCCAACGCTCCTGCAGAGGTTAAAATAGCATCTTCATTTAAAGAACCAACACCTTTATCAGGAATAATGATTGCATGCACACCAAAACAATAAGCGCTTCGGGCAATTGCCCCAATATTTCTGATATCTGTTATTCCATCCAAAATAATAAACAAAGGAACTTCTCCGTTTTCAACAACAAAAGAAATTACATCCTGTAAATTTTGATATTGAATTTTAGATATTTGTGCAATGCACCCTTCATGATTGCTTACATTAAAATTATTAAGTTTTTCAATTGGTACTTTATTAATTGGTACCATATAACGCTCCGCTAAAATTCTAATCTCATCAATGGTTTCCCCATGCACAGCAGTCTGCATGTAAATTCTATCCAGCTGTTTGCCTTCTTTCAATGCATTAATAACAGCTGTTCTGCCCACAACTAAGGTATTTTTTTTTGGTCGTTTATGTTGATGTCTAAAATCTTTCATATTGTAAAATTAACTAGATATTAAAAGACCATAAGTACCTTAAGAACTTATGGTCTTTACAAATCCAACAAAGAAATTTAATAACTTTTATTTAAGCCCAAAAACTTTCTTAACCTCTTTAACTGCATCTAATTTTTCCCAGGTAAATAATTCCACTTTTTTCTTTACCACTACACCGGAAGGTGAAGTAAATATTTTTTCAACTTTTTCAGGAGTTCTACCCATGTGACCATAAGCCGCAGTTTCGCTGTATATTGGGTTGCGAAGCTTCAACCTATTTTCAATAAAATATGGCCTCATATCAAAACACTCCATTTTCATTATAGCTTTTGCAATTTCGCCATCAGTCATATTTACTTTTGCCGTGCCATAAGTAACAACATTTATACTTGTAGGTTGTGCCACACCAATTGCATAACTTACCTGTACTAATACTTCTTCACAGAGCCCAGCAGCCACCAAGTTTTTTGCAATGTGTCTCGTTGCGTAAGCTGCACTCCTATCTACTTTACTGGGATCTTTTCCGCTAAAAGCTCCACCCCCGTGTGCTCCTTTACCACCGTAAGTATCTACAATAATTTTACGGCCAGTAAGGCCTGTATCACCATGTGGTCCCCCTATAACAAACTTTCCGGTTGGATTGATGTGGTATTTAATTTTATTTGTAAAAAGATGATCGTATTTAGGATACAATGCTCTAACCCTTGGAATAACTATATTAATAATATCTTTTTTTATTTTAGCAAGCATGCTTTCATCTTTTGCAAAATCATCATGCTGTGTTGATACTACAATAGCTTCAATTCTTACGGGTTTATTGTTATCATCATACTCCAATGTAACCTGGCTTTTAGCATCCGGTCTTAGATATTTAATTTCTGTATTTTCTCTTCTTACAGCTGCAAGTTCTTTTAAAATATCATGAGACAATGCTAAAGCCAAGGGCATATAATTCTCAGTTTCATTTGTGGCATAACCAAACATCATTCCTTGATCACCGGCACCCTGATCTTCTTTTTTCATTTTATCAACTCCTTGATTTATGTCCGGAGATTGTTCGTGAATAGCAGAAATAATACCACATGAATTGGCTTCAAACATGTACTCACTTTTCGTATAGCCAATTTTGCGTATAACACCTCTTGCAATTTCCTGGACATCCAAATAAGCTTTACTTTTTACTTCCCCCGCAAGCACAACCTGTCCTGTAGTTACAAGTGTTTCGCAGGCCACTTTACTCGTAGGATCAAAAGCTAAAAAATTATCAATAAGTGCATCGCTTATTTGGTCAGCAATTTTATCTGGGTGTCCTTCACTAACAGATTCAGATGTAAATAAATAAGGCATTTTTTTTTTTTAAAGGTTGCAAATATAAGGGCTGTTAATTTTGTATGAATTAGCCTTCTACAAAAATAAGAGGCTTCATAAATAAGGTAAATTATACTTTAGAATAAATTACCACCATTTTCATTTTGTGATTAATATTTAAACCGGATCCTACCCTTACTCTACCCAATGCTATGGGATTGTAAAAAGGTATGATGTATTGTGTACCTAAATATTGGGGATAATAATAATTGAAAGGTACATACAAGCGCAAATCATAATTCTTGTACCCGTTGGTAACAATATGCTGTACGTACCGGGTTAAATTTATTTCATACCGATAAAAAACATTTCCTGCCGGTTCAAATCTTCTTAATGCAGCGCCACCAAAAGAACCTACATCTACATTTCCCAAAGGAAAAGGATGGTAACGTCCATTAACAGTAGTTACATCCGGATTATAGGGAACCGCAGAAGTAAGATCAAAATAAACAGGCTTATAACGTTGTGGAGAACTTAACAGTGTATCTTTTAAATCTAAATATAAATAAGGAGGCGGTGTGTAGATATTATCTGTTGCAGCATTATCAGGGGTTTGCTCTACTATTAAAAATGCTCTGTGCACTATCTTGTTGCTATAACCGGTAAGGCCCGGAATACTTAAGTTGGAGAATGTGCCAGGAGATGTTTGTAAAAAAACGTTATTTGTTGCAGTATTTGGCTGAGGCAGAGTAACACCTGAATAGTCTCTTTTTATAAAATTCATACTTGAAGATGCTGCAATAATTCCTACCCTTGTAGTGTACATCTGCAGGCTTTGAACAACAGTATCCTTTATTCCGTTTTTTGTTTTATGAAAATGAAATTCAAATCTCGATTTTGATTCTGCAAGATTTACATAATAAAGTGTGTTGCCTGATGCTGCATTTGTGACTCTTATTTCAAAGCCGTTGTATTTTTTTCTAAAAATTGAATCAGAAAAAAACCCATTATTTGTACCCGATGCGATAGTATCCTGACCATTAAATAATGTTGCTGCAAATAAAGCACCATCACCAGTAAGCTTAATTCTAATTTGGTTGCTGACGGAATCTCTACCTTTTGCCAATATCACCTTTTTTGAAATTATTTGAGGAGTTACTATGGCCGAACCCAAGATATTATTATCAACAATTGGTGGGATTGAACCTAGTTGTCTAATGGTATCTGTTTTTAATCTAAAATTATCATCATTTATAGCTCTTACTTCAAATGTTTGGGGTATGTTTCCTGCAATCGAAGTGTCTCCCCAAGCCCCTTTGTATGATAAACAAACAAATGCTGAATCAAAACCTGCTTTATTATTAGGATCAAATTTTGTTGTATCACCGGCCCCACCAAAATAAAAAGGATAAAAAGTTGGTTTAAATTGCATGTAAATCCTTGCATCAGTTTTGCCAAATAATGGATCATTAGTTATTACACCTATTGCATGGTTATCGCCTTTTTGTAAAATTGTGCTGTCGTTAAATATGCCCTGAGTTGCATTTACCGTAAGTGTATCTGCAAAGGTATTAACATTATCAACAGTGATTAAATCAGCACCTAATGTAGTTGTGTCCAATTTTGTACAACCTATACTTAAGGCTATTAACAATAAAGCTGCTGAAGCTGCAGCTAGTAAAAATCTTATATGCAAAACAATAAATTTTTAGAAAAACACTAATGAAAATTATTTCGAAAGATCGGCATATAATTGTAAATACTCTGTTAAATCAGTTTCTGCATTGTATTTTAAAACTTTTTTACCACGCACTTTTGCAAATTCTTCCGCCAGTTTTTTATCGGGTTTTGCTGTTCCAAACGTGACTGCATCTGCATAAGTTGCCCCACCCCTAAACATAGCAATATTGTTTAGATCCTTAAACGGCTCAAGCTCCTTTTTTGTAACATTATCGTTAATGGTAGCCAACTTTAAAAAATCTGCACTGAGCTTGTCTTTAAAAGTTGTATCGCCTATTGTGTAAACAACTTTACAATGGCTGAACACAGGCTCTTTTTTATAAGCAGATCGTATGAACATCGGTATTAAACCTGTCATCCACCCGCTGCAATGGATAATATCCGGAGGCCAGCCAAATTTTTTCACGGTTTCCAAAGCTCCTTTACAAAATAGAACAGATCTTAAACCATTATCATCAAAAAATTTACCGGTTTCATCAGAGAAAACCCATTTGCGTTTGAAAAAATCCTCATTATCTAAAAAGTACACCTGCAGGCGGGCATTTGGTAAAGAAGCTACTTTTATTATTAGAGGGTAATCATCATTATCAATAGATACATTTATTCCTGATAGTCTTACAACTTCATGTAAACGATGTCTGCGTTCATTAATGGTACCAAATTTTGGCATAATGCACCTAACTTCCATATTATTATCGTTAGACAAAACAGCAAGTTTGTTTACAATTTCCGCAAACGAAGTACCATCTACATAAGGTGACATTTCGTTAGCAATAAATAAAATCCTTTTCTTTGTAGACATTGATAAGCAAAATTAAGTGCAAAAAGAAATTTTGAAACGGCTGCAAAAGTAGCATATCTTTTTGAGAAAACAGCTATTTACACTGAACTACAACTAAAGGTGGCAACCATGATCATAATAAAGCGTACCCAAACAATAAAAGATTTTATAAGTGAATTTCACCTTGGAGGTAAAAAAATTGGCTTTGTTCCAACTATGGGTGCACTTCACGATGGTCATATTTCCCTCATAAAAAAATCAAAATCACAGAATTCTTTAACCATTTGCAGCATTTATGTAAACCCAACACAATTCAATAATGTAATTGATTTAAATAAATATCCTGTTACCCTGGAAAGTGATATTGATAAACTTGAAATGGCAGCATGCGATGTTTTGTTTTTGCCATCTACAGATGAAATGTATTTAAATGATGAAGTAAATGAACATTATGATTTAGGTATGCTGGAGCATATTTTGGAAGGAAAATACAGACCTGGACATTTTCAGGGTGTGTGTACGATAGTTGATAAATTATTGAAAGCCATAAAACCAAACACGCTTTATCTTGGCAAAAAAGATTACCAGCAATGTATGGTTATAAATAAAATGATTTCAGATAAAAAGTATGAAGTAAGGCTTGAAATATGTAACACTATAAGAGAACCACTGGGCCTTGCCATGAGCAGTAGAAATCTAAGATTAAATGAAGTAGAAAGAATTGATGCTTTAAAAATAATAGAAATACTAATAAATATAAAAAAATATATTAAGCCCGGAAACCTTGAAGAAATAAAAATAAAAGCAACAAAATACCTAACAAAAAACGGTTACAAAGTAGATTATACTGAAATTGCAGATGCAGCAACGCTCGAAATTGTTAGCAACTGGGATGGCAAGGTAAAGCTGGTAGCACTTGTGGCAGCCTATTTGAATAACGTTCGTCTTATAGACAACATGATTTTATAACGACAAACAATAGTGAGTGAATGGGCAAAAAAATACTTTATTTATTGCAATACGTAATTTTCTTAGGAGCAGGGATTTTGCTTGTTTGGTGGCAACTGCACAGCATGACTCCCGAGCAGGAATTACAATTTAAAAATGCATTTGCAAAAGCTAATTATTATCTTATAATACCTGTTGTTATCATAAATCTGTTAAGTCATTTAAGCAGATCTATGAGATGGAAATTATTGATGGAACCACTTGGTTACAATCCATCATTAAAAAATGTTTTTGGAGCCACTATGGTTGGCTATCTCGCAAACTCAGCAATACCAAGACTGGGAGAAGTAATTAAATGTACCCTTTTGGCAAAATATGAAAATTTAAAGGCTGACAACCTTATTGGTACTATACTTATTGAAAGAACTTTTGATTTGCTTACTTATGTTTTTTTTATAGTTTTTACTGTAATTATTCAAATTGATATAGTGGGCAGTTTTGTAAAAGAAAAACTTCAGGCTTTTGTAGCTCCTGGAATTATGCCTCTTTGGTTAAAAATATTAATTATATGCCTTACAGTATTGCTTTTTGTAATCATCATAAAAAAAATATTTTCAATTTATCCAAATAATAAAACTTTACAAAAAATAAAAAGCTTTGGCTCAGGAATTGGCAAAGGATTTATAGCTATAAAAAATTTAAAAAATAAAAGAGCTTTTATATTGCATACCATATTTATATGGAGTATGTATTTATTACAAATTTATATTGGCTTTAAGGCAATGGAAGCTACTGCCTATCTTGACTTAAAAGCTGCATGCTCAGTCTTGTCATTATCAACTTTAGCAATGATAGTAACACCTGGTGGTATAGGATCATTTCCAATATTTGTAAAAGAAACGCTTTTGTTATATTTAATTCAGGATTCTGAGGGCAATGCATTTGGCTGGCTTATTTGGGGAGTAAGTACAGGTATCATAATTGCTGCCGGCTTAATTTCACTGATAGTTTTACCTTATTTAAACAAGAAAAAGTATGCGGGCATCAGCACAAATTCCCAATAAAATTTACGACCGGCAAACATTAAGTAAACAGGTTTTTATCTGGAAAATGCTGGGTAAAAAAATAGTTTTTACTAATGGTGTTTTCGATATAATTCACAAAGGTCATATAGCATCTTTAACTGAAGCAGCGTCGTACGGCGAAATACTTATTGTGGCTATAAATACGAATGCATCTGTAACAAAACTTAAAGGCCCTACCCGACCAGTTAATGATGAAAACGCACGAGCTCTAGTACTGGCTTCCCTTTTGCAAACCGATGCGATCATTTTATTTGAAGAAGATACTCCACTTGAATTAATTAAAGCGGTAATGCCTGATGTATTGGTGAAAGGAGGAGATTATACTGAAGAACAAATTGCAGGAGCAAAAGAAGTAACTGCCAATGGTGGTAAAGTAATAATTGCAAATATTATTGAAGGAATTTCCACAACCGAAATCATCGCAAAAATGATAGGCAATAATTAGAATTTTTTTATAATTAATACCAAATTTTAACTACCCTTTTTAAAAATTGTACTTTCAATTTTTTCATTAAAACAATATAATGTCTCATAAAAAAACAATTGTAAGAGATATAAGCTGGTTATCTTTCAACAGTCGTGTGCTGCAGGAGGCTGCAGACGATTCAGTTCCATTAAAAGAGCGTATAAAATTTCTAGGAATTTTTTCCAATAACCTTGATGAGTTTTTTAGGGTTAGAGTAGCTGGGCTAAAAAAAATGATAGAGCTAGGCAACAAAGCTAAAATGCACCTGGAAGTTGACCCACAACATATATTGGACGAAATTCAGGAAAAAGTAATCACCCAACAAAGGGAGTTTGAAAGAATTTGGAAAGAAATTTTGCGGGAATTAAAAAAAGAAAAGATTCAAATCGTTAACGAAAAAAAACTTTCGGTATTACATCAAAAATTTATTCTTGATTATTTTAATGAAGAAGTTCGCAGCTATATTATTCCTTTAATGATTGAAAGTTTACACCAGTTTCCGGTTTTAAACGACAAATCAATCTACCTTGCTTGTAGGCTTGCAAAGCAGGACAGATCAATACCTCAGCGGTTTGCATTGGTATCAGTTCCTACCCGACATCTTTCCAGATTTTTAATTTTACCTGCACGTGGTGAAGAACAATATGTAATTTTACTGGAAGATGTAATTCGTTTTTGTTTACCAAATATTTTCTCCTTTTTTGGTTACGATAGATTCTCATCTCATATTATTAAAGTAACAAGAGATGCTGAAATTGATGTTGACAATGATGTTTCAGGATCACTTATACAAAAAATACAAAAGGGATTAAAAAACAGGAAAAAAGGCAAACCGGTTCGGTTTGTTTATGATAAGGATATTGAGCCTGCATTGCTAACTTATCTCGTAAAAAGACTTGGTCTCACCCATAATGAGAATATGATTCCTGGTGGCAGTATTCATAATTACAAAGATTTTATAAATTTCCCAGAAAGTGTTTTTAAGCAAAAAAGTCTTAGAAAAAAACCTTTTACACACCCGCTTTTAAAAAACAGCAACAGTGTAACGGCAGTGGTAATGGAAAAAGATGTAATGCTGCATTTTCCATATCATTCATACGACAGCATTATTGATTTTTTGAGAGAGGCTGCTATTGATCCTGAAGTTGTAAGCATAAAAATAACCTGTTACAGACTTGCATCAAGATCAAAAGTTATTAACGCACTTACCAATGCTGTGCGAAATGGAAAACAGGTAACGGTCATGCTGGAATTAAGGGCCCGTTTTGATGAAGAAGCAAATCTTGAATGGAAAGATGAACTGGAAGAAGCTGGCGTAAAAGTTCTGTTGGGCGTGCCAGATTTCAAAGTTCATGCAAAGCTTTGTCTTATAAAAAAACGGGTAAAAAATGTTACTACACATTACGGCTTTATAAGTACAGGTAACTTAAATGAAAAAACAGCAAAGCTTTACGGCGATCATTGCCTGCTGACATCTGACAGAAATTTAATGGCGGATGTAAACCGAATTTTTACATACTTAGAAAATCCTTCCATAAGATTAGGCTTGCTGAAAGCCTGTAAACTATTAATCGTAGGGCCCGTAAACATGAGGAGGCAAATCAATCAACTCATTAATAAAGAAATAAAATTCGCAAAACATAAAAAACCTGCAGGTATAACTTTAAAATTTAATTCTTTAAGTGATGGGCTTCTTATTGAAAAACTTACAGAAGCTGCAAAAGCAGGTGTGCAGATAAAATTAATTATAAGAGGAATTTGTTGCATGTTTACCGAAAATAGAAAATTTAAAAAACCCATTGAAGCCATCAGCATTATTGACGAATATTTAGAGCATGCCCGTGTAATGATTTTTGAAAACAACAGTGATCCTAAAGTTTTTATTTCTTCAGCAGACTGGATGGTGAGAAATATTAACCACAGGATTGAAGTAGCCTGTCCGGTTTTAGAGAAAGATTTGAGAGACGAAATAATTAATATAATTGACATTCAATTAAAGGACAACATCAAAGCCCGGGAACTTGACAATGAATTAAGCAACCAATATATTAATCCTCGCAATACAAAAAAAATAAGATCGCAGATTGAAATTTTTAATTATTTAAACAGAGCAACCAGTTCAAAATAATTTCTTTTATACCATTAATTTTAAAAAAATAGACACAAACTTCTTGCATCATAAAATATTTAATCAACCATAACCAAAAACAAATTTTTGTTGAAAGATTTTTAGAATTTTTAAGCCATTATTAAATTTAATGACTCAATTTAGTATTCTAACTTTTTAACTCTTTATATTTTGATTTTAGCCGCAATAGATATTGGTAGTAATGCCGCACGATTGCTCATAAGCGATGTACAAAAAGTAAAGGATGGTAAGCCAGCTTTTAATAAACTTAACCTTGTAAGGGTTCCACTAAGATTGGGGTTTGATGTTTTTGGCAGCAAAATAATTTCACCTGAAAAGAAACTAATGTTGGTGGAGACGATGAAATCTTTTAGACACCTTATGAATGCTTACAATGTAGAAGCATTAAAAGCTTGCGCAACCAGTGCCATGAGAGATGCTGAAAATGCAAAGGAAATAATTGCAACTGTACAAAAAGAAGCAGGAATTTTAATTGAAGTTATTGATGGAGATATGGAAGCCAATCTCATTTATGAAAACCATGTGGCAGAAAATATGGATAATGATCATAGTTACATGTACATTGATGTTGGTGGTGGCAGTACAGAGATTTCTTTTTTTAGTAATGGTATTTTAATCTACAAAAAATCATTTAATATTGGCACCATTCGTATTTTAAAAAATATGGTAACATCTGCTCATTGGGAAGAATTAAAAAATACTATAAAAGCTGTAACAAAAGATCAGAAAGAAGTGGTTGCAATTGGTAGCGGCGGCAACATTAATAAAGTATTCAGCTTAAGCAAGCGCAAAGAAGGCAGACCATTGTCTCTGGAATTATTGAAAGAATATTTGGACGAACTTGAGCCTATGACAATTAGACAACGCATTTTAAAATATAGTTTAAGAGATGACCGTGCAGATGTAATTGTACCGGCTTTACAAATTTATGTAAATGCAATGCGGTGGGCCGGTGCACAGGAAATCTACGTTCCTAAAATTGGTCTTGCAGATGGATTGATACAGCATTTGTGGGAAGAAGTAAAGAAGTAGATTTGAGATTTTAGATATCAGATTTTAGATTTTAGATATGGTCATTTATTCCTCCTGTAGCACCATTATTATTTATCCATTTTACAATTATCCATTATAACACATGTCCATACACAAAGAAGTAAAAAAAATTACAACCAATACGCTGCAGAAAATGAAAGCCGGCGGCGACAAAATATCTATGCTTACCGCTTATGATTTTTCTTTCGCAAAAATATTTGATGCCGCTGGCATAGAAGTTATTTTGGTAGGCGACAGCGCAAGTAACGTAATGGCCGGTAACGAAACTACCTTACCCATTACGATGGATCAAATGATATACCATGCGCAAAGTGTGGTAAGAGGAATCGACCGGTGTTTGGTTGTGGTAGATATGCCTTTTGGTTCTTACCAGGGCAACAGCAAAGAGGCGCTAAACAATGCTATAAGGATAATGAAAGAAACGGGTGGACATGCAGTAAAGCTGGAAGGTGGCGAGCAAGAAGTAGAATCTATAAAGCGCATTGTAAATAGTGGTGTTCCGGTTATGGGGCACTTAGGATTAACCCCGCAGAGCATATATAAATTTGGCACGTATACAGTTCGTGCAATAGAAGATGCAGAGGCAAAACAATTAAAAAAAGATGCATTGCTTTTACAGGAAGCGGGTTGCTTTGCGATTGTGTTGGAGAAAATTCCCGCCAGCCTTGCAGCAGAAGTTACGGCAAGTTTACACATACCAACAATTGGTATTGGTGCCGGCAATGGTTGCGATGGACAGGTGTTGGTAATGCATGATATGCTTGGCATAAACTCAGAATTTAAACCCCGTTTTTTGCGCAAATATTTAAATATGGATGAGCAGATTACAGGTGCTGTTAAACAATATATTACCGATATAAAAAGCAGCGATTTCCCCAACGAAACGGAGCAGTACTAATTCCCTTATTCCCCTCCTTGGAGGGATGCCCAAAGGGCGGGGTGGATTATTAGAAAAAAAAAAAAAAACAAGTATATCTTATTTTTTTTGAAGCGGAACTGTATTTCCTTTTTCAACAGCGGTCCCGCTTTACGTTATTATCTTTTTTGCCCCAAAGACAGGCAAAAAAGGATAGCCACTTCAATCGGGGCTACAGTTGAACAGTAAAATCTTTTTTCAACTTTTTTAAAAAATTTTAATTCCATCATACCTTTTATCATGCAGAATGTTTCACTTAATTAATTTTGTTAAAATGATTTTATGGTCTGTCAATAATTTAAAAAATTATCACCTAATACAAAAGAGAAATATAACTTTATAATATGGCCAATAATCTTGATAAAGAAAGACACAAAAAAGCATTAACCTACACCGCAATTATTTGTGGGGCTTTGCTGCTCATGTTTATTTTTATCAGCTGGACGGTTTTGCCTCCTGCACCACCCGTAGTGCAGGATTTAATAGAAATTAATTTAGGCAACAATGATGAAGGTTTTGGCGAAGAACAACCACTCATAAAAGGACCGGGAAAACCGGAAAAAGAAATTGCTGAACAGCCACAATCTTCACCTGCAAAAGAAGAAGTGGCAGAAGAAAAAATTACGCCTGATGATAATGCGGAAGAAACTGCAGCACCGATTGTAAAATCAGCAAAAAAATCTATTCCTGTAAAAATAAATACACCCATCCCTACTACTTCAATATTGCCTGAACCAAAACCTAAAACACCCAAATTGGTTTACAATGGTCCCAGCAAACAAAACGGCAATAATGCTACACAGGATAATGGATATACGATGCAGGGAAATAATAAGAATGGAAAAGGTGATGCAGGTGACCCAACGGGCAATAAAGATTCGTACGGTAATACACCTGGTGGTAAAGTAGGCGGACCAAAAGTAATAAGTGGTAACAGAAAAGTAGTGCGCTATTATTCTTTTACCGGTGAACTAGCAAAAGCAACGATCAATGCAGTAATAAAAGTTACACCCAGCGGAGTTGGTTCTTTTGTTCGGATTGGCCTGGGCAGCACAAGTTTTAGCAGAGATTACGCAACAGCAATATCTGGCTATTTAAGAACGATGCAGTTTGATAAAGCCGATGATGAAAGTGTGGTGACTGTACAGTTTAATTTTAATGTGCAGTAGATTTTATTTTAGCTTCCTCACACATTGTTTTAATATTATACTTTTAACCAATGATGACCTACCAAGAAACATTGGATTATCTCTACAGCCAGCTGCCCATGTTTAGCAGAATTGGCAGTGCCGCTTATAAAACAGATTTACATAATGCCATTGCATTATGCAACAGCATTGATAATCCCCAACAAAAATATAAAACTATACATGTAGCGGGCACAAATGGTAAAGGTAGTACTTCGCACATGCTAGCAGCAATTTTACAGGAGGCGGGTTATAAAACCGGGCTCTACACTTCTCCGCATATAAAAGATTTTAGAGAGCGCATTAGAGTTAATGGCAAAATGATTGCTGAAAAATTTGTAGTTGATTTTACAGAAAAAACAAAAGCTATAACTAAAGAAATAGAACCATCTTTTTTTGAAATGACGGTAGCCATGGCTTTCGAATATTTTGCAGAACAGCAGGTAGATTTTGCGGTAATAGAAACCGGGCTTGGTGGCTTACTCGACAGTACAAATATTATAACCTCCATACTTTCGGTAATAACGAATATTGGTTACGACCACCAAAATATTTTAGGAAATACATTGGAAGAAATTGCTACGCAAAAAGCGGGTATAATAAAAGAAAATGTACCCGTTGTAATTGGGGAAACTTTACCTGAAACAAAACCTATTTTTATTGCAACTGCCTCAAGGAAAAAAGCTACAATACATTTTGCTGAAGAGAATTTTATTACCTCTTACATAGATTCTGAGGGAGAATTATTGCTTTGTAATGTAAAAGATATTGAAGAAAATGTAACTGAAAAGTTCAGGTGTGGCCTGTCAGGATTGTACCAGGCAAAAAACATTTGTACGGTTTTGGCAGCTGTAAAAGAACTTAGAAAAATGGATATTAATATTCCTGAAGCTGCTCTACATAACGGTATTGAGAAAGTAAAAAAAATTACCGGCTTGCGTGGAAGATGGGAAATTTTACAGCAACATCCAACCATCATTGCGGATGTAGCCCACAATAAAGATGGCATAAAACAGGTAATGGATCAATTAATTACAACTCACTTGACTACTCAACTTCATTTTGTGTTGGGGTTTGTAAGAGACAAGGATGTTGAAGATGTTTTAAAACTGTTTCCGGATAATGCAAAATATTATTTTACAAATGCGCATATACCCCGGGCATTGGTAAATACTGAACTTCAGGAAAAAGCTGCGAAAACCGGATTGGTTGGTGAATGTTTTGAAACCGTAGATCAAGCTGTAAATGCTGCAAAAAAAGTTGCCGCAGTAACAGATGTAATTATGATTTGCGGCAGTTTTTTTATAATTGCTGAAAGCGAACTTTTATAATTTATTTAAAAATTCTGTAGCCCTGTAAAAACAAAGTTCGTGCATGCTTTGTTTAAATTGATACGTCTGCACGATGGTTCTTACTTCCTCCAAAGGTTTCAACATAATCGTTATTTCTTCATTTGCATCAAGGGATTGATTTGATGTTTTTTCTCCTCCGGTTGCTATGAATAAATGCGTGGCATTGGTTAAAACCCCTGGATTAGAATAGGTTTTGCCAAGATAATGGTAACCTGAAAAACTATAACCGGTTTCTTCCCGTAACTCACGAACAATAGCTGTTTCAGGGGTTTCGTTTTCATCTATAAAACCACCAGGGAACTCAATAGACTGTTCCTGTATAGCATGTCGATATTGCTCTATCAACAAGACCTCATTTTCTTTTGTAATGGCGAGTGCCAACACACATTCCGGCAATTCAACTACAAAATAAGGATCTACAATTTTACCGGATGGGGTTTTGTAACTGTCTTTTCGGGCAGTAAAATATGGGTGATTACTGATGTATTCTTTTGAGAGTATTGTAAAAGGCATTGCAAAATTTTTAAAGGAAAATAAATTGAAATCTATTGCATAATAAAGTTGAAAAAAGATTTACTGAACAAAGGCTGCGGGATAGAAGTGGAAATACTTTTGTGAGGTACGAACAAAAGATTGTAACAAACAGCCCGAACAAATGCTTAGAAATGAATAATTGTTGACAGCCCCAAAAGCTTTAAAAATTTAAATCCAACCCATACGTTCCCGTAATTTATTTATATGTGCAGTGTGGTGTTTGCCATGCCATGCATATTGACCGAGTAAATACCAAACGCTCATTTGCTTTCCATATTCGGGATGTTCAACGGTGCGGTTCCACTCATCATCTTTAATGTTTTTTAAAACCTCGAGCATGCGTGCATGCAACGCATGCAATAATGTGAGCGATACATTTATAGGAATATTTCTCACATCGCTCAGCTCTGTAAATGCTTGTTGATTGTAAGATTTTATGGTTGGATTATCTTCTGTGAGCGCAAGTTTAAAACGCATAAAAGCATTGATGTGGCTGTCGGCAACATGATGTACTACTTCCCTGCTGTTCCAACCGCCCGGGCGATAAGGTTCTTCGAGCTGCACAGCATCTAAATTTATGATGGCATATTCCAAAGCTTTTGGCAATACCTCAATATCTTGCAGCCATTCCTTCAACTGTTGTTGAGAGAATGGCTGTTCAATATATTTACCTATTGGGTAACTTAAATCTTGCATATTTATTTTGTTGCAGCAGGCTTTATATCTTCTAAAGTTATTTCGAAAATAAGTACAGCATTTGGTAAAATGGGTGAGCCTTGCGGAGGGTATTCGCCATATGCTAAATCGCCAGGTATATAAACTTTCCAGTGAGAGCCTTTTGTCATTAACTGTAAAATTTCTGTCCACCCTTTAATAACACCATTTAGCGGGAAAGAAGTTGCCTGCCCACGTTTAAAGGAATTGTCAAACTCAGTGCCATTGGTTAGTGTGCCGACATAATTTACTACTACAGTATCAATTACTTTTGGTTTTGCACCATTAGGATCACCGGCTTTTATAACTTCGTATTGTAAGCCATTTGCCAACGCAATAACGCTGCTGCGCTTTTTATTTTGGTTAAGAAAGTTTTGACCTTCCTGCTTTTCTGCGTCTGTTTTCTTTTTTGTAAATGACTGTAATTTTTCCTGCAGTGTTTTGCCTGCCTGTTCTATGGTGAAATCGGTTTTTGATTTGGAATACACGTCATTTAAAGCTTTTGCAAATAATATGGAATTTATTTTTGTAGCGCCTGCCTGCATTAGGCTTGCAGCAATATTCATTCCGGCTGCGTAACTAAAACTATCGACCGCATTTTTAAAAGCATTTGATTTTACTACTACAGGAGAAGTTTTTTTTACAGGCAACGCTTTCTTTTGTGCATTCACATTTATTAAAATAGTAGCTGCAAAAGCGGTTAACATTAATTTCTTCATTTTTATATTATAGGTTATTAATTTTTTACAAATAAAATTTAATCAGGCCGCATTTCTTTTCCTGTTAAATGAATAAAAACATCTTCGAGGTTAGCGGCTTTTACCTGTTTAGGCCTTTCAAATCCTGTGGCAACCAATTCATCTATCATCTTATCGGGCGTATCAAGTTTTATTATTTTTCCTTCATCCATAATGGCAATTCTGTCGCAGAGTTGTTCTGCTTCATCCATGTAATGTGTAGTGAGAATTACTGTTGTACCTGCTGCTCTTATTTCACGAATTAAATCCCATAAATTTCTACGGGCCTGAGGATCCAAACCGGTTGTAGGCTCATCTAAAAAAATAATTTTGGGGTTATTTATTAAAGTAGTTGCAATAGAGAATCGTTGTTTTTGACCTCCACTTAATTCCTTGCTTTTATTTTTTGCCTTATCAACTAAGTTTACCTTTTTTAGTAGTTCGATTGCATTTACATCTCTGTTGTAAAGCCCGCTAAAAAGTCTGATAAGCTCCAACAAATTTAAGCCAGGATAAAATCCTGAAGTCTGCAACTGAACACCGATAATTTTTTTTATTTCTCCGGGTTCTAGATCAAGATCAAACCCATTTACAAAAACTTTACCTGAGGTTTTGGGCCTAAGGGTTTCTATAATTTCCAGTGTTGTACTTTTACCTGCACCATTTGGGCCAAGCAGTCCAAAGATTTCACCTTCCTCAACATTAAATGAAACAGATTTTACAGCTTCAAACTGGCCGTAATTTTTTACAAGATTTACAACTCTTATTATTGAATTTGACATTGGAGTAAAGTTATGTAATGATATATTTAAAACAGCATTACAAAATTAAACTGCTGCATCGTTTAGAGCTGCAAATAAATAACTTTCCAGTTCTTCCATCATATTAATACTTCCTACAAAGAAAGGTGTGCGCTGGTGCAGTTCTGTTGGAACAATATCTAAAATATTAATTTTTCCATTCGTAGCTTTTCCTCCGGCTTTTTCAACAATGTATGCAAATGGATTACATTCATACAGCAACCTAAGTTTGCCGCCCGGTTTATCAGTGGTGCCGGGATACATAAAAATTCCGCCTTTTATAAGATTGCGGTGCACATCAGATACCATGCTGCCAATGTAACGTTGTGTGTAAGGGCCGCCGTTTGATTTGTCTTTTTTCTGACATGCGGTAATATATTCCTTAACAGGTTGTACGTACCTAAAAAAATTACCGTGATTTACAGAATACATTTTACCTGCCGGAGGACATTGTATGTTTTGATGGCTCATTAAATATTCACCGATTTGTCTGTCGAGAGTAAAGCCATTAACGCCCCGTTTTGTTGCATATACCAACATAGTAGAGGAACCAAATACAACGTAACCCGCAGCCACCTGCTTATTACCTGGCTGTAAAAAATCTGCTTTGGTTGCCGGCTTTCCCAGTTCACTTACACGCCTGTAAATACTGAAAATAGTACCGATGGAAACATTTACATCGATATTAGAACTTCCATCCAAAGGATCAAACAGACAAACATATTTTGATTTGTTGCTTGTTTCATCATCAAATATCACAATGTCATCTAACTCTTCGCTGCCAATTCCTGCACAGCTTATACCATGTCTCAAAACCCCCACGAGTTGGTCGTTTGCAAAAATATCCAGTTTTTTTACTTCTTCACCCTGTATATTAGTAGTGCCGTGGTCGCCCAAAATATCTACCAGTCCTGCTTTATTAACTTCTACGTTTACTCTTTTGCAGGCAAGACCAATATCTCTTAAAAGCCCCGCCAATTCTCCAGTTGCTAAAGGAAAAGCACGCATTTCCTGAATGGTAAATTCGTCAAGGGTAAGGATATTTCTGTTTATAGCCATGTACTCGATTTAAAATTAATAATTGCAGATTTTAAATAATAAAAAAACATAAGTCTACAATTGTATGGGAAATGCAAAGTAATTATAATTTTAGAAAAAATGACTTAACAGGTTGGTAAGTGTTGTATGATGCATGTATATTAGATTTTAAAGTTTGATGCTGAGCAATTAAATTCGCAACAATGGCAGCTTTAAAAGCGCAGCAAAAAAATTTTACAACATACACTTAAAATAGAAAAAAAAACATGTTTGTTTTCAAGTTTGGCGGAGCATCGATAAATAATATTGAGCGAATAAAAAACACTTCTAATATTATAAGAGATAATGCAGATCAGAAATTATTAGTGGTAGTATCTGCCATGGGCAAAACAACCAATGCTTTGGAAAAAATTGCAGAAGCTTATTTTGATAACCGAAAAGATGATGCACTTACACTTTTTGAAAAGGTTAAAAAGAATCACCTGGAAGTGGTAAAATTTTTATTGGTTCACAATTGGAAAGCTGCTGAGGACCAGTTAAAAGATTTTTTTACAGAAATTGAATGGATGCTCCACGACAAACCTGTCCGCATTTATGATTATTATTATGATCAGATTGTTTGCTGTGGAGAGTTATTCAGTACCTGCATTGTAGCCCATTATTTAGCCGAACAAAAAGTAAAAGTAAAATGGGTAGATGTCAGGGACATTTTTAGAACTGATAATAATTTTAGAGACGCAAGTGTCGATTTTGATTTTACAACGTCAAAAATAAAGAACAGTATTTTACCATTATACAATGACTTTGATGTAATAATGACACAGGGATTTATAGGCTCTACAGATGAAAATGAAAGTACCACACTGGGCAGAGAAGGAAGTGATTACTCTGCAGCAATTTTTGCAAATATTATGAATGCTAAATCACTCACAATTTGGAAAGATGTGCCGGCGGTTATGAATGCAGATCCAAACAAATTTAAAGATGCGGTAAACATTCCTTTATTGAATTATACTGAAGTTATTGAAATGGCTTATTACGGTGCTCAGGTTATTCACCCAAAAACAATAAAGCCTTTACAAAATAAAAATATCCCGCTTTATGTAAAAAGTTTTTTGGATACTGAATTGCCGGGAACCATTATTAATGCTGATAAAACATCAAATCTCCCTCCTATTATTGTATTAAAAGGACAGCAGGTTTTAATTCATTTTCGTTCGAAAGATTTTTCATTTATGGAAGGAAGAGCTTTGGGGCAATTGCATAAAATATTTAATGCTGTAAAGTTGCAGCCAAATCTTACACAAAATACTGCTATTTCATTTGTTTGCTGTTTTGATGGTCATGCAGAAAAAACCGGTCAGATAGCCGCAGATGCTTCTTTGCTTTTTGATGTAGATGTTGAAAGAGATTTATCGCTCCTTACAATTCGCCATTATGATAATGCAACAATTGGAAAACTTACCAAAGATAAAAATACTATTCTTGAACAAAGAACCCCTGAAACTTTGCAGGCTGTCATGCGGAACTAAACAAAATAGCCGCAAAAAATGTTTTGCGGCTATTTTGTTATTGACGATATTTTAATTAACGACATATTCTCCTTTTTTGTTTACCATAATTATAGGCAATTCTTTTTTCATCTCAAAAAAATCAAAAACTTCTTTTAGATTGCTGTTAAAGTGTTGCATGTAACTGTTGTCTTTCATAGAATTTTCTAAAAATTCCACAGACTTTTTTACACTGTATTTTATAGGGAATACATGCACGGGTATAAATTCCTGTCCCTGGTTTCTTACATTACTTGCTAAAAAATACAATTCTTCAATTGGTGCGTCTGTAATAGGAATACAACCTGTAGAAACACAATTGCCATGAATATAAATTGCACTGCCAGGTCGTTTTTCGTCACTTAATATCCTGTCCGAAGCATTGGGATAATTAAGCCCTAACGAAAGATGGTAATTGCTGTTAGGGTTAAATTCATTTATGTAATAAAAACCTTCAGGCACCTGATAGTCTCCTTCAATTCTCTTTGGGCCCATAGCTCCACTTTGCTGGCAAACTTTATATGTCTTAAATAATTTGTAGGGTTCTTTGGTTGATGATTTTACCCAAATTTCAAGTTGTCTGTCATACTTAAAAGAACGCAGATACATAGCCTTTGGTGGCCATATTAAGTTTTGCTTTTCAAATTGTTTTTTTAGGGAATCTTCCAAACGGTTAGCAGCCTCCGGCGACTTTAAAAAATATCTCGGCCCTGTTTCAGATTGAGCTGAAACAGCTAAAGTTGAAAACAATAAAATAAAAAGTAAAAAGCAGAACTTACGCAAATTCTTCATTAAATAAAGGGTATTTAATCATTAGTTTACACTAAAATATCAAAAATATTTAAACAAGTGTGTTAAAAATTCGTCGTTTTAAATTCACAATACCCACATTATAAATTTCCTCTTGCATCCTGTTCTCTTTCCAATGCTTCAAACAATGCTTTAAAATTTCCTTTTCCAAAACTTTTAGCACCTTTACGCTGTATGATTTCAAAAAATATTGTAGGTCTATCCTGTAAAGGTTTACTAAAAATTTGCAGTAAATAACCTTCTTCATCTTTGTCAATCAAAATACCCAATTCACTTAAGGGTAAAAGGTCTTCATCAATTTTGCCTACTCTATCCATAACATCTGCATAATAACTCATGGGAATTTTTAAAAATTCAATTCCACGGCCTTGCAAATCTTTCACTGTCGTTACAATATCAGCAGTTGCAATGGCTACATGTTGTACCCCTTCACCATTATAAAAATCAAGGTATTCTTCTACCTGGCTTTTTTTCTTTCCTTCTGCAGGTTCATTAATAGGGAATTTTACAAACCCGTTTCCATTGCTCATTACCTTACTCATTAACGCAGAATATTCGGTTGAAATATCATTGTCATCAAAGCTTAAAATATTTTTAAATCCCATAACTTCTTCATAAAATTTTACCCATGGGTTCATCCGGTTCCATCCCACATTTCCAACACAATGGTCAACATACAACAAACCTGTTGATACAGGGTTGTATGTACTCTCAATTTTTTTAAAACCCGGCATAAATACTCCGTTGTAATTTTTTCTTTCAATAAAAAGATGAACCGTTTCCCCGTATGTATGTATACCACTTATTACAACTTCTCCATTTTCGTCAGTTAGTCTTTTGGGCTCTTTATAACTTTTACCGCCCCGTTTTGTAGTTTGTTCCCAGGCATCATTTGCATTTTCCACCATTAGAGCCAATACTTTTACGCCATCTCCATGTTTATTTACATGGGCAGCAATTTCATGGTCTTGCCGCAATGCTGTTGTTAATACAAAAGTCAATTTATTTTGGCGGATAACATAACTTACTCTGTCCATTAATCCCGTTTCAGGTCCCGCATAGGCAAGACTTTGAAATCCAAAGGCAGTTTTATAAAAATGTGCAGATTGCTTTGCGTTACCAACATAAAACTCAATATAATCGGTACCCATTAACGGTAAAAAATCTGCTTTTGAAGCGATGTTTTTTTCATCAATTATTCCTGTATTTTCCATATAAATATTTTTAAGCTGACTAAAACAGAGTTATTTCCAGCAAATGAGGCAATTAAGATTTGTCATTTTAACACATTTTAGGAAAAACATAGAAAACAACATTTTATATTGGACTCTATAAAGAATTTTGTTTAAAATATTTGCGTGGAAAAAGATGCGTTTGCAGAAAATTTTATTTTTCTCCATCAATGGCAAGTACCTCCATCAACAAATTGTAGTTGCAGCGCTTGTCGGTAAAAATTTTATGGGAGTAATCAGGAATCATAAAAAACAAATTTAATATTATTAGCTAATAAAAAGATTACAAAAAAATTATGTAATAAAATATGATTTAAAATAAATTAAAAAAAAGAGACCGTTTAAAGTCTCTTTTTTAAAAAAATTCTGGATAAGATTTACTTTTTAGGATTAAGCGCTTTTTCAATCCTCCTGCTCATTTCTCTTAAATGAATTTTTGTCATTTGATCAGTTGAAGTTGCTGTAGCTGAATTTACTTCTGCTTTTAAAGAAATTAAATGTGCACGTACCGAAGCCTGTACATCAACATAATCATTGTCAACAGGTGGAGTAAATCCACGACCAAATGTAATGCCTTGAGGAATTACTAAAGGAGGAGGATTTAAAACTACATCCATTCTATCTACATATGTTTGTTGTAATTGTCTGCGGTAAACATCTATTGCTTTATGAGCAGGCAATTCACTCCATACCCCTTTTTTCACATCAGTAAGCAATTCAGGAATTGTGTATGTTTCAGCTCCTGGGAAAGTTGCTGCCTGTACCAGGTGATTTAATGTTGAGGACCTAAACATATTCCCTATAATTCCTTCCTGTAAATCTCCAATTACTTTTAAACCGTTCAATCCGGTTTTGCCGTAAATATCATTATTTACAAGCCACATCGGTGTTTTAAAAAGGTTTTCATTTAAATAGTTTACAGCTTCTTTCTGCTTTGCTTTGGCAACAGTTTCATAAACCATACCCGGCTCTTCTGTTACTTTTGGTGTTTTCATTATACCTCCAATTGTTCTTAAGACATGGTTGTTATATCTGTTAAACTGGGTTATAACTTCACCGTACATCATTTCAAGATTTGCGTAATCTTCGTTAGGTTCTTTTGTCCATTCATTTAGGTTAGGTATAATTCTTTTCAAATTTTTAATGCCATACAAACTTCCTTTTACAGCATCGTCTCCTACCTGTTCTGTTTGGTTACGGGGATCATCCCTGTTTGTTTCACCATCCCCAAACCATAGGCGTTTGTTTTTCATTTTTTCCATCACCCATTTGTTCATTGCTGTTTTTTCTGCATCAGCACTTTTGTACTCAGCAAATCGGCGGTATCCCCAGGCAATTGCCCATTCATCATAATCTCCTATTCTTGGGAAAATTCCTCTTGTACTAATATTATCTTCCGGCTGTGCAACATAATTAAAACGGGCATAATCCATAATAGAAGGAGTATGACCATTAGCTTCTACCCAGGCTTTGTCTCTTAATTTTTCAACCGGTACAGTTGAAGAAGACCCGAAATTATGTCTCAATCCCAGCGTATGTCCAACTTCGTGAGAAGAAACAAAACGAATTAATTGGCCCATCAATTCATCATCAAAAACCATTTTCCTTGCACGGCTATCTAAGGGAGATGCCTGCACAAAATACCAGTTGCGTATTAACTGCATTACATTATGATACCAATTTATATGGCTTTCCATTATTTCCCCACTGCGTGGATCAGCAACACTTGGCCCGCTTGCATTTGGTATTGTTGATGGTTTGTAGACGATTGCAGAAAAGCGTGAATCTTCCAGACTCCATTCAGGATTTTCTTCTTTGGTAGGGGCTTTTTTTGCCATGATGGCGTTTTTAAAACCGGCTTGTTCAAAAGCAGTTTGCCAGTCATTTACACCTTGTATAAGATAAGGTATCCATTTTGCAGGTGTAGCAGGATCTATATAAAAAATAATTGGTTTTTTAGGTTCAACCAACTCACCTCTTTTATATTTATCCATGTCTTCCTCCTTAGGTTCCAAGCGCCAGCGTTTTACAATAGAAACTCTTTTTACACCTTGAGGATTTAAATCAAAATCGGTGTAGCCCACATTAAAATATCCTACTCGGGGATCATAATATCGAGCCTGCATAGGGTTTTGAGGCAATAATACCATGGAGCTGTTTAATTCTAAAGTTACATTTCCATCATTAGGCCCCACAGGTGAACTTGCATATGTTTTTACGGTTACAACCTCTACATTTATAGGAAAAGTTTTTACGGTTACAACATAAGATTTATCTTTTTGTATTGAAGTAAGGTTGGCTCTTTTTTTAGTACTATTGTCTAAAAACAATACATCGTTATCACCATTAACCAAATCTGTTACATCTATGACAACAGCAGATGAATCTTTTGAAAATGCTTTAATATCAAAAGCAAATTCAATAGGCTGTATGTTTGAATTATTAACTGACATAAACATGGGCGACGTAGAATCTTTTGTATATTCTGCATAAGAAATCGTGCGCAAAAATATATTATCGTTTGGCCCTCTTTCAAACCATATAACATTTTGTCCAATATCATCGCCTGCATAAGAAAGCCCGGAATTTCTCCCTGCTGTTGGTGCTTTTGAAATTCTGTTTACTACAAGAATTTCCCTTTTTAATATATTATTAGGTATTTCAAAAAAATATTTATCGTCCAAAAAGTGAACTTTAAACATACCTAAACTCGTTTTTGCTTTTGCTGTAATAATTTCTGAGTAGGGTTTTGGGCCTTTAGATACAGGTTTGGCTTTGGCATTTTTTGAAGTGTCAGATATAGCTGTTGCCGTATCAGCGGGTGCTTTGTTTCCAGGCCTTTGAGCCAAGATATTGACAGAACAAAATAATACAATACTAATTAATAGCCATTTTTTGGTGGTTGATCTCATTGCAGTTTTATTATTTAAAAAAAGTTAGGAATTCAATTACAAAAATAATCAAAAACAAAGGATGGTGCTATAGTTTGTTAAAAACAATTTTATACTGCCTTATCTTTGGAGCTATGATAAAAGCAGGAATACTTGGTGGTGGTCAACTGGGCAGAATGTTATTGCAGGCAGCTGCAAATTACCCTGTTGAAACTTTTATTTTAGAAAATGATTCAGCTTGCCCAGCTGCACATCTTTGCCATCATTTCATCAAGGGTGATATTGCAAATTTTGATAATGTTTATAATTTTGGTAAAGACCTTGATGTTATTACCATAGAAATTGAACATGTAAATGAAGATGCTTTGCAGCAACTGGAAAATGAAGGTGTAATTATTTTTCCAAACGTTGCTGCCTTAAAAATTATTAAAAGTAAAATTCTGCAAAAAGAATTTTATAGAGCCATTGAAGTGCCTTCCGGGGAATTTGTAGTCACCAATTTAAAGACTGATCTTCATCAACACACAAACTTTTTACCGGCAGTGCACAAAATTGCAAAAGGTGGTTACGATGGTAAAGGTGTTGAATTAATGCATACAAGTGCTGATTTTGAAAAAGGTTTTGATGCACCTGCTGTGTTGGAAAAAATGGTCGACATAAAAAAGGAATTGTCAATGATAATTGCGGTAAGCCAAACGGGTGAAATCGTTTTATACGAACCCGTAGATATGGTGGTAGATCAACGTTTGAATTTATTAAGCTACCAGATCTGTCCTGCTGTAATTCCGGAAAGTATAATGTGGAAAGCAGAAGCCGTAGCTTTAAAAGTGGTTAAAGAATTAAAGAGTGCAGGCATTTTTGCGGTGGAACTTTTTACAGACCAGCAAGATAATATTTATGTAAATGAAACTGCGCCACGTGTACACAACAGCGGTCACCACAGTATTGAAGCCTGTTATAGCAGCCAGTTTGATATGTTGTGGCGGGTAATGCTTGGTTATCCCTTAGGGAATACTGATCATATCTTACCTGCAGCAATTGTGAATCTGGTTGGTGAAGAAAACCATACCGGTGAAGCTGAATATACCGGACTGAAAGAAGTACTTGCAATGGATAATGTATTCGTTCATATCTACGGAAAAAAAATGACGAAGCCCGGTAGAAAAATGGGGCATGTTACTATTTTAAGCAATGAACCACAGGAACTTTTACATAAAGCAAATCAAATAAAGCAGCTGCTAAAAGTGGTGGCCAAATAATCAAAGTAAACAATCAAGGACACTCATTTAAATTATTTAAAATAACGACCATGGATTTCTTAAAAACATTAAATATTTCTGCCAATAACAAAGGCATTTCAACCGGTGTTCAATGGGTAAAATCAAAAGGTGAAAAACTTTCATCCTTCTCCCCTGTTGATGGTGTTTTAATTGGAACTGTAACTGCTGCAGATCGGTTGGCTTATGATACTGTTATTGAAAAAGCACAGGAAGGTTTTACAGAATGGCGCCTGTGGCCTGCGCCAAAACGTGGAGAAATCGTAAGACTCGTAGGAATGGAATTGAGGAAATTTAAAACCGAACTTGGTACACTTGTAAGTTATGAAATGGGCAAAAGCCTGCAGGAAGGAATGGGCGAAGTACAGGAAATGATTGACATATGCGATTTTGCAGTTGGACTTTCCCGCCAACTCCATGGCACAACAATGCATAGTGAAAGACCGGGACATAGAATGTACGACCAATACCATCCACTCGGTATTGTAGGGATTATTTCTGCATTTAATTTTCCTGTAGCTGTATGGGCATGGAACAGCATGTTGGCATGGGTTTGCGGCGATGTTACTGTTTGGAAGCCAAGTGAAAAAACGCCGTTGTGTGGTGTTGCGTGTCAACAAATAATTCAATCAGTGTTTAAAAATAACAATGTGCCCGAAGGTGTTTGCGGTTTAATAAGCGGTGGCAGACAAGTTGGTGAATGGATGAGTGCAGATAAAAGAATGCCACTAATAAGTGCAACTGGAAGCACACGTATGGGGAAAGCCGTAGGTGCTGTTGTTGGCGAAAGACTTGGCAGAAGTTTGTTGGAGCTGGGTGGTAACAATGCCATCATTATTTCCAGCGAAGCTGATATTAATATTGCCATTACAGCTGCAGTTTTTGGTGCGGTTGGTACAGCAGGACAAAGATGTACCACTACACGCAGATTAATTATTCACGAAAAAATTTATAATAAATTTAAAGAGCGTCTCGTAAATGCATACGGTCAATTAAAAATCGGAAATCCATTGAATGAAAAAATGCATGTGGGTCCATTAATTGACAAGGATGCGGTAAATAATTACCTCAGCGCTGTAACAAAATGCAAAGAACAGGGTGGAAATTATATTGTAGAACCCGGAGTTTTAAAAGGTAAAACCTTTGAAAGTGGCTGTTATGTAAAACCATGCATAGCTGAGGCAAAAAACAGTTTTGAAATTGTACAGCACGAAACTTTTGCTCCGATATTGTATATCATGAAATATAAAACAATAGAAGAGGCAATAGCATTACAAAATGGCGTTCCACAAGGTTTGTCGTCTTCAGTAATCACTAACAATTTACGGGAAGCAGAACTGTTTTTATCGCAGGGCGGAAGTGATTGTGGCATTGCAAATGTAAATATTGGAACTTCAGGTGCAGAAATTGGTGGTGCATTTGGCGGTGAAAAAGAAACCGGTGGCGGTAGAGAAAGTGGCAGCGATGCATGGAAGGTTTACATGCGCAGACAAACAAACACTATTAATTACACCGACAAATTACCATTAGCACAGGGAATCAGGTTTGATTTGTAAAAAACTAAATGGGAATGGTGAACGTGTAATGTTTAATCACAAATGCAAACTTTGAATAGTTCATGACTTATGAATCTAATAAATCGTATGAATCTATAAATTGAAGATGGCAATTCGTCGATCATCTGTGGTTCTTAGTCTTTTTATTTCGTCTGCTGTCTCACAAAATTTCTTAAAAATATGTAAAAGCTAACATTTGCTTGAATGTATTTATTATTTTCGTAAGATAAAAAAAATCTAATAAAAAGTATGAACAAAATTACTACAATTGTCATTGCTGCTTTGTTTTTGGGAGCAACAGCATTTGCACAAAATAGCAAAAATGAAGTGCCAAAAAACTGGTACCAGCTTGATCCGGCAACTACTGGTTACAACGGCATCAGTTTACAAAAAGCTTACGATCTTGTAAAAACGAAAAAACTTAAAAGCAAAAGAGTAATCGTTGCAGTTATAGATAGTGGAATAGATACAACACACGAAGATCTAAAACCTATACTTTGGACGAATCCTAAAGAAATTCCAGGTAATGGAATTGATGATGATAAAAATGGATACATAGATGATGTACACGGCTGGAACTTTCTGGGTGGCAAAGATGGCAGAAATGTAAAGGAAGACAGCTACGAAGGCGCAAGGGTTTACCATAAATTGAAAAACAAATGGGAAGGTAAAACAGCTGCCGATGCAATATCTGCAACGGATAAAAAAGAATTTGCAGACTTCGAAAGAGCCAAACAAAAAACAGTTGGAGATGTAGATCCGCAACAGTCAAAGCAAATAGAATTTATGTACGCTAAGGTTGTAAAAGGAGACTTGGTTATCAGAAAAGAACTTGGTAAAAGTTCATACACCAGTGTGGATATGGAGACATACAAACCCACTGATGCAGATGCTACAATGACTAAAGCGATTTTAATAAATATTTCAAAAGCGAACAACTCTACTGATATTACCAATGAGCAGTTAATTGAAGAGTTGAGTGGCGAACTTCGCAAAGGTGAGTCTGCATTAAAAGCACCTGTTGAATACAGAAAAGATATTGTAAAAGATGATGAAACAAACATCAATGATCGCAATTACGGCAACAATGATTTATTGGCAAATACACCAATGCACGGTACCCATTGTGCCGGTATTATAGGAGCCGTAAGAAATAACGGTAAGGGAATGGATGGAATTGCCGATAATGTAAGAATAATGGCTGTACGTGCTGTACCTGATGGCGATGAACATGATAAAGATATTGCTAATGCTATTCGATATGCTGTTGACAATGGAGCACAGATAATCAGCATGAGTTTTGGAAAAGATTTTTCACCTGAAAAAGAATGGGTAGATGATGCATTTAGATATGCCGCAAGTAAAAATGTTTTGATTGTACATGCCGCCGGAAACGACTCTAAAAATGTAGATACAACGTATAACTTTCCCAATCCATTTTATGTGAACGGAAAAGGCAGAGCAGAAAATGTAATCACTGTTGGTGCATCAGGAGATTTGAAAAATGGTGGACTTACAGCAAGTTTCAGCAACTATGGCAAAAAAGAAGTTGATGTATTTGCACCTGGAGTAAATATATATTCAACATTACCGGGTGGCAATAATTATGGTAATTTAAGCGGAACATCTATGGCTTGCCCGGTAGTTGCCGGTACTGCAGCCTTATTATTGGAGTATTATCCCAACCTTACGGCTGTTCAATTAAAAGAAGCAATAGAAAAATCTGCTGTAATTCCAAAGGAAAAAGTAAACAACCCAGAAACAAAAGAAAAAGTTTCGTTGAGTGATTTATCTAAAACTGGCGGTTTTTTAAATGCATACGAAGCCATGAAATATGCAGGCAATATGCAACAGACTAAGAAATCAATAAAAATACCTCAGACAAAAATTAAGTCTTCAAAAAAAGGATAAAAAAATAACGAATCTAAAATTTGATTCACAAGAAACCGCTTCAACTTTATTGAAGCGGTTTTTATTTGCTTAAACGGTACATTTGAAAAAATTAAAAAACTATGATCGAACCTACGGTTTACAAAAATTATTTTGAGAAATACACAGCCCTGGTTCCAGAAAAAGATATTTTATCTGCGTTATTAAACCAGTCAAAAATATTGAATGATTTTTTTGGATCTGTTTCTGAAGAAAAAGCTGAATATGCATATGCAGCAGGTAAGTGGACTTTGAAAGAAATGCTGCAACACCTGATTGATACGGAAAGAATATTTGGTTTCAGGGCATTATCAATTGCACGAAAAGAAACTGTTACACTTAACGGATTTGATGAAAATTCTTATGCAGCAAATTCCTTTGCTAATAAAAGAACATGGGCCGGGCTTGTAAACGAAATGAAAATTGTAAGAGAAAGTACAACCCTTTTATTTAGTTCTTTCACAGAAGAAATGCAAAACACCGCCGGTAATTTTAGTGCTGCAACTGCTACTGTTAAAACAATTGGTAATATTATCGTAGGTCATTTTTACCATCACCTAAATGTTGCAAACGAAAGATATTTAAACTGAATAAAAGCTGCCATATAAAATATATGGCGGCTTTTTTTATAATGTTTCCAACTTAGTTTCTTTTAGCCATTTTATCATTTACAATCATTTTGTTTAAAATCTTCACCGATTCATCAATGTAGATATCTTCCCCTACTCTTTTCATAAACTGTTTGTTTCTGTCTATTTTTTCTTTTGTTTTATTGATATTAACAGTATCGGCAACAATGTTTTTTACATCCATAGCTTTTGCTAACTTGTAAGCCTCCTCCAGTTGTTTGTAAACAGCCTTCAATTGCTTTTTTTCGTCCTCGTATTGTTTAAGATTTAAACTAAAAGGCTTGTTAGCATTATTTTCTAAAATTTTAACGCTGTTCTTTATTTTTATAAAATTTGGACTTGTAGCTGTCTGAGTATTTGCTGCACTAATAACGGCACTTAAGTTCGTGTAATTTTCCCATGGTTTATAATCTACCTTTTCAATTTCATCCCACTTCAATGCATATTTATTGTCTTTCTCTCTAAATTTTAGATATTCAAGTCTATCAGGTAAAACTACATCGGGAGTTACTCCTTTAATTTGTGTAGCTCCTCCATTTATTCGGTAAAATTTTTGTAGCGTTAATTTTAATGAACCAAGATCTTCCGCTTTGTTAGTACTGATCAAACTGTTCTCACTTTCAGGGTTTAGAGGAATAGTTCTCTGCACTGTTCCTTTGCCGTATGTGCTTGTGCTCCCTATAATAATTCCTCTTTTATAATCCTGAATTGCCGCTGCAAATATTTCAGATGCTGAAGCACTTGTTTCATCAACCATTACTGCAAAGGGGCCTGAATATTGAATTGATTTGTCTCTGTCTCTTAAAATTGATGGTTTATCATCTCTGCTTTTAACCTGCACAATTGGCCCATCTTCAATAAATAAACCCGCCATTTGCACAACATCATATAAAGAACCACCACCGTTATTTCTAAGGTCAAGTACAATTCCGTCTACATTTTCTTTTTTTAATTTTTCAATCTCTTTGGCTACATCTGCAGCACATCTTGGTTTAGAGGGATTTTGAAAATCTGCATAAAACTCAGGTAAGTAAATATAACCGATTTTATGATCGCTATTTATGATAACAGATCTTGCAAATGTTTCATCAATATTTATTTCATCACGTAATAAAGAAACTACTTTAGTACTACCGTCTATTCTGCGGATGGTTAATCTTACTTCAGATCCTTTTTCGGAGCCTCTTATTATTTTTACGGCATCTGTCACAGAATATCCGGTTACGTCAATCGGTTCCTGTGCACCCTGTGCAATTTTTATTATTTCATCATTTTCTTTTAGTTCACCGCTTCTCCATGCGGGCATACCGCTTACCAAGCTTGTAATCTTTATTTTTCCGTCTTCTTCTTTTAGCTGTGCACCAATACCATAAAAACTTCCTTTCATAGATTCATTAAATCCACGTAGCTCTATAGGCGCAAAATAATCGGTGTGCGGATCCATACTTCCAGCAATATCATTTACAAAAGTGCTGAAATTCTCATCAATTGTTTCTCTGTTTTTTTTAGTTGTAAAGTAACGCTCCAGCTGCTTTCTAACAAAATCCCGGGCTTCTCTTTCCAATGTTGAATCAACTTTTATCTTAAAATCTTTTTTATCTTTATTTTTTATTCTTTCCTCTAAAAGATCTGAGTATTTGCCAAGAGACATATACTTCATTCTCTTTCTCCACAAATCAGTACGTTCTACTTCGTTTTTAGGAAAAGAAAGTTTTTCAGGATTTGATTCTACAAATTCATTTACAGTAAAATCAAAAGGTTTTGCAAGAATCTTTTGATACAACAAGGAAACTTCGTTTTGTCTTTTTAAATAAAGTGTATTTACTGCATAAAAAGATTCAATTTCAGCTCCATGTATTTCATCATCAATTCGGTTGTTGTATTTGGATAATTCATTAATATCTGCTTGAAAGAAAATGTTTTTCTCTCCGTCAAGATCTTCTTCAAATCTTTTAAGTACAGCTTTGCTAAATTCATCATCAATTTTCTTTGGACTAAAATGCCCTTCTTCCAATAATATACCTACGTTCTTTAAAATTTTTGCGTATCGTAATTTAGGGTTTTCTTCTTTGCTACTTTCTGATTTACCCATAGATTTAAAACCAATAAATAATCCAACGCTCATCAATACGAGCATTACGGGAATAAATTTTTTACTCATCATAAATGATGCAATTTGGTGCATGTCGTAAAATTAACGTAAAAATTAAGTTACAAGATTATTTGAATGGCTAAATGGTAATAATATTTTGTTAAACGGAGTTTGTTTAGCTGATAAGCAATACTGTTAAGGCTTTGATGTTTTTTTACTACAAATATTTTTCTATAATCGAAAAAGTAAAATTGAAAAGATGATGCTATAAATTGAATGAAACATGCTACTGTTTAGTAAAATTTAAAAGAACCTTTGAAATATAAAATCAAACAAAAAATGAGTACAACTGCACAAAAACCTGAATTTAAACCTCAGTACGATAATTTTATTGGAGGAAAATTTGTACCTCCGGTAAAAGGAGAATATTTCGATAATATTTCTCCTATTGATGGAAAAGTATTTACGAAAGCGGCCCGATCAACAAAAGAAGATGTAGAGCTGGCCATAGACGCTGCTTTGGAAGCCTTTAAAACATGGGGCTCCTCCAGTGCAACATATAGAAGTAATATTTTGCTAAAAATAGCTGATGTTATAGAAGCCAATTTGGAATATTTGGCAGTTGTAGAATGTATTGACAATGGCAAAGCCTTAAGAGAAACACGTGCAGCAGATTTGCCGTTGGTTGTAGATCATTTTAGGTATTTTGCCGGTGTAATAAGAGCCGAAGAAGGAACAATTTCTGAACATGATGCAACTACTGTAAGCATAAATCTTCCTGAACCTTTGGGTGTTGTTGCACAGATTATACCATGGAATTTTCCTTTGCTAATGGCAACCTGGAAGATAGCACCGGCACTCGCTTCGGGTTGTTGCAGTATAGTAAAACCTGCTGAGCAAACGCCTACATCGCTCATTATTTTAATGGAACTTATAAAAGATATTTTACCCCCGGGCGTTTTAAATATCGTAACAGGATTTGGGGCAGAAGCCGGAAAACCATTGGCTACTTCATCCAGAATTGCGAAGGTTGCTTTTACAGGAGAAACAACAACAGGCAGGTTAATTATGCAATATGCATCTGAAAACCTTATTCCTGTTACAATGGAATTAGGTGGCAAATCGCCAAATGTATTTTTTGAATCTGTAATGGACCATGATGATGAATTTTTAGATAAAGCTGTTGAAGGAGCGGTTATGTTTGCCTTAAACCAAGGTGAAATTTGTACCTGTCCAAGTCGCATGCTTATACAGGAAAGTATTTACGATAGGTTTATTGAGAAAGTGATAGCCCGCATAAAAGCAATAAAAGTTGGAAACCCTTTAGATGGTACGGTGATGATGGGTGCACAGGCGAGCAATGACCAATACGAAAAAATATTATCGTATCTAAAGATTGGTAGAGAAGAAGGTGCAGAGGTTTTGGTTGGTGGGGAAAAACAAACTTTTGATGGTGAGCTTGCCACCGGATATTACATTCAACCAACACTTTTTAAAGGGCACAATAAAATGAGAATTTTTCAGGAAGAAATTTTTGGCCCAGTTTGTTGTGTAACTACATTCAAGGATTTTAATGAAGCATTAGAAATCGCAAACGATACTTTATATGGCTTGGGTGCAGGTGTTTGGACGAGGGATGCGCACCAGCTTTACCAGGCACCAAGGCAAATACAGGCAGGCCGTGTTTGGGTAAACTGTTACCACCACTATCCTGCTCATGCACCTTTTGGCGGTTATAAAAAATCCGGTTTCGGCAGAGAAAACCATAAAATGATGTTGGGCCATTACCGGCAGACAAAAAATATGCTCATTAGTTATGATAAAAATAAGTTAGGCTTTTTTTAGGAAATCCAAGGTACTTACAATAAAATTTAAAAAATTTTATTAAAATCAGTTTTCCGGTAAGTTGTTGGGATGGTAAAAATTGTTTTTACCTGTTTATTTCATCCTTTCAACTTACCGGTATTAAAGAATTGTAGCCAATCATTTTTAATGCTGTATTTAGTAGTTGATAAATTTACACAATGATTAAAAGAGTTTCTGTAAGTGAAAATGCGAGCAAAGTAATTGCAACTTTAAAGGAAAAATTTGGTCCGCTAATGTTTCATCAAAGCGGTGGTTGCTGCGATGGCTCACAACCAATGTGCTTTGAAAAAGGCGATTTTAAAATTGGGTACAGTGATGTATGCCTCGGCGTTATTGATGATTGTGAATTTTGGATGAACAAAGACCAGTTTGAATACTGGCAATATTCTCAACTGCATATTCATATTATGGAAGGCAGAGGTTCCAGTTTTTCTATAGAAATACCGATGGGGCTTCGTTTTTTAACACAGTCCCGTTTGTTTACAGAGGCTGAACTTACACAATTAGAACCTTTAAAATTTTTAGAAGATTAAAAATTATTCATCATTAAAAGTTGATATTGCTTTGGCGTAACACCTTCCATTTTCTTAAATATTCTGATAAAATAATTACAATCTTCAAAACCCGATTCGTAACAAACTTCATTAATTTGAATTGTTGGATTTTGTAATAATTTCTTTGCAAAATTTAATTTCTCTGTCAAAATAAATTCTATCGGGCTAACACCTATTTCTCTTTTAAACATTCGGTACAAACTTGGAGAACTCATGCAGGCTTCATTTGTAAGCGTTTTGAGATTAAGCTTTTTAAACAAATTTATTTTGATATATGAAACAATTGCAGAAAAACTACTATTTCTATTTTTAGATTCATTGCATTGTGCAGCCTCTAGGTTTTGCGACTGTACAATGCGTATAATCAATTCCTGTAAAGCTAAATCTGCAAAAATATCTTTGTTTTTTTTATCTGAAAGGCAAATTCCCAATAACTTATTTATGGTAGTAGCCAATTCTTCATTATTGTAAAAAAAATACCTGTCATAATCAAGTTTCCATGGCTGGCTAATTGCATATTTTTCATTTAAAAAACATGTCGTTTCTTCAATTTTACTTTGATGAATTGCCAGCGCAAGGCATTGTGTAGGATCCTCTTTTGAAGCCTCAGGGAAATCAATTTTCATTTCTATATTTGAGGGTACAATCACAGTTTCACCTGGTAAGTAATCAAAACCTGGCTTATCGAATAAATGCATTACTTTTTTGCCTCGCAACATACTTGTAACAATAAAATCGTTAAATTTTAATGGCACAAGTGATGCCTGCTGGTGTGTTTCAAACACATTCATTTCACAATTATTCAATCCATAAATTTTTCTGTTTTCAACGAGCGTCTTTAATGACTTTTCTGTTGACAGATCCGGTAGCATTTTTATTTTAGTTTTTTGCATTACGCTTTAAACTTTAATATTTTTAAATAGAAAAACTATCCCTTTTTATTACTTTTTAAAAATGTAATCAGTCCTTTAAAATAATTGGGTTGGTCATCCCACATACTGCAATGGCTTCCATTAGGGCATGTTGCCAATTGTCCGTTACCAAGTTTTTCACTCATCATTTTCATAAAATCAGGGTCCATGGTATCATGCATTCCTCTAATAACAAGCGTTGGTACTTTAATTTTATAAAGATCCGCAGTACGGTCCCATGTAGTAAGGCGACCGCTAATACCAAATTCTGATGGGCCCTGCATTATTGTGTAGACTTGATTATTTATGTGCCCAAACATTCTGTTAAGTGGCTCTGGAAAAGGGTAAATTCTGCATATATGTTTATTGTAATAATTATTCATCAACAAATTCATATAAAGTGGATCTGCAATTTTATTTTCTTTTTCAAAATTTAATATACTGTCTACAATTTTGGGATCCATTTGTTTTTGCAGTACATTTTTATTGTAATCTGCATACGCAGGGCAACTGCTCATCATGTTACTTATAATTAATCCCTTTAGGTTTTGCTGATATTTTAATGCATATTCCATAGCAAGAATTCCGCCCCAGCTGTGACCTAATAAATAAAAATTAGTACTGTCTAAATGAAGCGCCTGCCTTACCTGTTCTACTTCTTCAACGAAACGATCTGTTACCCAAAGACTCGTATCTGTTGGTTTATCGCTTAAATAGCTTCCTAGTTGATCGTAATAAATAAACTCAATTCCTTCTTTAGGTAAAAAGCTTTCGAAACTTTCAAAATATTCATGGCTACTGCCCGGGCCACCGTGCAATAACAAGACTTTTATTTTGGGGTTATTACCAAATTTTTTGGTCCATACATTAAATTTCCCTTTAGGTGTATTTATAGAAACCATTTGAATGCCGCCTGTCATTACAGCAGCTGTATCAGTATCTAAAAAATAATTATTATCTGCAATACCTGAAGATTTATTGTTGCAGGATGTGAAAAATGCAACAGTTGCAATGCATAAAATGCTGAAAAATTTCATAGCTAGTTTTTTTGGTAACGTTAATATACGTTTTAAACTATTTATATTTTCCAAACTATAAAAATTAATTTGCCACAAGCTTAAAAAATCATTTTGATGTTGAAACCTCTTTGTTGTTTTTAGGATACATTCGTATTTTAATAAAAGTAAGGTTTATTAAACTGTTTTTACAAAAGTTGAGGCTGATTTAGATTTGCAAAACAAAAGAAAGATGATTTTAAAAATACTAACGGTAGCGGGTTTAGCCACTTTCGAAATTTATGTTGCAATACCTACGGGTTTTGCTATGGGTTTATCTCCATGGATTATATTTTTTTCAAGTGTAATTGGTGGGCTCACAGGCGTTTTCGTCGCCGCTTTTTTAGGCGATAAAATAAGGAATATTGTTGCCAGGTATAAAAAACCAAAAGTAAAAGAAGTAAAAACAGATACACTTGCTCACAGAATATGGAATAAGTTTGGTGTAATTGGACTGGGATTTTTTGGAACTTTTACAGTAGGTGCACCTATTAGCATTGCTGTTGGTGTAGGCTTAAATGCATCTTTAAACAAACTTGTGTTTTGGTGCTGTATGGGTGTAATTGCAAGGTGTATAGTGTTTACGCTCACAGGTTATTATGGTATGAAGTTGCTGTAAAAATTCTAAAAAAAGCCAAAAAAATTGATGATTAATAAAATTAAATTTTACATAAAATTATTTAGTTCTTTACTTGTAAATCCACATTACAAGCTTCTCAATTATGCTCGTGTGATTTTGCCGAAAAGACAATGTATTTCTTAAACACGCATTAACCTAGTTTTAATTATTATGAGTACGGTCTCATATGTTAGATCAAAAATGGATTTTCTCCCCTCTTTTTCCCTATTTTTGCCCACCAAAAAACACAATTTTATATGATGGAAAACTTGATTTATGTAGTACCTGCATTAGGTATTGTAGGATTAATAGTAATGGCAATAAAATCTGCATGGGTAACGAAACAAGATGCAGGCGATAAAAATATGCAGGAACTTGCGGGTTACATTGCAGATGGTGCCATGGCTTTTTTAAAAGCAGAGTGGAAAGTTCTCAGCATTTTTGTTGTTTTTGCTGCAGCGTTGCTTGCATATTCAGGTACAATACATGAAATTAATGGCAAGCCAATTCATGGTAGTTGGGTAATAGCCATCGCATTTATTATTGGTGCAGTGTTTTCTGCAACGGCTGGTTATATAGGTATGAAAGTAGCTACAAAAGCAAATGTTCGTACTACTCAAGCCGCCCGGACAAGTTTAAAACTTGCTTTAAAAGTTTCCTTCACAGGTGGTACTGTAATGGGTTTGGGTGTTGCTGGGCTGGCTGTTTTCGGACTAGGCGGTTTATTTATTGTTCTTCTTAAAATATTTAACGTATTAACAGTTGATAGTGACCAAATGAAAACTGCCATTGAAGTGTTGACAGGCTTTTCGTTGGGTGCTGAATCTATTGCTTTATTTGCAAGAGTTGGTGGTGGTATTTATACAAAAGCCGCTGATGTAGGTGCAGATTTAGTTGGTAAGGTGGAAGCCGGCATCCCTGAAGATGATGTGCGTAACCCTGCAACAATTGCAGATAACGTAGGTGATAATGTTGGTGACGTAGCCGGAATGGGTGCGGATCTTTTTGGATCGTATGTGGCTACTATATTAGCAACAATGGTACTTGGTCAAGAAATAAAAGTTACTGATGCTTTTGGTGGAATGTCTCCTATCCTGTTACCAATGGTGATTTGTGGTTTAGGAATTCTTTTTTCAATAGTTGGTACCTGGTTTGTCACCATTAAAGACGAAAAATCAAATGTACAAAATGCGTTGAACCTTGGCAACTGGGCTTCAATGGCACTAACAGTAATAGCTTCTTATTTTATTGTAATTTATATGTTACCTGATGGAGATATTACGCTACGTTCTGTAACGTTTACAAAAATGGGTGTTTTCTATGCTATTTTAGTAGGTACAGGAGTTGGTGCAATTATGAGTATTGTTACAGAATATTACACAGCTATGGGTAAAAAACCTGTAATGTCAATCATACAACAATCTTCAACAGGCCATGCTACAAATATAATTGCGGGTTTGTCTGTGGGCATGAAATCTACCGTAATTCCAATTTTAACTTTGGCTGCCGGAATTATGGGTTCTTATCATTTTGCAGGTTTATATGGTGTAGCAATTGCAGCAGCAGGTATGATGGCTACCACAGCAATGCAATTAGCAATAGATGCATTTGGTCCTATTGCCGATAATGCGGGCGGTATTGCTGAAATGAGTCAATTACCTCCTGAAGTAAGAGAACGCACAGATAATTTAGATGCTGTGGGTAACACAACTGCTGCTACAGGTAAAGGATTTGCAATTGCTTCTGCTGCTTTAACTTCATTGGCTTTGTTTGCTGCATTTGTGGGCATTGCGGGTATTGATGCGATAGACATATATAAAGCACCGGTATTAGCTGGTTTGTTTGTAGGTGGTATGATACCGTTTGTATTTTCTGCACTTTGCATACAAGCAGTTGGTAAAGCTGCTATGGAAATGGTACAGGAAGTTCGTCGCCAGTTTAGAGAAATTCCGGGTATTATGGAATACAAAGCCAAGCCTGAATACGATAAGTGTGTAGCTATTTCTACTAAAGCTTCTATAAAAGAAATGATGTTGCCCGGGGCTATTGCATTGATAACTCCTGTTGTTGTTGGTTTTGTGTTTGGTCCAGAGGTTTTAGGAGGCTTATTGGCAGGTGTGACCGTATCAGGCGTACTAATGGGAATCTTTCAATCGAATGCAGGTGGCGCATGGGATAATGCAAAAAAATCTTTTGAAAAAGGAGTTTTGATAAACGGTGAAATGTTCTACAAGAAATCAGAACCACACAAATCTTCTGTAACGGGTGACACTGTTGGAGATCCATTTAAAGATACATCTGGCCCATCAATGAATATATTAATCAAACTGATGAGCATTGTCTCTCTTGTAATAGCACCTTACATTGCTTTGGATATTCAAGCAACAAGAAAAGTACAACTAGAAAATTTAAATAAAATAATGGGTAAAACTGCTGTAGTTGCTGAAACGGGTGATTTATTAAAAGATGCGCAAGGCACTAAAACTGGAGTAACAGCTGTTGCAGGAAATGTAAACGCAGCAGGAGATTATGTTTACAATACCGGTACAGTAAGCGTAATTGATTTACCAAATGATGCGAAGATTTCTTTAGGTGCAGCAAGTGATTTAAACAGGTTATATGAAAAAATAAAAGCAAATGATGCAGGTCTTTTAGATAAAAACAACTGGTTTGTTCTAGAAGATCTTTATTTTGAAAGTGGCAGCAATAAATTAAAAGCAGGTTCAGAAAACACGCTGAAAAGCTTGTACGAAATGGCCAATGCTTACAATTTAAATGTAAAGCTTGGCGGTTATACTGACAACACCGGTGACAGTGCAAAAAACGTAGCATTGAGCCAGCAAAGAGCCGAAACTGCAAAAACTGCATTGGCTAAATTGGGCTTGGCAGCTGATAGAATTGAAGCTGAAGGTTATGGCCCAATGCACCCAATTTGTAATACTGATAATTCTGCTGGATGTTTGGCACAAAATAGAAGAATAGCAGTAAGAATTATAAAAAAGTAAAAAGTTTTTAAATTTTATACAAGCCTCCATCGATTATTCTTTGGAGGTTTTTTTATCTTAAAAACCATCTACATTAATTATTTTTACACTTATGCAAGTCCTCTCCGTTTCTAACCTTTCCTCTGAAGAACTGCTTGGCAATTTCTCCCTGGAAAATATAAATTTTACGCAGCAAAAATTTGAAAAAATTGCACTTATTGGCGAAACGGGTTCGGGTAAATCCACCTTACTAAAAACAATTGCAGGATTAATACAACCAACAAGAGGAACGATTTTATTTGACGGAGAAAAAGTTATGGGGCCAGATTGGCAGCTTGTTGCAGGGCAAAAAGGAATTGCTTATTTATCCCAGCATTTTGAATTACGCAATAATTACAGAATGGAAGAACTCCTGATGTATGCCAATGAATTTACACAACAGGAAGCAAATGAACTTTACAGGTTTTGCCGAATAGATCATTTAATGCAAAGAAATTCCTACGAACTGTCGGGTGGAGAAAAACAAAGAATTGCACTTGCCAGGTTGCTGATAACAAAACCAAAACTTTTAATACTGGATGAGCCTTATTCAAATCTTGATCTCATTCACAGAAATATATTAAAAGAAATAGTTGAAAATATTTGTAACAAATATGAAATTTCTATTATCATCACTTCGCATGAACCTGCAGATGTTTTGCCCTGGGCAGATAAGATAATTGTTTTAAAAAATGGAAAGGTTTTACAGGAAGGAACTGCAGTAGAAGTTTATAAAAGCCCCATAAACGACTACGTAGCCGGGTTGTCAGGAAGTTATAATTTATTGGATAAAAACATCTCTTTAACTGAAAAGATTATTCGTCCTGAAGATATACAGTTGGTAAAAGAAAGTGAAGGAGATTTTTGCGGAATTATCTTATCTGTAAAATTTATGGGTAATTATTTTGAGGTTCTTATTAAAATAAAACAACAGCAGCTAAAAGTTCAAACTACAAACAACAATATTAAAGTTGGAGATATAATGGGGATTGTTTTTCGATAATAAATAATTTTTTACTATTACGAATAAAGTCGTAAATTGTAATACGAACTTAATCGTAAACATGAGAAATACAAAGGTTATAAAACCCACTGAAAGTGAATTGGAGATTTTGACAGTGCTTTGGGCTAATGGTGAAGCAACGGTGAGAACTGTACACGAAGAACTGACAAAAACGAAGGAAGCCGGTTATACTACCACACTTAAATTAATGCAGATAATGCATGAAAAAGGACTGGTAACCAGAAATACAGAAAGCAAAACACATATTTACATTCCTGCAATTGACAAACAAAAAACACAGTTGCAAATAGTAAATAAAATGATAAGTAGTTTATTTGCAGGTTCCCCTGCAGATATGGTGATGCAGGCTTTGGGCGACAACAACACAACAGCTGCAGAACTCAAAAAAATTGAAGATTTAATAAAAACTTTAAAAGCAAAAAAATAAAAGCTTAAAAGAATGACTTTCTTTTACTCATTTATAGAAACAATGTTGCACAGCATGTGGCAGGCTGTTATACTTTTGTGCGTTTATTTGTTTGTAAATAATATTGAAAGAAATTATCATCCTTTACAAAAAAGAAATTTTTTATACCTTCTTCTCCTTTCTCAATTTTGTATTTCAGTTGTTACTTTTTTAAGTTTTTTTAAAGGTTTTGGCTTAACCATTGGTCTCACTATTCCGTTTCAAAGCTGTCACTTTGAATTTTTAGAAAATTACTACGAAATTTTATTCGCTCTATATGCAGGCATTGTAGTTATAAAAATTTTACAGATTATAATTCAGTGGTCAGATTTTAGAAATAATTACATACAACAAATTATAAGACCTAACGCTGTACTAAAAAATTTTACTGAGTTGCATGCAAACCGATTATCCATAAACAACAGAGTTACACTTTGGTTTAGCAACAGCATTAAAACACCGGTAACTTTTGGTTTTTTTAAACCTATAATATTATTGCCAATATCGTTAATAAACAATATCAGTACGGAACAGGCAGAATTAATAATACTTCACGAACTTGTGCATATCAAAAGCAGGGATTATTTGTACAACTGGTTTTTACTGCTCATGGAAGTCATTTATTTCTTTAACCCATTCATAAAAATACTTGCTAATATTTTAAGACTCGAAAGGGAAAAGAATTGTGATGTACAGATTTTAAATTATCAATATGGCAAGTTAGAATATGCAGAAACGTTGTATAAAATAGCCCATAACAACATTATTTTAAAAGGTTTTCAGTTGGGTGCTTTTAAAAACAGTTCTCAATTGTACAAACGCATCAGGTATTTCTCAGATGATAAAAATTTGATTTATTCAAAATCAGGAAACTTGTTTTTTATAACTATCCTCATTTGTTTTATCTGTGCAATTGGGTTTTTTATTATTCCAAAAAAATCTACTTTACAAGCACCGCTTTTCTCTTCTTCAACATATTTGACGAATCCTGTGTCAGAACGAAAATCATTTGTTACCGCTAGCCTCCCCTTTCCAAAAAATACATCTTCAACCAAAAACAGAGCAATTTTAGGGGTAAAAATTAAAACCAATATCACAACAAACACAGTTACGAAAAGTATAAATGAAGCGCAAAATATTGATGATAATAATATTTTTACGCCGGTCAGCTTTGAGGAAACTATAGACAGTGCTAAAGAAGTTATTTACAATATTGAAACTCAGTCTAGCACAGTTACGCAGTCTTACAAACTCATCCAAAAAAACGGCACCTGGATATTTATACTTCAATGGATGATTGTAGAAACAAAAGACAGCACGGCTAAAAAAATCAGTTTTGATTCTTCGCTTATAAAAAGACTTACTGAAATACAGTAATCCTCAAACTTTCATATTTTTTATATTCTTACCTGCTTTGTTTTTTTGATTTCTGAGCGAAATAGGGAATTGTTTTAACGTCGTAGCCTCTCCGTAAAACATAAATGTACATTTGCAAATCAGCACAAATAAATAAATTTTATTATAACATATTTTTCTTAAAAATGAGTAAATCATCAGGAGCATTAAATCAATTTTCTGTAATTGATACTGACAGAATTATTGAAATGGCTTGGGAAGATCGCACGCCTTTTGAAGCCATTGAATTTCAATTTGGCTTAAGTGAAATGGAAACTGTAGCGCTGATGCGCAAAAATTTAAAACGGAGCAGTTTCAATTTATGGCGCAAACGCACACACAGCGGAGTAAGCCAAAAACACCTCGCAAAAAGAGAAGAAGGAATTAATAGGTTTAAATGTACACTTCAACGCAGCATTAGCATGAATAAAATAAGTAAAAGGCGATGAGTAAGAGAGTAGACTATATTTTTCCCACAGACTGGGAAAGTATTTTAAAAAGAATAGATGAAATAGATCCTGTAAAATATGCCCGAAGCCGAAACTTTATTGATGGCGACGTAACTTATTTATCACCCTATATCTCCCGAGGAGTTATAAGCGTAAAAATGATTAAAGATATTATTTTTAAACGTGGGTATAAACTGTATGAAATAGAAAAATTTATACAGGAGCTTGCATGGCGGGAATATTGGCAGCGCATTTGGCAAAGCAAAGGAGACGAAATTTTATCTGATTTAAAACAAACACAGCCCGATTTTGTAAATAGAAAATTACCTGCAGCAGTTCTTTATCATCAAACACGTATTGATGCGATAGATAAATATATTGAACAATTATATGAACAGGGATACATGCACAATCATGTAAGAATGTACCTGGCAAGTATAGTTTGCAATATTGCAAAATCGCATTGGCTGTTACCTGCACAATGGTTATATTTTAATTTACTGGATGGAGATATTGCAAGCAATCATCTTAGTTGGCAATGGACATGTGGTAGTGCTTCTTCAAAAAAATACTATTGCGATCAGGCAAACATCAGTAAATATACAGGCAGCAATCAGGTAAGATCTTTTTTAGCAGAAGACTATGAAACCCTTGCTGAAATGGACATACCGGATATTTTAAAGGAAACGTCGGCACCAGATTTAACTACAATTTTACCTATAACTGCCGCATTAAAAATTGACACTACAATACCAACATGTGTTTACAACAGTTATAATTTAGATCCACTTTGGCGGAAGGATAAAAATGTAAACAGGGTTTTGCTGTTGGAACCATCACATTTTATAAAATATCCTGTCAATGAAAAAGTAATTGAATTTATTTTAAAACTTTCAAAAAACATTCCCGGCATAATTATTTTTAAGGGAGAGTTTAAAGAATTAGAATTATTGTATAATGGTAAAAAAGAACAAATAATTTTTAAGGAGCATCCGGCTTTCGTGCATTACAAAGGAATATGTGATAGCAGAGATTGGCTCGCTCCGAATACAACAGGAAATTTCAATTCATTTTTTTCCTTTTGGAAAAAAGCTGAAAAAGAATTTAAATAAATTAGCCTTTACAAGCAAAACTTAGGCTGTCTCAAAAATTTTGAGCAGCCTATATTTTTATACATATTTTTAATGTGTTTGCATCGTTCAATTCAGTTATAGAATTTGGCATTTTAAATTGAGATAATTAATTATAAAAAATACAATTTTAAAACACGTTTCCGGGCATGCATCACCGTATTTGTTTCCTTACGTAAATCCTACCATTATTTCATTTGTATTGGCTGAATATGTTCTTAAACGACTTGTAGTGGCTACTTTGTAAGAATAGCTTACGTTTAAGATATTGGAAATATTGAAACCTGCAAGTGCAGAATAACCTGCAAGAAAATCTGAGTAACGGTAACTTCCACCTCTCCAAGCCTTATCTCTGTACTGTAATTTGGTATTAATATGTGCCCCTAATAGTTGTGGTTGCCTGTAATGTATTAGTAGCATTTAGCAATACATGTAAATTTATTTTTTTTGTAGCTGCAATACAAAAGCAAGCACTTGTAGAAAGAAATATTTCTATGATCGTTCAACATGGCTTCACTTTTTGAACAAAGAAGTAGGAATACGCATTGATCAAATTAAGTATCCTTTTGCAGTTTAAAGAAAAATATTTTTCCAATAGTGTGTTAGAGGCAAAAAAACAATTGAGTAGGGTATAGAGTTAACATAAATAAACCCGTACTGCGGTTCTTGAAATATTTACAACTGTAATTTGGATTGCAGTTGCTGAAAACGTCTGGGGGGAATTGATACTGCTTACTATAATGTTTCCTGTTGTATTCACATAAGATGTAAAATAAGTCTCCAATGTTTCAGCCACTCCTGCATTAAACATCCTTACATGATTTCCATACCCGACCCAAAAATCTTTACCCTTATTTGAAAAATCCTGAGCGTCATCAAGAAAATAAACCGATAATAGAATAATAAAAGAAATGAATTTTTGGTCATTCTAGCAAGAAATTTTTAAAATAAAAGCGCTTATCATATTCACTTCTCAAGCCTAACATTTTTAACTACAATCATTAGATATACCTTTTTTAATATTTAATATTTTTACACCTTTTTTAATAAAAAATATTAGATGCTTTATTTTAAATAAACAAATGAGTAAAAAAGTCATTTTGTCACACTAACAATAATTATAAAATTCAAAAATAAGCGAAATAAGAACTAACAAGAGAATATGATAATTAGTTCAAGAGGACGACAAAAAGTAGAAAATTGAATTTTATTAGTTTTGTTATATTAAAGTATTTTAACTATAATATATTATATAATTCTATTATTCATATATAATATATAAAGTATTGTTTATTAAGTAAACATAAAAATATATATTTTTTTAATAGACCTGAATTTTTGAAGCCTAATCAAAAAAATTATTTATAAATAAACCTATTTTATTTATTTATTAATTTTTCATAAATACTTTATATACTGTAATTTACAAAAATATATAATGCTTATTTTTATAGTTTTATTTTTAGAATAAATTTTAGAATATTTATGTTAAAAACTAAATTTTGTAGTTTAAAATTATTAAAGTTTTCAAAACTATTTTTACAATGAAATAGATATGTCGTATTTTGTAAAATAAATTAAATTAGTGAAAATATCAAACAACATTCTCCTACTGATTTCAATGTTAGGAATAGTATTTCAGACTTCCTGTCATGAACCAAAATCATTAGAATTTAAGGAATTTAAAAACCTCAGGGTAGATAAATTATCATTTGCAGGGGCTTCACTTACCGTTGATTTGGTTTATAACAACCCAAACAATTTTGGCTTACAATTAAATAGAACGGATTTAGATGTATTTGTAGACAGCACCTTTCTGGGTCACTCTTCTCAGGACATACAAATAAATATCCCAAAGAGAAATATTTTTACCATTCCTTTAAAACTCGATTTGGATGTGAAAAATTTACTTAAAAATGGAATTACTTCCCTCTTTAATAAAAATGTTGCGGTAAGAGTTTTGGGTTCAGTAAAGGTGGGAAAGGCAGGTATTTATAAAAGTTTTCCTGTGGATTATACAAGTATCCAAAACTTCTCCATGTTTAAATAATTGCTGTAATAATATAATATTGTTGATTTAAGACATAAAAAATCGACCTTTTAAGATCTCTTTTTTAAAAATAACTTATTTTATTAAGGCTTTTTTACTTGCATTTGTGGTGCTTTACAACCCGGAGAAAGCTTCTTAAAAGCAGATTCTTCAGCTGCTACATCATCTGCATCAAAGCCAGCATTTGCAATCATTGTTTTTATCTGTTCAATATCAGTTCTGTCTGTTAACCAAGTTATCGTCACATTTTTCTTTTTTAAATCTGCCTTATAAGCAACAATACCGTATTGTTTAAAAAGAGATTGCTCAATTTTTGCTTTACAGTCTTCAGAAAACATACCTGGTGTGCTAATAATTGCTTTGCCGGACGTTTTTTGTTGTGCGATGCCGGTTAAGCAAAAGAGAAACAATCCAACAACCGTTAATTTAGCGTATTTCATATTAAGTATTTTACTTTTTATAAAATTATTTTATTTGCCCCATTCTGATGGATTTTCCCTCCAGCTTAACAAAGAATTCAGTTGTTCTTCTGAAATAGATTCACTTGATTTGGCATTTTTGATTAATGCTCCATAGTCACTTAATGAATATAATTTTATACCTGCACTTTGAAATGCAGCATCGGCGTGGGCAAAGCCATAATTAAAAATTGAAACCATTCCGTCAATAATAATCCCTTCATTTTTTAAAACTTCACAAACCTGCAAACTGCTTTTACCTGTAGAAATTAAATCTTCAACAACAACAACTCTCTGCCCTTTCTCATATATACCTTCAATCTGGTTTCCCATTCCATGTTCTTTTGGCTTCGGCCTTACATACATAAAAGGAAGTTTTAACTGGTCTGCAGCCATTGCTCCCCAAGATATTCCGGCGGTTGCTACACCGGCAATAGCATCGGCACCCGCAAATTGTTCGAATATGACGGCGCATAATTCACTTTTAATAAAATCCCGCACATAAGGATAGCCGAGCGCTCTGCGGTTATCGCAATAAATTGGACTCTTCCATCCGCTTGCCCAAGTAAATGGTTGCTCAGTATTTAATTTTACTGCATTTATCTGTAATAACTTTTCCGCAATGGCTTCAGCAGCTGTATTCATAGTTTTAGATTAAATTATTAAAACAAAGATAACAGGTTGGCAAATAATTGTAAGGCAGAAGGTTTATTTTTACGGCTTAAATAATTTTATGCAATTAAAAATTTTTGTAGATGAGTCCCCCATTTACATAACAGATGAATTATCTACTGAACTTAGAAAAAAGTCTAATGATAATAATGTGCTTTTTATAACTGATGAAAACGAAATAATAATAGATCCTATCTTAGCGGCATTAAAAACAGACAAGAAAGAAGTAATAATACTGGTAGATAAAATTGAAAAGGCAAAAGCTCTTTTCCTCACACATTTGACCATTATTGAAGCAGCCGGAGGAATTGTGCAAAACGAAAAAAAAGAAATACTTTTTATTTTTAGGAGAGGTAAATGGGATTTACCAAAGGGCAAAATAGAAAATAATGAAACCCCGGAAATTTCTGCTGCAAGGGAAATTGAAGAAGAAACCGGTGTGACAAATTTAATTCTTAAACGTAAGATTGGAGAAACCTACCACATTTATGAAGAAAATAAAGCAATGATATTAAAGACCAGCCATTGGTTTTATTTTTTAAGCAACGAACAACAAGATATTAAAGCACAAACGGAAGAAGATATTACAAAAGTAAAATGGATACATACTCGTAACATTAAGGAGCCAATGGCAAATACCTATCAAAACATAAAAGATATTTTAAGTGTATTTTTTGATACTCCTTAATTTTAAAATATCAGGAAGGCTTTTTTAAAATGGCCACCGTAAGCCGGCTTACACAAATTAGTTTATTGTTCTCGTCATGTATTTTAATGTCCCACACATGAGTTGTACTTCCTAGGTGAAGCCGGGTTGCAGTTGCTGTAACCACGCCCTGTTTTGCACTGCGAATATGATTTGCATTTATTTCCAGACCTACACAAATAGATTTTGAAGGATCTAAAACATAATAAGAAGCAACACTACCGATGGTTTCAGCTAAGGCACAACTTGCACCACCATGCAACAATCCGTATGGCTGTTTTGTTCTTTCATCTACCGGCATGCTCATTTTTAAATAATCATCTCCTACTTCCACCCATTCCATTCCGAGGTGCGTACCCATTGTATTCTCAGTAATATGAAGATCTTCAAGGGCTAAATTTTTATTAAACCAAATAGGGTTATTTGCCAACTTTATAAAATTTTTTGATTGATTTATTTACTGCTTTTGGTAGAAAAGCTGATACATCTCCCCCGTTTCGCAAAACATCTCTTACCAAGGTAGATGCAACAGAGGTAAATTGTGGAAGACAGGTAAGAAAAACTGTTTCAATATTATCTGCGAGGCTACGATTCATATCGGCAATTGCTTTTTCGTACTCAAAATCGTTGACATACCGAATACCTCTTAATATGAAATTTGCCCCGACTTCTTTGCAGCAATTAACAGTTAAACCATCATATAAAACTGCCTGCACGTTTTCATTATCGGCGTAAATTTCGTTTAGCCAGTCAATCCTTTGCTGGTCGCTAAACATGGGGGTTTTATTTATATTTCTGCCGATGCCCACTATAATTTTATCAAACAATGGCAATGCACGGTCAATAATATCTGTATGGCCAAGTGTTACTGGGTCAAAGGTTCCTGGAAAAAGACAAGTACGCACTAAACAATAATTTTACAATGAATAATTTTTACAGAGATTCTAATGAAATAATTTAATTCAAATATTTATGAGAAATCATTTCTTTAATTTCTTTCTGCCAATAAATACAATGCCGCCATTCTAACGGCGACACCATTTTCAACCTGTTTTAAAATAATTGAATTATTTCCGTCAGCTACATCACTGTCTATTTCTACCCCACGGTTGATGGGCCCTGGATGCATAATAACTATCTCTTTACCTAATCCATCTAACAATTTTTTTGTAACACCGTAGGCAAGATTATATTCTCTTAAAGTAGAAAATAATACTTTCTTTTGTCTTTCCAGTTGTATACGAAGTATGTTGGCAACATCGCACCATTGCAACGCTTTTTTAATATCATATTCCACCATAACCCCTAAAGCTTCTTTTATATATTTTGGTATTAAAGTTGGCGGGCCTGCAACCATTACTTCCGCTCCCATTTTTTTCAATAAATAAATATTGCTTAATGCAACTCTTGAGTGCATGATATCTCCCACCAAAACAATTTTTTTTCCCGCAAGATCTCCAATTTTTTCCTGTATTGAAAAAGCATCCAACAAAGCCTGAGTTGGATGCTCGTTTGTACCATCACCTGCATTAACTATGGCAGTATCGGGTAAATGTTTTGCAAGAAAATGTGCAGCCCCACTTGCCTGGTGTCTCATTACAACCATATCCACCTTCATACTTAAAATATTATTTACAGTATCGAGCAAGGTTTCACCTTTTGAAACGGATGAAGACGATGCGCTAAAATTAATACTGTCGGCACCAAGCCTTTTTTCTGCAAGTTCAAAGGAGATACGGGTTCGGGTACTGTTTTCGTAAAATAAATTGACAATTGTTACATCTCGGAGCGATGGAACTTTTTTTACAGGACGTTGCAAAACTTCTTTGAATTGAATGGCAGTTTGTAAAATGAGGGTGATATCTTCCGCAGAAAGTTCTTTAATGCCTATGAGATGTTTTGTAGATAGTTGCATTAAGGAGCGAAGCTATGGTAAAAATAGAAAGTAACAATGGTAAAAAGATATTATACACAATACAAAAGACAAAGATTAATAAATTACAACTTCTCCTTTTTCTTTATCAACCTTTACTTTTTCGTTAAACTGCCCATCAATTGTTTTACCACAATAATCAGGTTGTATGGGAAGTTCTCTGTCAAATCTCCTGTTGATTAAAACACATAGTTCAACTTTTTTTGGCCTTCCAAAATCCTGCAGCGCATCTAAAGCTGCACGAATGGTTCTACCTGTATAAAGAACATCGTCAATTAAAATAACTTTTTTCCCATCAATACTAAATGGTATTTCTGTTTTGTTGGATAGGTGAATTTCTGTGCGAACATCATCACGATAAAATGTAATGTCTAACAATCCATATTTTATTTCCTTACCAGGACAAAGCAATTTTATCTGTTCAATAATCTTATCACTCACATAAATACCACGGGGTTGCAAACCAATAAATACAGTATCGTTGATGTTATCATCGTTTTCAATTAATTGCTGCGCAAGTCTATTAACAATGAGCAAAAACTGGGGTGATGTTAGTAAGATTTGCATATTAGTTTTTATCTTTTATTTTGATCCTTTCCAAAGAATAAAGATATCGTAAACCCATAAACATTATTTAACTGCGTGAGGGATTGAAGCAAAAATCCTTTTTGAGCCCCGCCCTTGCGGAACACGCCCAAAATATTTTTATTAAAGGGGTTGGTTCTCTCTACAATTGATTAAGATTATAGAGAAACCAACTAATTTTATTTTAAGCTTCTTCCATAAAGCCGTATCTGTAATCCACCACGGGTACGAATGTTTCTTTAATTGTGCGGGCACTTAACCAACGGTATAAATTTAATTGCGAACCGGCTTTATCGTTTGTACCACTTGCTCTGGCGCCGCCAAAAGGCTGCTGACCTACTACGGCTCCGGTTGGTTTATCGTTTATGTAAAAGTTACCGGCACTGTTGCGAAGCTTATTTACAGCAAGTTCTACCGCATATCTGTCCTGCGCAATTACGGCTCCGGTAAGTGCGTAAGAAGAGGTGTTGTCAACAAGCTTTAATGTTTCTTCATACTTATTTTCGTCATAAATATAAACGGTTAAAACAGGCCCAAACAACTCATCGCACATGGTTACATAATAAGGATCGGCTGCTTCTATAATCGTAGGCTCTATAAAATAGCCTACAGATTTATCGCATTTACCTCCTACCCAAATTTTTGCACCGCTATCTCTTTTGCGAACATTTTTAATGTAACCTTCCAGCTTGTCAAAACTTTTTTCATTAATTACAGCATTAATAAAATTGGTAAAATTTTCGACTGTTCCCAATTTCATGGTCTTAACGGTTTCTATTAATTTCTTTTTAATTTCTGCTGCCAAATTACTCGGCAAATATGCACGGGAAGCTGCTGAACATTTTTGCCCCTGGTATTCAAAAGCTCCTCTTGCAAGTGCCGCCACCACTACATCTACATCGGCACTTTTATGCGCTATAACAAAATCCTTACCACCGGTTTCTCCAACTATTCGTGGATAAGATTTATATATCGGTGTGTTTTTACCAATAGTCTCCCACATTTTATTAAATACACCTGTGCTGCCTGTAAAATGCAATCCAGCAAACTCAGGGTGATTAAAAATTACATCGCCAATGGTTTGTCCATCTACAAATACAAGGTTTATAACACCATCGGGTAAGCCTGCTTCTTTTAAGATTTTCATGAACATCTGTGCGCTGTAAACCTGTGTGTTGGCGCATTTCCAAACAACAACATTGCCACACATGGCCGCACTCGTAGGTAGATTACCACCTATTGCTGTAAAGTTGAATGGCGTTAGTGCAAATACAAATCCTTCTAAAGGGCGGTACTCCAAACGGTTGTTTATACCGGGACTACTGATGGGCTGCTTTTGATAAATATCACTTAAAAAGTGAACATTAAAACGAAGAAAATCTATCAACTCGCAACTTGCATCAATTTCAGCCTGCATAGCATTTTTACTTTGCCCGAGCATAGTAGTTGCATTGATATGTGGACGGTATTTTGTAGCAAGCAAATCTGCCGCTTTTAAAAATATATTTGCGCGGTTCTCCCAACTCATTGCAGCCCATTTATCTTTTGCCTTTAGTGCGGAGGCAATGGCTTTTTTTACATGAGATGCATCTCCGATATGATATTGACCAAGTACATGTTTGTGCTCATGCGGTGGATGAATACTTACTGTTTTACCTGTACGAACTTCATCAGCACCAATATACATAGGCACATCAATTTTAGTACTTTTGAATTCTTTTAATGCTGCCTTTAAAGCAAGCTTTTCTTTTGAACCTTTTGTGTAATTTAGAACAGGTTCATTTACAGGTAATGGGTAATAAAAAGAGCCGTATTGCATAAAAAATATTTTATTTATTAATTGAATCAGTAATTATTATTTTAAAAAATTTAAAAATAAACAATGTAGGCAGTTTGTATAAATGAAATTTACGCCTCCTCCTTCTCCGCCATTAAATATGCTTTGATAAATCCATCAATTTCACCATCCATTATCGGACCCACATTTCCAACTTCATAATCAGTGCGGTGATCTTTTATCATTTTGTATGGATGAAAAACGTAAGAGCGAATCTGGCTTCCCCATTCAATTTTTTTCTTCTTGCTATTAGCAGCATCTTTTATTTCGTTGCGCTTTTGCAGTTCAATTTCGTACAACCGGCTTTTAAGCATTTGCATGGCAAGTTCTCTGTTTCCGAGCTGGCTCCTGTCCTGCTGACAAACCACAACAATTCCTGTTGGAATATGCGTCAGCATTACTTTTGTTTCTACTTTGTTTACGTTCTGTCCGCCTGCACCACCACTTCTTGATGTTTCCATTTTTACATCGGCTGGGTTTATATCAATAACAATAGTATCATCTACCAGCGGATAAACATTTACACTTACAAAACTTGTATGACGGCGTGCTGCACTGTCAAATGGCGAAATACGCACAAGCCGGTGAACACCACTTTCGCTCTTTAAAAATCCGTAAGCAAATGCTCCTTCAAATTTATACGTACAGGTTTTTATACCGGCACCATCGCCCCATTGCCAGTCCATTTCTGTAACTGTCCATCCTTGTTTTTCGCCATACATGCGAAACATCCGCGCAAGCATTTCCGCCCAATCCTGGCTTTCTGTTCCACCGGCGCCACTGTTTATTTGCAACATTGCAGGCAGTTCATCTTCGGGTTCGTTCAGCGTACTTTTAAATTCGGCTTCGTCAATTTTTAAGAAAGCATCGTCAAAAGCTTCCTGCACTTCTTCTTCAGTCGTATCTCCGGATTTCCAAAACTCAAAAAGTACAGCAAAGTCTTCAACAGCAGTAATTACAGCATGGAACATATTTACCCAATACTCGTTTACTTTTGTCTCTTTTAAAATGGAAGTTGCCCTGGCATTATCATCCCAAAAGCCTGGCGAAAGTGAAAGTTGTTTGTCATTTGTAATCTTTGATTCTCGGTTTTCTACGTCAAAGAAATCTCCTCAAAACCAATGTACGGTCTCGAAGAGCCTTTATTTGTTCTACTGTCATGCGGCAAAAATAATGGAAAATATTAAACACGGAGGTTACAGGTTTGTAAAGCTTTGCCTCTAAATATTATTTGTACATTGCCACACATAAAACAACAACATGATTTTTCGTAGCAAAGCTCCTTTGCGTATTGGTCTTGCAGGTGGTGGCAAAGATGTTAGCCCTTATGCAGATTTATTTGGCGGCGCCATTTTAAATGCCACTATTTCTTTATTTGCGCATGCATCAATAGAAATTTTAAGCGAAAAAATTATTGTTGTTGAAGCTGCTGACAGAAGCGAAAAACAACTATACATTTTTAGGAAGCAATTGCCCATTAATGGCACGTTAGATTTGTTGAAAGCAGTATATAACCGCATTCAAAAAGATTATCCTTTTCCCGGGCAGGGTTTTAAATTAACCACATTTGTAGATGCGCCTGCAAGTTCGGGGCTTGGTACATCCTCAACCTTAGTGGTAGCGGTTTTAGGTGCTTTTAAAGAAATGCTTAAACTTCCTTTGGGCGATTACGATATTGCCCATTACGCATTTGATATTGAGCGCAACGATTTGAAACTTTCCGGCGGCCGACAAGACCAGTATGCTGCAACTTTTGGTGGTGTAAATTTTATGGAATTTTATAAAGATGACAAAGTAATTGTAAACCCTTTGCGGATTCATTGGCAATACCTGCACGAGATGGAAAATAATTTATTGCTTTATTTTACGGCAACCTCCAGAGAGAGTGCACATATAATAAATGAACAGGTAAAAAATGTAAAAGGCAACAACGAAAAAAGTATTGATGCCATGCACAACCTAAAAGAACAGGCGTAAATGATAAAGGAAGCATTGCTGCGTGGGAAATTAAATGACATCGGTGGCATATTAGACTATGGCTTTGCGCAAAAAAGAAATATGGCTGCAAACATCAGCAACAGCAAAATCGAAGCAATTTACGATGCTGCAAAAAATGCAAGTGCTTCAGGCGGAAAAATAAGTGGTGCAGGGGACGGTGGATTTATGATTTTTTATTGTCCGGAAAACTCACGGTACAATGTGTGTAACGCTTTAAAGCAGTTTGGCGGAGAAATAAAAAAATATTCGTTTACGAAATATGGGCTTACAACATGGACGGCTTAATACATTTTGTTCGGTGAAGAGTGTAACCATATTCATCAGATGTTCAGGCTATGCATTGCAATCTTTTTTGTTTTTGTCATCCTGGGCTTGTCGAAGGACAAACAAAAAAGGATTTCCACTTCTATCCCGCCGCTCTTCAGCCACAAATAATAATTAAGCTTTTACCAACCGTTTGTTCTCTTGCAAGCTATTTTATAATCCATAAATTTGTTCCACAAATCAAATAAATGAAACAAACCATTCGATCTATTATACAAGCTTCTATTGATACCAAGCTGGCAATATTACAAGATGAAAAAATGATTGATGCCGTACATGAATCTGTAGATAAAATAACAGCTGCATTTAAAAACGGGAATAAAATATTGTTTTGTGGTAATGGCGGAAGTGCAGCAGATGCGCAACATCTTGCAGCAGAATTTAGCGGTCGTTTTTATAAAGACAGATATGCTTTACCTGCGGAAGCCCTGCATGTAAATACCTCTTACATGACGGCAGTGGCAAACGATTACAGTTTTGATGTTGTGTATTCCCGCATGATAAATGGGATTGGTAAAAAAGGCGACGTACTTGTTGGACTCAGCACATCAGGCAACAGTATAAATATTTTAAAAGCAATAGAAACTGCAAAAGAAAAAGGTATGACCACTATTGGTTTTACTGGAAAATCGGGCGGTAAAATGAAAAATGATTGTCATATATTATTAAACGTTCCATCAACAGATACGCCCCGCATCCAGGAAAGCCATATTTTGTTAGGTCATATAATTTGCCAGTTGGTGGAAGAACAATATTTTATGTAATTAGTTAAATTCTAAGTTTGCCTTTGTCAAAGTATCAAGCTTAAGTTGTTTAAACTGTTGCAACAAATTAAATTGCCTTCTACAGGCTAATGCTGACAATGTTTTAATTTCTAAAGAATAATTTTGAAAGAATCTTAACGCTATAAGAAAACTACTTAAATCATAAATGCCCATTCAAGAATGTATCATACCCGCAGGCGGCCTCGGCACTCGTTTACGCTGCGAAGTTGCCGATTTACCCAAGTGCATGGCGCCAGTTGCAGGTAAACCTTTTTTACATTGGGTTATTGCTCATTTAACTGCACAAAAAATAACTTCAGTTATTTTTTCACTCGGTTACATGCACAAAACAATTGAAGAATACATTCAATTAAATCATCCTCTATTGCAGGTTAAACTTTCAGTTGAAAACGAACCATTAGGCACAGGCGGCGCCATCAAACTGGTACTTAATTTATGTGAAGAAGAAAATGTAAATGATTGTAAATGGAGATACTTTATTTGAAACAAATAATAATGCCTTGTGGGAAGAACAAACTAAAAACAGCAGCGCATGTTCTCTTTCATTAAAACCTATGCAAAATGTTGAGAGGTATGGAGCGGTTATTATAAATGAAAGCAAAATCATTACTGCATTTACAGAAAAAAAACACATGGAAAAAGGTCTTATAAATGGTGGTATTTATTTGATAAACAGAAAGAGCTTTTACCAATTAAATCTGCCTCAAAAATTTTCATTTGAAAAAGATTTTCTGGAGAAATATTTACACATACTTACCATGATTGGTGTACAAGACAACGGCTATTTTATTGATATTGGAATACCTGAAGATTTTAAAAAAGCCAATGATGAAATTAAATTAAAATATGATGCTAGATATTAATGAGATTGATAAAAACTGGACCTTGTTTTTAGACAGAGATGGTGTAATTAATTATGAAAAACAAAACGATTACATACACACATGGAGTGAATTTAAATTTTACGAAGGGGTGCTTGAAGCAATGACCATTTTTTCAAAAAGATTTAAACATATAGTTGTTGTTACCAACCAAAGAGGAATTGGCAAAGGCGTAACAAAAGAAGAAGACGTCATTTATCTGCATAAAAAAATGAAAGAATCAGTCGAAAAAAATGGCGGAAGAATAGATAGAGTTTATTATTGTAGAGATATTGACAGTAGCAGTCCTTGCCGCAAACCTAATATTGGTATGGCATTACAGGCAGTAGAAGACCTTCCTACAATCGACCTTACAAAAGCAATCATGATTGGCAATACTTTAAGTGATATGAAGTTTGGTAGAAACCTTGAGATTAAAACTGTTTTTTTACCAACAACAAGGCCCGAAGTAAATCTAAAAGATGAAAATATTGACGCAGTCTTTCCATCATTGATTGCATTTGCCAACCATATGTTGTAAGTTTTCGTTAAAGAATTCATTTTGTTATCTAATGAAAGACGCTGTAGCATCTTATTTAATATATTTATGGTATGAAAATTTGGGTGGCTTCATTATTGCTTTTTTTTTTTACTTCCACCTTAGTTGCCCAATCTATTACAACCTCCGATAAAATATTTTTACTCAAAAAAGAAGATTCTTTAAAAACGATAGGATTAAAAATTGTGCAGGGCAGAGATGCAGCCGATCGTTTTTTTGCAGACAGCGTTTTTACCAGAATTTTTGTACGTGCTTTAAAAACTAGAAATTCTTTTAATTACGCATTTGATTCTATCGTAAATATTTCAAAATTATATGCGCCCGACAGTTCTTATAAAATATTTACATGGCAGATGTTGATAAATGAAAATACCATCAGGCAGCATGGAGCTATACAAATGAAAACCGCAGATGGGTCTTTGAAGGTTTTTCCATTGATTGACAAATCCGACATCATTTCAAACCAGAATGACAGCATTTCTGATAACAATGCATGGATGGGTGCGGTATATTATAAAATCATACAAAAAGAATATAAAGGAAAAACTTTTTATACGTTACTTGGCTTTGATGAAAACAATATCAAAAGCGATAAAAAAATAATGGATATTTTACAATTTGTAGACGGAAAACCTGTTTTTGGCAACAAACTTTTTGTGATGGAAAACAGCGAAAAATCCCAAAATCAAATGGCCCGTTATATTTTAGAATACAAAAAAGAAGCTGCGGCCAGACTTACTTTTGATGAAGACCTGGGGGCGGTAGTTTTTGATGAATTAACATCAGAAAGCAATACCCCAAATAAAAAGTGGACATTAATACCGGACGGTGAATACAATGGTTTTGTATGGAAAGATGGAAAATGGGTTTTAACAACAAATTTATTTTCCGGCGCAGCTCCAAAAAAATATACGGCAGAAAAAACAATAAGAGATGCAAAAGGAACTATTGATGACAGTAAAATGAAAGGTGGTGAATCGCAAATAAAAATCCCTTAATAAAAACAGAATTTTTTAAAATTAATTTTATGGCAGAAAATATAGAAGTAGCAATATTGGGAAATGGATGTTTTTGGTGCACAGAAGCAGTTTTTCAACTGGTAAAAGGTGTTACAAAGGTTGAGAGCGGCTACAGCGGTGGCGATACAGTGAACCCTAGTTACAAAGATATTTGCACAGGTACAACAAACCACGCAGAATGTTTACGGGTTTCTTATGACAGCAATGTAATTTCTTATGAAGATGTTTTAAAAGTGTTCTGGGAATCTCATGATCCAACCACACTTAACAGGCAGGGGAATGATGTAGGCACACAATACCGGAGTATAATATTCTATACAGATGACCATCAAAAGAAAATTGCAGAAGATTTTAAAAAACAACTGAATCATTCGGGTAAATTTAAAAATCCGATCGTAACATCAATCGAACCTGCCACTACCTTTTACGTTGCAGAAGATTATCATAATAATTATTACAATAATAATGGCAGTGCATCATATTGCCAATTTGTAGTTAGACCAAAAGTTGAAAAATATTTAAAATCTATAGCATAGATTTCTTCAAAATCTCATTCTAATGTATTTTCTCTATCTTTAAATTTATTTTTCTATATTTATAGTTATAAGCTATATGAATATAATCTAACCTTCCTTAAAAAAATCATTCCTCATAACCTGTGAGCCTTTTTTTAAATTAAAATAAAAAAAATGCTTACGCACAAAAAGTATTTTGCCTTATCCATAGGCTTGTCAATATTGTTTTGTTCTTTAATTAAAGGACAAAACATACGACCATTTACACAAATATTTTCTCAGAATATCAAAGGTGGAACTGCAATTTTTGGAAATTCGAGCATGCAGATAATTGATAACTCAACGGCTAACCTCGAGAAAATGAATGAAAGCGGGAATGCAGCAAATGGCGTTGGTGGTATTGGCTTTAGCCAATATGGAAACGATGAAGAAAACATGCAGCCTGTTATAACAGATTTTCAAATCCCAATTATAAATTTAATCCAAAGCGCAAATAGCTGGAATTACAACGATATCAATGTTGATTTAGGAACTAGTTGGCAAACTTTAAATAATCCTTTAGGCAACTGGACAAGCGCAAATGGAAATTTCGGATATGGCCGAAATCAAAACACAACTATTAAACATGCTGTTACTAATTATTTTTTAAAAACTGTATCAATAGCAAAACCTGCATTGTACAGCACATTTGATTTTTCCCTTTGTTATGATGATGCTGCAGTGATTTATGTAAATGGTGTTGAAGTTAAAAGGCTAAACATGCCGGCAGGAACTATAAACTACAACACAACAGCCGTTAATACAAACTTTTCTATCTGGGAAAGTTTTTCTATTCCTTCCTCCTATTTTAATGAAGGCGAAAATATAATTGCTGTGGAAGTTCATCAAATTGCTGCAAACAGCAATACCTGTTTTTTTGATATGAGGCTTTCTGCCACGCCTGCATATACTTCCAATTCTTCAACTGCTAATTTGGTTTTACCTGCAGGAAAAAATACGATTAAATTTGCCCGCTTGTATTGGGGAGGTAAAATTTCTAATTCTGTATTAAATGTTTATCCTGATACGCTTAAAAAAATTAAAATAAGAAAAGGAACATCAGGTGTATATACTGATTTGACTTCAGTTAATAATGCAGATACTTACAATGTAAACGGCTCTATCACTGGTTATCAATCTTATGTAGATGTTACAAATTTTATTCAAAATAATGGTTCGGGAACATACAGTATTGCAGAAATACCTTTGATTGCAGGCTCCGCAAGTTATGGAGGAAATTATGCCGGCTGGTGCATTATTATTGCTTACGAAAATAATTTATTACCCTTTAACAGTGTGCAGATTTATGATGGATTTTCGCAGGTTTATAACAACGGAAGTTTTGCAAGTCAAACTGTAACACTTACCGGACTTCATATTCCAAACAATCCGCTTGAACTAAGTGATGCAGTTTTAAGCACAATGGCTTGGGAAGGTGATGCAAATATTTCTTCTTCAGCAGCAAGTCCGGCGGGGGATTATTTAAAAATTAATGGAATAACTGTTAGCAATGAAGCAAACCCCTCAACTAATTTTTTTAATGGAACTATTTCAAAAAATGGCTCATTTGTTCATTCTAAAAATCCTGATTTTACAAATCAAATGGGTATTGATATAGATGAACTCGAAGTAGGAAAGGGATATGGTATATTACCGAATGCAACTGAATTACAACTGGAATTTGGAACAGAAGCTGACAAATATTTTCCAGGTGTTTTTGCTTTAGCGGTTAGAATGCAAAACCCTGTTATCAGCATTAATAAAACGGTAGCTGATGCCAATGCTGATGGTATTTTACAAAATAACGAATTGCTGACTTATACATTAAGTGGTGGTAATGCCGGACCTGGATCAGCATACAAAACAATGATTGTGGATACTTTGCCGATGAACGTTACCTACGTTCCAAATTCAATGCAGATTATTCAGGCTCCTAATGTCTTGAACATTTCAACACAATCTGGTGAGCAAGGAGACGATTTTGCTTTTGTTGGCAGCAATTTGGGTAGGACGTACCTTAAAATTTTTTTAGGAAATAATGCATCATTCTCAGAAGGTGGATTGTTAGATTCCGGAGCAACTTATAAGGTAAAATTTAAAGTAAGGGTAAATAAAGGAGTGGAGACGGTAAGAAATACAGGAATGATATTTACCCGTACAGGAGCTGATGAATTGATAACAGCTGAAAGCAGCGTAAGTATTGGTGCTGTAAGTGGCCCGCTTGCTGTAAAACTTTTATCTTTTAATGCTGTGATTAAAAATAAAACAGGTTTATTAAACTGGGTAACAGAAAACGAATTAAACAATGATTATTTTGATATAGAGAGAAGTGAAGATGGCGTCATTTTTTATAAAAAAGGTTCAGTAAAAGGTAATGGAACATCTGCTATAACTCAGTATTATCAATACAATGATAATATTACTACTAATATTTCTGCGGTATATTATCGTTTAAAAATAGTTGACTTAAATAGTAATTTTTCTTATTCAAAAATAATTATTTTACATTTAAATGAAATTTTTAACGATCAGTTCAGCGTTTATCCAAATCCCTTTGTTGACAATCTAGAAATTTCTTTAAATACTCCGCGGGATGTAAATGCTCAATACAGAATCCTGTCATTTGATGGAAAAGAAATTCTTTCCGACAAAGTGCTTCTACAAAAAGGTATTAATATACTTATAGCTAAAAATCTTTGTCAGTTAGCATCAGGAATTTATTTTTTTGAAATAAATACAGGTATCTATAAGTATATAAAAAAGATTGTAAAAAAATAAAATCGATCCTTACAAATAAAATTATTTGTTTACGCTTCTTAGCTCCAGCATATTTAAACTGTTGGGTACAAAGTTTTTTATATTTTTTTGAACAAGATGTATGGCCATATCGTACCAAAGCGGAACTACCGGAGAATTAACAATAATAATATTATCCATTTGTTGATAAAGTTGGTAACGTAGGCTGTCATTGTTTTGGGATAAAGCTCGTTCATACAATTCATCAAACGCTGCATTATTAAATCGAGTATAATTAGGTGGCGCAGGATTTTTGCTGTAAAAAACACTTAAATAATTTTCAGCATCGGGATAATCGGCAATCCAGCTGCCCCTAAAAAAAAGTGCCTGCGATTTTGAAGTTTGCTCCAACAACAAACTTTTTTGCATAGCCTCCACTTTTACTGTTATGCCGATCTGTTTTAATTCGTTTGCCACATAACTTGCCAGGTTTGCATAAATAGGAATAGTTAGGAGTTTTATTTCGGGCAAATTTTTTCCTTCCGCAAAACCTGCTTCTGCCAACAATTGTTTTGCTTTAATTGGATCGTATGAATAACCTTTTACTTTTTCTTTATTAAATGATGGTAAGCCTTGTGGCACAAACCCACTTTCAGCGGCAGTGCCAATAGAATTTCTTACATAAAGCATCATCTTTTTTTTATCAATGCCATAATTAATTGCCTGCCGTATTTTTAATATTTTTAATGGAGAATTTTTTACAAGTATGTTACTGCTGTCAGCCAATATCCCAAAAAATTCAATGTTTAAATAGGGATGTTTTTGCAAATCGATTTTATCTTTCCATTCAGCTTTTAGGTTGCCCGTTTTAGAAAGTATCTCATCCTTGAAAGATGGGTCAATATCATTTATAAAATCAAGTCTGCCCTGTTGAAATTCTAAAAATTCTGTTGCTTTACTGTCATAAAAATTTATTTTTATTCCGTCAATATATGGCAAAGATTTTCCCTTGTTATCGCTCTCAAAATAATGATCGTTTTTCTTTAAAACCATTGCCTGGCCTTCTTCCCAGGCAACAAAAGCAAAAGGTCCTGTACCCACAGGATGTCGCCTAAAATCATTCCTATATTTTTCCACAGCTTCATGTGGAATGATAGAGCAATATTGCATACTTAAAATACCTAAAATAGGTTGAAACGGAGCTCGTAATTTTATTTGGAAAGTAGAATCATTTATTTCTGTAAATGGATTAATTTCTGCGACCCTATTATTAAAAATCCATGCGCCCGGGCTAGCTGTATTTTTATCTACAATTCTGTTAAAACTATAAGCTACATCAGCAGCCACAAGTCTGCGCCTTTTGTTATTTGTAAAACATACATCATCCTGAAAATAAATATCATTGCGAAGGTGAAAAGTGATTGTTTTATTGCTGTCAGTAAATTCCCAGGATGAAGCTAATGATGGCTTTAGCTGCATATTACTATCTACTTGTATTAATGTATTATACAGCTGGTGAATTACCCACATGATCGATTGATTTTTTGCAAAAGCCGGGTCCAAAGATGCAATACCACTTGTTTCGTTGTAGCGAAATATTTTTTTATCAGCATGTGTATGTTCTCTACAAGATGAAGAAAATATCACCAAATAGAAAGCACAAAAGCTGTAAAAAAATATTTTTCCTTTCTTAAAAAAATCAATTAAAAATTTACTGTTCACCATTAAAACAAATTTATACTATCAGTTGCTTTAAACATCATAATTTAGATTATTAAAATCAACAGCATGTTAACTGCAACAAAAAGCACTTTTTTATTCCTAATATTTTATTCATTTTGCATAAATACATTTTCACAATTGGGAGATAAGAAAAATGTATTTACTCATGCAGATACAGTTAGAGGAAGCAACGGCATGTACCGGCAAAAATGGGATGTGCTGCATTATGATATTACTGTAGAACCAGACTACAACAACAAAACTATAGTCGGAAAAAATACGATGCAATTTTATGATAATGGTGCTCAATTAATGCAGATTGATTTGCAGGAACCAATGATTTTGGATAGTGTAATAGATAAAGGCATTCCCTATAAATTTAGGAGAGAAGGAAATGTCTATTGGTTGGAATACAGAGATTCTTCAGCCATATATAAAATAATAGCCGGGATTCGTTCCCTTACATTCTATTTTCATGGTAAGCCAAGAGAGGCTATACGCCCACCCTGGGATGGAGGCTGGATTTGGAAAAGTGATAAAAATAATAATCCATGGATGACGGTTGCATGCCAGGGGCTTGGCGCCAGTGTTTGGTATCCTTGTAAAGATATACAAAGCGATAAACCTGACAGTGGTGCAACGCTGAACATGATTGTACCTGATAGTTTAGTTGCCATTGGTAACGGCAGACTTACTGATAAAAAACAAATGGCTAATGGAAAAATGCTTTACACCTACAACGTAAAAAATACGATTAACAATTATTGTATTGTTCCATACATTGGTAGATATGTAAATTTTTCAGAAAAATATCCAGGTCTTAATGGTAGTTTAGATATGAATTATTGGGTGATAGATTACAATCTTGAAAAAGCCAAAAAACAATTTACTGATGCACCAAAAATGATGAAAGCATTTGAATATTGGTTTGGGCCCTATCCTTTTTACGAAGATGGATACCAGTTAATTGAAGCACCACATTTAGGTATGGAACACCAAAGTGCAGTTGCATATGGCAACGGTTTTAAAATGGGATATACAGGCAAAGATTTATCAGGTACCGGTGAGGGTTTGAAATGGGATTTTATTATTGTACACGAAAGTGGACATGAATGGTTTGCAAACAGCATTTGCACAAAAGATATTGCAGATATGTGGGTGCACGAAGGTTTTACAAACTATAGCGAAACGCTTTTTACTGAATATTATTGGGGTAAAAAAGCTGGTGAAAGGTATGTTGAAGGAATAAGAAAAAATATTGAAAATGATGTTCCAATTATTGGTCCTTATGGGGTAAATAAGGAAGGTAGCAGCGATATGTATTATAAAGGAGCCAACATGATTCACCTTATCAGACAGATTACAAATGATGATAAAAAATTCAGAGATTTATTGTTAGCACTTAACAAAATATTCTACCATCAAACTGTTACTACTACTCAGGTTGAAGATTACATGAGTGCATTTCTTAAAATTGATCTTAAAGGCATTTTTGACCAGTATTTACGAACAACTAAAATTCCGTTGCTGCAATATAAAACAGATAGAAAAAAAGTAGAATACCGCTGGACAAACAATGTAAAAAACCTCGTTTTACCAATAAAAATTTCTTTGGATAAAACAGATAATAAAGAACAATGGATTACACCAACTGCAAAATGGAAAAAGCTTAAAGTCGGTAAATGGTATGATGGAAAAACTTTTACTGTAAATAAAAACTTTTATGTTTTTACACAAAATGAATTACCCGTAATAACTTCTAAATAAATAGTTTTAATAAAATACCCCGACAAAATGTCGAGGTATTTTATTTGGAAATTTTTTTTTAATACAGTTTAGCATATTGATCATTTTCAATTCTGCCACCGCCAATAAATTTTCTTGAATAATAATTTTCATTTAAACTGTTTATTTTAACACCTGCGCTGCTGCTTGAGTGTACAAAAAAACCATCACCCAAATATATGCCCACATGGCTTACTCCGCCTCTTGTATTAAAAAATACTAGATCACCCTCAAGCATATCCTCTTTCTTCAGTTTGGAACAAGCTGCATATTGTTGCCTTGCAGTACGGGGTAGTGTAAACCCAAAAACAGAACCCATTAAAAGACCTGTAAAGCTGCTGCAGTCTATTCCTTTTTTGGTAGTACCGCCATATCTGTATCTTGTACCCCACCATTCATCAATAAATCCAATTAATGATGTATTGGTTACCAACTCAACATTTCTGTTTAGTAACTGTGCATACTTAAATTGTAAACTACTGCAAAACTCTGTTGCCATACCAACCGGCCTCAACATTTTTTTTGCAAAAGTAGCAACGGTAGCTTTAAAACCTGTTGGCTTTGTTTCTGAAGGTAAATGGACTATACCTTCTCCTTTCAAATTAAAATCATTTACAGAATTGATTTTTGTTTGTGCAGATGTTTGTAATGAAGTAACTGTAAAAACGCTGAGCGCAACAGAAACAAACAGTAAGTTTTTCATACGTAAAATATTGGTTTACACGTATAAGACTCTCTCTTTTGTTATTTGAGCTTCTTAAATTCTTTGCTTATCTAATGTTTAAATACAGGCTAACGGACTTGTCCTACAACAATTAATAATTAAATTTCCCTATCTTGAATTACAAACTTAGGGGTAAAAATCTACACTTTCAAATGAAACGGGGAAAAAGCTACTCAGAGCAAATTTATTTTCATATCTATAACAAATTACTATTTGCGGTTATATTCTAAAAAACTATTTCGAAAAAAAGGTTTTTAAACTCCTTTTTTAAAAGGCGATATTTGTATTTTACGAATTGTTTTTAAGGCTTCCTATGAATTTTTCTCACTTACATGTACATACACAATTCTCATTACTTGATGGTGCGGCATCCATAAAAAATCTTTACAAAAAAGCTATTTCTGACGGCATGCCTGCCATTGCAATAAGTGACCACGGTAACATGTTTGGAGCATTTGAATTTGTAAAAGAAGCCTACAAACATAAAAACGATGACGGCACATTAAAAGTAAAACCAATTGTAGGTTGTGAGTTTTATATTACAACTGACCGTACCCGTAAAACATTTACGAAGGAAGAGAAAGACCCGCGTAATCATCAGATATTACTTGCAAAAAATGATAAAGGATATAAAAATTTAGTAAAACTAACATCGCTGGGTTATATAGAAGGGATGTACAGCAAATATCCTAGAATAGATAAGCAACTAATTCACAAATACCATGAGGGCCTTATTGCTACTACCTGTTGCCTTGGCGCACTTGTACCACAAACTATTTTAAAAAAAGGAGAGGCTGAAGGTGAAAACGAATTTAAATGGTGGCTAAATATTTTTCAGGAAGATTATTATGTTGAATTACAAAGGCACGGCATTCCTGACCAGAATAAAGTAAATACTGTTTTATTAAAATTTGCAAAAAAGTACAACGTAAAAGTAATTGCAAGTAATGACAGCCATTATGTGGAGCAGGAAGACTTTAATGCACATGATATTTTGCTGTGCATAAACACCGGCGAAAAACAGACTACACCTGCAAACAGAGAATTTAGTGATGACGATGTTATTACAAAAAATAAACGATTTGGTTTCCCCAATGATCAGTTTTTTTTGAAGTCGCAAAAGCAAATGATTGAGGTTTTTCAGGATTTGCCTGAGGCCATCGATAACACGAATGAAATTGTAGATAAAGTTGAATTGCTTGATTTAAAAAGAGATATACTTCTTCCCCATTTTACTGTGCCTGCAAATTTTAAAAGTCAGGACGATTATTTACAAAGCCTGACTTGGACAGGTGCAAAAAACCGTTATCAAATTCTCTCACCAACTACAGAAGAAAGAATACAGTTTGAACTTGGGGTTATAAAAGAAATGGGGTTTGCAGGTTATTTTCTTATTGTAAGTGATTTTATTAGAGCAGGAAGAGAAATAGGTGTTTTTATTGGTCCGGGCAGAGGTTCAGCAGCAGGAAGTGTAGTTGCCTATTGCATTGGCATAACCAATATAGACCCTATAAAATACAATTTACTTTTCGAGCGTTTTTTAAATCCTGAGCGTAAATCAATGCCGGATATTGATACAGATTTTGATGATGAAGGCAGGCAGAAAGTAATTGATTATGTAGTAGAAAAATATGGCAAAAACCAGGTAGCACAAATTATTACTTATGGCACCATGGCAGCCAAAAGCAGTATTGCCGATGTTGCAAGGGTAATGGATTTACCTTTGCAACAAAGCAGGGCATTATCCGGACTTGTACCAGAGCGGCCGGGTATGAATTTAAAGCGGTTGCTTACTGCTCCAATTACAAAAAAAGAAGGGGAAAAAACAGGGGAGATTTCCTTGGAAGATAAGGAACAACTTCAACCCGATGATGTAGAAAAAATAAAAAAACTGCGGGAGTTTTATAATGGTACAGATGAGCTGGCAAAAGTTTTACATGAAGCTGAAAAGCTTGAAGGTTCGGTACGCAACACCGGTATCCACGCATCAGCTATTATTATTGCACCGAAAGATCTTACAGAATTATTACCGGTTGCAACATCAAAAGAATCGGAACTTTGGTTAACACAAATTGAAGGAAATTCCATTGAGGAAGCAGGAGTAATAAAAATGGATTTTTTAGGATTGAAGACCTTAAGCATTTTAAAAACAGCTCTAGCGCTCATCAAACAACACCATAGTGTAACAATTGAAATTGATAATATTTCTTTGGAAGATGAGAAGACATATAATCTTTATAAACAGGCAGATACAAATGCAACATTTCAGTTTGAAAGCCCCGGAATGCAAAAGTATTTACGGGAATTAAAGCCCGATAAATTTGGTGATCTTATCGCTATGAATGCACTGTACCGACCTGGTCCTATGGCATATATTCCAAATTTTATAGCCCGTAAAAATGGGAAACAGGAAGTTTCTTATGATTTACCTGAAATGAAAGAGTATTTAGAAGAAACCTATGGTATTACTGTTTATCAGGAACAGGTAATGTTGCTCTCTCAAAAGCTTGGGGGATTTAGTATGGGCCAGGCTGATATTTTGAGAAAAGCCATGGGTAAAAAAGATCGGAAAACCCTTGATAAAGTAAAAGGTATTTTTATGGAAGGCGCACTTGCAAAAGGTCATCCTGCAAAAGTTTTAGAAAAAATATGGAAAGATTGGGAAGATTTTGCTCAGTACGCATTTAATAAATCTCACTCTGTTTGTTATGCATTTGTGGCATATCAAACAGGTTATTTAAAAGCACATTATCCTGGGGAATACATGGCAGCGGTACTAAACCATGCCGGAAGTATTGAAAAAATAACTTTTAATATGGAAGAGTGTAAGAGGATGGGATTAAAAGTTTTGGGTCCGGATATAAATGAATCAAACAATGGTTTTGCGGTAAACGAAGAAGGTGAAATACGCTTTGGTTTTAGCGGAATGAAAGGTGTTGGAGAAAATGCTATTGAAAATATTGTAGAAGAACGCAACAAGCATGGTAAATATAAAGATGTATTTGATGTAGTGAAGAGAGTAAATTTAAGATCAGTCAGCAAAAAAACACTTGAGAGTTTAATTTACAGCGGTTCTTTTGACTGTTTTAAAGATATGCACCGTGCACAATATTTTTTTACTGCACCCGGTGATGTTGCATCTCTTGATAAAATAATAAAATTTGGCTCAGTGTTTCAGTCGCAGGCTGCAGGGTCTGCCAATACGCTTTTTGGAAATTTACAAATGCCGGACATTGTTCCTCCAAAACTTGCACAGTGCGTACCATTTCAATTAATAGAAAAATTAAATTTTGAAAAAGAAGTAACAGGGATGTACATGAGTGGTCACCCGCTTGATGATTTTAAATTTGAATTAACACATTATGGCATTAGTCCTTTATCAGAATTTATCGACATAAAAAATGCTGTAGACATTACTCCACCATCTAGAATATTCAGGTTGGCAGGATTGGTAACAGATGGCCAGCACCGTTTTACAAAAACCGGTAAAAATTTTGGTATTCTGCACATGGAAGATTTTAGTGGCAAAACTGATTTTGCTATGTTTAGTGAAGATTATGTAAAATTTAGTAAGTACCTAGAAAAAGGAACAATAATTATGATCGAAGGTGGCTTTAAACAACGTTACAACAGTGACAATTATGAATTTAAAATTAGCAGGCTTCATTTACTTGAAACAGTAAAGTCATCATTAACCAAAGAAGTAAAAATAGAAATTCAACCAGAAGACATAAAACCGGAGATGATTAATTTTCTAGAAACAAATGTGAAAGAACATCCGGGTAAAACCACTTTAAAATTTATAATAAAAGATTTTGAAGATAAAATGAAAATAGGTTTATATACACTGGAAAAAAGTTTTACCATGAATGATGATATGGCTATTTACTTAAACAATAGAAATGATATTGGGGTAAGTGTACTGACAGCATAGCAGAACTATATTAGATTATTTTTTATCCTCCTATTGTGGATATGTCAATAGTGCAAATTCTGCATACTGGTTATACATTTGTAATAATCACTTAGAGCAGCATATTTAACTGCAATACAAAATTAAAATTTATATTATGGCACTAGAATTCACAGATTTAAACTTTAAAACAGAAGTATTAGATTCAGATAAATTAACTGTAGTTGATTTTTGGGCAGAATGGTGTGGCCCTTGTCGTGCTATCGGACCGGTAATTGCTGAACTTGCAAAAGAATATGAAGGTGTAATTAATGTTGGCAAATTGAATGTTGATCAAAACCCTCAGATTTCCACTACCTATGGCATAACAAGTATTCCGGCTATTTTGTTTCTTAAAAATGGAGAAGTGGTAGATAAACTTGTTGGTGCACAACCAAAAGCAAATTTTGTAAAAAAAATAGAGGCTTTAAAATAATTTTTTCAAATATATAAAAAACCCCGTTTTTATGAAAGAGCGGGGGCTTTTTATACTAGTTTTTTAACGCAATTACATCTTCATCGCTATGCTTGTATCGAAACAACAATAAAAAGAGGACTAAAATAATAAATGCATATCCGGCAAAACTAAACCAGATACTTTGCCAATCTTTGACACCAACATTGTTTACGGTAGTAGTAAAATAATCTACTATTTTGCCTGCAAACAAACCTCCGAATATAGCACCAAGGCCATTAGTCATAAGCATAAATAATCCTTGCGCACTGGACCTTATTTTACTATCAGTTTGTTTTTCTACATATAATGAGCCAGATATATTAAAGAAATCAAATGCCATTCCATATACTATCATAGACATTATTAGAAAAATAAAACCTGAACCGGGGTTACCAATTCCAAACAATGCAAACCGTAATACCCATGCTGATAGGCTGATAAGCATTACTTTTTTTATACCGTAGCGTTTTAATACAAAAGGGATTGTTAATATAAATAAGGTTTCAGAAATTTGAGAAAGCGAAATCATAATATTTGAATGCTTTACTGCAAAAGAATTCTTGTAAACATCAACGGCACCAAAATCCAGTAAGAAAGAAGTTCCAAACATATTAGTTATCTGCAAAGCTGCACCGATTAGCATAGCAAATAAAAAGAAAACTGTCATCTTTTTGTCTTTAAACAGAACAAAAGCATCTAGTCCTAATATTTGGGAAAAACTTTTTTTCTCTGTATTTTTATTTATGTTACAGGCAGGCAGTGTAAAACAAAACATAGCTGTAGCTACTTCCGCAACTGCCGCAAAATTAAATTGTTTGTTATTGCCTGTCCAACCAAACAAATCTACCAGCCACTCTGCTATAATAAATCCAATTGTACCCCAAACTCTTATAGGTGCAAAGCTTTTTTGCACATCAAAATTATTCTTGGAAAGTAAAGTGTAAGAAACAGAATTGCTTAAAGCAATGGTAGGCATATAAAAGCAACTCGTAAAAAAGATTGCATAATACAAATCGTTAGCATTGTTAAGTGTACCTGCATAATACAAACAACCTCCGGCAAGTAAATGACAAATTCCCAAAACTATTTCTGCACGCAGGTACTTGTCTGCTATAATACCCATGAGAGCGGGCATAAATAAACTTGCCCAACCCATTGTTCCGTAGGTTGCTCCCACAAGGCTTCCCCTAACACTCATATCGCCGGGTAAAGTAAACATGTAGCCACCAAGTGAAATTAACCAAATACCCCACACAAAGAACTGAAGGAAATTCATTGTTATCAGCCGAAAATTTAAATTCATTATTTATATGTTACTTAAATGCGGTTATCAAACATTGAATTGGTAAGTTATTAAATTATTATTTGCTGCAAATAAAATATTTTTATTAGTATTTTTAGAAACAATGATTGTTATAATTCCCTTTTAAGGAAAACTAAAATTTTTTATAATAAATACCTAAGACATTATGTTTCGTAAATTTGATAAAACTTAATATTAATGAGTGTTTCAATTGATACTTTAATAAATTTTACAACTGATATTTCTCTAAAAAGTATTGCCATAAAAGTAAAAAGTGCTGAACGCATTACTGATGATGAATGCTTGAAATTATTTGAAAAAGCTGATCTACCTTTTGTAGGTTCTCTGGCAAATTATATAAGAGAGAAATTTCATGGAGACAAAACATATTTTAATAGAAATTTTCATATTGAACCTACCAATGTATGTGTTTTCAGTTGCAAATTTTGCTCTTATTCTCGCCTGTACGCAAACAAAGAAGAAGGCTGGGAATTAAGTATTGACCAGATGCTGGACATTGTAAAAAGTTATGACGGCAAACCAATTACCGAAGTTCATATTGTTGGAGGAGTTCATCCAAAAATGAATATGGCTTATTTTATTGAACTCATTCAAAAAATACACGCCCACCGACCGAACCTTCACGTGAAAGGCTTTACAGCAGTTGAATTGGATTATATGTTTCGCAAGGCTAAACTAACTGTTGAAGAAGGAATGAAGGCACTCAAAGATGCAGGATTACAATCTCTTCCAGGTGGAGGTGCAGAAATTTTTCATGAAGATATCAGAAAAGAAATTGCTGGAGATAAAGTAACCGGAGAAGGTTGGTTACATATTCATGAAGTAGCACATAATTTGGGTATGCCCAGTAATGCAACAATGTTATATGGCCATATTGAAAAGTACGAACACAGAATTGATCACATGCGGAAGTTGAGAGATTTGCAGGATAAAACACGTGGCTTTAATACATTTATACCACTCAAATTTAGGAATAGCAACAATGATATGAGTTACGTACAGGAAAGCACAGTAACAGAAGATATGCGAATGTATGCAATAGCAAGAATTTATTTAGATAACTTCCCTCATCTTAAAGCTTATTGGCCAATGCTCGGCAGACAAAATGCTCAGCTGACATTATCTTTCGGCGTAAATGATATTGATGGAACGATAGATGACACTACAAAAATTTATAGCATGGCAGGAAGTGAAGAACAAACCCCGACGATGACTACAGAAGATCTTGTAATGCTTATCAGTCAGGTTAAGAGGAAAGCCATAGAAAGAGATACTTTGTACAATGAAATAAGAGATTACAGTATTAATTTAAATTAACCCGTAAACTATAATCTTGATAACTGTTTAAAATAAATCTACTTAAACTACAAGAATTAAAAACCCCATTCAAATTAATGAATGGGGTTTTTAAATTAAATTATAATTTTAGAAATTTCTAACAGTCATTTCTGTTCTTCTGTTTTTTGCACGACCTGCAGCT
>ENA-OFCI01000043-OFCI01000043.1-metagenomes-genome-assembly--contig:-NODE-43-length-75455-cov-16.020849_pt1 | contig 75455 bp, 95 predicted proteins | sample MGYA00153391_OFCI01 | MGnify analysis MGYA00153391
ATCTCTCTTTTCATTCCTTAAGTAACGGTAAATTGGAGGTCGGGGTGGGTGATAATGTTGCCAATCGCTAGTAAATAGTAGGTTTAAATATACATATATTACATATAACCTATATACAGTAAGGGTTTTAAGGAGTAGTACTGGGAGAGAGGGCGGGTGATAATCTGCATCCTGAAAGTGGACAATATCACCCGCCATTTCAAAAATGACGCCAAACGAGATTCTTCCGCCAACGGTAAATAGGGATGAGGGCGTGATGATAATTGGCAAAGATTGACTGTACATTTAATAGCCATAATGCTAATATGTATATATAGCCAAATTAATCACCCAATCACCCACTAAGTAAAAACCATGCTTACCAACGCAACCATTGGATCCAAAGTTTTCCTCTTTAATTGGGACGAGATTATAGGAGCAGCCACGATCACTGGACAAACAGCTTGTTATTGGAAATTGTCCAATACCCAACAGGTCAAAAAAACCCTTGGGTACTACTTGCAGGGCTACTCCACGAAGAAGAAGATTAAGGTCAAACTATGGACCCAAGAATCCGAGGACTTGCATCAAATCCACATAGAAGCTAAGAGAGTGGCGGCGGTTCTCAGCGCCCAGAAGGTCAAGCTTGGCGATTACATCAAGTACATGAAAACCGGGTACTTCGGCAAATTAAGCAGCGACCAGATCTCGAACATTCTTTCGGTGTGCCAAGACGAGATCGGCGATCTCAGTGCGCCGCTCATCCGATAGTTCTGCCTGCCTCAAGCCCATGGGCCGCTCCCGTAAGAAGAGCATCCAGCCTGCCATCAACATTCATATGAAGCACACCTTTCCGGACCTCTACGACTACCAGTCGAACGGCTTGGCGGCAATCAATCAATGCCGCCAAGATTACGCCCACACCAAGGGGCGCGATCGCTCGATCGTGGCTGTGCTACCAACGGCGGGAGGGAAGACCCAGCTATCGATCCACGACATTCTGACCTCAGTGGCAATGGGCGATCGCTGCCTATTCTTGACTGATGCGGTGACGTTGGTATCGCAGACTGCCAACCGATTCAAAAGGTATGGCTATAGTCCCGGACTGATTGCGGCGTCGGCAGGTAAGAACCCGTATCCAGACTGCCTCGTACAGGTTGCATCCTTCGGAACAATCGTTAACCGCGATGTCCCGAAAGATGTCAAGTTGATTTTCATCGACGAATGCCACACGGCAGGCTTCCCCGCCAGCGAACGCTGGTGGGCCGATGTGGATGACAATGGCGATTGGATTCACTGGCATAAGGATGCCTGGGTCATCGGACTCACGGCGACGCCATGGCGCACCAAAAAAACCGAAAGTTTGAGCGATCTGTGGAAACACATGATCGTCATCGCCCAACCGCCTGACTTGCTTAAGATCGGGCGTGAGACAAACTTCACTCAGGGGCTAGTGCCAGCGATCTACTATGGAGCAAAGACGGTACTCGATCTGTCCGCTGTCAGGACCGAGATGGGCGACTTCCGGCAACAGGATTTGGCACTTGCCATGACTGGACCGGGTGTCCTGAAGGCAACGCTAGAGCAGTGGGAAGCGAAGTGCTATAGAGGAACGCTTAAGTCGTCCCGCCGTACCCTCTACTTCGGCGCTGGGATTGCGCAGTCGTTGGAAGTGGCCGAAGCCTTCAATCAGCGCTGGCGCGAACAGGCATTGGACGAGGGCTACCCGGACGGGCAAATCTTCAAGATGCTAGAAGGGGCAGATAGCGACGACGAACGCAACTATTGGTTTGCCCGAATTGAAGACAACACTCTCGTGGGCCTTACTTCAGCAGATTTGCTGACTCAAGGTGTGGACCTGCCAACTATTGAGGCTGTGTTCCCTAGACCCACCAAATCCAGAGTCACGAAAGGGCAGCAGGAAGGCCGCTCTGCTAGAACGTGCCCTCGCATTGGCAAGAAAAATTTCGTCATTGTCGATGTCGGATTGAATGCATTCAAGTATGGGTTTTTTAACGATGCGCAGCCATACAGTATTGCCCGACGACCACCGGGCGCAGCATTCGACGCACCCATGAAGCAGTGCCCTGAGTGCGACGAACTGATGTATGGATTCACGATGGTCTGCCCTAGTTGTGGTCACATCTTCCCCTCAGCCAAAAAGACCGAAATAACAGGCGAATTAGTGGAGCTTCTTAACGGCACAGACCGCACCTTTGCGCGGAAGTATCGCCGCTTTGCGCGGAAGGCATTTGAGATGAGCCAAAGCCCCGCATGGGCAGTAGTCCGCACTCAGGAAGACATGAAACAGACCATTGCGGCAAAGGATGTCTCAGTGGGCCAACTGATCAAAGTCCGCGCCAATTGGTTGCTGACTGGGCCGACTTCCAACGGTACCGCCACAAGCGTCCGATGCGCCCAAGTTGATGTGGGAAGTAGCCATGTCACGGTAATTACGCCGGACGACTTCATCTACGAAATCCCGGCAGAAGTGGCGATCTCAGTGTTGCCCAATGCAAATCCAGCAGCCATGCTTGGTGCGAAACCATGGCTAAGTGATCGCCAAAATCTGGCCCCTGCAACGTTAAAAGAACGAGCGTATTATTGGCTCCTGCTGACCCGGCTAGGCAACAGTCAATCCAAGAATGAAGCCTGGATGCGCAAGTGGTATTACACCGAGTTTGGCAGCGGCGCAGAAGACCCAACGACGTTAGATGTTGCCCAGTTTAAATTGGCCTAATCTCGTCAAGTATCGATCCCAAGATATTCAATGGACATATAGCATGATGACTGAGCCGTTGCGTTAGGTTCTACGCTACCAGCCGCGTTCGCACCCCCTGTCTGTACTCCGAATCTGCGAGTGTCACCCGAGTTAAGGAACATGAGTTGCCTAGCATTAACCACCTGAAACCCCGCACCTGCTGTTAGCCCTAATCTTAAAAACTCAGTATTAGCAGTGACACCAATACTGACTAGGGTGAATGTCGTTCCGCCTGTGAAGTTGGCAACGTGGCAACTGAACGCATACATCCCGGTATATGGAGCCGTGAACACACCCGTGGAGCCGTTGTACGTGCCGCTATTGTCGCGGATTATGTTGTTGAAAGCCAGGTCTGCGTAAGTGGTCGTGAATGTGAATGCCGTGGTCCGCGAGGCAATTACGATCGGCCTACATGACCTTGCAACTTGAGTCGTGTTAGCCGACTGCAAAGACACATTGCCAAGCCCCACAGTAGGCACTGATAATGTGGCACCCGCTGAAACAATTGATGCCCCTAAAAATGTAGATCCTGTTATCGAAGGATTGTTCAGTAACACACTTTTAACGTGGGAAGTGGTGGCGATGTTTGTACTATTGTCTGAGAATAGCTGAGTAGATGTGGTTGAATTACCTGGCAAATTAATATTGCTAGTTATGGGTTGCTGGCAGATCCAAGTATCAGATCCCGTCTTCCTTAGAATCACGTAATTTGCGATGTCGGTTAATACCAGCGTCGCACCCAACTCAGACAAAACTGTGACACCTACAGACCACGCTAAGGTGACAGTCTGGTTAGTCGCTTTCCTAACAATAACTCGCGCACCAATAGGAAACGCTACAGCACTATTAAGTGGAATTGTAATGACAGCCGCCGCCACATTGGTACAGACTTGGACCGTACCAGAATCCGCCAATGCAAACGTTTTTGTAGCCGTGACTGCCACTACAGGCTCCCATCCCCGAAGAGAGACGCCACTCCCCGACGCCCCTACAGGTTGATCGTCACCTAGCAGCGTGGTTGTAACATTGGGCAGGTTGACCACTCGATCGGCTGTAGCCGTTCCGGTTAGGCGAATCCGAAAAGCGCTGTTAGAAATATCAAGAAAATCGATATTTCTAACAAACGTCCTTACCCCATTAACGAAAGTGAGGAAGTTCATGTTTAAGCGATCGTAGTGGGAGCATCAAAGTCGAAAGAAATCGTCGTAGAATTGGCAGCAATCCCAATCTCTTGAATGATATTCCCCGTCGCTGAAGGCGGAGTTAAAGAGACATTCCCCGCCGTGCCAAGGAAATACAGAGAACCCGACACAAGGCCAGTCCGTGCGGTGTTGGGACCACTTAGAAACACCGTTGCACTAGCCGCAGCAGCCACGGGAGCGGTTACGAACCCGTTGGCAGGTCGGCTATTTGTGCTATCGGCTTTGCGGCAGTTTGGCGATCCAGCATTATCAAGGATGTTGACAAAATCACCCGCCGCTAGTATTTCAGATGCGACCATGGCTTGAGTGGCAGCACCAATCCCGACAGGCATCAAAGTGACATCAAATCGCCCGTTTGATCCAACCATTGCGATCTTGTTGGCATCGGGTGCCCCTGATGATGTGGCGATCGCCGTAAACCAAGTTTTTACTCCGCCAATTAATCCTAGAAATCGGTTAGTGCTCATAGTCTTATTGCGTCCTCAATGTGAATAAACAGAGTTTTCGGATCGAGTACCCGCGCCACAGTGACTAGACTTCCGGTCGATGGCGGGGTCTGAGTAAGCGTCCCCAATGGTCCTAGAAACACGGGGGAGCCGCGTACCCAGTTCCAAGATTGATCGCTCACAGGTTGATTGTTCACGGGCGTCAATAACCCGCCTGCATTGATCGACTGCAAGCTGATTCCTGCGATGGACCATGCTGCGATCGGGTCTAGTGGATTGGCGTAATCGTACTGTCCGTTTAGATTTGCCACGATGCGTAATGCACTTAATGATTGCGCCACAAGAAGCGATGGGAGAGATACAGATCCACCGCCACCGCTACCCGGATCACCCTTCTCCCCACGATTGATGACCACCGCAAAAGAGACGGGTTGCTCCACTACGCAGACAGTGGTGGGGACGCGAACAATAACATCGCTCATAGTGTCACCTCGCCAGTAACTAAGGCCAAGCCCTTATTCCGCCGCGTCTTTCGATCGCGCATATCCAGGGTGTCGAAATCCCAGACGTAAGCTGATTTTGACAATTTGTCCCAAGTCTTCAAGTCTGCAAAATCGAATCCTTCAATCAGGGCGATCGATTTGTCTGTGCAATTTGCAGGAATTCCACTCGATACGCTACGCGGCATCAATAGATTGAATGTCCCCAGCAGTGGATTGCCTGCGATTGTGCAGACGAAATTCCAAGCCAACGGAGAGCCGTAATCACTCCGCACTGAAGAGAATCCTTGCCATCCGGTAACGTCGATCGGATTCCCTCGCAACTGCGTCTCCTTTGACAATAGTTCAGGGACTTTTGTGACGTATGCAATTAAGTCAGTGGGAGCCAGCGATTGAGATAGTTCGAGTTCGCCGCAATCGCCATAGTACAATTTCTGCCCAGTCACCATTGCAGCCGCAATAGGCATAATCCTAATCGCCACCGGGACAGTGGAGATAGGGGCAGGGCAGACCAATGCAGTGCCGTGATACAGCGTTATATTGAATTCAAAATCGTCGCCTTGCGGGATTAAAAGGTTTGCCATGTATGAGCCTACAAAGAATAGGAAGCCGAGAGAACGTGGAATTGCCCAACAGCTAAAGTGGTGAAGCTGGTTACTGCTCCCGAAGGATCGATCGTCAGAACTCCCAATCCAGCCGATGTGTTGCTGATGCAGTTGATCGAAGCCGATGGTCGGCAATCCAAGGGTAGGGTGGTCATTGCTGTTGCATAAGACCCAGAGACAGCAATGACGCCCTGGAGGAAAACCATGTCCCGTCCAATACGTTTGACTGATGCGGCAGCGAAACCGCCTCCGTAATTGACCCAGTTCGCGGTTAAAGTAAGCCCCCTCCAACCGGGAGCATCATGGTTATAGAGATGGTTGAAACCTTGTGCCGTTGTCGCTACCTGAGTCGAGTTCGTGTTGTACGCCGATGTCGGTGCTGTGGGTATCCCGGTAAGGGCCAAGGATTCTGGCACAAATCCTTCCGCCAACCAGCTAGAGTATGCCGACATATAAACTAGCTCGATCGCACGTCCGCCATAAACAATGATGTTTTGCGAAAGAATCAATCCGCTGCCATTCACCAATGTGATCGCATTAGTTCCCGTATTCACGATCGTAATGCGCTGACCGTTCGCGCCCGTGCTCACTTGAGGATTGCTTGTAAGCGTGATCGGCGAAGCCGCCGCCACTGGGATAGTCCCCGCATTAGCGACAATCGTGGAGGCCGCTGTCAGTGTTTGCAATGCGCCCGGAGTGATGACGAAACTTCCAGCGCTTCCACCCAGCCCCGCGATTTGAGATGCCGAGTAATCATTAGCCCCGGCCACCACTGCCCCCGATCTGCCGAAGACCGTCGCCACCGCACCGCCGCCGCCACTGGATCTGATTGCTCCAAGCATTACGCAGCCCCCCAGTAGAATTGCAAGCTTGTGCCTGCGGTCGAAGTGGCACGGACCCGAAATTGCATTGCGAAAAGATCTCTCAAGTCGAAGGCCATCACCGCCTTGCCGCCTGCCGGGAGCGTTGTCAAGTCGATCGCCGCACCCGTCAAATCTGCGCAATGCCGAAGGATTGACCCGGCTGTAGGTGTGGTGAAATGAGTGGAAAGATTCAGGTGGACCTGAGCATCACCCGCTGCATGGGCCAAGGACGAAATCTCGAAACCACTCAGCGCATTGGCACCCGTATTGTTCACCTGCAATCGCACCCGGCCAAATTTGGATGTATCGAAAAACGTACCCGTACTCAGCGCCGCCGTAATCGCTAAAGTAGGTGCGCCATAAGTGCCGTACTGCGAGTCCACTGGTACACGCGAATTCACCGCATCAGGAAGCTTTGTACTCAGCAGGCGCTTCAGTAATGCCGTCAGTGAAAAGGTACCTGCGTCAGTGGTGGCCGAAGTGTCAGCCGTGGTGCCGATGACCGCCTCTAATTCTTGGGCGAAGAACCCAAATCGGAATGGATCTGCAATACTGCCATCGCCGCGTCCCTTCCGCCACTGGGGAAGGTTCACACCATTAATGTATCGATCGTCTGCCATCGGAGTCCACGGGCACAGGGGTCTGTCCTATTGTAGCGCTGGACAGACGGGACGCAACGAAAAAGGCTTTCTTGAACTGGTAGACGCAGAAGATGAAGAGGCCATAGAGCTAGTTCAGCGCCGAATGTTGAACAAGTCTTGATTGAATCAACTCAGAGGTGGGAATTCCCACCTCTCTTGCTGTGAGAGCGTTTGCAGCCTTCCCCTAAACCTCCAATTCGTCAATGCGATCGTCTGGGCATTCTCGGCAAACCACGCGCCACATGACGCCCCACTCGACCCACTCCCAAGTTTTCCCAGATGGCGAAGGCTGCAACCGTTTCCCGCACAGCAGGCACCGCGTTCCAGGCGTGTTCTTCATACTCGATCTCGGTGGTGCATTGTTGTGGAACACAATCAGTAATCCATGGCAAACATACTGGTTTGGGCGGCACTAAAGAAGGCGTAGGTGTTGATGGAAGTGACAAGTGCCGGATTGCTCTCGACCCATGCCGATCGTCTGCCAGAGGTATCCACAGATGCGACACGGAAGGTATAGACATCCTCGATCGGGTTAGTCATTTCGTAGCCAAGTCCTGACACCGATCGGGTATTGCCCCAGTCATCTGTATTGCCGCGTTTCCACTCCAGCACGTAGCTTTCCACGAACTCATCCCGCGTCCCGTCTGCGCCTGCTGCGAACTGCCAAGAGACAGACAGGATGGATTGATTTGAGATGATTCTCGGGATAGCCGCTACATCCCTTGGCACACTGACGACGGTAGGTGCTGTGATGCGAGTAGAGCGCGTAACAAGGCTTAATCCCTGTTCAACGGCGGCATAGAAAGATGGCTCATAAATGACGGCTTGGATCTCGTAGATACTGTAAGAACTGCCTTCCACCGGAACGATATTCGTCACCTGGAATTTCTGAGGCGTCACCAAAACCGAGGCCAGAACCCAAGTCGATTCAGCCAGTGGAGCAGCGCCGTAAGCAGGTGCCGTGGTGAGTGTGCTGCGATTCCCTGGATTGCTAGTGACGGTACGCTCTTGGATGGTCCCATCAGGCATCGTGCAAAACAGGATGTAACTGACTCCGGATGCCAGTTTCACCGGGCGATCGAGAACTGTGGTGGTGCCATCTGAACTAGAGACAAGTCCGCCAATTTCTTCATTGGCCTGCTTGGAGTCTGCGATTTGAATTTCGTCCCCTGGCAGCACCATGACGCCCTTCAACCGTGACCGAAACGTGACTGCCGTATCACGCACCCGATCGCCTAGTAATGCCGCTAAACCTGCCCTGTGCGCCTGCCCTTGAGTGGTGCATCCTGGGACTGATATCTCGATTTCATTTAGGCCATAGAGTGCAATCCCGTCGCGGTCTTCCACGTATTCAGGAGTGCGCTCGAACGAATTCTCTGGGTCATTCCACCAGACGAGCGCCCTAGTATTCAAGCCCTTCAGCCCGACTTGATCGCTGTACTCAAACAGACCGCCTTCCACATCCGCCGCCGAGAATTGATGGGCAATCCCTGTGGATGGCATATCGGCACCAATCCTAATCGCACCATCCAGGTAATAGGCGAATCCTCGGAATATAGTCCGGAACATATCGATAATGCGCTTGGCATCTTCCTTAGAATCCAGCATGATATCGCACTGGAACCGCCGCTCAATGCCGCCTTTGCCATTGGGCACAATACCGTTGCAATACTGCGATACCACATAGAAACTACTCTTCTCCGCCCCGGATTGCTTGATGCGCTTCCCCAGCCCATAGCGCGTATTCGTCATTAAGTCGTAGAGTTGCATCGCCGGACAGCGTGTCGCTTTCGCGGGTGTGTAAAAGGTGCCATTCCATAAGCCAGAGAATACTAAGCCGCCATCATCCGCCACGATCGCATTACTGGGGATGGCGCAGGTTCGGGCTTTGATTCGTGCCGATATCTCACCCACCGAATCAAACTGAGCGCGGTCAAACCGTGCTGCAAACAAGGCGAGGGATGGATACCTCAGCTTCGTTTCGATGACCTCCTGATACGTCACCCACTGGACTGCCCGTTGGAATCGCGTGGTGTCTGTATCCGTTGGCGTTACCCGTTCTACCCGCACCTGGAATTGAGATTGAGTCCCGCCATAATTATTGACTGGGCAGTTGAACTCGAATGGTGTGGCACTGGCAAAGACTTCATTTAATGCAATATTATGCCGCAACTCCCAAGCGCCATTCCCTTGCCGGACCCAGACCTTAAATGCGATCGGCGCACTCCTGACGCCCCCTTCTGTTGGATATTCCTGAGCCACTACGCTAATCGTAAATATGATCGAATCTAGGTTTTTGTTGGTGATTGTTTTGGTGATTGGCAGATTGAAGATCACTTCATTACCAATGCGAGTATTGGTATAAATCCCATCAGCAAAACCAAGGATCGGATCTTGCCATGGCACACCAGGGCGTAAGTCGAATGCCGCTAGTTTAAAATTCAGGCTTAGGTCCGCATTTTGCACTGGCACCTTATCGATGAATAAACTTTGCAGCGGGTGCGCAGGTGTGTACATCCCCTCGATCGGACCTTCCCCCAAACATCCAATCAACGAAATTTCAGCACTGGTAAATTTGGATTGTGTCTGAGTGACAGGCTTCTTCGGCCCACCGCCAAAAAGCCCACCGCTACCCTTAATACTGCCGAAACCCTTGCTCATGAGAATGCCTCCAAATTACGCCGTTAGCCAAGTCCGTTGCCGCACTGATAGCAGGTAGAAACCTACCAGTGGATGCCCGTATGCGATCGGGAATCGTCCACCATCCAGTTCGGTCTGAGGCGGTTGCTCGAATAGCAGAGACTTCTTGCTATCGTTTTTGTCAGGTGCTTTTTCACGCCCAAAAAGCATCCCCAATAGCGATGTGCCAATCATCACGGCACCCGTCATAATCAGCGAACTTGACGACATCCCTAAGAACCCAGCGCCACCGGAAAAGATGCCAATCCCGAGTATTGCCGCGCCAAGTAATATTTTGCCAAATCCGCCGCCAGCCCCCGCCGCGATCGGGGTAATCACCATCGTCCGCACTTTGGAATTAATCGGGCAATTCACCTGTTCTTCGGTGACAAATGAATGCCCAACTCTCACCGTATATCGGACACCTGCCGCTAAGTTATGCCCAATGAATCGCTTAAAATTTGCGAAGTTTGCATTCAGTAATCCCACCACTTCCGCTACACTTTCGGCGTCCACTTCCAATGAGTCGAAAAAGTGATCTGCCAATGAACCTTCGAGTGTGACGGTGATCATAATGCGGACTCCTGAGAATGATGGCGGACGATGAATTGGGTCCGGCTTTGTAGTGCTGGGCCATAAAAAACCGTCGCACTAATTTGATTGTCGATAATGTGCAAACCCGTATTAGTGGAGACATCATGCAAGATGACGCAATGGTGCGGATTCACTCCGGCCATCGGCAACGTGGCGATCGCAACATCCCCGTTCTGAGGTTCTTCATCCCTGTGGAGCGCTCGGAATCCTGCATGGGCGAAATTGTCTGCAAGTTGGTTCCAGTACTCACTCGTCACGCACATCGCATCAGCGCCGCCTCGGGGATAATCCAAGATTTCCACCCCAAGCATCCCCGAATAGTACGATCGCACTAGGGTGTAGCAATCACTCCGGTTCCACTCAAACCGCCACTCGGTATAGTGTCCAATCGTTTTTGGATCAGTGGATGCGTTGACTCTTAGTGGGTATGGATTGTGATTGTGTGGGTCAAAGTAATCCCATTCTCCGAAGGCTGGATGATACAGAAGATAAGGGATGCCGCTTGCTTTTGAATTGGCAATATCCCAGGGCGATAATTGCGCAGGCTGCGACTCCAGTGGATGTGTATGCCAAATTGCCAGCGGGAATGGAGAATGGTCTGTCCTGTCTTGGAACAGGCTTAGGTCAGCATCAGCAATCTCGAAATCAGTGATTTGGTTCTCTGCAATATTCTTCAGCGCTTCGACATAGATGCCGCGATCGATTGTCCACGCCACCACCCCGCAGACTTCAACGCCAGGTGATTCGTTGGCGATATCCTTGATGATGTCTCTCTGATCTTCCCCGATGACGTACTTCAAGATGAGATTCCTCCATTAGTGGATAAGATTTTAGAATCCGAAATGTGAGTGCCTAAAGTCCCCAAATCAGCACGTCGATCTCGTCGAGACTCTAGGCACTTCTTTGCTGACGTTATATTCTCCAGTACCGATTCTCGAAGGGTTGGAACCCCTACTAGAGTTCCATAGATCCATTCTTCTTCAAGATGCCGAGTCTTCTTCATGGCCCAGACACACCTACGCAGGAAGCTTTCCGCCTGCGCATTTTCTTCGCAGGCAAATCGAATTTGAGACTCGTAATAAAGCACTTGAGATAGACACGCCTCAAGCACTTCGATAAGAGTCTTCAGTCGGCCCTCGAATGCTGAATTACAACCCCCAAAACCGATCGTGAATCCTACCCCAGAAATCACGTTGCATGGGCCTAGTAATCGAATCCAGTCTATGCAGCCGCACAAGACCTCGATTAGAAATGCACCATTCCGGCCAGATTCGTTCAATGGACCCCTCTGCCAGACGATCGTAAAGCCATCGCCGATCGATTGCCCTCCAATGTGGTTCCCATTCTCGTCAGTCCAGTTTTTGTTGATAGATTGCACAATGCACCCCAATAGCTTTAACTTTGTCGTCGGGCACCAGGGCATCCGCCGAATGGCAGTATCCCCGCAGCACCCCAGTACTTCTTGCAGAATGCCATTGATTTGCCGCAGTAAGAGTCTTTCTTCTCCCACGTCGGTAAGCCACTGCGATCGTAGAAAAGAGTGCCGACATACCCGCAGTTCTCATCGCCCAATTCGAGAGAGCAAAAATCAGCCATCGCCAACCGCCCCGGCAAATGAACACCCTCCAAGTCATGCGGTGCGGTCGTCTCGATTTCCACCGCCAGATACGTCTGCTTGCTAATTCGCTCCAACGTATAGACGTGACGCGGGAATTCTCGAATTGCCTCATTCGCGCCGGATTGACCATCCAAATAGCGCTTTAGACTCAGGCGGCGGGTGACAGTGCTGCCCTTCAGTCGGAAGCCTGGAGTGTTCTTGTTCAGATAGATCCAGTCACTCACCGCACGGCCCAAATTCGACACGGTGATCTTTGGCATCGGTGGAGCCGCCTGCGATGGCACGTCAAATCCCGCAGATTCGCATGGGATCGCCTCGTATACTTCGCCGTCAAAACTAACGCCCAGATGATTGCAAAAGCGTTTAGATTCGTATGGGTTCTGCATATTGAAGCCACTGATCTCGAACAGTTCGAGCGGGGCATCACCGTCTAGTTCCTGGATATCGGTCAGGATTGTCATAGCTTCAGCCTCCGAGCTTGCATAGCTTCAGCACTAAATGACGCCACGCCCAATCCCTCTAGATCCCAAACCCAAGACAGCGATCGATATAGCCGTCCGTCGTCCGTGCTGCCGCCATCCAAAGACAGCCGATAAGGGCGTCCCATCCGTTCCAGTAGGAAAGCATCCACCACAGTGCGATCGAGGATGTTGATGCCAATCCCGATCGACTGCGATGTTCGGTTAATGGTGGATTTGCGCTCACGTTGCACCACCCCACCTTCGCCATAGACAGCGCGGGTGGTGTTCGTTTTCACGTTCCACATATCATCGAAATTAGGCGTGACTGGCAGGATGGGGTAAGGCATTAAGCGGCAGGTTTTCTAACGCTGGCGATCACGGGCTTCTCAGCACTGACGGCACCGATCGACAAAAGCTGCGCGAAATGCTCATCGCCACACTCAATCTCATCGCCAACAGCTAAGACTATGGCGATAGTTTCCTCGCCTGGAACATGAACTGGCGTGTGCTGAACAGGTGTGACGCAATATCCTTTCATGTGGATCTCTATAGACTTGTCCCATTGTAACGCGGGACGGATTGGACAAAAGAAAGTTTAATGCTAGTATCTGCACACAAAAGCCGATCCAAAAATACGATTCCCTTCGGGACACTGCGTGAACGGCTTTTGTGTGCCTAAACTGGGTCAGAGCAACTTGGTAAAATAAGCTGCGCCGAATACTGCGCCAGCAGAGCCAACGCCTCAATGATTTCTGCGTGCCAAAAAGCGAAATACTGATTATAGGTAGTGGACCCGACCACGAAGGTAGGCTGGTCTTTCGAGAAGCTTCCGTCCATTACTCCAGATGCCACATATTGAGACTGTAAGTATTCCCACGATCGCTTCACCACCCGGAACGTTTGCGCCGGATTTCCGCCTGCTAGATTTGCATGGATGGCTGAACGCATGATGAGTGCGGCGGCTGCGGGGTCATGATAAAGGATCGATGGCGCAACTTGAGGCTTGAAATTTGTGGGAGGTTGCCCTGAGTTATTCTGGCGATACGTCTTATCCAGAAAGCCGATAAAGCGCATCACGATCGTCCGTGCTAAAACATTTTGCTTATCCATGAACCAAAGTTCAGCCGTGGAATCCAGCGCCCGATAGCCATACTGCGCCCATTCAGTATTCGGGTCTGGAGCATCCCAACCCCACTTGTCAAGCTGCTTGCCATAGACATTTTCAGACCATAGATTCCAAAGGTAGGCAGGCGCGAATGGGCCGTCGTAGCCTCGTGCTGTGGCCTGCATGGAATACGCCGCTTGACTATCCGAGAGGCACGTCAGGATTTGTGCCGCAAGACCTAGTTCGCCCCACTTCAGATAGGTCGATGGTGACTCATACCCAGCAAGCAATGTCCCACGCCAAGCTTCGACCACTCCATTTGTGGTGTTGACGGTGAATGGTACCGCCGCAGGTTGGTACTTCAGCCCATTCAGGCTGCTATTGACTGATTGCATCGTGCCAACCTTGAACTGATGAGCGCCATCAAAACGGCTCACCACCGAATGCTTGTAGCACCGGATTGGGACTGGCAAGAATTCAGGTGCAGCGCCCACCCAGTAGACCGATGCCTCCCCCGCGCCCACTGCCACCAATTCAACAGCCTGGATTAGGCCATCGCCGGGAACGATGGTAGAACCGGGCACAATAAATGGTGTAGTGAATGTAGTCCATGTAGTACTTGGGGGGAGTGCCCATTCCCAGTCGATCGCATTAGAATCGCGGACCCGGTATTTTATTGTGCCTGTGGATTTGTAATAGATGATCGGCGGTTTATTTGCCACGGCTCCAGTCAGCACAAATCCTCCACCTGCGAACCCTGTAGCGCCAGAGTCGAAGGTGATGCGCGTCACAAGCTTATTCAGGCCATTGACCGATTGAATCTCACGCAGCGATACTGACGACCCGCCACCGCCGCTATACGAGTAGACAGGTGCGTCTGAATTAGTGGAATGCCAAAGCGTGTCCGTCGTCCATTTCACGAACTGAGTTGGCAGCAAACTCAGCGCTGTGTAGCTGGTTAAGCCTGCGGCGATCGGGTGATAGTAGCGATAGATCGATGCTTGATCTAGGGCATTGGCCGAGACGCTTAAGGCAACCTCCATAATCTGCGCCACCGACGACGCCAGTTCTACGGTGAGGGATGAAAGTGCCGTGAAGCCAGTTGAGATGACAAAGTTTTGAAGCTCTGCCGATGGATATAGCTCCGGCCCGTCCGCCACCGTCAGCAGCAGCCCTCCATCCGCCACTCGCGTCGCTATCGCCCCGGCTATGTTATTGGCTGCGATAAGCTGAGTCCCTGGTGTTGAGAAGGGTTCGGTGGTGCTGGTGTCGCGCTTGAATAGATAGGAGTCGTTTTGGATAGTTGATGAAGCGAGTGCCGTAAATTTGGTGCAGTCTCGCGCACGTAGCCATTGGGCATTCCCTGTGGCGGTATACAGTTCATCGTAGGCATCCCATAGCCACCACAGGGAATCGAATGCAACATTGCTCTCACCCACATTCAGGGGACGCCACATAGGGAATGCGTCAAACTTGCCGTTTTTCGCAACCGAAGCACCCGTATACGACGAGTACACCACGATCGCCGTCCCAGTGAAAGTCGTACTGGTGAGAACAATCTTCCCCGCAGCTTCAGCCGTCACGGGTGGCGTGGTGGCACCGGGAATCTGATAGTCAGGCGCAAACCTGTAGCTCACACCGCCTAGCTGGAGATTACTCACCCAGTAGCTAATGGGCAAATTCTGTGTCTCGTCAATCAGACCCGAATAGACATTCTTCCAAGTCAGCTTCCCGGCAGGCCGATGAACGCGAAAGACTTCGCCCACCTTCTCCCCCCAGTTTGGAGTGCCCGATGGGATAGTGCCGACGCCATTCACGAATGAGACTGAGACGCCAAAGTGCCCGAAGTTCTCGGCCTTCCCCACCTGTAAACCCTTCGTCACAAACGACCCGTCACCCGATCCGCCGCCAGCATTGATCACCCAATGAGGCGGGTAAAAAGTGGATCCATTAGCAGGCAGAGACACGGGATAGAAATAGGTGAGCAACGCATTGCCATACAGCAGCGCCAAATTAAGGCATATCGTTTTTGTAGCATTTGAAACACCTGTAGTATTTCGCAGGCGGAGAAGTGATCGGATGAGGGTGGCTTGGCCTTCAGTGGTGCCTGATGTGGGTGGCAGATAGCCGCCGCGCCCGAGGACATCATGGAAATTGTTGCGGTTGACGCCTTGGGCATTAACGAGGAATGGGCTGGTGTCTCGGGTGAAATTACTAAGGTGCCCGACCGCAGATTGAGCCATTGCAAGTGCGAGTGCTGGATCGATTAGGTTTGCATAGGCGAGGCATTGACCCGTAGGTTCATTGGTCAACGTGCCGTCAATCATCCAGTATCCCGGCGCAATGGAAGAGTACTTCCAACCTTCGCAGACGAACGATCGCAGTGGGAATTGGTTAACGTCAGGCGACCATTGAAAGATCGTGTCACCCGAGAACGTCTCCAATGCCGCAAGAGTGGTCGCCAGGTCCGCCGTGGTCATGTCGGGTGATGTGATGTCCCATTCTTCTGTGGTGGGGTTGGTACCGACGACCACGACCTGCTGATAGTTGTCGCCTAGCTCAGTGGTGTGGTGTGCGATCGATTTCTTGATCTTGACTCCCCACTGAGCATCAAGAGTCAGGATTGGAAATGCCATGCGGAAACGCCTCTATGAATATTGCCACTCTGTCTATTTTGCCATGGCCTTAGCTAGTCACCCGATCAAAATATCGTCCGGGTGTATCCAACTATCGTCGCTTGTCAATTACTAATCAACAGGCACTTTCCTTATGGGGTATGGGTTTGGATATTATTCCTTCCCTAACGGCAACATTATCACCCCATATAGAATTAGTCTCCCAATTATCCTCATCCTAGAGTGCGCTCGATCTCTCTTTTCATTCCTTAAGTAACGGTAAATTGGAGGTCGGGGTGGGTGATAATGTTGCCAATCGCTAGTAAATAGTAGGTTTAAATATACATATATTACATATAACCTATATACAGTAAGGGTTTTAAGGAGTAGTACTGGGAGAGAGGGCGGGTGATAATCTGCATCCTGAAAGTGGACAATATCACCCGCCATTTCAAAAATGATGCCAAACTAGATTCTCTCGCCAACGGTAAATAGAGGTGAGGGCGCGATGATAGGCGTGTTTTGAATTAGATCTGCTTTTTGGCGGGTGATGATAATGGGGCGGGTGCATTAGGCCATTGAGAGTGAATTACCTTGGCGCTTCTGCTCATTGATATGTTGCTGGATTAGCGCCTTGATTTCGCCTTGGAGCTTGCGAGGGTTCACATTGGGCGTATTGCCACCTGAGTCTCCGGTGATGTTGATAGGCACGTTCACGTCGCCACTGGATAGGCCAGCGCGAGGGGCGACACTTGAGCCGAGATTGCCGTCTGCGAAATTGCTCACCATAGGTCCAAGTCCGAGTGCCGTGAACCGTTCAGATTGTTTGGCACTCAGGATAAGTTCACGGTCGTTCACCACGACAAGCTTAGGACTTAAGCCACCGGACTGCGATCGCTCTTTGGAGAATGCTGCATCGATCGCAGTACCATTGCCACGCGCAAAATTAGGGAGGGTTCCATCCGCCGCACCGAACAGGCCACCCAGTAACCCGCCAAGTGGTCCAGAAGTGCCGAGCGTTCCACCGCCGCTCGTGACTGCCCCCATAAGGCCACCGCCGCCGCCGCCACCGCCGAAGATTCCACTGATTAATCCGCCAATACCGCCACCGCCTTTACCGCCACCACCGCCACCGCCGAAGAGGTTGCTCATCATCATGTTCATCGCCATGTCTGCCATTTTTGCCAGCATGGATTCTGCGAAGGACTTGAAGGCGTCGCCAGCCGATTTGGATCCAGTGATTAGATCTTTGAAGAATTGTCCGAAGCCCGTCTTCGCTGTATCGGCGAGGATGCCCTTCAACCCTTTGGTCTGCTCGGTGATGCCTTTAATGTTCATCTCATTGACGACACCTGCCTGCTGCTGAAGCCCTAGAACTTCTTGCTCCGTCACCACTTGCCCTTGCTTGCGGAGTTCGTAGACTTGCTTGTCAATGTTGAGAAGCTCCTGGCGGTACCGGAGCGCTTCTTGTGATAGCCGCACCTCGCGTTCCAAGACGGTTGCGCCTTCGGTATTACCCATGGCCTTCATCTGAGTCGCGGTGGCAGACTTGGCATCATTGGCCCCTTTGGAGAAGAGATTTTCCTTCGACATCACCGAATCCTTCTGCTTGAAGTCAAGCTCAGTTTTGGCGTTAGTCTCATCCTCCAGAGACATCTTCAGCTTAATTTCGCCCGTCTGTTTAAGCCGTGCGATCGTCCCTTCCACAGTGTCCAGTTCAGTTTGCACCCGCTTATAGTCTGTGGAGTCGATGGCGACGCCTGAGTCCTTCATCTCTTTGAGAGACATCGCCAGACGCTCTTGCTTGGTTGCCTGCTCCGTCAGTGCTTTGTTTTGGGCATAGGTTAGGTCCAGTCGTCTGATTTCATAATCGAGAGCAAGCGCCTGAATTGGATTGGTGCGGGATGCGATCTTTTGCTGCTCTTCAAGGGTTGTGCGTTGCACTTGATGGGATTGCTCGGCAGCAGTGGCAAGCCCAGCGATTTTGGATAATCGAGCTTGTTCCGCATCAGCGGTTTTGTTGGATAGACCCGCATTCCCCAGGGCCAGATCGCGGAGTGTTTCTTCTTTCTTGATCAGCGCGTCATAGGCTTTCATCTGTGCCGTATAGTCGGGTGCGGCTTTGGCTTTGGCGACCGTATCTTTGTCTGGAGATTTCTGATCCTTCACCTTGCGATCACGCGCCAGGGATAGGTCAGCCCGTTTCTGCTGCATATCCAAAAGGCGGTCGTCATATTGCCCGGTGATGTCCGATTCCTTCATGCGACGATCGACCGCTTCTTTCGCCTCTGGAGTGGTGAGTGTGGCTAAGGAGGTTTGTGATTTAAGTTTTGCCTCTTCGCGGTCCTGCGTTCTCTTCCGCTTTGCCTCTTCGCGTTTGGTGGTGATGGCTTTGTCTTCACCGGACCTTGCCGCTGCTACCGCCTTGAGCATCGCATCGTTTTCTTTCTTCTTCTCAGCTTCAGCGTCTTTATCTGGCAATGCGATCGTACTAGCCGATCTAGGTCCGGTGACTAGGGTATTGTTTGGCCCAGCATGATCATCCTTGATCGATGCCCCGGCATTGGACCCGCCTGCTTGAGGGATAAGCTGAGTGCCTTGTCGCTTTACCAAGCCCAGTGACTCCAGATATTGCACTGGGTCCACCGAGCCACTTTTGCCAAATCCACCTTTGCCGGACGAGTCGGCATCAGTCCGGATTTCGTAGTGGACCACTCCGGTCGCTTGGGTTCCACTTCCCACGACTTGTCCTGGCGCGACTCGATCGCCCACATTGACGTTGACGTTATCAAGTTCAGCAACGCGCTCAACTCTTTGCAGTTTCTCGTTAAAGATATCTAGCCACTTAAAATATCCGCCTGGGTCATTCCCAACCTGAGTAACCGTCCCGCCGATATAAGATTGGAACCGATCGTTATCACCGATATCGAGATCTTGCCCCGCGTGTTCTCGTGCGCCGCCGTCACGACTGGCACCATATTCCTGAGCGGCCAAGGTACCAGTCGGGATCACATCATGATTTCCACCGCCAGAGAAACTGCCAGATCCCCCTGATTCTTTAGGCGCAACACCCGCGTTTGATTGGAGGACTTTTAGGGCATTGTCAGCATGGCTGTCCCGATCGCCATTGTCACCAAAGCGGATGGTTTTCTGAAAGATTGCCATCGCTTCACGGGTGCTCTTTGCCCCATTCAGATCGGCCTTAAAATCGCGCCCTTTCGTAGCCTCCTTATAGTCGCGGGTCATCTCTTCGATGCCTGCTCTCAGTTGCTCGTGATACTGATTCCCTTGAGGTGTGCCGTTGGCATCCATCTTGACGATGCCCTTCGCTCGGTCGCGGACATCCCATTGCACCAGTCCGCGACCGTTCTGCGTCCCTCCGCCTTCTTTCGCGTCGGGGTCAAAATTGGACTCTTGCTGAATGGTGCCTGCTAGGGCTGCATGGGCAAATTCGTTTGTAATGCCGGATTGCTTTGAAATAGCCGCTGTCAGCCGGACGCTAGAAGCAACAGACGCATCACCCGCCGACAATTGCCCACCCGAACTGCCGCCGCCTTTCATATTTGCCATGCCTTGCATCCAGCCAAAAAGCTCTTTCGCTTTATTGACCAAGCCATCCAGCGCCCCACCGATCACATTTTTGAAGGCATCGCCGATCGCTGTGGTGATGCTAACAAGCCCTTTCCAGATGCCTTGAAATACCTCAGACTTCTGGAGTAGCCCGATAACGATATCGAAGATGGCTTTATAAGGTGCGATGATCGCGTTGATGATGCCAGAGATGACGCCCCAGACTGATTGGAAGATTGACGATCGCTGGATACCTTGCACGACCCAGTTCACCGCTTCAGAAATCCAAGTGGTGCAATCGGTCCAAGTTTGCTGGATGCCCAGAACCACGTCATCCCAGTTCTGTGTGTAGTCGATGACATTTTTGATCGTGATTCCCACCGCCGCGATCGCCAGCCCGATCACCGGGATATTAAGACCGATCGCCGCCAATGATTCTGGCAAAACCATCACCAAAGTTTGGAACCCAGCCCATGCTGACGAGACGGTTGCGATCGCCGCAGGGATACCTGCAATCAATGTAGAGATAGTGGAGATGACCGAAACCACTCCGGTGACGGTGGAGATGACGGTACCAATGATCGAAGTAGCCGCACCGAACGCGACCATGTAAACCACAGCCTGACCTAAGTTGGTGGCGAGTGACGCTGAGTCAGTGCCGGACTTGGTGAGGCTGCCCACAAATTCCGCCATGGGAGTGACGAATTGGATGATGCTCTGCACCGCCGATGTCATGCCTTGGGCGAACTGGATCACAAAAATAACGCCTTCGCTGAACCCTTGCACCATCTGTTGAATGAGTTGTGGATTCTCACGCAGGGCGTTCGTCATCGCCATCAGCCCTTGCGACAGTGATTCGATTCCACTTTGGGCAAGCTGTTGGAAGGCCGTCACCATGGATTGAAGGATTTGAGGATTCTGGGCAAGGTAATCCCTGAATTGCATCGCCGCTTGATTTAAGGAAGTGAACAGCACCCCGCCTTCATTCATGGAGGTGAGCAGTGTGGACAACGCCAGACCACCAGCCTCGAACAAGGGCGCGATCGCAGTTTGACCTTTGAGTTCGAGTTCTTCTTTGAGTGCGGCCATCTTCATCATCATTGATGCGACAGACTTAGCGCCACCCTCAAATGCCTTACCCAAATCCACGCCTGTGACCGTGTTTTGGATATCCTGAAAGCCCTCATCCAATTTCGACATTACAGGCGATAGTGCGGCCACTGCCTCAACAGAGCCGAAGATCTTGATCATCCCTTCAGACGTACCCAGACCCGCCGCCTTGATCTCCTTCAGCATCCCGACTAAGCCCTTCGACTGGAGCGCTGCGGCATTGAACTGGACACCCATCGCCTTCGCCGTTTCCGCCGCATCACTTGACGGTTTTAGGATGGCCGAGATTGCAGCGCGGATGCCTGACATCGAACTGTGGACAGGTACCCCGGCGACGGTGGATGCGGCGATGACGCTATTCAGTTCTTCCAATGGCACTCCCGCCTCTGCCGCCGTGGATGCGACCTGACCGATCATGCTGGCGTATTGCTGCATGGTGATCTTCCCGGCATTCACAGTCCCGATCATCTGCGCCGCAACCTTGTCCGCCTGATCTGCGCCGACCTTGTACGAGTTCATCACCGAGGTCATGCCATCCGCCACGACCTCCGTATCCGCAGCCTTGCCAGTGCCATCAGGGGATGAGACGGATGCTTTCTTGGCACTGGATACAATCTTGATCGCATCTTCGCCCTGGAAGCCCGAGGAGACGACGTTGTAGGACGATTGCAATAATTCGCGGGATGAGGCTAGTCCCTTCAGTTCTTTGGATGCCCCTTGGGCTAGTTTCTCCAGCTTCTCAGTATCCGCACCTAGCGATTGCAGCCCTGCTTTCGCGCCATCCATGTTATTGAATGCCTCGCGGTTGCCGAGGGATTTAAGCGCATTCCCGGCAACGTTCGCGGTCATTTGGGTGATCTGTTGCCCAATCCCTTGGAGGATGCCGCCCATGACATTTTTAAGAGATCCGCCGAATGCATCGCCAAAAGATGAGCCTGCTTTCCGACCAGCCGCATCAAAACCATCCGCAGCCGTCCGCGCCATTTTTGCCGCCGAGTCTCGGGTGCGTGATGTCCCTTCACGATCGAAGCCATCGCCAAACTCACGCCCACCATCCGCGCCACCGCGACCCAAAGCAGCAGCGATCGCCCGTCCAGTCCGCACTGCCGCCGCTTCAGTATTGAGCAGTTCACGTTGAAGCTGTTTGAGTTCAGCATCCTGAACTCGAATGGTTAAGCCGAAAGACCCTAGACCTGATTCACTCATTTTTGATTTGCTCCTTCATTTCCTCGATCAGTGATCCGGCAAAGGCTAATGCCCTCGGTGGGATTGCGTTCGTCTTCAGCAATCGCAGGAAGACTTTTGCAGTGGTTTTCGATACGCGATATTGCTTCTCCAGTGGGAAGGGGAGGAAGTTATTCATCTCCGAACCTTCCGCAAACATCAGGCCAACTCGTGCGACCGAGAAGTTTTGGAGAATGGCATCATTGCGCGTTTTCTTGGCAATGCGTTCGATCGTGTTTTGGATTAAGCGGGTAGGGCAACGCGACCAGTTTTTACGCCAGAAGATGTCGTCGGCGATTCCCGCTTGTTGGATGGCGTAATAACATTCGTCCCAGTCAATACCGTGCCCTCGGTGGATGATGGCTCGGTATTGGGCGATAAGTCCCCCAGGTCCGTTTCACCTTCAGCGATAGGCTCGGGAAGTGATACCCAACCCCGCCGTTCCCCGCCTACAAAAGTGGCAAGTTCTAGGACCGTTTGCCGTGACAACCTTTTAGTGAAACTTCGCACCCAGATAGACTGAGCGCTTAAGGCTTCTTGCAATTCATCCATTCGTTCAATCTGGACAGAGCTTAGGTTCTCCACTGGGATTGCGGATAGTTCTAATAGTTTTGATTCCATCTCGTCCAGTGTCAGCACTTTGACGCCGAATGCTTCTGCAAGATTATCCAGTTGAGCCAAAAGCCAATCGGATGAGCATCGGGATTGAATCACCAAGGTCGCCACTGATGGGACGAACGATACATCCAATTCTTTAACCTTCAGAACCGATCGCATTTCTTGGGGATACTTCATTAGCATATCGACAGAGGTACCGCCCTGCTGCGCCGATTCGATTAATGCCAGCGCTTCCTGCCCTGTGACGTTGAGATCTTTGGCAATTGCATTGGCAAACTCTAGGGCCGTTAATCCTGCCTCAAATTTGCGGCTTTCGTAGCGCTCGAACCATTCCTCTTCGCCTTGCAGTAGCCCTTCATGTCGTTCTAGTTTGAGTCCGCCAATGATCTCGAAGGTATGCTGTAGGAATGGATTAGTCATAGGGAATCTCTAAGATAATTTCGGTCAGGACGATAGGATTACGTTGCATCACCGCCTCGGGCGGAAGAGTGACGCGCACGTCGTTCAAGGTGATGATTTCTGGGCAATTGCGCTCCACGAATAAGTAACCGCATCGAACACCATCGTCAGAGAATTGGATGTTGATTGCGATTGCCATTTCGTAGGGCGCAATTGCCAAATCTTTAGACGATAGTTTCACGGGTTGGGATTCCCTGGAACATCAGCGTCGCGCTGTAGGTAATGATCTTGTCCACTTCCACCGGGTCATCCACATCCATGATTAGCGCCGGACCTTTATACCGTTGATTGTCGGCACCCTCGAAAATGGCGTAGACTTCATTCCCCGTTTCAGAGGCGGGTCGGACGATGTTTGAATAACAATCGTCGTAGCTAGAAACCCAGCCCGAAATTGGGAATGCAAACTCGATCGAAGTCGGGCGTTTCTCCATACCTAGCCCAGACTTGAGCGATCGGATATCAACCGTCGTCATCTTGCGTGGGCGACCCATCTTCTGCAAGCCCAGCAGTTCAGCAGGATTGATTGTGGTTGCCGTGGCAGCAGCCCCCAAACTCGCAAGCAATGGAATGACGGGCACCGCAGCGGCAACCGTGGTCAGAGGCGTTGCGGCTGTGACGGTCACTGATACCGCACCAAAAGTCAGGACTACGTTTTTACGAAGCGTCACCGCGACATTACTCGACAGTTGCAACGTTGCAGCCCCGATGACCGCAGCGGCAGTATTGGTGATGGTGAACGTGGTGGGAGTGCGGCTTGTGGTGAGTGCGGCGAGGAATAGATTCCCAGCGCCTAAGATCGAGCCGGATGGATGTGCGTCTGTAAAAGGCATAGTGCTACCTCAAAGTGATTGCGTGTGGGTCATGAATTTGAAAGCGGATCTGGGCGTAAGTCTTCAGCGTGGATGCGAGGTAGACTTCACCTCTGATGGCACGTTTAATCTGAGTTTGAATCCGTTGCATCGCCGTTGCGATGGTTCCAGCGTTTGCGAAATCGATCAGGATTACCTGCCAATACGAGTCAATTAGGACGTGCTGCCCATTGAGTGCTGGGATTGTGGACCGGGCTTCTGGCACCGCTTGAATGACACACTGGAGGCCATTGACAGCCCCCGATGGGACATTCTCACCAATCCAGATTGCAGGCTTGCCATTGCCGAACTTGCCCAAATCTGGACCGAGGATTACTTGCAGACGATCGCGTAATTCCTTAGAGTCCATTACCTGAACTCCAGTTGTTGCGATGCCCTAAGTGCCCCGGTGTCTACGATGTCCCGAAGTTCCTTCCCATCAGTCCAATTCCAGATGGGTGCGCTGATTTGCTGGGTGAACTTCTGGCCGAGAATCATGCAGGTTTCTTTGAATGCTTTATCAATGTCGCCACCGTAAGCATTTGTGAGTGCTTGCATCGTGCCGTCGAAATCGAACTCAGCGATCGCCGCTTTCGTCCAAGGTCGAGCCGGAATAATGCCGCCGTTCTTCCGCGTCGCACCCTCATGCACCACTGCGGCGTAGGGGACATTCCACGAGAAGACAGCTTCGGAAACTGCAATGTCGAGCTTGCTGTAATTGATTGCCATTAGATCACCTGCCTCATCTCGCCTTCGATTGGGTTGATTAGGTCCACGCCAGCACCAATCACATAGGGATCGGCGGCAGACGGTTTGAGGGTGAAGGTTCCCCGAATCTTGCGAGTAGTGGTTTCCTTCATCTCGATCGTCGCCACCATTCCTGGGATGATTGAATCGGGGAGTGATAATGGATTCACGAGATAGCCTTTTAGCGATCGCGCTTCACCATCACTCCCTCGCGTTTCCCGGACATCGGATGACTTCGGTTCCAGTAATGCCGTCACCACCAGAGCCTTCGCCGTTTCCACTGAGTTGCCGAGTGCATCGTCCGCAAATTTGCCAGTCCCAACTTGGAAGGTCAGGACTGCATTGGCAAACTTGTTAAATGGACTGCGCGACTTCGACATTGCTCTGGGACCGCCTTCGAGATTTGGGAGTGGCTTCAGGCTTGACGTACATCTGATGGATGTCGGGGTCGTAGGTGGATGCTTCAATCCAAAGAAACCCCTGCAAGCCATCCCAGACGATCGCAATCAGTGGGATTGGCATGGATTAACCTCGGATACGGGCGATGTGCTCACGGCGCGTTGCCTTAGTGCCCCAGAGCAAGTCAAGACTCCAGCGAGTCCGTTTGTGCTCACGTCGCACTTCAAGGCGTAATGGCATCCCAGTGAAGGGGTCAACCATCGTCTCCACAAAACCACCCAGCTCGGCGATCGTGGAGCCAGAATCCGACATCATGCGGAATGCGCAGGCGACGGCGTTCTTGTGGAATGCGAAACTGAGGGCGTGTGCGGGAGTGAAGGTTGCGGCCAAAGCAGAAGTCCAGCCAGTAGCACCTGCGATCGGTAAGCCACCTGCACGAGTGTTCACACCCGGCTCGAAGCTGATTGCGATTTGGTTGCCCGATGCGACTGCCGATGCGGTGATGACGTAATCCTGAACATCACCTGCCACCTTGAACGTATCGCCCGGTTTCACCGAACCCGTCAGGACACCCGCACTGAGGATGGCTGATTTAGCACCGACAGCCGTAGTGCCGACTGTGGCTGTGGTCAAGGTGCTCAGTAAGGGAGCGGAGGCGGTTGGCACGATTTGATCTTTGTACCAATCGAAACCTAGCTTGCGATCGATGCGACCATCCCGAACCGTTGCGTCAGTACCCGCTTGAAGAGCCTGTTGGAACAATGGCAGACCCAGTGCATTCGCTTCAGCTTCATCGTTCATCACGATATAGCGATCGGTTTCTGGCGCTAACCAACGACCCAGCAATTTCTTAGCGTCGATCGCTTCCTTGGCAGAAGGTTGGCCCACACCGGGAATAGCGAATGGGGTAGTGCCTGGGACACCGACGCTGTTATAGGAAGCCATGTACATCTCGGCAAAGATGGAGGCATTGACACTATTGGCAATTGCACGGGCTGCTTCAGACACTTGGTCATTCACCATGCCGCTGTCGATTTCCTCAAAGTCCCTGTCCGTCAGATAGAACGGCACTTCTTCCCAGTAGTTGAGGTTTAATTTGACATCCGAGATGACGATATCAGGCGTGGAATTGGAGAATGCCCCTGGGACTACAGGCTGGGTCACTTTGGCCGCAGTAACAGGAATGGTGACTTCCTGACCTTGCTTTGCAGCATCGGTGGAATAGTTCGTATTGACCAGGCGAGGAAGTACGCAATTCTCACGCAGCACGGGTAATGCTGCCGCAAGAATCTTGGGCATCAGAGTAGCTAAAGAATTTGGCATTTGACTGCACGTTGTTACGAAGGGATTACAACGGCATCTCGCCTATTATTGTTGCTTCAGCGTCTCGCTTCGGCTTGTTAGTGCAAGTATAACAGCACTATGGCTATTTGGATCCCGCTTTTTGATGTGTGACGGTAATAGCTTTAATGCTAGTATCTGTATATTCTTGTAAGTTTGGAATATAATGAGGACAGGTGAAAGAAAAGCTTAGAACTTCCTCTTCCACCTTGATCACATTGCTAAGGAGTTAGCGAAAGATGACTAATTTGATTGTACGAGACTGGAACGGCAAAAGCATCCGACAACGGGCAGATGGATTTCTGTCTGCGACGGATATGTGTACGGCAGGCGGAAAAAGCTTCGGGCATTGGTATACGTTGAAAACGACAAAAGAATACCTGGAAGTCTTAATAGCCAAGCGTTATCAGAATTCTGATAACGGGCCGATTGAGGTTAAGAGGAAGATGAAGAAATCCCCCGTACTTTAGCCGGGGGATAAGTTCTAGTACCGATTTCAATCGGTATTGAAAGATCTGCCTTATCCGTGGTGTGGGTCATTTATGTATGCCGTTACTTTTGCCGTGCTAACTTTCCCGGTTGAATCAAACATATAGGAGTGAGTCCACAGGGAAGGTAGTTTCATCATTATAGGAAATTCCTGCCTTATGAAGCGTGACGATCGCCCCTTGAATGCCTTCACAACTTGAGAGATGGAGTGATTTGGATCGTACTCTACCAACAGGTGAACATGGTCAGACGCGACCTCTAAAGCCTTGATATACCAGCCTTTCTCTTTTGCGACTGAGTTGAATATTTCAATGCATCGCAGCTTCATGGGTTCGTTATTGTAAAAAACTTTTTTGCGTCTACAGGGAATCCAAACCAAGTGAACGCAGACCGTCCCAACACTGTGACCATAATGGCGATAAGAATCAGACATTTGTAGATAAGCCCTGGAATACATTGACACTATCGACAATAAGCCTTATGGTAAAGGAAGTCAAATACATCGCAGGTCGAACGATGAAAACCTACAAATTCAAGCTATATCAAGCTGATAGAAACCGTCATTTGAAGCGGATTATCAACACTTCTGGAAAGATATGGAATCATTGTATTGCGCTGCATAGACGGTATTTTCGTCTGTTTAGAAAGCACATCAATAAGTTTGCTCTAACCAAGCATCTTGCTAAGTTGAGAAACAAAAATCCTTACTGGAAGAGAGTCGGTTCACAGGCTGTTCAGGACATTGTTTTTCGCATTGACAAGGCTTATCAAGCTTTTTTCAAGCGTCATAATAAAGGTGTACGACCTCCTTCTTTTCAAAAGACGAGAAAGTATAAGTCTTTCACCATGACGCAAGCGGGTTACAAGTTTCTGGGAGGCAACAGAATCAAGATTGGTGCTAGAGTCTATCAGTATTGGAATAGTCGTGAAATTGAGGGTGTCATCAAGACGGTGACGGTGAAGCGATCGAACATTGGAGAACTCTTTCTTTCTGTTGTGGCGACAGGTCCAGACTCCGAGATAGTCAAAATCGAGACGGGTAAATCCGCTGGTTTTGATTTTGGGTTGAAAACCTTTCTCACAACTTCAGATGGTGAAGAGATCCAGTCTCCTCAATTCTTGAAAGCGAGACTAAAAGAGCTTGCTAGTGCCTCCAAGAAGCACTCTAATTGCAAAAAGGGATCAGCTAACAGAGAACGAGCTAGACTTGCTCTAAACCGCGTTCATGAGTCAATCACGAATCAAAGACGTGATTGGTTTTGGAAACTTGCCCACAAGCTGACCGAGAAGTATGATGAGCTTTATTTTGAAACCTTGAACCTAGACGGAATGAAGCGACTATGGGGCCGTAAAGTGTCCGATTTGGGCTTCTCTGAGTTTCTGGCAATTCTTGAATGGGTTGCCAGCAAGAAAGACAAGATTGTTGGCTTTGTTGGGGCATGGTATCCCAGTTCTAAGACCTGCTCTAATTGTGGACATAAACACAAAGAGTTGAAGCTGACCGATCGAGTATGGCGGTGTTCTTCATGTCATAGCGTAAATGATAGAGACGAAAATGCCGCTATCAATATCCTGATAGAAGGACAGAGACTAGCAGCATAAGAATAAAGTGGGTAGGGCGCTATCCACACGGTCTAGGAGATGTAATCCGGGTTCGCTCGTCTTCTCTGTTTGAAACCAGAATCCCCGCGTCTTCAGTGCGGGGAGTGCGTCAACTTCAACCGGGAACGCACAGTCAGCCCATGCTGTAGCACCAAGTGCTTTCGCCGCCATCCAAGCATCCCAAAACTTGTGACGCAAATCTAAAGAGGACTTGCAATTCTCAGGTTCCAGATACGGGATTACGTTCTCGACAACCCAAGGGCTTATTTCGGCATCAACCGGGCAACGCAGAAACCCAGTCGATACTGTATTGCCATGATCCATTAGAACCCAGCCCACAGCGAAGCCAGGGCCGTACAGCCCATTACTTTCAACGTCAAAAACAAATCGCATATTGATAACTCCGCTGCCTGAGCGTTGAACTAGATGATCGTAATCTGACCACTGGCAATCCCTTTAGAGATTTCTGCAAGGCCAATGTTTTGACTCTGCGCCCATGCGATCTGCGCCTTCTGCGATTGCAGTGTGGCACGGGGAATCGTCAGCTTCGTATTTGCAGGGGTGGGTGGTGCGCCTGTGGGTGCTTTGCCGCTTCCGGTTGATTGGGGTGGTGGTGCGAAAAAGACACCCATCGAAGACGATCGCAATCCGTCGTAGAAAGCTGAAAGAGACATCGGCTTACCTTCAGCGTTTAGCTTAGGATTCCCTTCAGCATCCACGATCGCAATTTTGCCATCCACCGATTGAATTGACTTCTTTATCTGTGGATATAGCGCCGCGAATAATTCGCCCGAATCAATGCCTTCACCGCTGGCAGGTTTGGCATTGACGAAACCTTGGAAGGCTTGATTCTCTAATCGATAGTCCGTTAACTTCGATCGCTCTGCTAACAAATCTTTCTCATGGGCCACCTTGAGGGTTGCCATCTCCACAGCTAATCGTTCAGATTGCTTTGCGGCGGCATCGGCCTTGGCACCCAGGTTTACCACTTGAGGTTCGTATTCTGCCCGAAGATTAGTCAGCAATTTTTCGACATCACCCGACGCCTTCGCCTCAGTATTTTGGCGCTCTAATTCCGCTTTGCGCAATGCGGCTAGTTCAGTGGCGATTTCAGCCGGGATTACGGGGACAGGTGCGTCTGCTGTTTTGCCTCTCTTGAGATCGCCATTTTCCCGGCGAAGATTCTCGATCAATCGCTGCACCTTCTCCGGCAAGGCGTCAAGGGTTTCAGTCTGGACTGTCGTCTCGGCTGTTTCCGTGGGGTTCGTAACGTCGGTCATAAAATCTGTCCCGTTTGTCCACTGGTTGAATAGAATAATATTAACCTCTCCTATGGACATCCCGCACCCAATGCGCTATCAATTCACGCTCATCGATGTCGCTACCGTCTTTGATGAAGTCCTAAACCTCAGTTTCACTGAGCCATTATTTTTTAAGCCTGGGAACGCAATCGTCTTTGGCACTCAGACTGCGATCGTGGCAAGTGCGACTTATACGGATACGATGCCGTTTAAGTTGCCAGTTGCACCATTGACTTTTGGTGCGGCGATCGGCGCTGTGGGAATTAGGGAAGTCGATGATGTGGCTCGGATCTGCCGACATCTCAGTATCGCGCCGTCATATCGCGGCCAGTTAACCTCGCACCTCCAGACGTATGAAACCCAGTATCCAGGCACCTTGGCGGAAATTTCGAGGCTTCTGGCGGAATTGGATTCGATAGAAGCCTTCACCGCATCACAAGGATTAGATGAGAATCTATACCTGATTAAAGCGGGTTCTTTGGAGTGGGCACCTGGCGGGAAAGCGCAGGCTAGTGAAGGCCGACGATTGGAATTAAAGACGATGCTCTCGACATTGATCTCGGCTGATTGCTTTAGATCCACGCGAATGAATGGCTCCACTCGCGTCATTAAAGGATTTGCATAATGGGAAACGCTTTAGTCGGCTGGATACCAATCCTCAGCCATCAGGTCTGTCTGGTTTGGGGTCCATGGCATCTTGTGACCTTCAGCGCCCGATTGATATAGATAGGCTGTGTTCATGAATGAATCGCGGTCAGGCTTCACAAGCGCGACTCTAGCTCTTGCATTCCATCCGGCACGTTGCATGGCGATTCCGACTTTCAAGTTTTGCAGTGCGATCGAGAAATCAACAAAGGGACTACGCATTAGAAATTCTCAATAGGGGCTGGTTCGATCGTAGCACCCACGTAAAAAATAACATTGTGGCTATCGTGACCTTCAGTAATCTGACGACTTTAATCGACCGAACCGATCGCACGATTCGTAAGCGCGAAGATGTGGCGGTGGCAATTCTCCATCGCGCCATAACGAAATCGTTCGACAATTTGGAGCTTGAATTGAGACGGCTGTATCCAGATGCCCTGGGTGATTCGACCTTGATCTATCGATCGCAGAATGCCGCGTCACTCCTCCGACAATTGAATGCCGCGATGGTGGTGTTGGACCCAGATCAAGCGAAGGATGCCACGAAGACCTTAGATAAGCTATTCAGTGATGCGCAGGTATTGGGGGTGGATGTCTCGGCAAAGTCGGTGGAGATGGTCGATCCGGTGGGTGTCACCTTCAGTCCGCGCATCCCGATTGAAGTGGCGGCAGTGGCGGCAGAGCAGGCGGTGAATAGGCTAGAGCGCCATGGGAAAGATTTCGCATTGAAGGCAAGCTCGGCCATCACGGAAGGAATCCTCCAACGGTGGAGCATTGGGCAGACGGTGAAAGCGTTGCGGGTCAGTACCGATATTGGCAAAAGTCAGGCTGAGATGATCGTCCGCACTGAAACGCTATCCGCCTATAACGCTGGGGTGGAAATCTTCTGCGACGAAAACAAGATTGAGTATGTGATGCGCTACGTCACCGCCGACGATCGCACCTGCCTCGTCTGTGTTGGGCGATCGGGTGAGATTACCAAGCTGGGCAATGAACGCGCCACCCTTCATCCCCGATGCCGATGCTATTTTTCACCTTTCCAGAAGGCATGGGTGAAAGCGGGTGTCTTCGATTTGAAAGCTGTGGTGGCCCAAACCCAAGCCGTGAGAGATGCCCACGAAACACCAGAGAAGTTAAACCCGTCCAGACTGGCACCGTTCGAGAAGGGTTTGGAGAAGCGATTACCTGTGCTCTGGCGTCCGGGGATGGAGATGCCCTTCCAGTCGAATGCGAAGCAGGCCAGCCCTGATGGATCGACGCCTGAGCCTGTCTCCCATGGGGGTCCAAGCAAGTCCGATCCTCAGTCTAGTTACAAGCGTTTAATTGAGAAGGGAGAGCAGATTGCGCATCCCATGGCGAAGCGTTTAGTGGACATTGACCTGGAGCTAGACAATGCAAAGGCAGCATTCAATATGGCCGACATCAAGCTTGATAGGGCGGCTATTAAGTTCGGGGATGACGTGGGCGCACTATTCAAATCGGATGCCGGGATTGCTTACGATTTGGCGTCCGATCGCCTCTTCCGTGTTCAAGGAATCCGCAACACCGAACTGCTTGAATCAATGTCTGGAATTAGGAGTGACTTGATATCCGCGAATGCCGCAGATCCTGATGCCTCTAAAGTCAAGATTAACAAGGGTGCCACCAAAGATCTATCGGAGGCTGATATTCGAGCATCGATTGAAACCTTCTCTCGGATGACTGGAGGGCGCGGGTCGAGACTTCTGGCAAAAGTTGTCATGGATGACGATCGGGCTTGGGCTGACGACGAAACGGGAGAGCTAAATATTGGATCTCATGGAGGCGCTGCCGAAAAAGCAGTCAAGACTCTTTTTCATGAAATGGGTCACTTCCTTGAATTTGAGGATCCAAAAATCGCTAATGCGGCGAACGAATGGATCAGAAGTCGAGCGACAGGTAAACTGACGAGCTTGCGTGAGGCGATGCCGCAATTCGATTACGGCGAGGATGAGATGCATTACCCAGACCACTTCATCGATCCCTATGTGGGCAAGGTTTACAGCGACAGGACCACCGAAGTAATATCGATGGGTATGGAATATCTGGCAAGCCCGGTGAAAATGGTCGAGCTTTTCAACGCAGATCCAGGGCACTTCCACCTGATACTAGGAGTTTTGAAAAATGATTAGATGGCTTGTGGTGAAAATCGGGGCGGAAATATCGTTAGATGTTGATGACTGCGAAACCTATGCGGTTCTTCAGTTTAAGTCGGTCGTTGACGGTCGCCCCGATTTGGCCGAGAGACTGAAATCACAGGTCATTGGTAAGCGTTGCTTTCGGATTGGGTCAGTTGATGAATCCTTTCTGGTAAATGCCTTTGATCTGGCCTCCGTTATGCGATCGCTCGAATCATTCGCACCGAAGATGCTCGAAGGTGCGGATGTTTATGCGAGACACAAGCATCGACCCCTTAATCCAAGGCTGAAATATTGAACTGAGAGCGCACCGATAGCCTCGGAGTTTCGATCGCTGCAATCTCTGAGCCTGTTGCCTAAAACTTCAGCTTCTCAATAAAAGAAGGGCCGATCGCATTTCTACGATCGGCCCTTCTTTGTGTGCGCAAATTCTTCTCACCAAAACCTGTACATTTAATAGCCCCAATGCTAGTATCTATATATAGGCAAATTAAATCACTCAATAAGTGAAGGCAGTGGAAATCGTATTAGGCATCGTTACGTTATATGGATTGATGACTTTGGCTGTTCACCGTTTAGGTGGACCCATTGAAAAGGATGACAGTCACGGGTATCGTCCCGATTTGGCACCTAAGTCTCGCGCTGTATCTCCAGTCAGAACCCAAGCTAAAACAGTGGAGGTGCGGCATGAATATGAACTATCCAAAAGTGCTGGGTAACAAGATTGCGGTAATGTCGCCAAAGCGCCGATCGCTCAAATGGTTTGAGCAGCAGCCAGAGCGAATCCGTAATCTGTTTTGGCGCACGTTGGCAAAGTTTGGTGCGTCCGTGGCGGCTGAGTATTTACAAGCTAATTGTGTGGTGGTTAGCCCGGTGCCTGTGCCGATCACGAAAGAAAGAAACGCCGAGATCATCAAAGCATTCAGCAAGCCGCTAATAGTCAGCGGGACGGTGATTGGGAAGTTGTGGCCGCACGGGGTAGATATCCTCCTACCAGTCTCATCGCGCTACTACTCGTATAACAAGTTCACCCCTGGCTGGGCATATATCGGTGTCGTAACTTGCAAGGGTGAACGGGTCACGTACGTAAGCTGTGATTCCAATCTAGCCTGCCAAAAAGCTAGGCAGAGTGCGCGGCGCTTCGTGAGGGGTGGCTCGTCCTTACGCAGTGTCAAGGCCGAGATGTTCAAGCTTCAGCTAGAGGTAGTGGAGATGGTCGGCAAAGTTAAGAGGTTTGAATTTCATGGACTCACTTGACCGCCTGTCGCACGTTTGCATCTGGCAAGCAGAACGGCACCGCATTGAGCACAACAAATCCCCAGACATTGAGCCAGACCCGCTATATGTCGTGACACTAGACGATCGAAAGACTGCTGAGATTCGATATCTCTTCGTGAACCACAAGTTTCCGATGCGTCGGTACCAAGGTCCAGGCGGATGCGGATCGGGGTCAATGATTGGGTATGCCGATACCTTCCGGGGTGAAATCTGCCGCTGTAACCTGCCAATCGAGCGGCGCTGGAAGGTGCGATCGGCAAAATTGTTGAATGCAAATATTAGAGGAATTGATGATGAATATCGAAAATGATGGAATAGCGAACCCGGTCGAAAAGATTGAACTGTCAATCATTAAATGGGAGGTAAGTGATAGCGAAGCTCAAAGCTTTGTGTGGGTTGGGGACTGGAAGCAAGCCCTTGCTGCTGCATCTAAACTCGATCGACTGGAAGTCGGAGAAGATCGAAGTTTGCTCCAGGGTATAGCTGCGCTTAGGATTGTGGCGGAGTACGGGCTAGTCTTCCACCGCTGCGCATTGCCTTCGCCTGATTCCGAGCTTAGTCTTCGGGTCGTAATTGACGGGGATGTTGTCTACGTCATCCCGGCCCAATCCGGAGCCTCTGGAGTCTTCATCGGCAAGCATGATGTTGAGTTGCATGGCAATTGGGTTCAAAGACTAACGAAGAGCAGCTTGCGGGATTTTAGCAATATTGATGCGAAGCTTGATGGCCGGACTTTCTTCTCCGCAATGCTGTCAAGCAAAAGTATTAGAGGAATTGATCATGAATAGCAATATGTTGGTGGAGCAAGCGATCAGAGATTGTCTTCGTTCGGAATTTCCAGGGGCACTGGATGGGTGGGACTTCAGCACCACGGATGAGAATGATGTCGCGGTGGCGTTTGTCTATCGCATTGGTAAGCGATCTTCCACCCGGTTCAAGATTAAACTGCCCAGCGATTTGATGAAAGCTTGTAAGTTGATGGTCACGAAAGTCCGCGAGAGAAAGGTAGACGCAAGTGAGCAAGAATTTCGTCGATCGCAAGGCGAACTCAGCCGCGTATGATCGCACAGCCTCAGATAACTGAATATCGAACCCAAAAGCCATCAGATAACCGATTCTGATGGCTTTTGACTGTACGCTAGATAGCCACAATAATAGTATGTATACATAGACAAATAACAAACCACTTACCCAAGCAACTGTTATGACCGCATCAGTAGAATCCCAAAAGTTAGGTTACGCAAGACGCCTTTTAAAGAACGAATTAAACCGCGAAGGTTATGGCGCTGCGTTCTACGAAGCAGGTATTGACGGATGCCGTAAAGCTCTTGCTTATTGCGAAAATTACAAGCACTATCATCCAGGAATCGTGTCAGTCATGGCTGACCTTGAAGCCCGTCGTAAGCTACTCATCCAAAGCCGTGATGAGATGTCTGACTTCAAACAGCAAGAGTACGAAAAGCGTATGGAGCATAAAGAATGGCTTCGGCAGTCACGTATCTAGACCATTCAGCAGCCACATTAAACCACCCATCCGATAGGCACCCTGTAATGACGAACGATCAACTCAACAATCAGCCGAACCTCTTAGACCAGATGCCCCGCCGCTATTATAATCCTGGCGAGGGAATGGAACACGATCGCATTCAAAAGTGCCTAGACGCTGGCATGGTGGTGGTTAACGCCCCTCGGGGTTTGCCGGGAGAGGTCATGTGGGAATCAAGCTTCTTGACTGGGATCTACTGGGCCGCAGGTTTGCCCAGCACCGCCCGAATCCAGCACTGGTACCGACATGGTGCGACCATCGTGGACCTGGTGACGAATGATCAAGTGGTCGAGATCGCCAAAGTCGAATACGAAATCAAGTACCGGGCAGTCCCCGAAATCCGGAAGCGGTCTTGGGACGAAATGTTGGAAAGACACGGGTTGAAAACCTGCATTGAATGTACTAACCGCGATCTTCCATACCGTGAATAGCCACCAACGAATGACGCTGAAACCCTCTCCAGTCGAGGGTTTCCTTCCGCAAACACCTGTACAATAACTAGCCATAATGCTAGTATGTATACATAGCCAAATAACAAACCACTCACCCGCTTGGTACCCGCCATGACCACTGCCACTACTACCGAAACCGTAAAAGAAAAGGCTATCGAGCTTTGGAAAAGATCTGAGTCCTGGGGCGACGATGCCCAAATCGAGGCACTGCTAATTACGCTGAGTGCGGTGCTTGGCGAACACCTGACGATTAGTCTACGGAATTACAAATGTGTCGCAATGCAGATGCAAGAGCAGGGCTTGAAGGGCGAACCCTATCTCCATGTCCGCACCTTCAAGGGATGGCGGGAGAGTGGCCGCATGGTCAAGACAGGCGAGAAGTCTACAATTCAGTCCGTCACTTGGATTGGTGGCGATGGCGATGATGGCTCCAAGAGAATGTACCCGAAGGGGACGCATCTGTTCCACTGGAATCAGACCGATGCGATCGAAGGGTTTGTGCCTAGTGACGAGCCAGCGACCCCGCGTGAATACGTCAAGCGCGAATACGTCAAGCGTGAGCGCAAGGCCAAAGGGGTCACGGCAGGTTTGGCGGTGGTCCAAGAGGGTGTGCTGGTGTCCGAAAACGCTGCCAAAGGCGGGATTGAAATCAGGTTTAGCGTCCGTCCGTCGTCTGACGTTTTGACCAAACTGAAGGCCAAGGATTTCCGGTGGTCCTCAGCTAACACTTGCTGGTATCGAAGATTCGGCGTTGATGTCAATGCTAACGACGCCTCCAGAGTGTTTGCTTACAGCCTCCAAAGTTAATTGATGCGGTTGACTAGAACCCGCACTGATAGCTGATTCCGATGCATTGTGACTGTACAGCAGATAGTCACAATGCTAGTATGTATAGATAGAAACAAATTAATCCATCACTTGCATGACCTACCAAATTCTCAAAGACGACATTGCAGTCAAGACTATCTCCGCGAAGGGGCTGAAATCGATCCACAGCCAGTTCGATACCTATGCCAAGAACAGAAAGGCCGTCTCGCGTCAAAACAACTGCTTGGTCTGTTTCATCGTTTGGGTTCTGCCTTCTGGAAGCATTCTCAGCCTGCTCCGAATTAATTAGAAATTAAACCACTTACCCCATTGCGAGGATTCCAATGTTTGACGCAGCACAACAGTTTTATCCAACGCCAGAGCCGCTTGTTCGGGCAATATGGGCCAAAGCCACGACGCTTCTAGGGCACTGCCCGACAGAGGTTTTCGATCCTGAAGGAGGAAGTGGAAACCTCCTTGAGCGCCCGAAAGGGTTTGGCTACAATCACAATACCAAAGGTTACGCAGTTGAGATTGATGCAAACCTTCAGGCAGTTCTAAGGGACCACGGTTACAAAGTGCTAGGCTCAGACTTTCTTGGCTTCGATGATCCGATTGACTTCGAGTGCGTGTTGACAAATCCACCGTTCAATAATGGCGTCGAGCACGTCTTTAAATCCTGGACGTTTGTGCGTCCAAAAGGTGTGATTGTCGGGGTATTGAACGCAGAGACTTTGAAGAATCCGCATACAAAAGAGCGGCGGCGGCTGCTTGATTTGATTGAAGAGCATGGGGGCTGGGAAAGCGTCGGCCAGCCGTTCAAAGACGCCGAACGGACCACCGATGTAGAGGTTGTGATGTTCTGGATGTTGAGGCCAGCTAAAGTCCTGGACCCAAGCGCATTTAAATTTTCGGGAAACTTCCAAACCGCAGCGCCAGAAACCTTCAAAGAATTTGGGGAAAATCCTCTTGCGTCGTCAGATGCGATCACCTCTCTCGTGGCGCAATATCGCCTCTGCTTGAACTTACTCAGAACCCGATCTGAGGTACAGTCTGAATTGAATTTTCACCTGCGATCGGTGCCTGGTCAGTCTAGAAGTGATGATAAAGTTGCGATGACCTTCGACCAGTTTTCGGAGGTTCAGGATCTAAAATATCGGATGTGGCACAGTGTTTTTAAGATGACCCGAATGGGTGAAATCTCCACGTCTGACTTCCGCAAAAAGTTCAGCCAATTTGTTCATGAGCAGGAACAGATGGAATTCAATAAGTCGAACATTTTAGAAGCGTTGGCAATGTTCTTCCAAAACAAAGAGCAGATCTGGATCGATTCAATCTGTTCTTGGTTCGATCGCGCCACAGCGTTTCACGAGAACAACAAGGTCCACCCCGAAGGCTGGAAGACGAACTGTGGGCACGAACTCAATAAAAGAATCATCATCCCCAGCGGCATCACAGTCGGATGGAGTGGTAGTAGTTGGAATGTAGCTTGGGGTCGTCCCGCCGAGACGTTCTACAGCGACCTAGACGAAATCATAAGTCACCTAAGCGGGGTGCCCTATGATGAATCGCAAGGCTTCTACCGCTCGATCGATAATAAGTCTTTGACCGAATTACCACCGGGTACCTGGCACAACCTCCAGCACTACCGCGTGAGGCTATACAAGAAGGGGACAGTTCATCTTGAAATCCGAGATCCGTATCTGCGGGATGAAGTGAACTATATCGTGGGGAAAGAACGCAGTTGGTTAGGTGGCGCTGGGTTCTAGATCTTCGCCTGCATCTTCGACTGCCACCTCTGCCTCGACATCAGTTTTATAGGCGGAGGTGGCAGTCGCTTGTAATTCCGCCGTCTTCAGGACACGCTGCATAGCCGCTTCTCCGGCCTCTGCGATCGCAAGTTCTTCCGCCTCAACGTCTGTATCCCGAGGAAGCACCCGGCCATTGACAAGCAATTGGAGAAAAGTGGATAGACTCAGTTGATTGCGATCGACGAGGGCTGATAGTGTACCGACTAAAGTGGGGTCCATTGCCGCCTTCAGCATATCCCGAGACACTGAGATAAACCCGCCCTGAGCTTCTGTATCGGCGGGTTTTTTGATGGCTAGGTATTGGGACCAAAAGTCTAGGATTTCTTGAATAGCCGATTCCTTTTGGATTGCGGCAAACGCTAATTTTGCCCTCGCAGGGACCGATCGTAAGTCGGCTTCAGTGGCCGTGCTAGAGGCTTGCCCGGTGAGGAATTCTAGGCCATACCGGACAGCGCGAGATTCGATATCTTGCAATGCCGTGCGAGATCCGCCGATCGCATTGCCGGACGGTTCAGCATATTTGAAGTCTCCGCCAACGGCCAAGTCAATGCCGTACCCTGGGCCTAGAATCATCTCCGGTACATTCTCCATGTTCTTCTGCCCTGGCACCACAAGCCCGATGCGGACGGGGACGGGGATGTTGCACTTGTCGATGACGCTGTGGTAGCCCGAGGCCACCTGGAACCATAAATCCTGCAACCGGAATAAAGGCTTGAAGGGGATAGGTGCGCGGGTGACATCCTTGCCACTAGACGATAGCGAATACAGCACGAAGGGGACGTACTCTAGTGGGACGCCTTTCGCGGTATGGAGCCGAGGTTCTTCTACCTGGCGCACTTCGATCGCATCTTTGACCTTCACCAATGCCACCAGCGTAGAGATACCTGGAGTGTAGATGCGGTAGTAGGTCTGCGTCTCGGAGCCATAAGCGCCGAGTGGGATTTCATGATGCTCTCGGCAGATGACCTGGGTGAACGCCACACGAGCGCCGACGAATCCAGCCTTTAGCGAGATCAGATCAACCCGCTCCACTGGCACCAAATAAGGTCTTGGCGTTTGGGCTAATCCATCGGTATGCTCCACGAAAATGCCGATCGCGCCATCACGCCATGCGATCTCATCAGCCGACTTCATGAATAGCGCGAGGCTACTGCCCTGCATATCGACATCGCTCAGTAATGCCTTGATCGGGGCTGGGATGGATTCACCTTCCACCAAATCGCCCAGCAGTCCCGCGAAGCCTTGCACCACAGGTTTGAAGAAATCCGGGAAGGGAGACAGATGCAGTCGCGTGGAATAAGCGTCATCGTCTTCCGCCTCAGATTTTGGCAAGTGCTTCCGCGCAATAGTCAGATCTAGAATCTCTCCATCCAAGATCCAAGACTCATCTCCAGCCCACGCTTCCGCTGCTTCAGTCAGCCTTGGGCGTAGCCACCGATACGTCGCATCCTGGTAACTCGGTACGTCAGCGCTGTCAGCGGGATGATCGCATACGGGTAAGATTTCGACCTCAATCGCCGTGCGAATGGACTCAGCAATTTCTTCCGAATAAAAGACGGTGCTCACGGGTTCCTCAAGGGGTGGACGTTCCCCCAATTATACCTCGCCCAAAGATAGTCGATCGAGAACTCCAGAACCCGCTCTGATAAACGATTCCGATGTTTTTTGACTGTACGTTAGATAGTCACAATGTTATTATATTTACATAGACAAATAAACCACCTGCCTAGTACCCGAAATGACGACTCAAATGCTTGGACCACTGCACTTCCTAAACGACAATCAGGCTTCCATGATTCTCCTTGAGATGGGCCATCTGGGGCGCAAGACGCTCTACCTCTGGACATTTGAAGGCTCCTACTGGATGACCGACAGTCTGACAACAAAGCCTAACCCTTTCGCCCAGTGCATTAGGCGCGTCCACAACGGATACCTCCAAGACTTGACCTCTATGGAATGGTTCATGGACGAAAGCCGAACCTAAGCCCATCCTTAGCGGACCTTCTCAGGTTCGCTATTGCATCTTAGTAGGCTTAATGCTAGTATCTGTATATAGGATATTTATACAGGGTTTAAAGGTTTCGCAGTGTCTAGCAATTTTTTGGAAACATTCAACGGGGTGTCTTGTGTTCAAGCTTTGAAGGTCGCAAAGCTAATCGGAATTAAGAATGTGACCCAATTCATCCTCTGCAACGAGATTGATGCAAGGAAGGGGGGAGAGGGACGATCGCATCCTTGGTACGTCACGGTACCTGGGGCCATACAGATGTTGATCAAGTGGAATTTTGGAGGGTATCCGGTTGCCTCCAAAACCTTCTATGACTCAGGGGATTTGAATGACGCCGATCGGGTGTGTGCTGTGCTGGCATCGCTGGAAAAGTCCAACCCTGGCGTCCTGGAGTTGAAGCCGCGTGGCCGGAAGACGAAAGAAGAGGCCCGATTGCTCCTCGCCTAACGATAAGTGAATATCGCAAAAGGAAGCCCATTAGAATTGTTTATCTAATGGGCTTCCTTTTGCTTTGACTGTACAACAGATAGCCAAAATGTTAGTATGTATACATAGACAAATTAAATCACTCACTGAGGATTTCGGTATGGACTTCGAGACTTTAGCTCAAAATGTTTTCAATAAAGAATGCGACGTTGCCAAGAAAGAGCAGGAATTGTTCTTGGCAAAAACCGAACTGCTTAAGGCAAGGGCGGCGTTGATGGACAAGTTGTGTGACGCGAATGGCCCTGAGTACAATGCTTTAGCGATCAGCTTGCAGTATCACGTCCTTATCTGTGAGTGGGACGGCGAAGCTGAATTCGAGTTAAAATTCGTCCAGAAGGCACCCAATGCAAACACCTAAATCGGCAGATGTCCTCGCACTCTGCCATCAGCTTTTCCCTGGTTTGACGTGGACTGCACAGCAAGATTCCGACGATCTTGCTGTGCAGTACCAAAGTTATTCGGCACACATTGACAAGTGGGATGTTCAGTTTGAGTTGGTGATTCAGCATAATGGCGCGATGGCCGGGTTCGGCTTTCGGAGACTCCAACTAATGCGATCGCTCAATGAGGGAGGGCAGACGTATCAGCAGGCGTTGACCAATGCCAAGCTGGGATGGGTTGATTACTGCGCAGATATGTCGAAAGTGTTGTGTGCTCAGTCTGAAGGAGGTTCCGATGAAATTCAAAAGTGACGAATGGCGAGCGCTCGGGCCGAATGTATGGATGCATACCTCGGGAATGAGACTGCACGACTCTGGCACGATCAAGGTTCCTAAGCGTCATTCTAGGACCGAATATGATGTGCATCGGTATGTGAGGCTTTCAGACGCGGAAAGACTCAACACTCTGCAAGTCATCTGGGGAAATCGGCGAAGAGCTTTAATGGCCTTCTCCGTCGAAATCCTAGCCGATTTAAAGACATCCTGCCTGTACATTTAATAGTCATAATGCTAGTATCTATATATAGACAAATTGTTTTAACCCTATCCCCAAAGAACCATGCAAGACACCACAATCCTAGACAAAATCAAAAAATTACTCAGCTTGGGATCGTCGGCCAATGAGCACGAAGCGGCACGGGCCAATGAAAAGGTCCAAGAATTACTGACACTGCATAATCTATCTCTAAGCGATGTTGACGCCAAGGATGACGTTGGCATAGAGGAAAAGACTCTCCTCAGTACTTCAAGAGTGGTGAGATGGAAGCAAACCCTGATTACGTCGGTGGCTGCGTTCTATGACTGTCAGTCAATGCTGTCGCGATCGACTGACGGCGTGAGAGTCTCGATCATCGGTTCCACTGGCAATGTTGCCGTGACCGCATTGATGTTTGAGTATTTCTTGAAGGCCATTGAAGGCGTGGTAAAAGAGGCCAAGAAAGACAAGTGGCTTGATATCACCCCTACCTTCCGCTATGGCATTGTGCTTCGGATCAGTAAGAAACTGGATGAGCGAAAGGCTCAGACTCAAGCAGAAGGCTTCACCAGTGAGGCGGGTTCTGTCAGTGGCTTGGTGGTGGTGGCGCAATCGAAGCAGGCGAAACGCGATGTGGATCTGTGGATCAGAAAACAGTATCCCCGCAGTGGAACCGTCCGAACGAAGGCAAAAGATAACTCAGCCATGCGTGATGGGTTCGCGGCAGGTGGTTCAATTGGGGTCGATCCTCAGATGCGCAGTGGAGGTGGTCGCCAATTGGCAGGGAGGTCGTAATGTTAAATCATGGACACGCCGCAGACGATAAGGCGTTTGCTGATCCGTTGAAGCTTGCGATCGCTCAAATCGTGCAAAAAGTTCCGCCGTTCAACTTTGAAGGAGCTAGATCGTTCAGCTCCTTGCCTGAAGATGTTCAAGCTTTAATCGAAGACTGGTGCAGCAACGCAGTAGTAGATACCGCACATGGATATTGGTTCACAGGTTCTTCGGTGGTGGATGCGGCTGAGTTGCTTGTGAATCTAGCGATAGAGTCTGGCAATCTTGGCGAATGATCGCCTAGATCCATTTAACTTTAGTTTCCTTGTAGACTCCAGTGTCCCCAGACATTGCAGCATAAGCACCGGATGCAGCATCTACGATGTCGCGTCCGTCTTTTTTTTCTGGGAATCCGATGACGGCATTGAGAAACCGATTATTCCAGTCACCGCGCACGAGTTTGACATTGCCCCGATAAGCGGCGGTGGCGAGAGGTTTAGAGCGCATCACCTTATTGGCCTCTGGAGACATTCCGATCGCATCGTATGAACCCAGTAAATTCATGAGGGCGTAATTGTCACGGATGCCGCTAGATCCAGGCTCCACTTCCCACCGCACTTGGCAATAGCGTCCGTCCTGGGAGGCAGTGTTGACGATCGCGTCATTGGTGGCACCAGGGCTTAGGTACACTTCATGGGCATCGAGGACGAAGTAAGTAGTGCCGACGCGCCGAATCTTTACGCCTGCGGTGGCACATGGGTCTTTGCCAAAGTCTTTCTCTGTTGCGGCCAAATCCCAGAAGCGCACCTCCGCCCAGTCACCGTTAGAGCTTTGCATCGCCGCCAGCATATCGGCTTCCTCCACCACCTGGAACCAGTCGCGGGTGAAGACTTTCCCGGCTTCGTCCTTAATCTTCCAATTGCCGTCGAGCAACCGGGCACGATCGACAGGGTGCAGTGCTTGAAGGTTGGCAAGATAACCAGGGTCAGCGCTAAGGAGGATTTTGTTATCGAAGAGTGACGATCGGATGAAGGTGAAAGACTTGGGCATCTGGTCATATTTTTGCTCCAAGGTGTCAGCGTCATCCGCCCAAATCACTTCACCATTGACGCGCACGAACCATCGGATTACGCCAGATCGTTCAGGGATGGCATAGCCTTCTTCATCCAGCCACCAGTCGATAAATTTGGCGACCCAGCTTTCCGCATCAGGATTGGTGGTGGCGCGGACGTATGGTCTGACTCCGCAGGTCGATCGATTCCGCGACAGCATATAGAAGAAGCTGGTTTCGCTGAAATGGGTCAGTTCGTCAAAAATGATCAGTGGGATTTGAGAACCTTGATATTTGATTTTGTCAGCATCCGATCCGAGGTAGGCAAATCCGACACGGCCCCCAGATGGGAATATCCAATCAAGATTCCCGATTTTGCCAACTGCGCCCAATGCCCGATACAGCCCTTCGGACTCACCCCAAAGTCCACCCTCTTCGGTGATCATTTTGAAGGATTGGCGGAAAATGACTGCGCCAAACCGGGCCAATTCTACGTGCTGAAGTGGGAGAAGGACAGCGCTAAATGTCTTCCCGCCTCCCGCTGATCCGCCATAGATCGCAATGTCCGCCGAGCAGCTTAGGAAGTCAGTCTGGGGACCGGGCTGCGGTGCGATGATGGTTGGACCTGATGGTTTGGGTTTGCGTTCTTTGGGTTTGCGTCCAACTTTTGCCACAGTCTATGCCTTCCGTGGTGTCCGATCTTGCCTGCCATTGTCGGGCATCTGAATGATGATTTTTGCGCCTGAGTCTTCTGGCACCTGAATGACCGTCGTATCGCGCCAACCGAGTTGAGTTTTTAGGAAGAAGATTAGCATTGTGGTGTTGCCGTCAATCGCCTGACTGTATGCCGTCTTGGTGATTGCTAGGGCACCTTGGGCACGTCCGCGATCGAAGGCTTCCCGAACCTCCTCTAGAGCCAGCCATCGGTTCAGGGTATTGGTGGAGATGTCCAGGATTAGCGAGATATGTTTAAGCGTCATGCCGAGTCCGGCCATCACTTCCACTTGGCGGATGTCCTGGGCGGTGACTGCGATTACGATTCGTTTAGCCATCTATCGTCACCTCTGCGTCGGCGTCGTCCTCAATTTGCAGCAGCCGCTCCACAGCAAGCCCAGCCATTACTCGCAGTGCGATCGCATTATTGGTGATATTGCGAATATCCTTCACCGCCACCAAAGCATCGAAGAAATCGTTGAAGTCACCGTAAGTACCTGCCATCGCCGATGCCTTGGACGATTTTGCGATGTGTTGAGTGGCTTTGGTGAACGTGTCCGCATCCTCTGGCAAGAAGAGAAGTGAAACCTCTTCATACTGGACTCCGGCAGTGCTGAGGCCCGATAGGTCGAGTGGTTCAAAATCCTTCAAGTCGTCATCCGTCAGCCCCGAATACGCCTTGGTGTCTAGGTCAGTGATCTTGCTGAATAGCTCAAGCAGGATTGTCTTGTCGTCTTGCCCTGCGATGGCATTGTGGGATAGTGCGATCGCAATCTGGCGCTCTTCGGTCAGGGGAGTCAAAATCTCCATGATCCAGATCAGAGGGGTGTTCGCGGCTATTGCCCCTTTGACTCGGTGGTTGCCACTGAGGGTAGTGGGCTTGGTATTGCCAGGGATGATGTAGACCAGTGGGACCGAAGTAAGTCCACCGTCCTGCTCAATGTTTTTAGCCAGCCGAGCAAGTTGCTCGCCCGTCATGTACCGCGCATTCCGCTCCAATGGTAGAAGGTCACGCGGATTGATTTGATAGACTTTCGTTTCGAGCTTTAGATTTGTTTTGGGCTGGGACATGATGTTTGACGTACCACTCTTCATAAACTTCTTGGATGGATTGATCGCGGATGGTGGAGCCATACTGAATGATGAGGCCAGTCTCGGGCGGGTCTGCTTCCCGGACACTCAGTTTTTCGTAGATACCTCGGTATTTCATAGAGACAGGTTTCTGCGATCGCGCAGTGGTGATCACGAAACGGATCTTCTGAGTCAGTTTCCTCTCCACTGGCCTTACCACCTCGCGGGACGCTGCCAGCATTGCCACCAATTTCGATAGACGCCCTTCACTCTTCAGCACGACATCGCTTAGGAGATAAAGGATTTCGCGGCTGTCATATCCTTTGGATGCGAATTTCGACAGGCTGTAGATAATGCCGCCGACTAGCATCCCGTCGATTAGCACGAAGTAGTTCGCCATCCCGGTCGTGTGGATGATGCCTTTGCCAAGGTACATATCCTTGATGTAATTCAGATTTCCAGCATCAGCAGGAACGATCGTGCAAGTGCTTTCCTTTGTGATTTTGGAGCAATCGATCGGGGTATAGGTAAAAGGCTTCGGCTTATTGAAGATGTGCCGGATGCTCGTCTCAGGTGATGAGCCATAGCAGTAATGAGGAGACTTGCGTCCCTGCACATATTCGATCGTCGGCTTGCGTCCCTCCAATACTTGATCCGTCAAGATGCAGTAAGGGACGCCTGATTCCTCAATCTTGTCCACGATCCCAGATAGCCAGTCAGGATTATACAGATCGTAGGTTGGGGCGTCCCACTCGACATTGGCCTCCAGGAATTTGTATTGGCTCTCGTAGTCACCTTTGAAGAATGGAGGGAATGCCGCGATGCCGCGCCCCTTAGCGATCGCTTCGTCCACATGGGCTACCCAATCGCCCGAAAAGTATCCGGCGATTGGAAGCTTTGCCATCAGCAAGTCCACCTTCGCCAAAGCTTCCCGGTGGAGTCGCAGGAACTCAGTCTCGAAGTATTTGAAGTGGCTTTGCGCGTAGTCATTCTTGCCAGAAAACCGGGAAAGCTCCTGCGCTACCACGATCGCCGCCACTCGATTCTTTGGCGTCGCATCTGGCCCTAGAAGATCTTCCACAAAAGATAGTCGATCTCGAAACGTCAGGGCTATGGGTGCTCCTGCGGCAAGAGCACCGATCGCGCTGGACCATAAAGCTACGTCGTTCGAGTAGATCTGAGCGCTTGGGTGTTTCTGGATGATTGCCTGCTCTAACCGGAAGGAACCGCTACAGCAAAGATGGATCCCGTCCCATTTGTCGAATGGAGTGGTCGCCATGACCTGCTGGATACAAGCTGTCGGGACGGTTCCAAAAAAGACCACAGGTAAATAGGGGATAGACAGAGCGGCTCGGGGAATTGCACCCCACTTCAACCGGGAAGGAAGAAGCTCTCTACTAGATCACCGCATGAGTGCGAACTGGCACCTCCATATAGTAGCAGTCATTTTGAACAATGGACAAACGGGACGCAGATTCGTTTGACAGAGGCCGATCGCTCATTGTCCACATTCAGGTGATTAGGCGTGGACAATCTGAGGAAGAATAATAGCCGCTCCTCAGTTGGATCCGATTAGTCTAATCCTCCAAACCCCATCGCCCGATCAAAATATCGTCCGGCTGTATCCAACTATCGTCGCCGAGCAACATCTAATCAACGGGCACTTCTCTTGCTGGGTATGGGTTTGAGTGGCCTGTTTGCCTAATTGTCCACATTATCACCCGATCTAGAATTAGTCTCCCAAATATCGGCACCGGGGGTTTGCCTCTATCTCTCTTTTCATTCCTTAAGTAACGGTAAATTGGAGGTCGGGGTGGGTGATAATGTTGCCAATTGCTAGTAAATAGTAGGTTTAAATATATATATTATATATACAACCTATATATAGTAAGGGTTTCAGGGAATAGTACTGGGAGAGAGGGCGGGTGATAATCTGCATCCTAAATGTGGACAATATCATCAGCCATTTCAAAAATGACGCCAAACTAGATTCTTCCGCCAACGGTAAATAGGGATGAGTGGGTGGTGATAGGCGTGTTTTGAGTTGGATGGGCTTTTTGAGTCGTGATGATAATGGGGCGCAAATTCTTCCCGCCAAAACCTGTACATTCAATAGCCAAAATGCTAGTATGTATACATAGGCAAATTAGTCCTCTACCTCCAAAAGAATCATGCTCACCTCCTGCTACGCCGTATGGTCAAAAAACTTCATCCCTGGAGGCGTCAGTATTAGTCGATCGCAAGGAAGTTATAGCTACCCGGTTTACACGCCACTGGCACCCGGTAGCTGGTGCTTCAAGACTGGCGTTGTCGATTACCTCTCGCGCTATCAAGCGCAGCTAGACAAGCTCAATGCAAAGGCAGTCTGGGCCGAGTTGCAAGCAGTGGCGACAGATGACGCGATTCGTCGGTTTGGTCTAGATCCCGCCAAGGCGTCAATGGTGGAACCTGTCATCATGTGTTGGGAGAAGCCGGGTGGGACATCCGCCGCCTTCTGTCATCGTCGGCTGGCCGCGCAGTGGCTACAGACCGAATTAGGTATGACTGTGCCGGAAGGATACGTGGACAGGAAAGGCGAACGTCGCCTGACTGCCAATTTCGATACGCTGTGCCGCATTGAGGAGGACGGTTCGTTTGTCCGCCTAGGCAAGGAGACGAACCCTGGGCAAGGCGCACTCAAGCTGTTTTAAAATCTGGCAACCCACCCACAAGGAAATCTCGAATGTTGTTAGAACTAATTCTCGACCATAGTGTCTTGAAGGCTGAAGCTGAAGCCCGAGGGTATGGCAAGCCATTCTTCACCGAGTCCCTGTACTGCCAGGTGACGGGCTATCAGACGATTGGGGCTGATGCGGAGGAAATCTGGAACGTGTCAGGCTTCTCCGAGTTCTATTACTGCGAAGTGGTGGTAACGGTCGAAAGTGCGACGCTCGATAGTCATGAGTTATGCCTCTACCATGATTGCGAAGACTATCCAGATAGTCCGATCCGAATCCCGATCGCATCTATTGTTGAGCGGGATAGGTATCCGGCCATCCAGTAAAAAGACAATGCACATTCAATCCGTTTTAAATCTGGCAAATCACACACAAGGAAATCTCCAATGTTGTTATTAAGACTAATTCTCGACCATAGCGCAATAAAGTTTGAAGCGGAGTCACGGGGATACGGGGAGCAATGCTTCACCGAATCCCTGTACTGCCATGTGACGGGCTACCAGACTGTATCGTCTGATGTGGAGGAAGTCTGGGACGTGTCAGGCTTCAGCGAATTCTTGTACTGCGACGAGGTTCTAGAGGTCACTATCGCCACGATCGAGGGTGGGCGTTTGTGCATCCATCATGACTGCCGGGATTATCCAGAAAACCCGATCTATATCCCGATCGCATCTGTGACAGAGCACGATAGGTATCCGGCCATTCTTCCTACCTTGATCAAAATTGAGCCGATGGTGCTGACGGAGGAAGAATGGGGCGTCAGTACAACAGACTTCCTCGCTGGCAAAGGTTTGGATGTGTTGACGGCTGACTGGATTGACATTGAGATCGCTATTCGTGAACACGCAGCCCGCACTGGGGTCAGCAAAAAATTCCTATTGAAGGCTGCTAAAGCTTTAAGGGGTGGCATTGACTGCCTTTAAGCCGATCGCAATCAATGGAGTCAACGTGCCCTCGGCCATTGATTGCGATCGTGGGCGCTTCTACGTGCTCACGGCTTTAGGTTATCTGGTTATCCGAAACACGTTCTCCGAATCCATGTCCGCAAGAATCGCATCAGTCTCAGGGTGTCGCGTCCATTGGGAAGAATCAGGATATTTGCGATGGGCTGACCTTGGCAGTGAGTCAGAGGCTTTGGCGGCAATACTGGACCGAGTGCCACAAGGGGAGAGGCTGAAGATTCAGGTGCCTCCACCACAAGCCCCGAGGCCGACTCCGAGGTCAGCAAGAATCTATCGAAAATTTGGGGCGTCACCGAACGGGCTGAATATCCGTCCTTAGTGGACCAGTAATAGATAATTGAATATCGCATCTCAAAGCCATCTGATAATTGATTCAGATGGCTTTTGGCTGTACAGTAAATAGTCACAATGATAGTATCTATACATAGACAAATAACAAACCACTTACCCCAATAAATACCTCCCATGAACTACCAAATCCTCAAGAACGGCGTCAAAGTCAAAACCATCTCCGCGAAGGGAATGGATTCCATTTACAACCAATTCAACAGCTATGCCAAAAAGCGCAGCGGAGTCTCCCAAATTCGGAGCGGAGTAGTGGGCGTAATGGTCTGGATTCTCCCCAATCAAGATGTCCTCAGCTTGTCCGTCGTCTAAATCACTAACGCACGATCTCGCCCCGCCCATGCTCATCCTTGGCGGGGTTTTGTTTTGCCTAATTCCCTGCGCCATAATCGCCCGTCAAGATGTACCGCACCAGCACCCATCCAATCCCATACGATCGATCGCAGTGATGGCCCAAGCCCGTCCTTAGTGGCACCCCATGGATAACTGATATCGCACCCCGAAACCCTTATGGATAAACGATACTGATCCATTTTGACTGTACAGCAAGTAGCCATAATGATAGTATCTATACATAGCCAAATAAATCACTTACCACCTACCGAGTAACCGTATGTCCTGCCAAGTTGTTGATTCCAAAACCCTCGACGTTATCGTAAGTTTCATGCGCTCGAACAACGTCCCCGAGGAAATCTGTCAGGCCACTGGCACAGCCCTTAACCGGGAGAATCTGGAGGCTTACTTCCACCGTTACGGAGAGTACGAAGCGCAAGTACCGCACGTTTATGACACGTCTTTAGAGGTTGCTCCCGCGCAGGTTATCGGCTGTATCAATTATCTGGAGTATCAGATCCTCGATCACATAAACGAGGAATTTCTTCCAGGGATGGCTTTACTCGGCAAGTTGAAGGCTCGAATCCTGTCCAGTCTGGCCCTAACTGCCGAACAAGTTAAGGCACTACCTGAATACGTCTACGGAATGTAGTCCCCGCCCCGTCAAGCTCATCCTTGGCGGGGTTTTGTTTTGACTGATTTCCCGCCCCATTAAGACGCACCGTACCAGCCCCCATCCAATCCCACACGATCGATCGCAGCGATGGTCTAAGCACGTCCTCAGTGGACCTCATGGATAATTGATCCCGCGCCCCAGAACCCGCCCTGATAAACGATCCTAATGCATTTTGACTGTACAGCAAGTAGCCAGAATGATAGTATGTATACATAGCCAAATAAATCACTTACCCCAACAATAGGTACCGTCCGTGAAAACCAAAAAGAACAAGAAGAAGAACGGCAAGAAGAATCTTCTCAAATACGAAATCCTCAGCGATGGAACCGTTGTCAAAACCATCTCTGGAACCGCCGCCAACATCGCCTACGAATTTGCCAGATACGCTATCGATAACGGTTGCCACGTCGAATACTACGATGCAGATTTCTTGAGCAAGGTCTACGTCACTCCCTGCTCCAACATCGTCAGCCTGCGCCTTGTTCAGTCCTAGTCCGCAGGGCGAGGGGCGTCCATCGCCATAACCGCCTGCCCAAGATATACGTGCGATCGCATGAACCCAACTCCTCAGCAATTGCGATCCCGTCCGTCCACGTCCGTCCTCAGTGGACCACGCCACAGATAATTGATCCCGCGCCCCAGAACCCGCCCTGATAAACGATTCCAATAGTTTTTGACTGTACATCAAGTAGCCACAATAATAGTATGTATACATAGCCAAATAAATCACTTACCCCAACGAATACCTCCCATGAAATATTACATCCTCAAAAACGGCACTCAAGTAAAAACCCTCACCGCTCTTGAAAAGTCCTCGATCGACAAGGCATTCAACGACTTCGCATTGAAAAATGGCTGCACCAGCCATCACTACGACGCTAACGTCCTCAGCTTCATCTGGACCAATCCCGAAGGAGACAAGTACAGCCTGCGCTCCGCAGACGCGATGTTCCTGCACGAGTAATTGATAACCGATCAGTGCGACTCAAAACCGCACTGATAAACGATACTAATGCATTTTGATTGTACAGCTAGTAGTCGCAATGTTAGTATGTATACATAGCCAAATAAGTCCACTCACCCAATAGGTACCGTCCATGACCTTCTCACTAGAAACCGCAACGCTCCCCGAAATGAAAGAGTTCGCCGCGACAAACGAAATCGTTGTCTCCGGCGACAAACGAGTCCGGAGCAACTGGGCAAGCTGTATCGAGAAATGGCAAACCGTAGGGCAAGTGACGACAGAGACGTTGGCCGACTCCGAGGAAATCGTGGAGAAAGTCGAGGTTATTGCCGAAGTGGTAGCGACGAAAGTTGTTGAAACCCTCACTAGCCCGACCGCAGTGACAGCGTACAAGACGATCTTCCACGTCTTAGCACTGGTAATCGTGTTGGTCGGATTGTTGACCTGGAAAGTCGCTAAGTGGGCATACGCGACCGCCCGTACCTACGCGAACCCAATCACCACCGAACTGCCGACCGTTGACCTCAGCCCGTCCTTAGTGGCCCTGGCATCCGACCCCGAAGTTGCACCACAGCCGCCCGTCAAGACGCCCCGCATCGGCAAGACCCTACTTCCTACTGATTCGTAGAACAGTCGTCCAGGCCCGTCCTTAGTGGGCCTGGATTTTCCCGCATTCTCCGCCTGTCCAAGACGTACCGCAATCGCACGAACCCACTTCCACACGACCGATCGCTGCACTGGCCTAAGCCCGTCCTTAGCGGCCCATAATTGCCTGCCCAAGATGTTCCGTTACCGCACCATCCAATCCCCACCGAGACTGCGATCCCGCACGTCCCAGTCCGTCCTCAGTGGACCACGCCATAGATAACCGATCGAGAACGCTAGAACCCGCACTGATAAACGACTCTGATGCATTCTGACTGTACAGCAAGTAGTCACAATGATAGTATGTATACATAGAAACAAATAAATCACTTCACCCAATAGGTACCGTCATGACCGTCACATCCACAATCCGCAAAGTCCGCCTCGATAACGTATTCGCCAACCCTGACCAGCCCCGCAAGACCTTCAGCGCAGAGGCAATCGCAGAACTCGCCGCTTCGATCGAGGAGAACGGGATGATTCAACCCATCACCGTCGTCAAACGTCCCGAAGGCCGATTCATGATCGTCACTGGCGAACGTCGGTACCGCGCTCATCTTCTCCTCGGTGTCGATCATATCGAGGTCGCCATTAAGGACATGAGCGACGATCAGATTCGCGTCGCCGCCATTATCGAAAACCTCCAGCGGGTCGATGTTTCGCCCCTCGAACAAGCCCGTGCTTACCAGGCATCGCTTGAGTCGGGCATCGCCAACGACGAGGACGGCAAGCCCTGCATTAAGGTACTCGCCAAAAAATTAGGCGTCAAACAGCCCCACCGCATCGCCCATTCGATCGCGCTCCTCAACTTGACATTAGAGTGTCAGGTCGTGATGGAAAACGGTCAACTGTCTGGCAATCAGGCTTGGTACTTGGCTAAGTTAGCGCCCGAGAAACAGGCTCTCCTCCTCCAGTCCATTCGGTCAGGGGTCTGTGACACGGATACCAAGCTCAAGGCTTGTTACGACCGCTTCTGCCGCGAGGGTCAAGACGCTCACGTCAATTCCACCCTCGATCTCGGGGTGTTTGACACGGTGACTCAGCGCAAGGCAAACAACCTTCAGCACAAGCTCGAAGCACTCGCAGCGGCGATGGCTGATCTCGACTGCCACGAAGACTGGGACGCGATCGACGGCAAAATCCCCGCTTCCCAAGCCGCAGTGATGGCACTCGTCGCCAGGAATGTTGCTCGTACCGCCTGCAACATCCAGAAATCCATGGAACGTCAGTCGGTCTAACCGTCCCTCTACTAGCCGATCTTCAAGGTCGGCTTTTTGTGGCTATAATCGCCTGCCCAAGACGTACCGCGATCGCACGAACCCAATCCCACCAACAAGTGCGATCCCGTTTGTCCCAGCGCGTCCTTAGTGGCCTCCACGGATAGTTGATTGAGGACGCTAGAACCCTTATGGATAAACGATACTGATGCATTTTGACTGTACAGTAAGTAGTCACAATGATAGTATGTATACATAGAAACAAATAAATCACTTCACTCAATAGGTACCGCCCAATGCTCAAACCAAACATGACCGCCCAACACGAAGAAATGATTTCCGCGCTCTTGGCCCACGAAGGATTCACCTTCGACGAAATGGCACTCGTCAGCCTTGACTACGGGGATATGTCGGCGCATTACATCTGCCTAGAAAACGACGGCGAAGAAGAAGCTCAATACTTCTTCAGTCAGGTGTCAACCCAAGCTCTTCTCCGAGGCGTCGAGCGATCGGGAATGACTGGACTGGACGCGGATACGTTGATCGACTATATCGCCTTCAAAATCGGGGATTGGACGATGATAAAAGTCTAACCGTCCCGACATCAGCCGATCTCCCAAGGTCGGCTCTTCCATGGTCATCCCGCCTGCCAAGATGCACCGCACCAGCATGAACCCCATCACATAGACACTGCGATCCCTGTCTGTCCCAGCCCGTCCTTAATGGACTCCCCACAGATAATTGATATTGAACCCAAGACCCGCACGGATAAACGATACTAATGCCTTTTGACTGTACGACAGATGGTCACAATGGTAGTATGTATATATAGACAAATAAATCACTTATCACTTACCGGGTACTTCCAAATGACCAGCCTCGAAACGCTCAAGACTGCCTGCATCCAAGCCGATCACGATTATCAGTTGGCCTGTGGCGGTGGTGATGCTTACACGATGGGCAAGGCATCGGCAAAAGCGCGGCGGTCATTGGCTGCTTACTCCAAGGCCAAAAAAGCGGAATTCGACAAAACTTACACGCAGCTTGGGTCTGCCGGAGTTGCCTAATGCACCTCGAAACCACGTTCAGCAGCAATCCTCAGCTTGAAGCCTTTGCCCTTGCAAAGTTGACGATATTTTTGAGACGATCGACGACGATCGAAAAATGTATGCGGTCGTCTCGGGTCATGGGGCTAATCCAGATCATCCAGAAACCTACTATCCAACGATCGATAACCTTGAAGCCAAGCTAGGCAGGCAATGGGAAGAATTATGCCACGTCAGGAAACGCCAACTTTGGCGAATGATTGAATCGGGAAGGTTGCCCATAGATAATTGATATCGCACACCAGAACCCGCACGGATAAACGATTCTAATGCCTTTTGACTGTACAACAGATAGCCAGAATGGTAGTATGTATATAAATGAATAAATCACTTATCAAAATCTCCAATGCACTATGACAAATTCCTCGGCAAACTCTCAGACGACGACCTCCGCAAGTTTGTGGGCGCGAATCCCTCAGTCCTTGAAAACCTGTTTGAAGATTGGGGCAGGGTCAAGAGGTACGCGATCGTCATCGACCATGGCGGGAATCCCGAGAATCCTTCTTCCTACTTCCCGGCAGCGATCATGCTGGAGGATTCGTTAGGCGGTGACTGGAGAAAACGCAGCACCCTCGAAGGCTAATTGAATTGCTCCGCAGCCAACCCGTCAGGTCATCCTTGGCGGGTTTTATTTTGGCCGTAAGTGGCCCCCACAGATAACCGATCTCGCACTCCAAAGTCATTACTGATAAAGGATTCAGATGCATTGTGACTGTACAGTAAATAGCCCCAATGCTAGTATGTATATAGATGAATAAATCACTTATTGGAGAGCATCGTGACCAATCTCGTTTCTCGAATCTTCCAAGACCAAGAAGTCCGCTTCGTCGGTACTCCCGATCGCCCTGAATGGGTGGCGGCTGACATCGTGGCAATTCTGTACCCGGAGGCAGACCGCCACAGCTACAGCAAATATCTCGAAAAGATCCAGCCCGAATGGAAGGGTAAGAAGAAAGTGACCACCCCTGGTGGAACCCAGTCTGTGACTACGATCTACGAACCGGGTTTCTACATTTTGATCGCTCGATCGAATAGTCCGATCGCTTTGCCATTCCAAAAATGGATGTTTGAGGAAGTGCTGCCTGCTATCCGCCGAGATTACTTCGGCATGGCCCCATCTGTCGAAGTAGCCCCAGACCCGGTGGCGTTTGGCGACCTCTCTTGGAAGGAACAGATTGCCGCCGCGATTTCCTTGGCAAGTGTTCCGGGTGCTGTAGATGCGCTGGCAATGCTCAAAAGTTCACCGCAAAAAGCAAAGCCTACCCAGAAGGTACCCGAATCGCGCCAAGCACCAAGAGAAGCGCTCTTCATCCCTGGTTGGTCTGATGGACCTAAGCCTAGAGGCAAGTGGACTGACGCCGACGTGATGCAGTACGTCCGTCTAAGGAACGCGGTGGAGCCACTCAGTATGGCCGATGCCTACCGCCTATCGCGGACGCTCCAACGCCAGAAAATCGGGGTGCATCGCCTAACCACTGCCATCTTCGCGCTTTGACACTCGAAAGCGCAAGGGTTGACCGGAAAGAAAGCCCTTGCGCCGCAAACCCTCTACAAGGTTCCTTCAAATGATCGCACGTATTCTCGGTCCACTCATCCTCGCCATGATGATCAGTGGATGCGGAAGCACTCCGCAGGCCACCACTCCGGCAGGGAAGCCGCCGCCTGGTACAGAGCTATGTCCTAATACCACTGGGCGAACCTTCTGCTAGAACTCATTATCTGTACATAGGCTGACCACAATGCTAGTATGTATACAGATACAAATTAACCCAATTCATCCAAAATTATGACAGACCTTAAAGCCTTGGCACAAGATATCTTAGACATTAAAGAAACCATTCAGGCAAAGAAAGCGGTCATCCAAGCTGCTATAGAAGTGCTGAGAACTGCACACGCGGACTTAAGCGAAGATGATTACAATCGGCTTAAGTCCGCAGAAGCATCCTTGACCAGCGCCCTAATGAATCTTGAAGATAAGTCTGAGGACGTTGTTGTAATTGAACTGGGAGAAAAGATGCTTGTATGCAAGCGGGACGATGAAGACAATACTGAGTGGACCATGTACGTTCCCCGAAAAGCCTAGCCCAAACATCACCGCCCTCCAAAAAGCCGATCGTAGCAATGCGATCGGCTTTTTAGTGCCAAATATCGTCCGGCTGTATCCAACTATCATCGCCTGTCAATTTCCAATCAACAGGCACTTTCTTTACGGGGTATGGGTTTGAGTGGCCTGTTTGCCCAATTGTCCACATTATCACCCGATCTAGAATTAGTCTCCCAAATATCGGTACCGAGGGTCAGCCTCTATCTCTCTTTTCATTCCTTAAGTAACGGTAAATTGGAGGTCGGGGTGGGTGATAATGTGGACAATTGCTAGTAAAGAGTAGGTTTAAATATATATATTATATATAACCCATATACAGCAAGGGTTTTGAGAGATGAGCACTGGAAGAGAGGGCGTATCCAAACCGCTGTCTAAATGTGGACAATATCATCAGCCATTTCAAAAATGACGCTAAACTAGATTCTTCCGCCAACGGTAAATAGGTGTCAGCGGGTGGTGATTGGGTGCTTAGGGACAGATGGTCCTGTCGGCGGTCAGAGTTGAGGCGAAGTAGAAGATCTTCAGTGTGGATGCTTCAGATTTGTTGGGCGTGGTGGTGTTGATGGCTTCAAGTTGCGCACCGCGTCTCTCTGGACCTTGGCCGATCGATTTGGCGGCGCAGTATTCGATCGCATCTGCCAACATCTGTTGCCGGACGTAGGGGCGATTGCTCTTCAGCTTCTCCATCGCTGCCTTGGCCTTGTCTGGGGCTGTGCCAGTGCGTTGAAGATTGCCGATCCAATCTTCCGCCCGGTCGAGGAAGTTGGACTGCACAGGCGAGTAATCGTAGGCACTGGCACCAGCCTGGAAAGAGAGCAGGAGCAGGAGGCAAGGCGGGAGAAGGATTCGTTTCATGGCGTCAAGTTGGATGAGTGGATTCGTCCAGCATCAGCGATCGATAGCACCACTCCAGAAAGCAAAGCCAAATCTTCATCGCCCCTTCATTGCCCACAGAGAACCGATCGCAGACGCATGAACCCAATCCCATAAGCGATATAAATACTCAAAGCATTGTGCTTAGATAGCCATAATGCTAGTATGTATGCATAGCCAAATAAATCACTTATCCCCAAGCAGTTATGAAATTAGCTCCAGACCAAATCAGAACCCTAAAAATTGCAATCAAGCGGGTAGGCGAGGCTGAGTTCGCGCTCGAAGAGAATGGACACCACCAAAAGAATCGAATGGCATTGGCTGATGAAACCGAAGGGATGCTGTCTGAGGTTCTGGGAGGATTGACTTCTTGGGCACGGACGCCGGAGCTGATGATCCGGACGCGAGACGGGAAGGAAATCCTCGTATTCGAGGCAGACGGTGAACTTCAGATGAGTGAGCCTTTGGAGGGCGATCCAATCCCAGACGAGGAGTGGGTGAAACTGCCAAGGGCCGTCCAGACCGTAAAGACTCTCGCGTCGGACTTGGCCCATGCTGCATGGAGTCTTAATGCCTCCGTCGTCAGACAGTCCGAGCTTAAGGAAGCTATACGACAGTGCATGAAAGGCGTCAGCCAAGTCCTAGACGATATCGGTTGCGAGGGAATCTACTACCTCAGTGATACCGAAGCAATCAAAATTTATTTGCACAGCAGCCTGGGAGTGAAGACACGTCGCTGGTCAATCATTGCTGCAATCTAGCAGTGCTTGGACTAATGTTGCTTTGCCAATAGAGTAGCATTAGTCCAAAATCGTAAAAAGTCCCAAAAGTCTAAGCGCTTTCGTGGCAAGGTGTTCAGGCTTCAATGATTATTCTTCCGTAACTTTTAGCGATTATCCCTTGTTTACGTGTAGGCAAAATGGTAATATGTGTATATATCGAAGTGAGGGGAACGCAGGTGGATTTGCAGATTAACGACGAAGGCTGGGTCAATATTACGGCGCTGGCAAAGACTCGGAATCACCGGACACAGCCGTATTTCGTACTGGACCGATCGGCTTCATTTTTGAATGCACTGGCAACGCATTTAGGAATGATGCCATTCAAGGCAACGGTGGGACGGTTTGGTGCGACATGGATGCATCCGTTAGGTGTGCCTGACTTTCTGTCTTGGCTCTGCCCAAAGATGGCGGCGGATTATGCCACTGGGACTGATGTTCGTTATCGCCGTGGATACGATGGGATTGATCCATTCTTCGGATGGCGCGATTTATTGAACAGCGATCGGCAGGCCCGAACAGTCCATCGTGATAGTCCTTTCTGGAATTTACTGCCAGCGGACGGCACAAGACATGACCCAGTGCTGCGGGAGATCTTCAATGCCGATCGCACTTCACTCCGGGCATTCCGGTTGTGTGGGGTTCATGGGAATGGAGATTGGCTTTATGTGGATGTCTCTTGGAGGACGCGATTGCAGCCAATGGAGATTGATGCGATCGAGGTTCATTTGGAGACGGCTTACTCCAATGCGCTGCATGAGTGGAAGTACCTGGATACGTCACGCCCGGTCCTGGAGGCGTCGATACCCAAATCGTCATACCTCCAATTGTTAGAGCGTCGGGGTTTGTGTTTGACGCAAGCGGATGAATTGTTACGGCACTATTTACCCGAGGTTTGTTATGTTTGAATTTTTTGAATTGGTCATGTTTGGGGCATTGGCGGTTGTATCTGGGGTGGCTCTATTCAAGGCGGAGAATACGCCTCGGAGGGTTAAGCCTGTGGTGAAGTACGATCGAGTTCGTCGGCAGGCGTTGGAAGATTCCTGGGCCGCTGTTGATGTGGATGGAGAGTGGCTGTAATGGTTGTTGTTAAATATCTGGATGTAATCTCTGGGGCAATCAAAGCCCGGACGTATGGGTACGTTACGGCGATTCAGTATGTTGGCTGGGATGATGTTCCTGAGTTTTGTCTTCCGACGCCATTCGACAAGATTGGGACAGTTTGCGTTCAGACTCCGCCATCGCTGCCGATTGGATTCAAGATGAAACCTCATCCCAGTTGGATCGATTTGCGCGATCGTATTTTGGAGGGCTGGAAGAGTGCGACCTTCCAAGAATTAGATCAGAAGATGTTGGATGTGGAAACCTTGTCCGACATCACTCAATGCGATTGGGCAGGTGATGAATTCATCCCGTATCAGGAACGCATGGATTGGGTTGACTGGGCGTACAACTTCGACGATGCCTGGAGTGATCTGCCAGAGGCTCTAAGCCGCCTGTTTGAGACTGCTGTCCCTCATACTCCGCCCCATGAATGCCGTGAGGTACTGCTCAAGAATAATACCGAGAAAGGCTTGGATTGTCAGCCGATCGGCAATCGGGTAATGCCTCCAAGCTTAGTGGATGTTTTGAAGTTGATGTTGGCAAAAGCTGAGGAGCAAGAAAATGAATAGCGCTTTAGTCCAGAATAGACAGACTGCTAATATAAAGATACTGCCATCGCAGGAAAGCCTTCAGGATTTCCTGACACGAACGGCAATGGAATTCAAGGCTTTTAAAGATGCAACTCCACGGTCGTCACTTCCCCATTGAGAGTGACAACGCGGTGGACGAATTGTTGGAATAGTCGCGTTTTCGCTTCGTCATTGGACAATGCATATTCCCAGTATTTAGAATCCGAGAAGATGGATGATAAGTCCTCTCGGATTCTTTCTGTTGTTTGGATTTTAGAATTCTCAGCAAACTCAAGTTTTTTGATCTGGAGTCTAATTTCGGTTATTGCGTCTGCGATGATTGGATTTTGACCTAAAGCCATTAGGCCGGATAGTTGGTCCCGCAGTTTGCTTAGTTCAGGCGAGGCGATCGTTGTCTGGATTACTTCAGTGTGCCTGAATTGTTCCACTTCCTTTGCTGCCTTCACCAACGCCTCCACGATCGCCGATTCGATCCGATCGTTCCTAACGGTACAGGTTTGGCTGCACGATCGGCTCATCGCATTCCGGCATTTATAGTAACTACGCCATTGACCTTCGCGGTACTTCGTGCCTTGAGCGCCGGATTTTCCGCCACATTCAGCGCAGTAGATCAGACCCGAAATTGGGTATCTTAATTGACCGCCATCGATCCATTTTTGGGTATTGCTTCTGGTACGGCTATTGATCTCGATGATGGCCTTAAAGCTGTGGTAATTTGCGTCGGTGAGCATCACCGATTCAGGATGAGTGTCACGGCGGATATCCCATTGCTCTTGGGGCAGGGTGCCCGAAAACTCACGCCTCCCACATTCGTCCAAGCCCAGCATTTTGCGGGTGCCATAGCTAGTGTGTCCTCGCAGCACTGGATTGAAGAGCCAGTTGCGCAGCCCTTTGTGGGTCCAGCTAAACTGCGCCCGGTTACTGGTGCGCGAAATTTGCACTGTATCCAAAGTCTCCTCATCCTCCAAAATGAATGAATGCCCGGTACCCGCCGCCCTGGGTACGGCCAGTGGTGTGATGCCATATTTCGTATGGATGATCTTGATGGCCGCACTTAGAGATTGAACCTGCTCAAAGATTGCGATCGTGTCCCTCGCAAGGTCGGCTTTTGATAGCTCAGATTTCGAGGCAAGAAGGCATACGAATAGGCGATCGTCGAAGGCATATTTGCGATCACGCGAGATGTATCCGAAGGGTGGGTTGGAGTTGGCGCGGCTATTTTTGCGTTTGGAGTCATGACCGCGCTGCGAACGTGATCGGATTTTGCGCACTTCCATCTTCGCCATCACCACGCCAATGCCTGCCACCATCTCTCCGCCCTCCGATACGATATCGATCGCCTCGTCTATGCCATGTAGCGGCACACCATACTGGAGTAAGATTTTGGTCAGCCGATCGAATAGCGCAGGCGATCCAGTGGCACGATCGAGTACCGTCACCGTCACAGATGCGATCTCACCCGCCTTCACAGCTTTTAGTAATGCCTCCACTCCGTCGCGGTTTTCATCGGTTCTAGAGGCAACATCAGCGTAGATGCGAGTGCATCCGGCATCCCGTAACCGTTGAATCTGATTGGATAGCGCCACCGCAAAGGACTGCTTCTCAGTCGAGACTCGCGCCAAACCTGCCTTAATTTTTGCCACCTTGCCCTCATCCAATAGTTCACGGATTGTACTCCTGAACGGCTGTATCCGGAAGCCCAACGACAATTGTTGCAGGCATCCCATTCGCCACATCCACCTCAACTCCCACTTTCACGGCATCAATTCCAATCAGCGACGCACTCCAAATTCGGGACAACATACAGCATTCCATGGGGTTTTAAGGCTCTCCCTAAGATTGCCCGGAATGACTATTGCAGTAACGCCCATGATGTGAAATGCGATCGTAAGTTTTACTTTTTCTCAGGCTCAGGCTCTTTTTTCTGGGTCAATACGGTCACACCCCTTCATCACCGAGCAGTCCCATTGCACCAGTAAACACTTTGTCTGCAAGGCTAGAGTCTTTGTTCAGGGCACCGTAGCCTAAGGCCGCAGTGAAGGCAAAGGTTACTACTCCGATAATCAAGCGTGTGGTGTTTCTGCTGGATTTAGAGCCTTGAGCTAGACGAGTTTCACTTACTGTATCTAATTTAGTTTTGCTATCTAGCTCCTTACTGCCGAGATCGAACTATTGGCGTTGTCGATCGATGACTAATTGACGATCCTGTTCTCGATCTTTGAACAGTTGGGTCAAGAATTGTTCAGCAAATACCTTATCTGTACCGATATGAGGCGAGAACGCTGATGCGTAGGTATCAAATGGTGAATTTGATAGTTGAGCAATAGAATAGTTAACTTCAATACGTTGGAGCGGTGAAGATTCAGAGGGTTGGGAGGGGAGGGACTTATCGTCTGTCATGGGAAGGTCCGGGTGAATGCTTTGGTGAAGAACTTATCGAGTGAATACATTGCGTGGTTGACGACGTAGTTATCATCCTTATAAATCATGATGTACGCTTCAGCTTCGCCAGGATTACAATAATCCAGGGAAACAATCCATTGGGGATTGAGCTGTTTAAGCTGTTGGATATATTGATCGAAATATTGTTTTTCAACTTCGGTTGCGTTGACGGGAAGGACAAATCTTTTTAGCGGGGGTGATTCAGTTGGTGTTTTACCATTGCTTATGGGTGGGGCGATTCCCGTTCCGGGAGGCTTCTGCTGAGGCAGAGGCTTCGCTAAAGGTTCGGGGTCAACTTTTTGCGTTGTGCTTCCATTACCGTTGGTTGGGGTTAAGCGTTTGTTTCGTTCTCCAGTTTGGGATTGAAGGGCGCTGCGGGCAGTTTGATAACCGAACGCGAAGTCACGATCGAGTTTGCTAAGACGGTGAAGTCTGTCAATGTTGTTTTCTAAGTCATTGACGATCGCATTGATTTCGTCAGGAAGCGGTTTCGCAACTGGCGAGGGTGATGAGGCGGTAGTGCTGGAGGTCGATCGTTTATGGTCTCAATGCAGGGTCATGTCGATCGCCCACCCCCATGCTCCGATCGCCCCATCACCCTCAACCCTGTAGAAAAAATAAGAGTCTTTGACCTGACCTCTCTGGGCAGATATACTGAGGTCTAACCGATCGAATTTCCCTCCTACACTCTCAGTTTCCATGTGCTGCGATCGTTCCAGAACTAGACTGTTGTATCGCGATATTTTAGGGTGAGACTCATGAGTGATCGATCGATGAAGGTTGCAGCGTCTGCTTTGGCGATCGTGCTGGGTTTGGCGGGGGCTATCTCTTTGGATGAATAAGTTACGGGTTACTGAACGGCATAACCTGTGAATTGCCTCAATTCTGGAGGATGCAGACCCAAGACAATATCTGATTTTTGGACACCCATTTCCATTAACTCTAGATCTAATTCATGCTCTGTTGTATTATGCATAATCCAAATTTTGTTATTACGAATATCAATATGCATGACACAATGATGAACTCGTCGATCATGATGCCAGCCCATATGTACAATCTGATACCGATCGTGTTCCACATCAAAAATCGTTTCTACTTCAATATTGCCAAAGGATGGTTTGGATTGAGCGTGTTGATTGAGTAATTCGCGCACTATTTGAGGGTAATTTCGGGAATCCATAAAAGTTCTCTCTGCGATAAGGTGTCGTAAACTAGCAATTTAACTTGATTTTCCTCAACTCTTGATTTTGGAAAATCAAGCTGGAAAAACGTGTTAAAAGCAATGTACGGGATTGCTAAGTAGAGGATTCGATCGGGTGTTTCACTTTTCAGCGCTGCTCGGTAATTGATAAACTGCCCTAGTGCCCGGTGGAATTCAGAAATAGCAGAAGTCCCTGCGAGAAAACTTTTAACCTCGACGGCGATCTTTTGCCCTTTGCGTTCTGCCGCGATGATTCGCTCTGCTCCTAGATCAATCTCCATATCAATCCCACCCACCGTGATATTAAGGGGATCGTCAGTCACATTCCACCCTTCCTGGATGAGTGCGGCTTTAACCACGGGATGAAAATAGTCTTTAGCCACAGGATATCTTTGAGAGCAACGGCTTCTTTATTTTACGATCGATCGATCGTTTATGGTCTCAATACAGGGTCATGTCGATCGCTCACCCCACGCTCCGATCGTCCCTTCTCCTTCCTCAACTCTATAGAAAAAATAAGCGGTAGTGCCATTATGTAAAGGGTAAAGAATAATCGGATATTCTCAGAAGCGGTGCGGTAAGCATTTGACGATTAAAGGCTATTTTTCTCTGTCCTTTAGGTAAGGACACTACCCGATTTCAACCCGTCAATCCAACCATACAACCGATCGGCACTCCTCAAACCCTAAGCTCCACAGCCCCGATGCCCATTACCGTCGATCGCAGTAGTCAAATACAATTAGCGCTGATCAATCAAGAAACAGAGCCTTTGCACATGGCCGTATTAGTGATTTCAAGCAATGGTGACATCAGTACGGCTTATCCCTACATGCTCGAAGCGTCGATCGATGAAGCATTAGTGTCCGCTAATCAGGAGAGAATCCTGTCATTTGAATTTAATATTCGGAAAACACCGGGTCAGTTTGAACTGATGCTGATTGCAAGTCGTAAGCCGTTGAATAAGTTTTTGAAAGCGGTGGAAACGATCGTCCGATCGCGCGGTGATATCAAACGAGGAGACCCCATCACTCTCAGAGAAAATGAGCCGTTAGACGTGATGACCGATCTTCTAGAGGATGTCGATCGAATCAGTCGAGATGTACGAGTCCATACAGGCAAACGAGTCATCGATCGATCGCAAGTCTGTGCCCTCTCTACGATCATTCGGGTCGTGTGAAACTACTGCGCTTCTCCGATTAGAGTAAGGCGGCCCAGTCGATCGGACGGGGATATTTAGCAGGTTGGTCTAGCCAATGCCAAAGTCCTCTGGCAGTCGGCCCTCAACCAATCTGAAGTGTATTTGGCGCAGTCTAGGAGGAGTGGCCCGATCGCTGTTCGGTAGGTTCTCACTCAGATTTCTCAGTCAGATTTCTGATTGTGTGGCAAGATCCTCATGTTTGTAATTGGGGCACTAGCGTAAAGCTGGAGAAATTAATATGGCAGCTTGGCTAATGGTGGGTGCAACGTTTGTCGTCGCATATCTTTTGGGTTCAATTCCCACGGGGTACTTGTTTGCCAAATATCTCAAAGGCATTGACATTCGGACGGTTGGGTCGGGGTCGATCGGGGCGACCAATATCCTCCGAACCCTGGGGAAGAAAGCTGGGTTTACGGTCTTGGTGATAGACGTTCTGAAGGGCGTCGGCGCGGTATTTACGGTCTATTGGCTCTACTTATGGCTTGGAAAGACCGAGTGCGTCCTCGATCCAGGAACGCGTGAAGCGATCGCAGATATAGTAGAGGCCGCCCGATCGGGCACTGCCGTCAGCGCTAATTTCCCCGATGCTCAAGCAGCCACTTGTCTCAATCTTGCACTCCAACAGCCTTGGATCATTGTAACGGCTGGAATCTTTGCCATTCTCGGCCATAGCAAATCGGTGTGGCTGAACTTCACGGGCGGAAAGTCGGTGGCGACCAGTTTGGGCGTATTGCTTGCGCTAAATCTGTGGGTGGGGTTAGGTGCGTTGGTCGTCTTTGCGATTTCTGCGGCCCTTACCAAAATCGTTTCCATTAGTTCCATTTTAGCGGCGATCGCAGCGATGGTCTTAATGATCGCGCTAGGACAACCGTTAGCGTACACATTGTTTGCTATTGCGGGTGGTAGCTATGTTATTTGGCGTCATCGATCGAACATCGACCGGCTTCGCAAGGGCACCGAGCCGAAGATTGGGCAGAAGGTCTAACTTACGGTTTGGAGACGGCTTTGCAGTCTTTCAAGTACCATCGCCAGGGTAAATCAACGCCTTGGGTGAGTCCGATGCGGGTGGTTTGGATGAGTTTGATCGGTGAATTTGACATTAGCGATCGACCTTCCACCCAGAGCGCCGACCCTTCCTCTAACGAGGTCCCGTACAGGTCCAAATCAATCTCCATCATCCGACACAGTTTGCCTGGACCTGCGGCAATGCGATCGGGTCTTTCACGGGATTTTAGCTCTTTAGGTTTTAGCAGTGCTGGATCAACTTCTTCCATGGCGAGTGCTCGAATAAGCACAGCACTGGCAAACTCATCGCGATCGGTAATAAAATTTAGACAGTAGTACATTCCATAGATCAAATACACGTAGACATAGCCCGCCGGACCAAACATAATCCAGTTGCGCTTCGTCTTCTTTCGGTAGGCATGACAGGCCGGATCGCCCTCCTCATAGGCTTCGGTCTCCACTATTGTCCCCCGCAGCATCCTCCCATCCGCAAACCGCCTTACCAACGTGCAGCCAATGAGATCGGGCGCAACCTCTAGGGCCGATCGTTCAAACCAACTTTGCGAAAGAATCTCACCCATGGAACCTCCAGCCAAAACCCAGCGCAAAATCTTTAGATATCAGGTCAATTTTTAACATAGGGCAGTAATGTTCGCTAGAATTTGGTAATACACTATTAACTTATATCGTTTACTACCTAGGCAACCCGTCATGGATATCAAGACAATTCTACTTGCATTGGTTTGTATTTTCCCGATCGCTTGCCTATTCTTCGGCACGAAAAACGGATTTTATGACAGCAAGGACTACCACGGAAATGGGTCTGCGCACTAGATCCAGTCCATTAGCTTGGGTCAGTCAAAATTAGAAAGAACTGAGTTGGATGGGCAGTGAATGGTGCAGTGCTTCTTTCATGGCACGGGTCAGGCCAGCGATGGGGTCTGTGTCGAAATTCGCATGGGAGAGTATCGGGTTCTGCTGGATTGTGGTCTGCGGAACCCGGACATGTTGCTGAGTTTAGATGCGCCAGATCTTTTCTTTTGTAGTCATGCCCATGCCGATCACAGCCGATCGATTCTGGCACTTCATCAGCAGTTTCCAGACCTGCCGACCTATGCCAGTGAGGTAACCATCGCGCTCCTAAGGGAAGGTCTGCCGCCGAATACGCTGAAACCTTTTCCCTGGGACACCTCGATCGAGCTACTTCCAAATCTTAAGGTGCAGTTTTTTCCAGCGGGACATTTGCCCGGTGCGGCCATTATTGGGCTGACCTATGACGCACCCGAATCCCCCGAAAGTCGCCCCGAACGCCTGCTCTACTGCGGGGATGTGTGTCTAGCCAATCTTCGGCTAGCAGAGGGGTTAAATTTGGGAGAATTGCGCGAATTCTCGCCAGACGTGCTGATCATTGAAGGAACCTACGGCGTCGATCGACATCCCCCGCGTCGTCAGCTCGAAAACCAGCTCATGGAACTGCTTGATCGCACTTTGGAATCGGGGCGATCGGTGCTTATGCCTGTCCCTAAGCTAGGGTTGGCGCAGGAGGTGCTCATGCTGTTGCGGAGCCATCATCTATTCTCAGGACGGAAGCTTGTAGTGGAAATTGATGATGCGATCGCGGAGGTATGCAATAACTATGAGACGTTGGTCCCTTCGTTTCCGTTGGCGATTCAAAACTTTGCCCGTTATCAATCGCTTTTTTTAGACCCTGTTGTTCGTCCCTATATTCACCGATCGAACCTAAAACCTGTCCCATTTGCAACGTCGCTCGAACCGCGCATCGTGTTAACGAGTACGATCGATCGTCTGAACGAGATTTGCAAAACCGGAGACTGGACCACCTTTCTACCGCACTATCGCGACGGCGATCTCAGCACCCTCGACGCCGACCAAGCCGAAATCTATCTCCTTCCCGACCACTGCGACGGCTCCACGCTCCCTCAAATCATCCACACCCTGCGCCCCCAGCACCTCCTCCTCACCCATGCCCCCTTAGAGCAACTAACAGCTCTCGCCGCCCTCGACGAACTCACCAGCCGCTACAAACTCCACATTCCAACCCCCGGTCATCTTCTCGACCTGCCGATCGCCGATGCCTTCTACCAGCCCGCTCCGCCGGAGACCCGCTACGACGGCGAACTGGTCCAAACCCAAACCGAAGTGCTACTCTCCCTCCCGATCGAAATCCAAGCCGATCCCCGATGGAAAGCCTTTGCCGATACGGGATTGATTGACGCCCAATGGCAAAACGGCACGCTGATTATTCGGGGCATCTCTCAACGGGAATGGCTAAACCGGGACTAATCTGCGACTAATCTATGGAACGAGAATTTTATAGGACTTTGCTTCTGATATAGTGTGTGTTGCGAATAGTTAAAGAATTGTAAAGGAGAAATCTTGCATGTCTGAATGCCTCCGGGTGGGTCAAGCGGCTCCCGACTTTACTGCAACGGCTGTTGTGGATCAAGAATTTAAAGACATCAAACTGTCGGGTTTTCGCGGCAAGTACGTGGTCCTGTTCTTCTATCCATTGGACTTCACCTTTGTATGTCCCACCGAAATCACGGCTTTCAGCGATCGTCATGCTGAATTCAAAGCATTGAACACCGAAATCCTCGGGGTCTCGGTTGATAGCCAGTTTTCTCACCTCGCTTGGATCCAAACCGATCGTAAAAGCGGCGGAATCGGCGACATCCACTATCCATTGGTTGCCGATCTTAAGAAAGAAATCAGCACCGCTTACAATGTTCTCGACCCGGATGCAGGCATTGCCCTTCGAGGCTTGTTCGTTATCGATCAAGATGGGGTGATTCAGCACTCCACCATCAATAACCTCGGCTTCGGTCGTAGCGTGGATGAAACGTTGCGCGTGTTGCAGGCCATCCAACACATCCAAACGCACCCCGATGAAGTGTGTCCCGCAGGCTGGCAGCCCGGTCAGAAGACAATGAATCCTGACCCAAAAAAGTCTAAGGAATTCTTTGCGGCGGTCTAAGTTGCGATCGGAGTCATTCTGAGTAAAAAAGCGTTTGGTTAAGTGGCCAAGCGCTTTTTTATTTATTTTATTGTGTCAGTACGGAACGCTGTGGAATGACTAGAGAAGGCGGGAGTTCTAGGGCGATCGCACCCAGTCTACCGATGCGAAAATCGTTTAGGACCAGGTTAGCGGCGCGTTCTTTACTGCCTTGATATTTTGCAACGCCTAGCGATTCTAAAAACGTCTCGCCTGTGACTTCAGTTGCATTAATTTCATAGAGATGGGTCAATGCGCGTTCCTCTTTCAAATCTTTAATCAAATCAATTAGTCCAGCGGCCACCCGTTGATGATCGTACCCCGCCTGACCGATGTCATCACACATTGCAAGTTTCATTGCAGAGGTTTGATCGTCCAGCTTATTAGGCAGGACGCCCGGTGCATCTAGCAGCTCGACAGCATCGGAAATTCGCACCCACCGAAGCGATCGGGTGACGCCTGCTTTGCGTTCGCTCGCGACCACATGTTTACCCAGCAGCCGATTAATCAAGGCCGATTTGCCCACATTAGGGAACCCAATCATGACGCAGCGTACGGCACGCGGAAGCATTCCCCGTTCTTTGCGACGACGGTTAATGGAAATCCCGGCTTGTTTGATGGCTCCGGCTAGTTCTTTGACACCTCGACCGCTATGGCCATCTGTAAACTGCGGCGTAGCGTCATGTTCCTTGAGCCAATCGTACCATTGTGATTTGGTAGCATCAGGAATCATGTCCATCCGGTTCATCACCAGTACGCGCCCCTTACTCCCAATCCAATGCTGGACATTAGGGTGATGGGTGGCCAGCGGAATCCGGGAATCGCGGACTTCTAGGATGACATCCACTTTTTTAAGCTGGTTGGTGAGCAACCGCTCTGCTTTTGCGATGTGACCGGGATACCACTGGACGTAGGGAGTAGACATGGGGATGCTGGAGTATAAGCGGCACTACACACTAGCAGATTTTAGGGGCACGGGGACGATCGAGAAGGTGACGGCGGTGTTGGTGGGGAAATTTGAAAGTTGGGGGATCTTAGATTCGCGAATCTCTCACTTTGCGGCGCTGGGTCCGTCATCTTTGTCTCGTGACTAAGTTTCAGAATCAGTATACCTTTGAGACCTTTCAGGCGATCGGAAAACAGGTTCAAGCAGGCCAGCCTATGCCCAGAGAAATGGCCGCTGTAATTACGCAGTATGTCGAAAAAGTCATGTTGAAGCAGGCTCTACAGTTTCCTAAGGCAACGATCGCAGCAGCGCTCTAATTAAAATGCTAATAAAAAACTGCCTCTTGCGGGACTGAAGATGCAGGAGGCCGCTCTAGCCGAGACAAAGATGCAGTTCATGGGTTAGGTCTAACCGAAAGTTTCTGTAAACAACACACCTGACGTCTGGTTCAATTCTTCAAACCTGCAATCAGTCCAAAACCATTCGTCTTAGTTCATAAACTGTAATGGATTTTACGAAAATCTATGTGAGCCTGCTGTGAACTTACCGGATAAATTCATAAACTTTACAGAAACTTATTTTTTGAAATCTCAGAGAATTTTCAGAGGCTGGCTAGAGGATTTGAGCCAAAAACAGCTTCGATCGAGCTTCTTTAGGGTTTTTGAAGAACGCAATGGGCGTCGTGTCTTCAATCACTTCCCCTCCGTCCATGAAGATGACACGATCGGCGACCTCACGGGCAAATCCTACTTCATGTGTCACGACGACCATGGTCATGCCCGATCGGGCTAATTCTCGCATCACATCTAAGACTTCGCGCACCATTTCAGGATCCAGCGATGAGGTGGGTTCATCAAAAAGCATGATTTTGGGCTGCATGGCCAGCGATCGAGCGATCGCAACGCGCTGCTGTTGGCCGCCTGAGAGCTGTCCAGGATACTTTGAGGCTTGTTCTAGAATGCCGACGCGATCGAGCAATTCTAATGCGAGGGTTTTGGCCTGCGCTGGTGAGAGTTTGCGGACATGGAGGGGAGCAAGGGTAATGTTTTCGAGGACGGTGAGGTGGGGGAAGAGGTTGAACTGTTGGAACACCATGCCGACGTTGCGACGAATGGTATCAAGGTTTTTGAGATCTGGGATGAGGTGGGTGCCGTCTATGGTGATAGAGCCGGACTGATAGGCTTCCAACGCATTAAAGGTGCGAATAAACGTGGATTTCCCGGAGCCGGATGGACCCATGATGACGACGACTTCCCCTACGTTAACGGTCAGGTTGACGTTTCGTAATACATGAAACTGGCCGTACCATTTATTGACGTTTTCGGCGATTAAGATAGCCGGAGACGTGGGATGTTGTGGGGTAATGTTCGTGGATTCCATAGTTACGATCGAACCTCTAGCCGTTGGCTTAAGCGTGACATAGTGAAGCAAAAAATCCAATAGATCAGTCCAATGAAAGCATAAACTTCTGCATTTCGACCGAGAAATTGGGGTTGAGAAAGAACCGATCGCGCCGTTCCCGTAAGTTCAAACACCGCAAATAACGCCAGCAGCGACGTGTCTTTAAACAGCGAAATAAACTGCCCAACGATCGCAGGCGTGACCTGTCGGAGCGCCTGCGGGAGGATGATAAATCTTAGCGTTTGGAATGGGCCTAAGCCCAACGATCGAGCGGCTTCGTCTTGGCCCTTGGGAAGGGCTTGTAGTCCGGCGCGGATATTTTCGGCTAGGTATGCGGCATTGAATAGCATCAGCCCTGCGATCGCCCGCCACAGCCGATCCATCCGGAATCCGGACGGCATCACGAGCGGTAACATAACCTGTGCCATAAAGAGAATGCCAATTAATGGCAATCCACGAACGAGTTCTATGTAGCCCGTCGAAACAGTCCGAATAACAATCAGATCGCTTCGACGACCCAAGGCGAGTAAAATCGCAAGCGGAAAAGCCAATGCAATACTGATTGCTGCGGTAAATACAGTAAGAAACAAACCGCCCAACAGACTCGTACGCATTAACGGCAATCCAAAACCGCCATTGGCCAGCCACGCGATCGCAACAAGGGCGATAGGAAGGAGGATATAGATCAGCGATTGGAGTTGTTGTCGCTGACGGGGATGCTGGATGCGTGATTGGACCAGTTGTGTGACGCCTAACGCGATCACAAGACCTAGACAGGACCACATTCGCCAAAGTTGGTTTTCAGGATAGCGTCCCACCCAGAAAAGACGGATATTGTCCGTGACGACGGTCCACTGCGCCCCCATGAGCCAATGGAGTAGTGCAGATGCGATCGTATAGAGGAATGTAATACACAACAGCGTAAGAACAGCATTGAACCCGGTGTTAAAGAGATTCTTTTGGACCCAGGAAAGCGGACTGGTGCGGATTTTGGGAGGTTGCATCATAGTTTAACGGGTTCTCCACTGGATGCGGTTGTTGTAGAGATTTAGCGCGAGGGCAATGGAGAGGCTCATCGCTAGGTAAGTCAGGCTAAGAAGAATCATCATTTCAACCGCCCGCCCGGTTTGATTAAAAGTCGTGGATGAGATGGCATACAAATCGGGATAGCCGATCGCAATGGCAAGACTAGAGTTTTTGGATAGATTGAGGTACTGGTTAGAGAGCGACGGAATCATCGATCGGAGTGCCTGAGGCAAAATCACGAGCTTTAAGGTTTCACTCGCAGACAATCCTAAGGCCCGAGCGGCTTCCCGCTGTCCTCGATCGACGCCCTGAATGCCCCCACGAACGATTTCGGCAATAAAGGTTCCGGTATAAAACGTTAATCCTAAACACAACGAGGAGAACTCTGGGGACAATGCTAGACCGAATAGGTTGATTCCCGATCGACTGATTTGAACAATGCCTAAGTTAATCGCATTTTCAGGTTTTGGTAACGTGAGAAAAACGACAAAATACCAAAACAATAGCTGAATCAACAACGGTAGATTTCGTAATGTCTCCACATAAACTTTCGCAATCTGCCGCACAAGCCAATTGTCCGACAGCCGAGCGATCCCGGCCACGAGACCGATCGCCGTAGCGAGAATCATTGACGTGATAATCACCCTCAGCGAATTGAGAAACCCGACGAGAAGAACCCGCGAGTAGGGTTGGCTGGGATTGTAGGGAATCACCGACTCGCCCACGCTAAATCCAGCTTGGGAGTCTAGAAACTTAAATCCAAGCCGAAGGCCGAGACGCTTGAGGCTTTGGTCAAGGTTGTGACCTAAGAATGCAAAGGCAAGCAAAAGGATCGCAACGACGATCGCCTGTCCGATGCGGCTTCTAAATTTTGGGTGTTGCCAGAGTTTTGTCATCTCCGTTCGTAGATCCGATCGATCCGCCCACTGATTAACGATTCGTCTATTATGGTGCAGGTTGGTGCATCTATCGAAGGCCCGGTAAAATCTCCGGCGAAACTCCTATGAATTCTATTTCCACCCCAAGCCTAAGCCTCTGCATGATCGTCCGAGATGAAGAACACCTGCTGGGGGCTTGTCTAGATAGTGTAAAAGATTGTGTGGATAATGTTGTGATTGTGGATACCGGATCGATCGATCGCACCGTCGAAATTGCCCAAGCTTTTAATTCGCAACTTCCCACGCAGGTGCATCATTTCACCTGGTGCGATGACTTTAGCGCTGCTCGGAATGCGGCGTTGAAGTATGTGACGGGGGATTGGGTGTTGGTGTTGGATGCGGATGAGCGGTTAGTCGAGGGAATAGCGGGCGAAATCCGATCGGCAATCGCATCACCCGATCGATTAGTTGTGAATCTCATCCGTCAGGAAGTCGGGGCCGATCAGTCGCCCTATTCACTTGTTTCGCGGTTGTTCAGACGACACCCAAAAATTGAATTTAAGCGGCCTTATCATGCCATGATCGATGATGCCGTTGAACATATTTTGCAACAGGAACCGGACTGGAACATTGTCACGATCGATCGAGTTTTAATCCTGCATGAGGGCTATCAAACTGAGCTAATCGTATCACGAGATAAAGTACACAAAGCCCGTCAGACCATGGAGCGATTCCTAAATTCAAACCCAACAGATCCCTATGTCTGTAGCAAGCTTGGAGCTTTGTATTGTGATGTGGGTGAGATTGCAAAAGGTAGAATGCTGCTAGAACGCGGATTGCAATCTCCCAATCTAGACCCTAATACTCGTTATGAATTGGAGTATCACGTCGGATCACTTTGTGCTAAGCAGGGTGAAGTTCAAGCCGCCGATGATGCCTATCAACGTGCGATCGCACAACCGATTCCGGATAAGTTGAAACTTGGGGCGATCGTGAATTGGGGCGTGCTCCGGCAAACTCATGACGATCTCGAAACAGCGGCTTGGATCTATCAAGAAGCGATTCGGATTGATGCAACTTGTGCTGTTGCTCATTACAATCTGGGCCTAACTTTCAAGGCCATGGGCGATTTATTAGCGTCTCTCCAATGCTACCAAACGGCGATCGCGCTTCAGCCGAACAATGCTAGTATCTACCAAAATTTAGGCGTGGTCTTAATGAAACTAGGGCGCAGTGATGAAAGCTTGACTGCCTTTAAATCTGCGATCAAACTACATCAGCACAAAAATACGCCCGAATCGTGGACTGAAAGTGAACTAATAGTGCGATCGCTTTGCGAGATGGGTTTTGGGACAGATTTAGAAGAGTGCGCATTTTTGAATACTCGTAATCCAGCATCATTTTTGTAGATTTTGTGGCTGTCACTTTTGCGGGAAAGGGCGAAGCCGATCTTTTCGAGGACGCGGATTACATCGATCGCGCCTCTTTCACCCGTTCCAACAACACACTAGAAGGCGATTACTTGGTCATGGTTGGAGGATTATGATCATCGGGATGTGGCGATCTCAACCTGTGAAATAGACGTTCAGGAATGGCGAACGCTATTATCAGAGCTGGAGGGGATTATTCTGGTTTGGAGTAAGCCGCCGTTTAATGTTCATATACCGATGAGGGATGTATGATGCAAGCATCTAGCGCTGAACTAGAGACGATCGATCATTTGAGTTCTGTGGCGGCTCGGATGATGTTGGCTGCGTTTCCGAGTCATGTTCGGGAGGCTTTTGAGCGGCGGGCGAAGGAGATTGATTATCCTGTGGAGGCGGTGTTGGAGATGGCGATCGCAGGTTTTCTGGATGGTGAGTGTTTGAGTTTTGTAGATTGTCAGCCACGTTATTGAGCTTTCTTTCCACGTTTGGCTTTTGCGGGTTGAGCGATCGATCGCGCCTCTTTCACCCGTTCCAACAACACACTAGCAGGTTCATCATTGGGATCCTGTGGAACGAGTTCACCGCGAAAGGCTTTGGCGAGAAGGGCGGGAGTAAGCCGATCGACTTGCTGACGGGCATTCTTGTATTGCGCTTCAATCCGATCGGCTTTGGCAAACAGAGCTTCGACTCGGTGGACGATTTCTTGTTGTTCTTCGATCGGTGGCAATTTTATATTGATAGATTTCACATCTGTTTGATTGATACTGGCTTGATTTACAGCATGTTTAACATTGGAACGAAGTTGTGTCAGACCATCAGATGAATTAAGAACAAGAATACAGTAGGTTGACAATATTTGAGATCTATCAAATCGGATTCTCATTATATTACTTTCAAACACACATGGTTCTGGCAAGTTTCTAATTAGACCTGATTTCCCAACATATTCAACACTATAGCAATCGCCATGAGTGTTAGGACATAGTGTAGAATAGAAAAAATGCATGGC